>Ga0209254_10006021_pt1 | contig 11162 bp, 12 predicted proteins | sample FrelakmetDIP11DI_FD_187148 | JGI IMG/M metagenome (GOLD analysis project Ga0209254, IMG submission 187148) | Freshwater lake sediment microbial communities from the University of Notre Dame, USA, for methane emissions studies - DIP11 DI (SPAdes)... | ecosystem: Environmental > Aquatic >... | reverse complement strand
TTGGGTTACCTGTCGATCTGACCCCAAATGGGAGCCTAATTATAGGGAAACGGGCTCGATTCGTGGCTCAACTTGTTGGACCAGTGCACTAAACTCCCGTGGCGGGTGTACTGAGTAGCGTGACTTTCAATTGTGCAATATCTGCCTCGGTGAGCCCCAGTCCCTCGCGTACGTAGTTGTCAAAGCTGCCCCAGCTGGCGTCAATCTGCTCGAAGGCCGCAGCCAGCCAGGCTTCTTCCACGCCCAGCAACACGGCCAGTTTATCGGCGGCCTCCTCACCCTTGAACACGCGCAGTAGCAATAATTGGGAACTGCGTGCATCCAGGGCGTGCTGACTGCTGGCCATGTAATCCTGCATGACCACATCTTGCGGGACACCGAGAATGCGCAGCAGGATAGCAGCAGCGAAGCCGGTGCGGTCCTTGCCGGCACTGCAATGCCAGACGATGGGCGCGCCATTCGCCTCCAGCACGGTATGCACAAACTGGCGAAATTGCGGTGTGAAGGTGCTGGCGAACTGGCGATTGGCCTCCAGCATCAGTGCGTCGGGATCGAAGCCATCAAAATTCCCGGAGTCGATACGCGCCATGATCTCCCCCACCATGGCCTTGTTGCCCTCATCAAGCGTCGGAATCTCTACCACCTTGAATCCGGTGGGGTCGGGGAGGTGATTGGGTTCTTCCTCCTTCTCGGCAGCGGAGCGAAAATCAATCAGGGTAGCCAGCTTGAGTTGTTCAAGACCGTGTAAATCGGCTTTGGATGACTCCGCCAGAGTGGCGGCGCGGTACAGCACTCCCCATTTGACTTGCTGGCCGTCAGTGGTGGGATAGCCTCCCAGGTCGCGAAAATTGTCGATGCCCTCAAAGTTGAGCAGGCGGTGGGCCTCCCGCTGCTGTGCCGGTAACGCGGCCGGTATGACCAGCGCCGGTGCGGGCACGAACTGGATGGCCGCCACGGCCAGCAGTGCCACCGCAAGCAAAGACCAGAACAGTTTTTTCTTACTCAATGTCGGCTCCATCAGGCATCGCTACAAAGGCGGGAAGCATAGCACTGAACCGGGGTGGGGCAAGCGCCACAGCGCCAGGCACAGATATCCACATTGCCAGCAGCAGTATGATTCATGATAATCAGAGCCCTGTCCCGCATTCTACAGGTCCAAGCCATGACATCCCTGCAAGATCAACTCCTCGCGGCCGGCCTGGTCGATAAAAAGAAGGCGAAGCAAGTCAGCAAGGAACAGCGCAAGGAAGCCAAGGTGCGCCACAAAGGCCAGCCGCAGCCCGATGAGAACAAGGAACAGGCCAGACGCTCCCTGCTGGAGAAAGCCGATCGTGATCGCCAGCTCAACAAACAACAGCAGGCAGAGGCCGACAGGAAGGCGGTAAAGGCCCAGATTGTGCAACTGATCCAGATGAACCGTATTGCGCGCGAGCGCGGTGATGTTGCCTACCAGTTCAAGGATGGCACCACGATCAAGAAGATATATATCACACAGCAGCTGCAAAAAGATTTGATCAACGGGCGCCTGGCCATCGCAAAATTGGCCAACGACTATGAATTGCTACCCGCAGCGGCGGCGGAAAAAATAATGCAGCGCGATGCCAGCGTCATTGTGTTACTCAATCGCGATGAACGGGCGACTGTGGATGAGGATGACCCCTATGCCGACTACCAGATTCCCGATGATTTGATGTGGTAGGATGTTTGGGATCAGAGTAAAAATTCTGCTATTTTTACTCTGACCCCAAGCGCTTCGGAAACCAGTGACGGGTCCGATTAATCATTGCGACCAGCGATAACATCACCGGAACCTCTACCAGTACGCCGACAACCGTCGCCAACGCGGCACCCGAATGGAGTCCAAACAGCGAGATTGCCACCGCAACCGCCAGTTCGAAGAAGTTGGATGCTCCGATCAGGCACGCGGGTGCGGCAATATTGTGTGGCAGGCGCAGCGCCCTGGCGCCAGCATAGCCAATCGCAAAAATGCCGTAGGTCTGGATCAGTAACGGTATTGCGATAAGCAGGATGGTTTGCGGCTGACCAATGATTTTCTGCGCCTGAAAACCAAACAGGAGTACCACGGTGCCTAACAGGCCGATCACCGACCATGGCTTCAGTGCGTGAACGAAGGTATCAATGCGGTGACCGTCACCACCCGTCTCCAATTGATGCCGGGTAAATGCACCCGCAATCAGCGGCAGTAGCACATAGAGAACGACGGAGAACAGCAGCGTTTCCCAGGGCACCTCAATGTCACTGACCCCCAGCAGGAACGCCGCTATCGGCGCGAACGCAAAAATCATTACAATGTCGTTTGCCGCCACCTGTACCAATGTGTAATTGGGGTCGCCCCTGGTAAGTTGACTCCAGACAAACACCATCGCAGTGCAGGGCGCAACGCCCAGCAGGATCATGCCTGCGATATACTCGGTGGCGGATTGGGGGTCGACCCAATCAACAAAGATAACCCTGAAGAAGAGCCAACCCAGCGCAGCCATCGTGAATGGCTTGATCAACCAGTTCACCGCCAGGGTCAGCATGATGCCCTTCGGTTTCTTGCCGACATCCTTGATAGCGGAAAAATCGATCTGCACCATCATGGGATAGATCATGACCCAGATGAGTAATGCCACCACGAGGTTGACGTGCGCGTACTCGAAACTGGCAATCCACTGAAACGTATCGGGAACAAGGTTGCCCAGCGCAACGCCCACCAGTATGCACAGACCCACCCAGAGAGTGAGGTAACGTTCAAATATCCCCATCAGCCTTGTTACCCTAGGTCGTTGTTGATTTCGGCAGCAAAACCCACTTCAATTGTGCACAACCCTTCTGGATTGTCTTCCAGTGCGGCAGGCTAAGGCTGAGCTGCGCCGCTGCGCAGGTGGGAAATTCGGCGATGGCCTCTCCCGTGAGCCAGCGCAGAGTTTCGTGCATGGCCGGATTGTGGCCCACGATCATTACGTCGTTCAGTTTATCATCCAGTTGCCGGATGGCTTGCAACAGCTCATCGCGCTCGAAGATATAGAAGCCCTGGTCGAAGGTCAGTTGGGTATCCTGTGCCGGTAGCGTAAGCAACATACTGGTAATGGTTTCCCGTGTACGGCGGGCTGGGCTTGAGAAAATCGTTTTGAAAGTGGTGCCGTGTTCTTTTAGCCGCAATCCCATGGTGGCGGCATCGCGGCGGCCCCGTTTGTTGAGGGGGCGTTCCATATCTGTGAGGGTAGGGTCTTTCCAGGAGGATTTGGCATGGCGTAGTAGTGTCAGGGTGTGTTCACTCATAGCAGGGCCCTTACTTGATCATCAATGCTCCGCAGGAATTGTGCCAGTATATCGCGCTGCGCGACACAGTATCGCGCCTGCTCCTCCGCGCGGCGGAGGAAGTCCTGTCGCAGGGTCGTGGGCAGTTCAAGTTCTTTGGCCAGCCGCGCCATCACGAGAAAATCCTGCACGTCGCCCAGCGTGTCCTGCCATTGTTTGAGTGTTTCCCGGTACAAGGAAAGCGAGATGTCGTTCTCCAGTAACTCCAGCAGGTAACGGATTCTTTTGTAACGGATGCGCAAGCGATGCAGGCTTTCCAAATCAGTGACATCTGCTGCCAACAGGCTTTTATGGGTGAGATGCAGGGCCTTGTTCCACTGCTTTTCAAAGGCATCCTGTAAGCGATCTGACAAGCCGTTGCTAGACTTCAGCGATTTTTCCGTAGCGGCAATGGCACGTAAAAATTTCTGCGCCTGCAGTGTCGGCGCATAGTCCAGCCAGTGTCGTGCGGCCTTCTCGATGGGCTTTTCGAGGGTGCTGTGTACCACACGAGGAAGCAATAATTGCTGTTGCAGCAGGCGTTCCTGCATCTGCTGTAAATCCCGCAGGCGGTCCAGTGCGTCAAGAGCATCTTTTAGAAAAGGCTTCCAGCGCTTCGCCGGGCCGATGGTTTTCAGTAAAGGATAGCATGCAAGCACTTCCCGGCAGGCGATGCGAAAATTGTGGATGTTGTCTGCCGTGGCGTTGTCCTGCAAACGCAGCAGCCGTTTGCGAAAACGCTTAAGGCGTTTTTGCAGGACGGTTTGAAGATTGATCCTCCGGTGCATCGAGCATCCACGTTTGGGCGACCAAAGACGACAGGATTGATCAACCCTGAATCATTTCCTGGTAGACTTTTTTTGTTCGAGCAAATCCTCAGCCAGGTCGGCGACTTTGTGGTTGATGTCACGGATAAGCGTGTAAATGGCGCCGATCGTGCTGTCCTGCACCTTTTTCACCTGCGAGGCAGTGTCCCCCAAACCCAGATTCTCCAAGACTGTGACAGGAAGATCCAGAATAGCGCGATTAATCTCCTCCGCCGTATTTGCTCCCTTATTTATAACGTCCTCTACCAGTCGCGCCAATTTAGGTTCATCGCTGACTTTTCGCTTGCTCGATTTTGGTTTGTTCGATTTAGGCTTGCTTGCTGGTGCTTTGCTCATGACAATATTCCTCGTGCTTTATGCGGGCGAATCCCGAATTTTTTGAGTATTACATTGTCAGCCTTTCTTGCAATGACCCAGAACAAGGAATCTGACAATAGGGTGCGCAACTACGAGTTCAGGTAGAGCCAACCCTGTTGGCTAGTGCCATACCTAGTAGCATAGCGGTCACGAATACTGCAGTTTTCCAGTCCAGATACAGCAGTGCGGAGAGCGCTGGGCCGGGGCAGTAGCCGTAGATGCCCCAGCCGATGCCAAAGATAGCTGCACCGCCGAGCAGGCGACTGTCGATGGCCTTGTTGACAGGTAGCGAGAAACTCGCCGACAGTAACGGCTTTCTGCGCCGCAGAACCAAGGGGAATGCCAATAGCGTGACGCAGACGGCGCCGCCCATCACAAAGGCCAGGTCCGGTACCCAGTTGCCGAATACATCCAGGAAGCCTAGAACCTTCACCGTATCCGTCATGCCCGACACGGCCAGGCCGACACCAAACACCAGGCCACACAGCAGAGCGATCACGTTTTTCATTTACATACCTCCCAGCACATGGCGTACAACATAGACGGTGGCGATCCCAGTTGCCATGAAGGTCACAGTGGCGATGATGGAGCGTGGTGAACGGCGGCCGATGCCGCACACCCCGTGACCGCTGGTACAGCCTGAACCCAGCTTCACGCCAAAGCCCACCAGCAGTCCTCCGACGACGGCGTGCCACCACTGCAGAGAGCTTGGTACTGGGTAAGGCGTGCCTGTTGCGGTGTGATAGAGCAGAGGCCCGACCAGCAGGCCGAGCACGAACAGCCAGCGCCAGCTGTTGTCGGGTGCAGCGGACACTGCGCCCCAGACGATGCCGGCGATGCCAGCTATACGGCCCAAAAACAACAGCAGGGCAACGGCGGAGGCGCCTATCAGTAGCCCGCCGATTAGCGGTGTGGTGTAGGTGAGCATCGGGTCTCCTCCTGTATCTCCCTATTTGGATTTAGCGATTTTCATACCGGTTCAGGTCGAACAGTCCCGCTTCGCGCGGATAGTCTTGCTGGTAGCGGGTGTGCAACGTGTCGGAAACCGGCCAGAACTTGCTGTCAGTGCGACGTACTCCATAACGTGACAGGAGAGCTGCATAGTCCGCTGCGCTGCGCATTGACTCAATCTGTCGAATAAAGCCATCCAACTCCTTGTCCTGTACCTGGAAAAATACATTGGGATACGAGCCGATGAAACCCTTGACCACGGTCAGGTAGTCCTCCTGTGGAATGCGACGCTGCGCTTCCCTGAAGATCTGGGCGTTGTTTGAATAGCCGTCGTTGTGCACGATGGTGTAGACGTGCTCCTGTTGATCAGCGCCGAGTACCTGCACAAAGGCTACTTCGGGCATCAGGCTGAACGGTGGTCCCTGTAGCGTCTGCAGTTTGTCAAAGCGTGGTTCGTGGGTCAGGTAGCGATGGACTGCGGCACCGGGAAGGTGTTGTTGCAACATAGCCAGAAACTCTTGCTTGGGATTTGCCGTCTTGTATTGAATATTCGAGGGACGTTCAAAGGCCACGGAATCTGTCATCACGAATTGCTTCGCTTCATCCTGGGCATCACGATACCAGAAATTCCGCAGAGCAATGCGTGCATCCGGCGGCAGGAAAAGCAGAAAGTTCTGTTCACCCTCCATGCGCAGGAAGTCCATGTAGAGTCGTGTTTCGAGCTGATGTGCCACGTTGCCGAAGACATCGAAGCCCGCCACCAGCAGGTAGTGAATGCGCTCCAGCAGGGAATAATCGATCACCCAGGCAGTTTTGGGTTGCTGTCCGACAAAGCCTTTGACCACGGAGGCACTGTCCTCATGCCGGAACACAGTCAGCGCGGCGTTGTCGTTGTGACCGTCGCCGTGCCAGATCAGGTCCAGGTTCACCTTCGTGCCGTTGGGGCCGGTGGCTTGCTGGATATATTCATACTTGGCCTTGAGGAATTTCAGCTGTTCGCGTGAATAGCCGCGCCACTCGATCATGGATACCAGCGCACCGTCGGGCTTGTCGTCGGGCAGGTGCAGGTTCTTGCTCTCCCGCGCCAGAAATTCGGCACCGTCCAGGGCGCTCTCCCTGTCGGGGTTGAGGAAGGCCACCCAGAAGTGGTCATCGATCACGTTCAGTGCCACCTGGCCGCGGCACACCGGCCCTTTGATGAATCCCATGATCGTGAACTGCGCTTCATCCAGCATGAATTTGTAGCGGGCAGTCTCAGGCAGTTCACGAAAGACAATAAAGGGATTGGTGGCATCTTCGGTCTGGTAGGAAGGCAAGGCAGTGACGGTGTAATTCGCATCGAGAAAGAGCGACTGCCAGCGCTGCATGCGGGCCGCGTTCAGTGCATAGGGCAAATGCCGCTTGTCCAGTATGGCAGTGCGCAGGGGTTGCAGGCGATAGTAGAAAGGGGCCTGCCCCGGATCATCGTAGGGACGCCGGGTGGCGATGATATCAATAGGCTGGCCCGGCGGCGTGCGTGAGCGCACCAGGTTGTAGTAGCGGTCGTGCTCGCCCAGTTCGGAAAAATACAGGTTGCCGACAAACAGGTGCTCGTACAGGTAGCGCGCCATGAGTTGCTGCTTCAGGCTGTCGCCGTTGAAAAAGGACTCCCAGCGCTGCACTTCCTGCGCTGCTGCAGCGGAGGGCGCTGCGATCGGCACGCCCGGAGTGCCCTGCGCCAGCCAGCTGGTCAGCGTGGCATGTTCATCCTCGCCCAGGCCCGGCAAGCCGTAGGGCATTCCCCACAGTGGATAGTCGGCGGCAAATGTGTCGAAGTCCTCAGCTTTGGTGCACTGCTGTTCTCGGTCCAGGCCCAGGGTGATGGTGTCCGGCACCAGTTCGCCAGCGGGGAGAGGGTGCTGCTGTTTCAGTGCCAGCATGCGGGTCAGCACACCCTGGTCGGGTGCCTGCTCATTCAGTACCGGGTAAAAGCCCCGGGCGCGCCATTGCTCAACGGTCTGCGCATCCTCGAACAGGCGTGTAGGGCTGGCGGCGGTCAGGCGCGTGCCGTCGTAGACTATCTCTTTACTGGCGCCCCGCTGCATGCCGACCCAGGCGTCCAGCTTCAACTGGCAGGGTGCGTCGTAGCAGCCGTGGCACACCATACAGCGCTGTTCAACGATAGACTTAACCTCGGGTGGATAATCGCTGTCGGCGACTACGGAACGAGAGAGCAGCAAGACCGCAAATAATGCGAGGGTAAATACAGGGCGTATTTTCATGGCGAATTCTTGCGGGTTGGGTGCGATGATTGCAAACGACGTCGGTACAGTATGCCGTTGTCAGCGCCAGGAAGATAGTTGGCGGGCAGTCGGCGGAGTTGAAACCATAATAAAACGTTGCGCACATGCAAATATGTGTCACAGCTGCAAGACTGGCCGAGGGTGTTACCTGCGCCCTGCACTCCTTAATAGCAGCAGCACAGTGGGCTTGTTACCTCGTGAGTATAGCCGCCCTCGAACGCCTGCTTATGCCGCGTCAATTGCGACGACTTTGGAGGTCAACCTGTTCTTGAACTCCTCGGCAATCCGATCGCCCAGTCGGGTGAGGTAGGCACTGCCGCCGCCCAGAGTCAACTCGAGTTGCTTGGCCCACAGGCAATAGCGGAACAGGGGGTAATCGCGATCGACCCCGATGCCACCGTGCAGGTGCTGCGAGGACTGGCTGACCCGATGGGCGACATCAGAGGCCCAGATTTTTGCAATAAGCACCGACTCACTGGCATCGAGCTGCTTGCTCAACAGCGATGCCGCCTGTTGGCAGGCGAGGCGCAGGTTTTCCACATCGATATAGGCATCGGCAGCGCGGTGCGAAACAGCCTGGAAGGTGGCTATGGGGCGGTCGAACTGCACTCTTTCGGAGGTGTAAGCCGCAGTCATCCTGAGCATGGTTTCCGTAACACCCAGTGTCATCACACTGTTAGCAACCAGTGTGTGCTGCACCATTGATTGCACTGCACAGCGCGCGTTGGCGCCACGCGCAATAATGTCGTTTGCCGTTACTGTGGCCCCATCAAAATGCAGGCTGTACTGTGGCTCACCCGTGGTGACATGCTGCGGAATCAGGCTCGCCCCCTTAACAGTGGGAGCAATCGCCAGCAGTACCAACTCGCCGTCGAGCTGCGCGGTCAGCAATACTGCGCCGGCCCGGTCTGCGCAGACGACCATGTTTTTGTGCCCATGGAGGCTCCATAGACCATCCGCTTGCACTAACCGGGTTGCGGGGCGCGAAGGATCGTCGTTACCAGGTTCAGTCAGGGCTGCAGTAATGAGCAGCTTGCCACTGGCCACACCGGGCAGCCATCGCCCGCACTGCGACGCAGTCCCAAATTGCTGCAGCGCCAGTGCTGCGCCGGCCAGTGCCGGTATCACCGGCACTGCCGCCACCGTTTTGCCGACCTCCTCGACCAGCAGGCACAGTGTCTCGAAATCAAAGCCCATGCCACCGTAGGTCTCAGCAACGGCCATGCCCAGTAGACCTGCTTCGGCCAGATGCTGCCACAGTCTTTCGTCAAAGCGTTCTTCGCTGGCCTCAATCTCCTTGAGTCGATCCACAGTAACCTCCTGTGCCAGAATTTGAGCGGCCAGTTTCTGTACATCCTGCTGTTCTTCCGATAGTGAAAAATCCATGGTGTATCTCCCTTAACGATAACGTGGCATGAGTAAGCCGGCAGCGGCCACGATATCGCGCTGCACCTCATTGGTGCCGCCGCCAAATGTCAACACTGACCCGGAGCGATAGCGATGTTCCAGGGTTCCTTGCAAGATGGCGCCTTCGGAATCGCTGCACAGTGCACCTGCCTGCCCAACGATCTCAAGTAACAGGCGCCATGCTTCGACAAAAAATTCCGAGCCGTAAATCTTCGCAGCAGAGGCCTGGGCCATACCCAGGCTCGCATGACTCATACTCCAGGCCTGCTTGAAGCAAACCAGGCGCAGGATCTCCAGGCCGGCTTTGACGCGTGCCAGGTTGTTGCGTACCCAGGGCAGGTCGATGACCGCGCTGCCGTCGCTGCCCGCTTTTGTTTGCGCGGCCCACGTTGCCACACGTTCGTAGAGCAACTCACAGGGGCCATGATTCACCAGGCTAAGACGCTCCCGGTTGAGTTGCGCCGTGATCATTTGCCAGCCCTGGTTCAGCGGGCCTACCTGCCACTTATCCTCTAGCGCGATATTTTCGTAGTACGTGGCATTGGTGCGAACACCCAGCGTGTTGATGGGAGTGAAGCTGAAGCCCGGCGCAGTGGTGGGTACGAGGAACATGGAAATACCATGGTGTTTTTTGGCGGCATGCGGATCGGTGCGTGCGGCGAGCCACACATAATCGGCAACATTGCCGTAACTGGTCCAGATTTTCTGCCCATTGATCAGCCATTGGCCGTCTTTGCGTTCGGCGCGCGTGGTCAGCGAAGCGAGATCGGTACCCGCAGCAGGTTCGGAGTAGCCAATGGCGATGATGCACTCACCGCGCAGTATGGGATCGACCACAGCCTGGCGTATATCATCACTGGCCACGTCGGCCAGCACCGGGCCCACGCCATCGGTAGTCAGGAACGGATAGGGAAAACCCGCCCGGATCACCTCATCACAAAAAATGTACTGCTCTATGGGTCCTGCATCCTGTCCGCCGTATTCACGCGGCCAACTGCGTACGATCCAGCCATCAGACCCCATCTGCCGCAGGGCCTTGCGGTGCTGCGGTCCACCGCCTTCGCGCTGCGCCCCGGCCAATTCATGCAGCAACTCAGGCGTCATCAGGCTGGCCATATACTCACGGATCTGTGCGCGCAAGGCCAACTGCTCGGCGGTCAGGGCTATGTTCATCAATTCCTCCAGAATCTGTCATTGCACGGTTTACACGTGATTTGTTACGCATAGTACCTCTATCCGGACTTGCACAGCGTGAAGAAGCACGGAGCGAGTCAATTAGTTGAACCGTCAGCGCTGCCATCCAATATGCTGTCCCTTCACTGTGTCGCTGGAGATACAGCTGCGCCGTGTGGTAGGCTCGGGAAGTATCAGTGGGGCGAACGCGCATACCCGTTTGTGCCGTATTCGAAAGTGTTGTGCCTGGTACAGCTTCACAAGACAATGAGGGTTTAACATCAGAAATAGTTTTTTGGGTCTTTTCGCTGTCCTGATCACGGGATGTTTAGGTCATCCCACGTCGATAACACCCGTGCAGGATTTTGAGTTGGCCAGGTATCTCGGTACCTGGTATGAAATCGCGCGGCTGGATCACTCATTCGAAAGAGGGCTGGACAAAGTCACTGCCCAGTACTCGCTGCGCGAGGACGGGGGTGTCAATGTCACGAATCGTGGATTCGCAACGGGCGAGAACCGCTGGCAGGAAGCGCAGGGCAAAGCCTATTTTGTCAATCAGCCGCAGGAGGGCTACCTGAAAGTATCCTTCTTCGGTCCCTTCTATGGCTCGTACGTGATTTTTGAACTGGATAGGGAGCACTACCAGTATGCGTTCGTGGCGGGCCCCGATACGTCCTACCTGTGGCTGCTGTCGAGAACGCCAGAGGTGGATCAGGCTTTGATCCAGCGGTTCATCCAACAGGCCGAGCGCCTTGGTTTTGATACAAGCAGCCTGATTTTCCCAGAGCAGAAATAAAAAACCGTCTGGCATAGTGCTGGTTTATAGTTGGCCGTTGAAATAGATATTTTTCTGGATTTGCAA
>Ga0209254_10006020_pt1 | contig 11162 bp, 7 predicted proteins | sample FrelakmetDIP11DI_FD_187148 | JGI IMG/M metagenome (GOLD analysis project Ga0209254, IMG submission 187148) | Freshwater lake sediment microbial communities from the University of Notre Dame, USA, for methane emissions studies - DIP11 DI (SPAdes)... | ecosystem: Environmental > Aquatic >... | reverse complement strand
CACCGTGACCATGCCGAAGTTGCTGGTGATGCTGAAGGGAGATGCCAGCAGTGCGCCAAAGCCGAATATCGTGGTCAGCCCGGATGCCATCAAGGCCGATCCGATGCGCTTGGTTGTGATTCTCAGTGCTTCCATCGGCTCCCCGATCTTACCCAATTCCTCATAGAAGCGTTCCATCATGAGAATGGCATACTCCGAGCCTACTCCCAAGATCAGCGCTCCCAGCGTGGCCGTCAACGGGGTGTATTTCAAATCTGCCAGATACATCACCCCACCCATCCAGCCTATTACCACCAGCATGGGCAGCACCGGCAAGAGAGCTTTGATCAAATCCCTGTAAATGATCAATAGAATGAAGAAGATCAGGACCAATCCCAGCAGGGTCATCTCCGTTCGTCCCGTAGTCAGAGCTGCTATGACCGTGGTCATAACTACGGGATCGCCCGTCTGCCTCACGGACACATCCGGTGGGGGCGGACGCCAGGCAATGTCTTTGTCGATTTCCTTGATGAGGCGATCGGTTCCACCCGCACCAAGCTGAGTGATTACCTGGCCCACATTTAGATCAATGATGGCTGTATCGTGGCCGTCCAGATACCGAATCCGCATTTGGTCTGGGATGCCGTCGATGATGCTTCTGACAGCCGTCTGATCGTCAGGGATTGTGCCGCCATTCGCCTGTTTAACGAAGGAAGCGATGCTTATGGCGCCTTCAACCTGGCTTCGAGAGCCCATAAGATATGTAGAAAATTCATCCATCCACTGCAGCGTCTTGGGATTGGTGATGTCATCCGACTGGACCAGGAGCTTGATGGAGTCCGTCCCACCGAAAACATCGCTCATATGCCTGAAATCCACTAAAGGCGGGAGGTCCTGAGGTATATAATTCTTGAAATCGGTATCAACTTGAACCTGCGTGTCGGCATAAATCCCGACCAAGGAAAGAAATAGCGCAAAAGCCAGGACGAGGTGCCACCTCTGAATGCAGAATTCTACCACATTCTCCAAAGCCAGGCCGATAAATGTATCCTTTTGCGAAGCGGCAACATCTTTTGTTTCTTTGGCGTTTTTCTTGGATAATCCTCTGCGCTCCACAAAGTAGAGCAGCGTTACTCCAACGAATAAGGCCGAGAGGTAGCAGAGAAATAGGCCTACCAAGCAGGTCAGCCCAAAGTCTCTGGTCATGGGAACGGATGACGTTAGGAGAGAGACAAATCCAGTGGCGGTTATGATCAAAGCGATCATGACCGGCACAGAGACATGGCTAATGGTCTCGACCACAGCTTTGATCGGCTCCGTTCCCCTGGAAAACTCCTCATCCAGCCTGTTATGAAACTGAATGGCGTAATCTATTCCAATTCCTACCAGCACGGGAAAGGCGGACATGGAGATCATGGTAAAGGGTATGTGCAGAAATCCCATGGCTCCAAAGGTCCAGGTCACTCCCAGGAACACCACGGGTATAGGGAGAAGCGGCCATTTCACATGGCGAAAAGCCAATAGCAACGCCACTATCATCAACAGTCCTGCAAAAGCCAGAACAATGCCGTTGCTCTTGGCCATCTCTTCCATTATGGATTTCATCAATGCGGGCTCGCCTGTGACAGTAACGCCCACATCCGCCGGGAAGTTGGCCATCTGCACCTGGCCGTTAGTTTCTGCAAAAAGCTCTTCAAGCTGCTTTTCGGTCAGGGATACAGGCATCTCAATGGAGAGCATCATATGTTTTTCATCCGGCATCAAGACCTTTGCTATGGCAATATTTTCCGGATTATTGAGTATCTGATCAATCCTCTCCTGAGAGGGGATCCATCTGACTCCAGTCTGCACAGCTTCAGCATCTGCCACAATATCCGCAATGCTGACCACACGAAGAACATCGGGCGCTTCCTTCATCTTATCGGAAAGCATCAATGTGGATTTCAGGACTTCAGGTCTATCTATGCTGTCTCCTTCAATTAGCACCGCTATGGACTGAGTGCCGAACTTTTCCACATAGAGATGATCATATAGCTGATAGAGGGGTGAATCCTTGCCCACCATGCTCTCTGTTGTCATTCCTTGCATCTCAATTTGCTGAGCATAATGGATGGATACAATTGTCAGAAGCACTGCAGCGGCTATTATCAATATAGGATTTTCTGCAACCCAGTAGCCAAGCCTTTCTGCGCTTTTCACCGATCTACATCCTTTCGCACTTCGTTCGGAATATATCGAACGATCGAAACCTTGCGAAAAGTACTTAAAACTTATGGTCTAGGAGATTTTAATGAATAGAGATGAGAGGACCTTACAAAGGAGACATATAGTTGATGCATGCATCAAAGCGGCAAGCAATAAAGGCTTAAGCGACGCGGTGGGGGTTCTGAGAGGGACGCTTTTCCTGGCAAGCGAACCCATGTCAATGGATGAGCTGGTGGCGGAGACCGGCTATAGCAAGTCCACAGTAAGCTCCAATATGAGCCTTCTGGAAAACCTGGGCCTCGCCAGAAGAGTTGTAATTCCCGGAGACAAGAGATATCATTACTCCCCAGTTACAGATCCGGATTCTTTGAAAAAGGCCATGCTGATAAATGTGAGAAACGAGATCTTGCTCCTCATGGCCGCGCTTGATAAAACGGAGAAGGATATCGACACAGATGACTCTTCTTCAAGGGTTCTACTAGAGCGAATCGATAGCATAAGGCAATATTATATCCAGACCGATAGGCTGCTGGATCTGATATCTAAGTACACGACTGAAGAGCTCATCAAGCTACTGGAAAAGGATGGCAATGACCAGAAGATGCGATAGCGATCAAGTTGCTATCATGACCATCCACTGCTCAAAGGATGACGTCCGCCAAGGCTCTACGTGGCGTGGGTTTGATCGGATCTGCATATCCCAGGCTAAATAGCAGTTGGGAATGGCCGCGTTTTACCATGCCGTCGATCTCCTCTCGAAGCTCCATGAGTGAGATGGGCTGGCTGAAGAAAGATGCTCTGATATCGAATTTTGTCGCTCCAAGCAAGAACTTCTCAAGCGCCTCTCCGCATCTGGCCCAGCTCAGCCGGTCATCCCCATCAGTGGTAAGGATGCCCAAGACCGAGCAGCCGTGGATCAGCCCTGAATCTCGATAAATGACGGCGTCGCTTAGATCGAACTCCTTGAAGGCGGCAGGAAACCCCAAAGCTACGGCATCAGGAACGCCGAATGTGTAAAGCGGCATGCCATCCGGCTCTGTGGTCCAATTGTTACGCAGCCACTCGCCCAAATTGCGACGAAACTCCTTTCTTGCCAGCTGAAGGCGATGCGCTCGTGCTACGATGCCTGCTATTTTGGATTTCGATCTCTCGTCGGTAAAATAATGGAGATAGACTCCAGGATCACCCATGCCAGTCCTGAGGTCCTCCAAGATCGACGCATCAATCTCGCGATTTTCATAGCGGTTCTTGATGGTGTGTCGCCTTGTGATCTGGTGGAATAGATTCTCTTTGTCCAGCTTTTTATGCGGCATGAATTTCACATTGGCCACCAATTCGCTACCCTGACCTTGGGGATAGTATTCTACATCACAGATAAAACCGAAGTGCTCTCCTGCTACCCTAAAATTTGCCAGAGCACAGCCTACACTCATAAAAAGCGTGCGGTTGCTGGGATCGACCAAGGGCAAGCTTCTGTTCAGATCGGCGAAAATGGAAACCGTATTGGAATTTATGGCGAACTTCCATGGCTGCGTATTGGGACCGGAGGGGGCAAGAATGGCGTAGCGCAAAAGAAACCGAAGCTTCTCCTCTGTTGTGCCCTCTTTTGGAAAGTCGGATTCATTTACCTGCCAGGCCTCGAAGTTTTTTGCCATAAGGCTTCATCTCTCTGGCAGGTCTCTTCGGATTGCAGAGATAAAGGCTTTGTCCATCTCCGCAATTATTGCCGACAGCCGGAGCCATCCTCCCTATTGGAATGCTGCTGCAATTCCGATTCAAGCCTCAATAGATCTCCTCAATACATCTCTCCTTATACCTCTCCAGATGCATCTCTCCAACTTATTTCGAATAGCATCTTGCATGATCATTCAGCAACAGCTCTTTACGGTGATATTCCCTATTGTTTAAGCGAGCAATCATCAATCCAAGGTGAAATAATGAAAAGCGCTGTTTATTTTGCCAGTTCCAGGGCAAGAAGCCCCAATGAAAATAAGCTGAACAAAATCCAAGGTCTCTTTGAAGCGGCGGGCTTTGAGGGGATGATACGGAAAGGGGATCTGACCGCACTCAAAGTGCATTTCGGGGAGGTTGGAAATGATTCATACATCAACCCCATCCTAATCAAACCGATAGCGTACAAAGTTAAGTCCCTCGGAGCCAGGCCCTTTTTGACGGACACCAATACGCTCTACGGAGGGAGCAGGTCCAATTCTGTCGATCACCTGCATACAGCAATTGCGCACGGTTTTGGCTGCGAGGTTACCGGTGCACCCCTGATCATCGCCGACGGCCTTCGAAGCGATTATTATCATGATGTCACCATCGGCCAAAAGCATTTCAGCAGGGTCAAGATCGCTGGAGAGATCGCCAATGCGAATAGCATGATTGTGCTCTCCCATTTCAAAGCCCATCTGCCCGCAGGCTTTGGCGGAGCGATAAAGAATCTGGGGATGGGCTGCGCTCCTGCTGCCGGGAAAGCGGAGCAGCATAGCACCAAACCAATCTTCAATGCCGAGCTGTGCAGCGGATGCGCGGCTTGCAAAGAGAGCTGCCCCAATTCAGCCATAACGGTTGAGAAGAAGATCTCCTCGATAAATTTTGAGGTCTGCACAGGCTGCGGCAAATGCCTGCGCATCTGCCAGACGCATGCAATAGACTTCAACTGGTTTGTAGATGTTCGTCCCTTCATGGAGAGGATCGCGGAATACGCCCTGGGAGCTGTGAGCGGAAAAGAGGGCCAAGTGGGGTTCTTTAATTTCTTGATCAATATTACGCCTGACTGCGACTGTGTGCCCTGGAGCGATGTGCCGCTGGTTGCGGACATTGGCATTTTAGCCTCCAAAGACCCTGTGGCCATAGATCAGGCATCTTTCGATCTGGTGAATCGTCAAGCAGGCCTTGATAACTCCTTGCTGAGCAAGAACCGCGAACCTGGGAAGGATAAATTCAGAGGCGTCTGGGAGAGCACTCTCGGCAACATACAGATAGACTATGGGGCTGAAATTGGCCTTGGAAATAAGGATTACAGGCTCATTGAGGTCTGAATCGCAAAAGGATTGCAAAAGGATCAAATGGCATTTTGGATCGATAGTATCTCAGATCCAATAAGGACTCTGAATCCAATTGGACTTGGGAGGAAAAAGCATGAAAGTAGTTGCTTTTAACGGCAGCCCGCATAAGGATGGAAACACAGCGGCTCTAATCCGGGAAGTTCTCATGGTGCTGGAGGGTGCAGGCATCGAGACCGAGACCATGCATCTCAGTGGGCCTATCCAGGGCTGTATTGCCTGCTTTAAGTGTTTTGAAGAAAAAGACGGCAAATGCGCCCTGGATAAGGATATTATAAATGACTGCATAGCGAAAATGGCGGATTCTGACGGATTTATTCTGGGGTCGCCCACATACTTCGCCGACCTCACGCCGGAGCTGAAAGCTCTCATTGACCGATCAGGATTTGTGGCCAAGGCCAACGGGGACATGTTCAAGCATAAAGTTGGCGCAGCTGTAGTGGCCGTCCGCCGGGCGGGAGCCATTCATGTCTTCGATTCCATAAACCACTTCTTCCTGATCAATCAAATGGTGATTCCAGGCTCAAGCTACTGGAATATTGGCATGGGATTGCAGGAGAAGGATGTGGAAAGGGATGAAGAAGGATTGGAGACAATGAGAGTCCTGGGGCAAAACATGGCCTGGCTGCTGGAGAAGATGCACCGATGAGTTAAGGATCAGACTTTTTGGACATTGAATCGTGCTATTGCCAATATCAGTTGACGATTTCCGTTTAGTTTGTGCATAAACGCAAGCTTGGGGTCTGCTCTCCTCCCTAAATCCTGATCAATTTTTCCATTTAGAAGAAGCTACTCACTCCACCGTCAGGAAAGAAGCGAATAGCAAAAAAGATAATGGGCAAGACCGAGCTGCATGCCGTTCTGGGGAAAGGATTAGGAAGGACGATGCCATGATTTTTTAGCAAGCGGCCTCCAGGCTCCACTCGTTGAGGGTGCCCACATCTCTTCCCGCCAGATCTTTGATCTTTAAAACCCAGTTGCCCTTCATCGGCTCGCCGATAAAGGCCGCCAATGACGCTGACGAAGCGGAATCGTAGCTCTTTACCAGATTCTTCTTTCCTAGTCCCGTGCGATTGTGCAGCAAGGCACGCTTGCCTCTGGGTGAGGACAGTTCCAGCCGGAGATTGGCGATATTGCTGTGGCTTATGTCCACATCCACCTTCAGCTTTTTCACAAATCCGTCCTGATGGATGAGAATGGCATCGGTCAATCCCTTTGAATTGTTATCCGGAATGGCCAGACAGGGAGCCGAATATCCCCGGACCACAATGCCCGTTTGAAGCGGCCCCACCACAAATGTCATGACCTTGCCGGCTTCACTGATATTCGAAATGTCCAGCCCGGACTCCGATCCGTCCCAAAGCGTCGTGGCCGGTTTTGTAGAATGGCTCAGAGCAATCCCACTTACCTGGCAAAAGAGATCTTTTTCATCGCCCATGTTGCGATTGGTTTCCAGATCCAGGCTTCCGTCGGCCTGGAGCAGCCCGCATTGGTAATGCTCGGTGGATGTGCCTCCCTGCCATTCATTGGAGCCGAGTGTGTCGCAGTGATAAACGGCCAGTCCGCTGGCAGGAATATGCTCGTCGAGACCAATCTGGGATCTATTCTCCACCAGAAAATACTCATTTATCTTCTCAGTCTCGTAAATGATCGCTGTTCCATAATCGCCATGCACCACCTCGCAGTGCCCCGGCTTCTTGAGCCGAATAGCGTTATCGCACCATCCGACCAGATAGCGCAGATATGAGCAGACAGGAGAAGGTGTAAGGCCGTAGTTGTTATGGTTGCCGGCGCTCATGAGGCAGTAGTAGCCAAGGCCTGCGCTTTTCTCGGAGTCCCCATCTCGGGTGCCGTAATCGTATAGGTCCGGCCAGCGACAAAGCATATGTCCGCTCTCATGGCAGAAGGTGCCGATGGATAGATCCTCTTTGGTTCTGCCAACGCTGGAGAGCATGTAGAAGTAGGTCTTCATACCTCCGTAGGTGAGATCGATGAAATAGTTATGCGGCCAGAGTTCTCCAATGTACTGAGTCTGGCCAGCATAAAGAAAGCTCATGGCATCAACGATTCCTTCGCCTCGCGAGTCGAATTTCTTAAGGTCCACGCCGCTCTTTACAGCTAAGTCCAATGCCTCCTTGACCAGAAGATTGTATGTATAGTAGGCCCGATCTTTGCTCAGCGTTATGGGCCCGACCACTTCATTCGTATAATCGAGCTTGCTGCTGGACATGATCTTGTAATACTCCCTCGCCGAGCAAAAATTTCCATTCTCGTGATAGCCTTCGCCGTTTAGCGCTGCGTCCACATCCTCACGAGTGACGGTGGTCTTCAGATCTCGGAATTGAACTATGACCGTCAAGCCTCTGACTTTTCCCTCGCTGATTCTGCGTCCCTCCATCAGCCCCTTCTCCGAACCAAATGTCCTCAGATTCAAGCTGGGCCGGAAAGACGGAGCAGAAGGATTCATCTTGTTGTATTGTTCGTTGAATTTTCGATTTCGAATCTCTTCTGACTCCTTAAGGTGGCGTCGCGCTCCATTAGGAGGGCTTTGGCTGAGATCCACTCCGCTGGAGACGAACTCACCGTTGATCAAAACCGCATAGCAGAACAATCCCAAATCCGAGTCGTAGACCGCGGTGTGCCCTTCAATGCTCTCATGGCGGGCATAGAACTCGTCTCCAAATACTCTCAATTTGACTTGAGGTCCCTTCTCCTGAGAGAAGGTCAAGACCTCTCCGAATATCCAGCTCACTACAGATCACTCCTAATCCTAGCCCAATTAGGTCTTAAGTCGGAGTATACTCCTCAAACTATTTAATGATTTCAGAGGAAGTCATAACATACACGTTGAGCAAATATATGCATACTATCCAAAAAATCATTTTACTATTATGAAATAAGTCCGGTTTTTCTCTCAATCAGGACGGATGATTGATCCACCGCTTTGGTCTGTTGGGTCTAATGAATCATGAGCGCGGTTTGACAAATCTGAAATAATCGTAGATCTTCTATACCATTATGATACTCGGCATATCGGGCAGCCCCAGGAAGATGGCGACAGAGCATATTCTTAGCGAAGCGCTCAGGATGCTAAATGAGATGGGCTTTCAGACGGAGCAGTTCGGCATGAGAGGCAAGAGCATCAGCCCCTGCAGGCACTGCGACTACTGCCTCAAGAATAAGGAATGTATCGTTAAGGACGATATGCAGCTGCTGTATCCGCTGATTCGAGAGGCAGAAGGCTTTGTAATTGCCACTCCCGTCTACAACGGCGGCATGAGCGCCCAGACAAAGATAGTGATAGACAGAACTCGAGCCTCGCTGGCAGCCGATCCGAAGGCGCTGCGTTATAAGCCCGGAATGGCCATTGCCGTAGGCGGTGACCGCATGGGCGGCCAGGAACTCGCTTTGCAGCAAATCCATACCTTTTACATTCTCAATGGAATGATACCGGTTAGCGGCGGCTTCTTTGGCGCTAATATGGGAGCAACATTTTGGTCTCGCGACACTCTTGAGGGCGCAGAGAAGGATGAAGAAGGCTTCAGAAGCCTGCGCAAAACGGTACGCAAATTCGCCGAAACCTTGAAGCGGCTTGAGAAAGTGGAAAGCAAGGAAAAATAATTATCCTGTGAATTCGAATATTACTATCATGGCAAAGAATGGGGCCAAGAGAAAGATCGCCTGGGGGATTACCGGCAGCGGGGATCGCATCGTGGAGACGGTGGAGGTCATGAAAGAGCTGCAGAAGCGGTACAGCGATGTCGTTGATGTGCGCGTCTTTGTCTCCAAAGCAGGAGAGCAAGTCATCAAGTACTATAAGCTCTTTAACACGTTGGAGAAGCATTTCGACAAAGTTTGGATAGAGATCAACGCCAACTCTCCATTTTTAGCGGGACAACTGCAGGTAAAGCGCTATGAGTTCCTCCTGCTTGCACCCACAACGTCGAACACTGTTGCTAAGATATCCTTGGGCCTGGCCGATTCTCTTCTCTCCAATGCAGCCATCATGTCTCAAAAGGCGTTCATCCCGACTTACATCATGCCCTGCGACTACAAGCCCGGGATCATAACCACCCTGCTCCCCGACGGCAGCGAGATGAAACTTCGCATCCGCAAAGAGGATGCAGATCATGTTGAAAGGCTGCGTCAGATGGATGATGTATTCGTGATTGAGACACCTCACGAGATCGAGCTGCTATTCGAAGAGAAATTTTCCGAGAGTTAGCACTGATGATTTAGCGGCGGACTTTGGAAAGAGGATCGCATCGAGTTTCAGGGCAGCTGTCAACGGCCTTCCAACTGGCTGCCTGCCCTCCAGCCTACCAGCTAAAGGAATCTCTGGCCAAGCCCCCTCCATCTGGATAGTAATCAGCAAAGCTTTTCGCTCCGATCGGTTCTCGACCGAAAACTACCAGGCGTGGCATGCCTTGAAATCGGCTCTCTGGAACCTAGGTCCCTGCATAACGCGGCACCAGGCTGAGACCAAAGGCAAGCAACAGGCCCGGCATCTTGCGGTGCAACGGGTTCCCTTGAGACCGACGCTGTGCTAAATACCAGTGCAGCAGTTGCCTTCTGGCTCGGCTTTGAGTCGGGCTCGAGGCGGGATCAGGCCGGCACCTTGGTGATCGGCTCCTCCTAAAAGGACATCGTGGATCGGTGTTGATCCGCCTGAGACTCGATTTGCTGTTTTCTAAATTCTTAGTGATGGTCAATAAAATTCCTTTTACGAATTTTGTATTGTATTAACTAGCTAGGATATTATCCTATTATGCCAATCATAGAATCTGCCGCGTAGAATAAGGATGGTATGCTGTACGAGGATGCTGCTGAGATGGTCGAGTATGTGGTCCAAGCCAGTTCCACACTCCTAGCTCTGCGTCCTCCTCACTCCTAGCCCACATTCTCGCCGTGGTGACCATAGCGGCCCGTTGTCCTGGTGGTATGATATGTTCTATTGATTCGTCCGGTGTTTAGGCTGCAGCTCATCATCCGAAACGTTTTGTCGTTACTGCCGTGTTCGGGAACAGTTGATCCTGCTAATCGAAAAATCGCATTGATATTGCAGCGTATTGGTGAAGAACCTTGCAAAGACGATCCGATAAAGGTAATAAGGATGGCAACAATGTGATTAGTGCAATGGATGAATTAAATTCCCGAAAGAAACAAAGTAAAGCAGAACAGCAGAAAGAACACCAGTATAAGAAAAAGAAGCGATGAGCGGTTCGACGCTCGCTCTTTTCTGCCAATCTAGAACGCATCGATGAACCATTATATTCTATGTGGAGAAAAGCCACTATGCATATGCAATGAGCGCATTACTCTCTGCATGGATTCTTGCGGCACTGATTTTGTTAGCTTGCAGTCCACTGCCGGCATTATCAATGCAAACTGCGGACAAGTATGCAACGGCAGATGAAGACCGCGCCATGTCAGCAAGGGTTGAAGTAGAACTGGATATTTTTTCAGGTAATCCCAATCCCGTATGGATTTTGCCGGAGGCAAATGGAGTTCTTTTTCTCAAAAAACTCGCTATGTTGCCCAATGCATCAGCTATAGAGCTGTCCGACAATCTCGGTTATCGCGGCTTCATCGCTAAAGTGATAAATGAAACCGGAGAGAGTCTTGTTCGGATTCAAAACGGGACGGTCCAGCTCTCACGAAGTGGCATTAATGTCTACTACAGCGATCAGAACCGACATTTAGAGAGATGGCTACTGAATTCTGGTAAACCCATCTTAAGGAGCGACCTTTATGATATGGCTGAGCGCGATTTTCCAAAGAACTCTACAACATAGAGTGTCAGCTATCCACATCAAGGCAGTTTACAACAGTGCCATCCTTCTTAGCATAAAGATACCAACACGGCCCGTACAACTCCCCACCGGGCTTGGCATGGCATGTATTCTTCCC
>Ga0209254_10006019_pt1 | contig 11163 bp, 11 predicted proteins | sample FrelakmetDIP11DI_FD_187148 | JGI IMG/M metagenome (GOLD analysis project Ga0209254, IMG submission 187148) | Freshwater lake sediment microbial communities from the University of Notre Dame, USA, for methane emissions studies - DIP11 DI (SPAdes)... | ecosystem: Environmental > Aquatic >... | reverse complement strand
GCAAAGACGGCTCCCATTTCACGATGTGGTGGCGCGTCATTCCGGTGACCTGCAACTCCGCTCAGCCCATGTACTTTGTCGCATTTCAGCGGGAGGCTCCCCCCACGTAAAGGCTCCCGTCCAAGGAAGGTGTGCGACTTTCGCCGGGCGTCTCAGACGGAAATAGGAGTCTGGTCTGTTTTTAGTCAATAAGTAAGCACAAAAAAAGACCTGACCCCATTTATTCCTTTCTGATGCCGATGATCAACCGTGCGCGGGACGCGGAGGTCGCGGCATAGCTCACGCTGCCTGTGAAGATGGGGTTAAATTGACGCTTACGTTAAAGAAGGAACGAAGCCGCTTTTGGGTATTTCAGTCCGATATATAAGTCCGGCGACATAGTGGCGATATACACTCAAAGCTGCGGCGGGTAATTCCTCGAAATGTTTTTTAGATCGATCAGAGCTATCTGAAAACCCTCAGGGTGCTCATCCCTCCATAAACATGTAACACCTGCCCGGTGACATAGCTCGCGGCATCTGAAAGGAGTTTAGCAGAGGCAACTGCGCTGAGCATCAGTCATCGGAGTTCGGTTGGAGATGATAAGAACAGATTTAAATGGTGTCTAATTTCCATTGACAAACCTGTTTTCGAATTTAACATTAAAACATTAGGTGCTGATGTTGAAAGACATCACTGATGCGTCAATATGACTTACAAAATACCGGAGGAACAAAATGAAAACGAAACTATATGTGGTAACGCTACTCAGCGTACTGATGATTTCTTCGCCTTCAGTGGCTGGGAATTATGGACATGGATATGGATCCACGATGTCTTGGGATATGGAGGATATGGACAGTAATCGGGACGGTTTTTTGTCCTTGGAGGAATTCGGTGGCAACCAAGATGAGGGTATGCGCAAAGGTTTCGATATGATCGACACCAACAATGATAACATGATAGACAAAGAGGAATGGGCCAATTTACTGAAAGCTCACGGAATAAAGTCCAATTAGTACCGGGACATCAAATAGTCCTGGGCCTGTACAGGAATGAATTGAATGAATTGAAGCGTAGAACGGCAATATTGAATGTTATTTATTGCACACAAAAAATTATGGCAGCGATCCAAATGATTGCTGCCATTATTTTTTCAATAAGTGTAGCAGAATAGACGATGATGAGCTGCGTATCATAGATCCACAAGAAACTTCATAGGCTCTCTAACGTATCATCTTTACAATTGAACTCATTTTCACTCAGGCAGAACGATACGAGCGATAACCCTTACCCATCTCCTTGACCTTGCACCCAAAACCGTCAATTTGAAATAGTGCAGGTTCAGCACGATTGATATGCCGGTGCGGCGCGCAAAAAGAGTCGATGGCGTGATGGTGGGAGTATTTGAGTGGCGAATTTTTTCTCAGGTGTTTAAAAAAGAAAAGATTGCTCCGGCTATGAACCTCCATTACGTCGCCACGCCCACTAACGGTTATCACATCGTCGCCTCGCGTGATCCGCAAATCCGCATGCACTTCAGGTTTCATCAGCTCATTTGGGCCCTATTTAACGTCCCTGGTCCTGATCTTGACGATCCCGTTGAGCCGCCAGACGGCGCGTCGCTCTGCAAGCCGCTGTCTAGTGGCACATTCATTCGAAACGCTTTGTCTTGAATGGCTGCTTTCGGGCTACGAGCCGACGATCGCGGACCCCACTGAATTACCTCGTTGTCGCGCAGCAGTAGCGGCTGCGCCGTCGGCCCCGGTGTGACGGCGCGCAATGGGGCTTATATCGTCCCGCAAGCCGCTGTTGGAAAAAAACACCCAGGCCAGCAGCCAGAGATTGACGATCAAGGCCCTGCCCCAGCAGGGGGCGGAATCCGGCCTACGACGAACAATCCGTCATGCGCAGGGCGCACCACGATGCCTTCACCTGAACTCGGCGAGACCCCGGTGAGGGCGGCGATGTTGACCTGGTGCGTTATCACCGCCAGCACGCCGGGGCCACGCCATCCCTGAAGCAAGGCCCGCGCTTGTGCCGTCTGCCCGTCCGCTTTGGATCGATCGTCGAAGAAGGAGTTGAATGCCGGCTGCTCGACAACCTTCAGCCGCGGAAAGGCCAGCGCAGCCGTTTCCTTGGTCCGGCACCACTGCGAGGCCCACACCGCGGTGACCGGAACGCCCTCCCAGCGCAGCTGCTCGCCAAGGCGGCGCGCCTGCTCGCGGCCCTGCGTGTCGAGGTTGCGCTGGGTAGCACAGTCGCCGAGCCGGAAGCCAGCTGGATCCCCGCCGCCCGGCGCGATGGCATGGCGGAACAGGATGACCGCACCGTCCGGCAACGCATCGCTTGCGACCTGCCGTGGCGAGTCGGCTGTCGATGCGGCCAACAACCAACTGGCCGCCAACTGCAGGAGTGCAAAGGAGATGAAAAGCGCATACCCAAGCGGGAGTGCTCGGCGTCGGTTCGTGTCCCCGTCGTCGATGCGGATGCCCTTCATGGCTGCCTCACGCAACGAAAACCAATGTAGACCAAGGTCGTCTCGCCGGGCTTGCCTTGGAAATGGTCCGCACGCATCTGCGCCGCGCCGCACCACCACGAACCACCACGGGTGCGTCGTTCAGCGTAGGCCGCTTCAAGCCACTGCGCATCGTTAAGCAGACGGCCACCCTCCCAGCGGCAGAAGGCCTGGGCTTCGTCGTAAGTGATGTGCACGGCCGGCTCGTCATTGGCGGCGGCCTCGCTGCCTCTAAAAGAGATCCGAAATGATTTTTTTGTTTCTACTTTTACTTGGATCGCGGAAACCTTGCAACATTCCCTCAGACTGTTTCAGGGTTAAAAGTCACTGAATGCAAAATCTCAAAATCACGGCGTAAGGATTTATCACCAATCTATCCCTTCGGTGAACGAAACGAGGGGAATCACACCAAACCAGATGATGTAACTGAGCGCCAGGTGCATGACATTATCAATCCTTCTGTCGTAAGCCCCAGAGCGCAACAAACCGATAAGCGCCAGCAGGAGGGCACAGGCATGGAGCACGACTATGATACTCCCGGCTGCCCAGATTCGTAAGCTGTTCAGCGTGCTATGGAATATGGGTACAGCCGATAGAGCCGCGACAGCGATGCAACAGGAAGCTATCACAGTTGCCGCCTTTGGCCCGAAAATGACAGCCACCGTCCGTTTGGATGTGGCGAGATCGGCGGGACGGTCCGGAATATCGGCGAGCGTTATGACACCCAGGACTGCGAAAAAGAGCGGTATACTGAGCAGCCACGGGAGTGAATGTTCCCATGCGCCCCCTTGGAAGACGTATCCGCACAGGACAAGGTAGAAGCTGTGGGTGCCACCTACTACGAGTTCCCCGAGCCCCCGGTATGAGAATTTGAGTGGAGGTACCGTGTATCCGAAACCGAAAAAAAGCCCTATCAAAAGCATCACGGTGATAAGGAGCGGTGAAACGTCCCGGTCAACCGTCACAAGCAGGAGGCCAAGAACGGCGATGAGGCAGAGGGCGCCCGTGATAGCAATCTTTATATCGCGGAAACCAAGTCTCCCCTCTACGAGTACCCTGGTACCGCCAGTAAACATACTGAAATTCTGATTGATACGGTCAGTCTCGTAGTCATAATACTCGTTGGCGAGGACCGTACAAAATTCGATGAGAAACAGAAGAACATAGCCGAGAGCGTACATGGGAAGACTGAATTTGGAAGAGGCGGAGAGGGTGGAAGCAGCGCCCATGCTGTAAACGATAAACGCCATGGGATAGAACTGAAGCCTGGCAACCTTTACCCAAGATCCAAGACTTTCCCTGGAAGACAGGTGAGCTACCCCGGTGACGGGAGGGAAGCATGCTTTCTTTGTGCTCAACGAAGTCTGCCACTAAATCGGAATGCACCCGGGTGAATAACTGCTCTCAAGGACCTACGGCGCTGCTGCCGGCCGGGCGAGCCTGTTCTTGCAGGAACCTCTGCCGCAGGGCTGCGGTTCGTCTGTGATTTACCCCAAAATCATAGTATCCGATGCGTGATGCGGAGCGGAGATGGACAACACGATGTCTCGGGTCAATCCTGAACTCCATGTCGTCAATGAATCGAAAAACGGTTGTCTTGAAGACGGCCCAGATATATCCGTCGGACTCGAATTCAATGGCGCCCCCAATGCCTTGAATAGCGCGCTTCAGGCATTCCCATGCGTCTCCGGGTGTCCCGGTAAAAGCGAACGGTTCGATCCGGGCGGATCCGGCATCATCTTCGCTTGATACACAATTCGGGCGTCTTGGACAGGGTGGCAGTTTGCCATCGGTCATGCCGAGCGGCCTCTTGCCTTGCATGGATTTCACATGCCGCCGACAGCCGGGGCCAGACCGACTTGGTCTCCGTTATGCAACACCGTGTCCAGAGCGGCCTGCTGCCCGTTGACGAAAATCAATTTCACGTCTTTCTCGGGTATCGCTTCCTTGGAAAGCAGGTTTCGAATTGTCGATCCGTCCGGAAGCGTCTTCGCGGTGCTGTTCTTGTAATCGCACGTGTCTGCATCAGCCAGGGTGGCGAAACATTTCAAACCGATGTTCATGATTGCTATCTCCTTATGGTGGATTGAATTTAAATTCTGATATGCTGTATGTTAGTCACATTTCGCTGATAGTCAATTTACAGTTCAGCAAAATTTTTCCTCACACTCGACTGACTGCCTCGCCGTTGATTGAGCCACTTTTTTAACCGCGGGTGGGGGTTGCAAATATCACGAAAATGTCTATCCAGAATTGAATTCAACTTTACCTTAAAAACTGCTACAGATACCGCTGGCAGGTAAACTTAAAGATCGGCGGTGTAATATGATGCCCCACCCCCCGCTTAAAGTTCTTTTCGTATTTGAAGATGACTGCTCTCTGCCCAAGTCATTTATGGCTTATCTGCAATCAATGCCCCACCTCAAATTCTCAGTTGCACGTCAACTGCCTGCGGAGATAACCAATTACGATGTGGTGGTTACCCGAAACCTCCAAAATGACGGAGCAGGGGCAGGGCATCTTAGACAATTTGTGGAAAATGGAGGCAGTTGGCTGATCCTGGTGCATTTATCTGAAAAACCGCTGCCGGTGATATTTGGCGTCCAACCGGAACCGGTGGGTCCGGCTGCAGAATTGCGCATACTATTTGAAAACAAAAACCATTCCCTGGCGGTGCGTTTACCGGATGCTGTTTATTTACCTGGGCGTTACCATGCATTGAAAAAAATCGATGAGGCTTGTGAAACCATCCTTTATGCGGACTGGCACTACAACCACAGACCGGTGCTGACTCACCGTATTGCCGGCAAGGGGCAAGCAGCCTGCACGACGTTGCAGGCTTATGAAAATCCGATATTCCAGCAGATTCTTTACCGCCTGATGCGGCGGCTTGCCGGATATGTCGAACAGAATCGTGAACTGGGCGTGGGATTGCTGGGGTATTCGCCGGCCGTGGGGCAGAGCCACGGGCTCGGAGTTCAGCACACTAATGGTTTATCCCTTCGTGCGGTGTGTGACCTGAACCCGCAAAGGCTGATCCAGGCGAGACAAGACTTTCCCCAGGTGAAGGCGTATGAAACCTCCGAGGCCTTCAGCGGCGACAAGGAGGTCGAAGTCGTCATTGTCACAACCCCTCCCAACACGCATGCCGCCATGTGCATTCAAATGATGGGAACCGGCAAGCATGTGGTGTGTGAAAAACCGCTGACACTCACCCGGCGGGAAGCCAACGCGATGGTTGAACTGGCGGAGAAACAACACGTTCATTTAAGCTGCCATCAAAATCGACGCTGGGATGCTGATTTTCTGGCTATCAAACAGGCGGTTTCAGAGGGTTTGATCGGCGACCTGTTTTACTTGGAAACATTTGTCGGAGGGTTCGCTCACCCCTGCGGCTATTGGCATTCCCATGCGGCCGTTTCCGGCGGCACCAGCTATGACTGGGGCGCCCATTATCTCGACTGGGTGGTGAGCTTGATTCCGGACCAGGTGGAAAGTGTTGTCGGCACCCGTCACAAACGAGTATGGCACGACGTTACCAATGCCGATCAGGAGCGTATACAGGTCCGGTTTTCCGGGGGACAGGAGGCGGAATTCATGCACTCGGACGTCGCCGCGGTGCGCAAACCAAAGTGGTATCTCCTCGGAACGGAAGGTGCGATGGTGGGCCATTGGCAGGATGTGAGTGCTTTTGAAATCGATCCGATTCTGTATTTCCATCGGCACGATATCCCGGCGACTGAAATGCCCCCGGATTTAACTTTATACCGTCGTCATCACACCGGCCAGGTCTTGTCGCAGAAAATGGCCATGCCGCTCAGGGCGCATTATCCTTTTCACCGGAATCTGGCCGATCATCTGTTGACCGGTGAACCCCTCGCCGCGCCGTTGGCGGATTCCGTGAAAGTCGTTGCGATACTTGAAGCTGCCGCACGATCCATGTCAAAGGGCGGAACCGTGGAGGCGCTCCATGACGGATAAAATTCGATGGGGTGTGCTGGGCAACGCCACCGTCGCACGCAAGTGTGTGATTCCGGCCATTCAAAAATCACGCAACGGCTTCGTGCATGCGTTGGCCACCCGGCGCCCGGCCAACGCCGGTCTCGTCGCGGCCGAAAATCATATCGAGCGGATTTACGATCGTTATGAGGCGCTACTGGAAGATCCCGCCATCGATGCCGTTTACATTCCGCTGCCCAACCATCTCCATCTGCCCTGGACGCTGAAAGCGCTGTCGGCCGGAAAACATGTGTTGTGTGAAAAACCGATTGCATGTACCGCGCAAGAAGCCCAAGAAATGGCCCGTGCGGCCGATCGGGGCAACCTGTTCTTGATGGAGGCGTTCATGTATCGGTTCCACCCCCGTAGCCGGGAGATCAAACAGTTGGTCAGTGAAGGCCGGATCGGAGACCCGTGTTTGGTGCGTTCGGCATTTTGTTTTCATATGGCCAAAGAAGTTTTGGAAGCCGGCGACAACGTCCGTTTAAGGCCCGATACGGGCGGCGGTGCGCTGCTGGACGTCGGCTGCTACAGTGTAAGTGTCGCCCGGTGGATGATGGGCGCGGAGCCCTCCCAGGTGCAGGCCCAGGCAATTTACCATAATACGGGGGTGGATGTGCATTTTGTCGGAACTCTGCAATTCCCTGGCGGCGGCCTGGCGACGTTGGAGGCCAGCTTCGTTTCAGCCTTGCAGCAGACTTTCAGCGTTGTCGGTACCGCGGGGGCGATTGATTTGCCGCATGATGCGTTTATCCCCTGGCAGCACGACGCCGAGTACTTTCAGCGTGGCCGGGATCAGGAAACCGGAGACAGAATTGTTGTCCCGGGAGCTGACGAGTATCAGCTGATGGTGGAGCACTTCGGCGACGCGGTGTTGGAAAAGGCCAAATTGGATTTTCTGATTGAGGACAGCGTTGCCAACATGAGGGTTTTGGACGCATTGGCACAGGCGGCCCTCACGGGAAATACCGTGAGGCTCTGAATCCGATCCCTAACGACCCGAGTGCGGCTCGCGGGGCTGGAACATCAAACGAGTTAAGATAATGGACGTGAACATCACCCGGCTGCGGATCGCGATGCTGAGCGCGCATTCCAGTCCCCTTGGAAAACTCGGTTCCAAGGATACGGGAGGGATGAGCGTTTATGTTCGTGAGCTTTCCCGCGAACTGGGCCGGCGCGGCCATCGGGTTGATATCTACACGCGGCATTCCCCCGACGCACGCGACCGGGTTGTGGAGCTTGATCCAGGAGTAACTCTGATTCATCTAAACTTGGGGGATAGCCAATACCTGTCTAAAGCGGAAATGGTTCCGCATCTAAAGGGCTTTTTCCGAGAACTGGAGCAATTCAGATCGACCCATCACCTCGAATATGATCTGATTCACAGCCACTACTGGTTGTCCGGAATGCTCGGCATGTGGGCGCAGGAGACCTGGAAACGTCCGCACGTCGCCATGTTCCACTCGCTCGGCGCTATGAAGAACCATACGGGGATTGGCGGCCCGGAACCTGAGATTCGCATCGCCACCGAGAACGCCGTCATTAAAACGTGCCATCGCATTCTTGCCCCCACCCGGCGGGAAAAAGAACGTTTGATCACTTTCTACAGCGCCCTATCCGGCAAAATCGGCGTTGTGCCCTGTGGGGTCGACTTGGAGCTCTTTTGTCCAATGAGCCAGTCGGCAGCGCGCCGTCAACTTGGATTCAAAGCGGATGATGTCTTAGCGTTGTTTGTGGGCAGATTTGATTCCATGAAGGGTCTGGATAGACTGCTGGAGGCCATGAGTCATCTCAGAAGCCGACGCCGGTTGCGTTTGATCATCGTCGGCGGCGACGGCGTTCATACCCCTGAAGGACAAAAATTGCTCGGCTTGGCCCGCACTTTCGGGGTCGAGGATTCGATCGCGTTTGTGGGGAGAGTCGAACAGAAAGATCTGCCGGTGTATTACAACGCCGCCGACGTGATGGTGATGCCTTCGTACTACGAAAGTTTCGGGCTTGTCAGTTTGGAGGCCTTGGCATGCGGCATACCGGTGGTGGCAACACCGGTGGGAGTGATGGATACTATCATCCAAGAAGGACTGAACGGGCAACTGATAGCGAACGGCGATTCAAAGTTGCTGGCAAAGGCGATAGAAAGTGTGGCTTCTTTGTCACCGTCAAGGTCAGCGTATGCGATTCGGCGGACCGTGCAGCAGTTTGCTTGGCCGCAAATCGCCTCCGCCATCGTCAAGGAATACGAAGAGACTCTCTCTCTGAAAAATCGGAGTTGATTGAATTTTGGCTGCCCAGGCATCCTGGCGTATTAGAAATCAAACGAATTGTGGGGTCTTATGAGAATTAGGTTTTCGTACCTACCTTAACTCTCGGCAGTTGAAAAATTGCTAACAAGACACTATAAAAATCGAACACTGCTGCGTTACCCAATAATCCAGCGGAGGGCGTTATTTCTTCCCTAAATCTCGCTAAAGGTTACAATCTCAAACTTTCCGGAAGGCCCTTGCCTGAGGTGGAACACATACCTCCGCCCAGGCAGGTCGCAGCCGTGGCCGGTCGCCTGCGCTTCGTCAAACCGCGCCTGGCGGTCAAAGTCGGCGACCGGGTCAAGGTGGGTTCGCTGCTGTTCTCCGACAAGAACCGACCGGAAATCCAGTTCCGCTCGCCCGGCGGTGGGACTGTCAACGCGGTGACCTTCGGGCCCCGGCGTCGGCTGCAGGAGGTCGTGATCTCGCTGGACATCGACGAGGACTATGAGGACTTTCCGAAAGTTTCGAATGCCGATCTCGGGTCGATCGGCCGGGAGCAGCTGATCGAGCGGGTCGTGGGCGGAGGTCTGTGGCCCCTCATCCGCGAGCTTCCCTTTCGCGATGCGGCCCGGCCGGAGGCTCTTCCACCCGCGGTATTCGTATATCTCGACAACCTCGAACCGTTTCATCCGCTGCCGAAAATCTATCTTGATGGCGCTGTGGAACTTCTGGACTTCGGCTTGCGGGTCCTCGAGCGGCTGTCCGGCGTCCCGCCGGTGGTCACGGCCTGCAGTCATAATGCGGAAGCCCTTGGAGGCTTGAAAGGAATCTCGGGCCGAAACCTTGGGGGAAACTATCCGGCCCATGACCCCGGCGTGGTGCTGTACCGCACCAAGACGTCCGCCGACCAGAACCACGCCTGGTTCATCGAAGGCCAGGACCTGCTTCTGATCGCCGAGCTTCTGGAATCCGGTCGGTTTCCCACGGGTCGGGTCGTTACCCTCGGAGGACCTGCCGCGACGCGGCCCGGACATTTCCGCACCCGTATCGGCGCCCCTCTGGCGGCGCTCACCGATGGACGCACCGCCGCCGGTGAGGTCCGGCTGGTGGCAGGCGGCGTGCTGACAGGAAACCCGACCCCCAGGGACTCGTATCTCGGCCTTTTCGAAAAAGCGCTCGTGCTGCTCCCCGAAGGCAACACCTCCGGAGATTTCCTTGGCTGGACCCTGCCCGGCGCACAAACCCCCAGCTACTCCCGGGCCTTTCTCTCGTCGTTCCGGCGGCGAAGGGAATTTCCGCTGGACTGCAACCGCCGCGGCGGACTGCGGGCCTGCATCCAGTGCAACTTCTGCACGCAGGTCTGTCCGGTCGACATCCTGCCCCAGCTGACGTACAAGGCCATCCTGGCCGGGGAGGTGGAAGAATCCCTTGACCACGGCCTTTTGGACTGCGTGGAATGCGGCCTGTGTTCCCTGGTATGCCCCTCCAAGATCGAACTGCTCAAGACCCTGCGCCAGGCGCGCGAACAATTTTACGAAGAGATGAGTTGATCCCATGAACCCCGTCAAGCGCCTGTTCGACTCGCAGCGCCACCGCTTCGCTAAGGGCGGACGCTTCGAGAAATACTTCTTTTTATTCGAAAACATCGAGTCGGTCTTCTTTGCTCCGGCCGTCGTGACCGCGGCCGTCCCGCACGTGCGCGACAGTCTAGACGTGAAGCGCTTCATGTTTCTGGTGATCGTGGCCCTGCTGCCTCATTATGCCTTTGGAATCTTCAACGTCGGCTACCAGTCGCATCGCGCTTCCGGGCTGCCGCTTGATTTCTGGCCGATGGCCTGGGTGGGGCTCAAAACAGTCGTGCCGATGGTGGCGGTCACCTATGCCGTGGGATATTTCTGGGAAGCTCTGTTCGCAACCGTTCGCAGACACGAGATCAGCGAGGGGCTCTTCGTAACCTGCGCCCTTTTCCCGCTCACGCTGCCGCCGACCCAGCCCTTGTGGCAGGTGGCGCTCGGCATCTCCTTCGGGATCGTCATCGGCAAAGAGATCTTCGGCGGCACCGGCCGCAACTTTCTCAACCCGGCCCTGACCGGCCGCGCCTTTCTCTACTTCGCTTACCCCGCCCAGACCTCGGGCGACGCCGTGTGGACCGTGCTGGCTGCGGGCCGCGCCGCTCCGGTCGATGCCTTTACCGGCGCCACGCCCCTGGCGGTCGCCCAGGCCGTCGAGTCGGGCAGCATCGTGCAGGCCTGGAGTGAGGCCGGCTATGGCCTGTCGACGCTTTTCTTCGGCCTCTATCCGGATTCGATCGGGGCCTCCTGCACCCTTTTGTGCATCCTCGGGGCGCTCTTTCTGATCACCGTCGGCGTGGCCGACTACCGCATCATCTGCGGCGACATTCTCGGGTTTCTGGCGGCGGGA
>Ga0209254_10006018_pt1 | contig 11163 bp, 8 predicted proteins | sample FrelakmetDIP11DI_FD_187148 | JGI IMG/M metagenome (GOLD analysis project Ga0209254, IMG submission 187148) | Freshwater lake sediment microbial communities from the University of Notre Dame, USA, for methane emissions studies - DIP11 DI (SPAdes)... | ecosystem: Environmental > Aquatic >... | reverse complement strand
ATTCGTCATTCGTAATTCGTCATTCGCAATTCTCAATATGTTATATCATCTTTTCAAATGGTTAACGAGTGAAGGGATCAAATTCCCGGGAAGTGGACTTTTCCAGTTCATTACTTTTCGGGCGTTAATGGCTATTCTTTTATCCCTGGTCATTACCCTCGTTTACGGGAAAAGAATCATCCTCTTTCTGCAGCATATGCAGGTAGGCGAAAGCGTTAGAGAGCTTGGATTGCAGGGTGAAGAGCAGAAAAAAGGAACCCCCACTATGGGTGGTGTTATCATCCTGCTGGGCATTCTCATTCCAACACTGTTGTTTGCTAACCTGGATAAAGTGTATATCCGTTTAGTCTTATTGAGTACTGTTTGGCTGGGTATTGTGGGTTTTATAGACGATTATCTTAAACTAAGGGCAAAGAGGATGGCGCAAAAGGCGGGGGTTAACTATAAAAAGGGCGATAAGGATGGCCTGGCCGGTTGGTCGAAGGTTATGGGCCAGGTTGGACTGGGCATTATCATCGGTGCAACTTTGATGTTTAGCGATAATGTAAAAGTATACCGTGAATATACAGGTGACGTGAAACCCCAGCAGGCAACAGAAATAAAGTTTGAAGGAAAGACCAGATATTTTGTTCCGGCTAATGAACCTGTAACAACCATTCCTTTTGTGAAAGGTCATGAGTTCAACTATGCGAAGCTTTTGCCAAAAGCTGCAAGGGGTTTTACCTGGTTGCTCTATATCGGAATTGTGATTTTTATTGTTACGGCGGTTTCCAATGGTGCCAACATTACGGATGGGTTAGACGGACTTGCCACCGGTGTTTCTGCCATAATTGGCATTTGCCTCGGATTGTTTGCCTATGCAAGCGGTAACCTGCGCCTGGCAGATTACCTGAACATAATGTATATACCTAACCTTGGGGAAGTCTCCATTTTTATTGCAGCTATGATTGGAGCCTGTATCGGATTTCTATGGTACAATACTTACCCTGCGCAGGTATTTATGGGCGATACCGGAAGCCTGGCGCTGGGTGGGATCATCGCCGCACTGGCAATTATAGTTAGAAAGGAATTACTGATACCAATTTTCTGCAGTGTTTTCCTGGTTGAAAATATCAGTGTGATTTTACAGGTCAGCTACTTTAAATACACCCGGAAAAAATACGGAGAAGGAAGAAGAATTTTTCTCATGAGTCCCCTTCATCATCATTACCAGAAGCTTGGGTATCATGAAAGTAAAATCGCTGTGAGGTTTTGGATTGTGACAGTGATGTGTGTGGTGTTTGCAATATTGTCGCTTAAATTAAGATGATCGGATTGGTTCAATAAAGAAGTTCTGAAAAACCCTAACTGAAAGAAAAACCGGATTACGTTGCCCCGTGGAATGTAAAAAAGCCAAAGAAAATCATCCATTGAAAAACCAATTTTTTTTTAACTAAGGTGCATGAAAAAGCGAATGGTTATCCTGGGCGCTGGAGAAAGCGGGGTTGGATCGGCGATACTCAGTCGAAAAATGGGTTATGAAGTGTTTGTATCCGATGGTGGCCGCATATCGGATAAATACAAAACGGAATTATCCGAACAAGAGATATCGTTCGAGGAAGGAGGCCATTCGGAAACAAGGATCCTGGAAGCAGATGAAGTGATGAAGAGCCCGGGGATACCACATAAGAACCCGCTGGTACAAAAAGTAATACAAGCGGGCATAAGTATCACAGGAGAGTTTGAACTGGCTTATCGCTTTAAGGGGAGTAGCAAGATCATTGGCATAACGGGTAGTAATGGAAAAACAACAACTACGGCACTGACCTTTCATATCTGCAAAGAAGCAGGAATGGATGCAGCGCTTGTAGGTAATATCGGAATATCAATCGCACGCCAGGTAGCAATGGATCCGAAGCCTCTCTATGTGGCAGAGATCAGCAGTTTCCAGCTTGATGATATCCGGGATTTTCGTCCTGACACAGCCATCCTCACAAATATAACGGAGGATCATCTTGACAGGTATGATTACCAATTCGAAAACTATATCCGTGCCAAATTTAATATCGTGAAGAATCAGACTGTAGAAGATCATTTTATTTATTGCGAAGACGACCCTGTGACAATGAACCATATAAACCAATTTCATTTCAACTCTAACCCATTGCCGTTTACTATGAAGAGAGAAATCCCTAAAGGGGCCTTTATTACGAACAACCGGATGACGGTGGCGGGTACTGAACCCTTATCGATGAGTATTTATGATTTCGCTTTAAAAGGGAAACATAACCAGTATAATACCATGGCAGCTTGCCTGGCAGCAACAACCGTTGGTATCCGCAAAGAAAAAATCCGTGATGCGGTTAAAACTTTTGAAAGCCTCGAACACCGGATGGAAACTGTAATGACGATCCGCGGTGTGGAGTTTGTTAACGACAGTAAAGCTACCAATGTCAACAGTACCTGGTTTGCACTGGAAAGCATGACGAAACCCGTGATCCTGATCCTGGGCGGAGTAGATAAGGGCAATGATTATTCGCTTCTGATGGATTTAGTGAAAGAGAAAGTAAAGGCGATTGTTTGCCTGGGTAAGGATAATACCAAAATACACAAAGCTTTTGGCAATTCCGTGGAGGTGATGGTCAATACGGACAACGCCATTGATGCAGTGAAAGCTTCCTTTCACCTGTCTTCAAAAGGCGATGTGGTTTTATTAAGCCCTGCATGTGCAAGTTTTGATCTTTTTGCAAATTATGAAGACAGGGGCAGGCAGTTTAAAGCAGCAGTAAAGGAATTATAATAAAGTATTCTTTGCGGACACCTAAATGACCTTGTGTCCTGGCGGCAAAGACAATAAAAAAATGAACGGACAAACATCCATATCATCTTCTGCATTCTCCCGGTTCAGTAGCAGGACCAAGGGCGATAAGGTTATCTGGGCTATTGTAGTTGTATTAACTATGATGAGCCTGCTGGTGGTATATAGCAGTACAGGTACGTTGGCTTATAAACTATCAAAAAGCACTGAGTCTTATTTGTTCAAGCAAGTTGTGTTTATTGCCATCGGTGTTGCGCTGATCTATTTTGCCCACCTGGTAAATTATACTATCTATTCACGTGTTGCGATCGTTATCTTCTTAATATCTATTCCTTTATTATTATATACCCTGTTTTTTGGGTCGAGCATCAATGAAGCCAACCGATGGATCAAACTGCCCATCATAAACCTGACTTTTCAAACATCCGACATGGCCAAACTTGCCCTATTTATGTACCTGGGCCGCCAGCTTAGTCGCAAGCAAAATGTCATCAAGGATTTTAAAAAAGGATTTTTACCATTGATCGTTCCCGTTGGAATTGTTTGTTTGCTGATTGCACCGGCCAACCTGTCAACCGCATTACTCGTAGGGGCTACCAGCCTGCTGCTCATGTTTATTGGCAGGGTAAGTATGAAGCATATAGGAATGGTTATTGGAATTGCTGCAATACCGGTAGCAATATTGATAGCCCTTTCCGTTGCGTATTATGACAAAGAAGGAGGTAAGACAACTGAACTGCCTGCAATATTGACCAAGGGCAGAACAGAAACATGGATAAAAAGAGTTCAAAGTTTCATATATGCCGATAAGCAGGAAACGGCGTACCAGGTGCAGCAGGCAAAGATCGCCATTGCCAAAGGTGGCTGGCTTGGACTTGGACCGGGAAACAGTGAAGCCCGGAATTTCCTGCCTCATCCTTATTCGGATTTTATTTATGCGATCATCATTGAGGAGTATGGATTAATTGGCGGGGCATTGGTGCTGTTTATTTACCTGGCCTTTCTTTTTCGGTGTATACGGATTTTTAAGCGATGTCCCTATGCATTTGGTGCATTCCTGGCGCTGGGATTGAGTTTTACGCTGGTGATACAGGCAATGGCCAATATGGCGGTGAATGTGAACCTGTTTCCGGTTACAGGGGTAACCCTGCCGTTGGTAAGTATGGGCGGAAGTTCTTTCTTGTTTACCTGTGTCGCCATCGGCATCATTTTAAGTGTGGCGCGTAATGTTGAACAACTGGAAGGGAAAAAATTAAAAGAAGAGGTCATAGAAGAATAATACAGGTATGCGTAACCGTAAAATAGTCATAGCAGGTGGAGGAACAGGAGGCCATATTTTCCCGGCAGTGGCTATAGCAAATGCACTAAAAAGCCAGGCCCCGGAAACAGAAATATTATTTATCGGTGCGAAGGGTAAAATGGAAATGGAAAAAGTGCCAGAAGCCGGATTCAGGATAGAGGGGTTGGATATTGCGGGTTTCAACAGAAGTTCTTTGATAAAAAACCTGTCTTTGCCTGTAAAACTGGTAAAGAGTTTTTTCCAGGTAAGGAAAATTTTGAGTGCATTCAGGCCAGACGCGGCTATTGGTGTAGGTGGCTACTCCAGTTTCCCTGTTTTGAAATATGCGCAGGGGAAAGGTATACCCACATTCATTCATGAAAGCAATTCTTTCGCCGGCCGTGCCAATATCATGTTAGGAAAAAACGCAAGAAAGATATTTGTAGCCGTTGATGGGATGGAGGTTTTTTTCCCTGCACAAAAAATTGTGATAACCGGAAACCCGGTTCGGGCAGTCATCAGCTCTTCACACATTTCCAGGGAAGAAGGCATCCGTTTTTTTGGCCTTGATCCTGCTAAAAAAACCATTTTGTCTTTAGGCGGCAGCCTGGGTGCCCAAAGTATAAATGAATCAGTGGAGGCAGGACTTGAATCTATTGGAAAAGCAGGCCTGCAGTTAATTTGGCAAACGGGGAAGCCTTATGCCGAAAGGGCCAAGGTAGCAGTTAAGGGCAGGTCGAATGTTTGGTCAGGGCAATTTATAAAGGAAATGCAATACGCATATGCGGCGGGGGATATACTTATCTCTCGTGCAGGCGCAATGGCCATTGCAGAAATTACTGTGATGAAGAAACCGGCTGTCTTTGTTCCTTACCCCTTTGCTGCTGAGGATCACCAGACAGTCAACGCTATGAAAATGCAGGATAAACATGCGGGTATGATGATTATTGACAGTGAGGCGCAAACGAAATTGATACCTGCGGTGATTGAACTTGCGGCAGATGAAAAACGGCAATTGGAAATGAAGGAGCAGTCTGGTAAACTCTCGGTATTGGACGCTGATAAAATCATTGCCAGGGCGATACTGGCGGAACTTGAAAAGGAGAATATTAAGTGATGAAGCTGGCGGATATACGACAGGTTTATTTTATAGGAATTGGCGGTATTGGCATGAGCGCTTTGTCGCGGTATTTCAGGTCAAAGGGGATTGCTGTAAGCGGCTACGACCGAACCGCCACTATCCTTACCCGTAAGTTGGAAGATGATGGGATGAAGATTGTATATGAAGACAGGCCGGAAACCATTCCATCGCTGGTGGATTTGGTAGTGTATACACCCGCGATCCCGGCAGGAAATAAGATACTGCAATATTTCAAGTCCAGGAATCAGCCTATCTATAAGAGAAGTGACGTGCTGCAGCTGATCAGTGAAAGTTCTTTTAATATATGTATAGCTGGTACGCACGGTAAAACAACCATCAGTACCATGACGGCGCATGTACTCAGGCATTCGGGTTATGGATGTAATGCTTTCCTGGGTGGAATTGCCGTCAATTATGACACCAATTTCTGGAGCCACGAACGTAATGTGTCGGTGATAGAAGCTGATGAATATGACAGAAGTTTTTTGAAACTCAGCCCGGATATAGCAGTTATATCGGCCATGGATGCCGATCACCTGGATATCTACGGAACGGCGGAAGAGATGGAGAAAGCTTTTATCGCATTTTCCGGAAAAGTAAAAAGCAGTGGCGTATTGTTTGCGCAAAGCGGTTTGAAACGAGGTGCCGAATTGCAGTCGCCCAGGCAGTTTACCTATGCGCTGCAGGATGGAAAAGCTGATATTTCAGCGGAGAGCCTGGTGGCAAAAGACGGAGCATATCATTATACAGTTCGGTTCAATGCGTGGAAGTTGATTGATGTTACGCTGCACATGGGTGGATTGCATAATGTGGAAAACAGCCTCGCGGCCATTGCCATAGCCCATGAACTGGGTATTGCCGATGACAGGATCCGGGATGCCGTCGCAGCTTTCAGGGGGGTGAAAAGACGCTTCGAGTATAAGTTGAAGAATGACCGATTTACTTACGTAGATGATTACGCGCACCATCCTGAAGAGATTCGGGCGCTGATAACAGGTGCAAGGGATATGTTCAGAGGAAAAAAATGTACGGTTATTTTTCAGCCGCACCTTTTCAGCAGAACCAGGGATTTTGTGAAAGGTTTCGCGGAAAGCCTCGACCTGGCAGATGAAGTGATATTACTTCCGGTCTATCCGGCGAGGGAAGAGCCGATACCCGGAGTAGAGAGTGAAATAATTTCGGCATTGATGAAAAAAAAAGTGAGTGTATTGAGAAACAAAGAAGAAGTCCTGCAGTGGATCGATGAAAACCAACCTGAGTTACTGATTACTGCCGGAGCGGGGGATATTGATCAATTAAGTGAAACCATAACGAACATACTTATAAAAAAATAATATGCGGAGTATGAGCAGGATATGGAAAGGACTTATGATGGCAGGATGGATCAGCCTGGGTGTGGGTTTGCTAACCCTGCTGGTTGCTGCCATGAATACAAAAAATGCAAAACAGTGTAGTGATGTGATCATCAGTTTCACAAACCCGGCTGAAGTTTTATATACTGGCAAGGAATCAATCGCCCGTACACTGGATGAAAATGGTTTGTCTGTTTTAAAAGGAAAGTCGATCAAAAACTTTGATTTGAAGGCAATGGAAGACCGGCTGGAAAGAGATCCCTGGATACACAATGCGGAATTGTTTTTTGATAATAACAGGGTGCTTCGGGTAAACATTGAAGAAAATAAACCTATTGCACGCATATTCACTCTAAAAGGGAATACTTTTTATATCGACAGTAGCCTGCATCGATTACCGCTTAATGAAAGATACACGCCCCGGCTGCCTGTTTTTACCGGATTCCCCGGGGAAAGGTATCCATGGAAAGGGAAAGACAAGAAATTGATGCTTGAAGTAAAGAAAATGGCCCAATTTTTTGAAACCGATTCATTCTGGATGGCGCAGATAGACCAGTGCGAAATAAATGAACAAAGAAACTTTGAACTGATGCCCAAAATTGGCGATCATGTCATTCTATTTGGTAATGGTAATAATATCCCTGAAAGGTTCAGGAAGCTGGATATTTTTTATAAGCAGGTATTGGCTAAAACTGGATTCAATACCTATCAGGAAATAAATGTAGAATACGAGGGACAAGTGGTAGCAACAAAAAGAAACAATCGCTATAAAATTTCTGATACGGCACAGTCGAATCTCTGGATGCGGCAGTGGCGTTTAATGACTCAGCATCAGGTGTTGGCAGTTGCGCAGTCAACCCTGGCCCCGAAGAGTAAGGAGGAGTTGGATCTCCCCTCTTCAAAACAATCCGTTCCCGATCCTATTAAAACCAAGTCTTCTAACAAAAATCCTGTTTCCGGGAAGCCTAAAGAATCGGGAACAAAAGGTGCTTTACCCGCTGAAAAAACTTTGCCAAAGGCTGTGTTGCCAAAGGCTGAAAAAGAATCATGATCAAAGCAGGAACCAGTTGGCAATGTAGTTACAAAGGGTATGTATCAATCATTGCCAACTGCTCACTGACTAATTAAAAATGAAAAAAGAAAACCAGAAAAAATACAACTATGAGTAACGAACAGCCCATCATTGTTGGCTTGGACATTGGAACAACCAAAATAGCAGCCATTGCAGGACGAAAGAACGATTTCGGTAAACTTGAAATTCTTGGTTTTGGCAGGGCCAACAGTAATGGCGTACAACACGGAATGGTGCTAAACATCGACCAAACCATCAAGGCCATACAGCAGGCTTTGGAGAATTGTTATGCCTCGAACCCCAACCTGGAGATACAGGAAGTGTATGTGGGAATTGCAGGGCATCACATTAAAAGCTTACAGACCCGCGGCGATATTGTAAGGAGATCCACCGATGATGAAATCAAGCAGGATGAGATTGACCAGCTGATTGCGGATCAGTATAAGACTTATATTCCCGCAGGCGACCAGATCATAGACGTGATCCCGCAGGAATTTACTGTTGATAATTTCCAGAATATTCCCAATCCAATTGGCTATAGCGGTGTGAAAGTTGGCGCTAATTTTCACATTATTACTGGCGATAAAAATGCCATCCGGAATATTAACCGCAGTGTAGAAAAATCTGGTTTGAAAGTCCGGGACCTGGTGTTGCAACCGCTGGCATCAGCAGCTGCGGTCATGTGTGAGCAGGACCTGGAAGCGGGTGTGGCCATCGTTGACATTGGAGGCGGAACCACCGACCTCGCTGTTTTTTATGAGGGAATTCTCAAGCATACGGCAGTGATACCTTTCGGTGGCGAGAATATTACGAATGATATTAAAACCGGACTTGGAGTTTTGAAAACCCAGGCTGAACAAATGAAGATACAGTTCGGCAGCGCTTTGGCAGACGAAGCCAAGACCAATGCATACATCACCATCCCTGGTCTCAGGGGCATGCCACCTAAAGAAATCAGCGTAAAAAACCTGGCAAATATCATCCAGGCAAGGATGAGTGAGATATTGGATTTTGTCAGCTATCATTTAAAGCAAGTTGGCCTCGACAGCAGGATGTTGAATGGTGGTGTTGTACTCACTGGTGGCGGATCTCAATTGAAACATCTTATACAATTATCTGAATATGCCACTGGACTAAATGCACGAATTGGTTATCCCAACGAACACCTGGCGGCCGGCCATATTGATGAACTCGCCAAGCCAATGTACGCCACATGTATTGGTCTTATACTCAAAGGATATAACGTGTATGAAAATAACCAGACCAGGACCTGGGCATCAGAAAACAATGATCACTCCATGGCTGAAGTAGAAAACGATACAACCGAAATTGTAAATGCCGGTGACGGTACCATTGGCGTAAAAGTCAGGAAACGAGGCAAGACACTAAAAGGATTTATGGACTCGATAAAAGACGGGCTTATTGATTTATTCAAGGAAGAAGAAGACAGTCATTTATAATATTGCTCACTGAGCCATAGAAGATACGATTGACAAGCAACAACAAAAAGAGAACTTTCATTATTAACCCTTCCGGCAGGCTACAAAATTAAAAGCAAGCGGAATGTAAAACAGCAAGACATGATTCATTTTGATTTACCGAAAGACCAGTCATCCATCATCAAAGTAATTGGTGTAGGTGGTGGAGGAAGCAATGCGGTGAACTACATGCACAGCCAGGGCATTGATGGCGTCAATTTTGTGATCTGTAATACAGATTCACAAGCATTAGCACTTAGTAAAGTGCCCAATAAGATTCAACTCGGCCCAACGCTCACACAGGGATTGGGTGCGGGAGCAAATCCCGAAATTGGGAGGCAGGCAACAGAAGAGAGCCTCGAAGAAGTACGCCGCATTTTGGAAGTAAATACCAAAATGGTTTTTGTGACTGCAGGCATGGGCGGGGGTACGGGAACAGGCGGCGCACCAATCGTAGCCAAGATGAGCCGCGATATGGGTATCCTTACAGTCGGTATCGTCACCACGCCTTTTTCATACGAAGGAAAGAAAAGGATACTGCAGGCAGAAGAAGGAATAAATAAATTGAAGGAATACGTAGATACCCTGCTGGTGATCAGCAACGATAAATTACGCCACCAGTTTGGGAACCTTACCATGCGGGCTGCTTTTTCCACTGCCGATAATGTTCTGGCAACCGCAGCGAAATGCATTACAGATGTGATCAGTTCCACGGGTCAGATCAATGTGGATTTTGCGGATGTATGTACGGTTATGCGCAACGGTGGTGTTGCAATACTTGGCAGCGCAACGGCCGAAGGAGAAAACAGGGCACAGCTGGCCATTGAGCAAGCGCTCAATTCTCCATTGCTCAATGACAACGACATACGGGGTGCTAAATGGATACTCATCAATATAAACTCAGCCGAAGGTGCCTCAGAATTCACTATGGATGAAGTTGAAATTATTCAGCAGTACCTGCTTAATCATGCAGGTCCTGAATCCGATGTAATCCTGGGTATGGGCTATGATAATGGACTGGGTAACCAGATTGGCATCACACTCATTGCAACAGGTTTTGAACATAAAAATCCATTCGACAGGCCTGGTATGCCGGCCGAGGAAAAAGAAAAGGTTCCGGAAAAGATCATCCTTAAACTCGATGTAAAAGAGCCGGTAAAAGAGGAAATTTCCCCACTGGTAACGATTGCGGAAGAAAAAGATGAAATGGCGCCAACTTTGGTGGATTTGTCACAAAATATTGGTATTCAATTTATTGTTGAAGAAGATTTGATGGATATACCTGTATCAGAAGAAAAGGAAATTATACATTTTGAATTAAGTTCCATATCTTCATCAACCCAAGAACAAATTCCTACAAAAGATCAGCAGCTGGAAATACCTGCACCACAAATTCAAATTTCATCATTTTCGGAAAAGGACGATAAAGAAGCTAGCTCCACTTTGACGTCAGGTGGATTTTTGGCCAGACCATCCAACATCTATGCTGAGGAACCTTCGAATTTTGAATCCAACAATCATGGCTCTCTCGAGGAGCCAAATCAGAAGCACAAGGAGGAGGATCCATCCTCTGACATGCAACTGGTCATTAAAGAAAACCAAGCGGCGGATGAGCCCGTGGCACCATCAATTCATGTTACAATGGCTCCAGTCGAGGAACCTGCTTTGCAGGACGAGACGGATGACCAGCGGAGAAAAGCAGCAGAACGTTTACACAAGTTGCGCAACCTGTCGTTTAACCTTAATGCTGCCGATCCCAATAATGAGTTTGAAAATGTGCCGGCTTATATCCGCCGCAATTTACATGTACACAATACGGCTCTTACTTCAGTTGAAAAATTTTACAGCAACTACACGGTAAAGACCGATGAAAATAACAAGGGACAAATCAGCACCCTTAATACCTTCCTGGAAGGCAAAAAACCTGATTAAGTTAGTCCTGTTACTCAAAGTCGGTAACAGGTTTTCTTTTTTGTTAATAGAAGTACCTATTTGAAACCACATCGAGCGTAAGGCTCATCTTTAATTCCCTTGTTGTCCAGCA
>Ga0209254_10006017_pt1 | contig 11164 bp, 11 predicted proteins | sample FrelakmetDIP11DI_FD_187148 | JGI IMG/M metagenome (GOLD analysis project Ga0209254, IMG submission 187148) | Freshwater lake sediment microbial communities from the University of Notre Dame, USA, for methane emissions studies - DIP11 DI (SPAdes)... | ecosystem: Environmental > Aquatic >... | reverse complement strand
GGGAGCCTGCTAACCATACCCTTTCAATGTCAAAATCGAACAAGTATTTTGTAGATACATATTCCCGGGTCGACAGGGTGCCTGAAGCAGTACTTCGTGATAATAACGGGAATGTGCTTCTGAACCTCGAAAAGGCTGATCTTTCTCAACTTTACCAGATGGGCTGGAAAATGCCTGAAACAATTAAAGTGAAAGCTAAAGATGGAGTGACAGATCTGTACGGTGTTATGTACAAGCCTTTCAATTTTGATTCCACAAGAAAGTATCCGGTAATTTCATATGTTTACCCGGGACCCCAGACTGAATCGGTACCCTATCAGTTTACAGTTACCGGAGGCAAGAATATTGCCCTTGCCCAGCTAGGTTTCATTGTGGTTAATTTCGGCCACAGGGGAGGAAGTCCCCAGAGAAGTAGTTATTATCACACTTTCGGTTATGATGACCTGAGAGATTATGCTCTGGCTGATGATAAATATGGAATCGAGCAATTAGCCGAAAACTATAACTTCATTGATGTTGAGCGTGTCGGTATTTATGGCCATTCCGGGGGAGGATTTATGTCGACTGCTGCAATTCTCTCATATCCCGATTTTTATGATGTGGCAGTTTCATCAGCTGGAAATCACGACAACAATATCTATAACCAGTGGTGGGGCGAAACACATGATGGCGTAGTCGAAACAGAGAAAAAGGTTAAAACAAAAGAGGTAATAAAAAAAGACACTCTTGACAAAGTGATTGTAGATGATGCAATTAACAAGGAGATAAAAAAAGACACTCTTGATAAAAAGAAAGAGACTGAGAAAACTTTTAAAGCTGATATAGAAAAGAACCAGGATCTGGTAAAAAACCTGAAGGGACATCTGCTGCTTGTGCATGGTGACATTGATAATAATGTACATCCCGGAAATACGCTCAGAGTTGCTGACGCCCTGGTAAAAGCCAATAAGCGATTTGATTTTATGATGCTTCCGGGCCAGAGGCACGCATTCGGTAATGCCACAGCCTATTTCGACAGAATGATGTGGTATTATTTTGCCGAACATCTCCTAGGCGATTACAGGACAAATATTGATCTGACTGATTTCTGATGGAATTAAGGAGAGACTGAAAGGCTGTTCCGGTAAAGAACAGCCTTTTTCACGATTCAATGCAGCAGAAGACAGGTCAGATGATTCCATCGTCCTTTTCCTTGTCCTTTGAGGATCTCAGCAAAACCAGATCATTCAGTACAATTTCGGTTATGTACTTCGTTGCCCCCTTCTTGTCTTCATAATTCCGGTAAACTATCCTGCCCTCTACAACCACTTCCTTTCCTTTCTTCAGGAATCTTCCTGCAACATCAGCAAGGCCATTCCATGCCACAATATTATGCCATGTAGTCTCGGAAACTTTTTGTCCGTCACCATTCTTGAAATCTTCCTTTGTTGCAAGGGTGAAATGGACCACTTTCTTACCGTTTTCGAGAGTTTTTGTTTCCGGATCCTGGCCAAGATTGCCAATCAACCGGGCGCTGTTTCTTAAATTGTTCATGACTTAAAAATTTTGGTTTGACTTAAATTTTAATTACTGAACAAACTTAAACCAACTTGTCCGGGTGTCCCGGTCAATAAATATTTATATACGGTTGTTAATCATTTAAAGCCGTTTGCATCCGTTTGAAAACGTTTTTGTCTATCTTTATCAAAACGTTAGTGCTGTGGAAAAAAAATGTCTCGATTGTGGCGACACCATCCGTGGTCGCACCGATAAGAAATTCTGTTCCGATCAATGCCGTAATAATTACAATAACAGGCTGAACCGCGACACAAACAACTTCGTCAGAAATGTTCATGGATTATTGCGGAAAAACAGGAGAATACTTGCCGACCTTTATGATGAAGGAAAGCATAAGGTCCACAAGGACGCTTTGTTTGCCCTGGGGTATAACTTCAGCTTCTTTACCCATATGATAGAAGCATCAAATGGTATAAAGTTTCACTATTGTTTCGAGTATGGTTACCGGGAAACGGAAGATGACTTTATTGAGTTGAAGCAGAACCGGCAATATATTGAATATCAATAAAAAGGAAAGTAACGTTTCATATTTTCCTTTGTCAGGGGCGTACCGTATCCTGAATCCTGGAAAGCTTCGCAGAATTTAATCTTCGATCCTTTTTCCTTGCCGTAGTGTTCAATCAGCACATCACTGAAAGGTTCTGCATTTGACCTTCCCTGCCATACTTTCCCAAGCCATTCTCTCCTTTCTTTTTCCCCCGCTGGCACCTGTTCAAGAACTCCCCTGTTGAAAGGAAGCCATTCATACATCTGGGAGGTATGCTGATGGTACATATCGATTTTCTTTTCAATAACATCATCAATATCTACGCAGATATCTGCCTTAAATGGTTCAGGGTGAATGAAACCGTCGTGAGTATAAAGAAAAACAGGATTCTTTTCAAGGAAGGGGACCTCAGGTAAAATTTTTGGAACCGTAACCATATATGCGGCATCCAGCACCAGAGTGCCCGTATATCGGTGATCAGGATGATAATCATAAGGTCGCGGAAAAATAACAATGTCTGCTTTCTGCTCCCTTATCAGCTTAATGACCTGAAGCCTGTTTTCATATGTCGGCATCAGCTGTCCGTCGTGATTATCAAGTGTAATATACCTGACTCCAATTACTTCTCCTGCTCTCCTGGCCTCTTCTCTCCTTACTTTTGCAAGGGTCTCTGAATCGAGTGACTGGTGACCTGCATCTCCGTTAGTAAGTGAAACCATGAGTACATCATGGCCTGCCTTCGCCCACTTATAAGCAGTTCCTCCCACTTCGTCAGGATCGTCGGGATGAGCTCCAATGATTATGATATGCAACTTTTCATTTTCGTTTAGCTTTTGCCCGTTTACAGCGAAACAGGTAAAAAATGTCAGACATACAAGTACAAGAGATTTCAGGATTTTCATTTTTATAGAATTTAATGATGCCAATTTAATAAAAGCAGACAAAAATTCAAACATTGTTCCGTATCAAAATATGCAATTTAGTTACTTGAAATCCGGTTTTACCAGCTGCTGTTGGCCAGGTTCCATATGTTTGCAAGGCTGATCTTAATTATTTTCTCCATAATATCCCAGTCTATTGTGCTGATTTCATCAGCCGGATTATGATATTCTTCCCTGTGTCCAGGTTTGAATCTCATTACAGGTACGCCGGCATCAACGAAAGAGCGGTGGTCGCTCCCCCCGGGAGGATCTTTCGATGGCTGGAATTCAACATCCAGGTCGATTTCATATTTTTTCAGATTTTCCTCAGTAATCGATCTGAAAGCAGGAAAGGATTCGGTATAAATCATTGAAACCTTTCTTGGATCGTCATCTGCCACGTATCTTGAAATCATATCAAGATTTATATTCAACCTGATATTGGATAGTGGATATTGAAGGTTTTCAGTATAGTGTCTCGAACCAAGCAGACCCTCCTCCTCAGCACTCCATAATGCTAAAATGATAGTTTTGGAAGGCTTGATTCCTGATTCCATAATAGCTTTTGCTATTGTCATTACTCCGACGGTTCCCGATCCGTTATCATCAGCGCCGTTCCATATGTAACCATTTGCACTCCCCAGATGGTCATAGTGAGCGCCCAGTACTATAACCTGATCGGGTGTTTTTCCCTCAATGACTCCAATCACGTTCCTGACCCTTACAGTCTCTTCCTTTACAGTTATTTTGAGGTAAATGCTTTTCCCCTTAATAACAGGAAGATTGACTGGAGGTTCCGATTCTGACCTTCGGATGAATTCGTCTAAAACAATTCCTGTTCCCATGAGAATTTCATTTGCAGCTTTTTCCGAAATAAAAATCTTTGGCAGATAATCCTGTGCGTTTTTCCCGGGAAGTGAGTAATCGGCCCATTCTCTTCCGAAAAATGGATTCTCCTCGGAGGGTGACATATTCAGGAATTCATTGTTTGGCTGGGTGCCGACAAGAGTTGAATTGGTATTAATTTCGATTATCCCCACAGCGCCCATTTTTCGTGCTATTCCTTCCACCTCCCTGACTGCTGCTGACAGTTCTGATGGATTGAGCGTTTGCCTGGCAAATCCCGGACTCCCTGAAAGCTTCAATATATACTTCCCTTTCAGATCGAGCTTACTGAAATCATCATAACGGAGCTTTTCATTCCTGAATCCGTATCCTGCAAAAACCACAGGAGCTTCAATTTCAATACCCTGATCGGCAGATCTGACAGAAAAATCGATATTATGCGAAAGATCTATGGTTTTATTTGCACTTCCTTCAGCCATTTTGATTTTTAAAACTTGTTCATCGCCGGGAGAGGTTTTTATTATAATGAAGTTCTGGAAATAAGTTCTTTCCGATTTGCCGGACTGGGCCGGGAAGCCTCTTTCCCTTGAAAAATCGCCACCAGGCTGAACTCCGTAAAGCTGAAGAAGGCTCGCTATATAATCTGATGCCAGGTATTCTCCTTTTTCGCCTGCCTGCCTGCCTTCAGTCCAGTCAGAGGCCAGAAAACCAAGCTGCGCTTTCAGTACGGACTGGTTTATGTTATTCATGGCTTTTCTGAAACTGTCATTATCATTCTGTCCATTGAGAGGACAGGTGCTGATAATTAACAATGAACAAATAAACAGGTGCCTTATTCTCATCTTTGCATGGTTAACTGATCTCGTTGTTTGCAGCCTCCCATAAATGGAGGTACGCACAGAAAACAGGATCTTTTTCGTAAAAAATCAATTAATACTTATGGAAATTTCACCTTTCAATATTAATTAATTATTTGGTAAAGACTCTATCCCAGGTCTGCCGCATAAGTAATTTTAACAGTTTTAAGAACCCCTTCTTAAACCTTACCCCAAAGCAGAAGGAGAAAAAACGAGACCTTTTCATAAGTCCGTGGTGTACCTTTGTGATAGCCTTTGAGGTCCTTTGTGGTTAAAATTAAATCATTGAACCACAAAGGATCACAAAGTACATCACGAAGTCACACAAAGGATAAATTATTTATAATGCAATTGTTGGGATGGAAGTGAATAAATTATATTTGCAGAAAAAAATATGAAAAAATTACTCATAATATTTATCACAACTCTTTTTGCCGGTGCGTGTCTCAATTCTCAGGAAAAGAAGGTTTACAGGGATGATTATGTTGTAAAAACCGGTGATATGGCACCGGATTTCGTGATAAACGAAGCCGGTGGAAAAACATACAGACTCTCTGATCTGCGGGGCAAGGTTGTGATGATACAGTTTACTGCGAGCTGGTGTTCCGTATGCCGGACAGAAATGCCTTTTATCGAAAAGGAGATCTGGTTACCTGGCAAGGAATCTGGTCTGACCGTTGTTGGTATTGACAGGGACGAGCCACTTGAAAAAGTACTAAAGTTCAAACAGGACATAGGCGTCACTTACCCATTGGCACTTGATCCAGGAGCAGATATTTTCAGTATTTATGCCCTTAAGGAATCCGGAGTTACCAGGAATGTGATAATCGACCGTTCAGGAAAGATAATCTTTCTTACCAGGCTTTTTAACAGGGAAGAGTTTGACAGTATGAAGAAAGTTATTTTCGCGGAACTGGGTTCAGAATAGGTATTTGTACTCTGTTTTACGGCTGCCTCATTTCATCAAAAAAAAAGAATCACTGAAACTATTTGGGGATTTTGTCCGTTATACTTCAGATTGATGTCTGAATTCAATTCAAGTGTTCTGAATGAATTGTACAATTAAAACAAAAAAAATGAAAAAACTTATTTTGATCTTTTTATCAGTATTTATAGTGCTTCCGTCCTTTTCGCAGGTGAAATTTGGCATAAAAGCCGGCCTGAGTACGACCAGCATAAAAATGGATGATGTTAAGCAGGTGGTATCGGGTGACACGGAATACGCTATTGATGTTCTTGAAGGCGCTAATTTTGGCTTCCATGCCGGTGCCTTCGTAAGGTTCGGTCTGAGCCGTTTTTATATACAGCCTGAACTTCTGTTCACATCAAGGACAGATGAATACTCGGCGGAAGATATCGAAAATCCTGCTGAATCAATTATCAAAAAACAGCAGTTTAATCAGCTCAATATTCCGGTTATGCTTGGTTTCAGTTTAGGCCCGGTAAGGATACACGGAGGGCCGTCAGCAACTCTTCTGATAAATTCTCCGCAAGACCTTATTGATGATCCTGATTTTAAAACTGTTTATGATGAACTGACATTTGGTTACCAGGCCGGTCTGGGTATTGATTTGTTCAAAAGGCTGACAATCGATCTGAGGTATGAAGGTAGTATGCAGAAATATCAGACAACCATAGAGAGTCTTACCGGTGAAGATTTTACCCTGGATGACAGGCCAAGCGCTGTCCTTCTGAGTGTAGGATACATGTTTTAAAAGCCCTTTATTTTGAAAAGAGCATTTTTGCAGCAACCAGAAGCAGCAATATGCCAAATATCTTTTTGAGAAGAGGCTCGGGAAGATTCAGCGCAAGCTTAGAGCCAAAATAAGAGCCGATTAAAAAAGCAGCGGCAAGGATTAATGCAAATTTGATATTAACCTGCCCTGCTTTATAGTAATTATAAGCTGCGATTATACCGATTGGGGGAAGCATAACTGCAAGGCTCGTTCCCTGGGCAGTCTGCTGACTAACTCCCATAAATAAGACAAGGGCTGGAACCATGATTATAGCTCCTCCGATACCAAGCATTCCGGCCATAATTCCGGCAATAATCCCGATGGCAATAATTATGAGCAGGGCAGATGTTGTCATTTTCATTCTGGTTAGGTTATTATTTTGATTAATTCGTCTGATTGTAAAATTATAAATTTATCGATGGCTATTCCTGACTATATCCTTAAATTTGTAAGTGAACTGATAGACAATGAATAATCGAAGGTTGAAATATATTTTACCGCTACTGGTCATTATCATTTTGATCTGCCTGATTTATATATACAATCAGTTTTTTGGTTTAAGAGTTCTCCCCAAAGAAGAACAGGCGGCTATTTATATTCCGGAACATGCTTCATATAACGAGGCTATGGATTCTGTCAGGGCTAATCTGGAAATAAAAAATCAAAAGGTATTTGAATGGGTAGCAAAAAGGAAAAAGTACCCTGTTCTGGTCAAGCCGGGGAAATATGTCATTGATAAGCCTTTAAGCTACAATGAGATAATTAACATTTTAAGAGGAGGAAGGCAAACTCCTGTCAAGATAACTTTTAGTAAAGTCAGAACTTTAAACGACATTGCTGAACGGTTTGGAGAAGAGCTTGAAGCGGATTCGGCAGAGATCATCAGCTTCTTTTCCAACCCTGAAAATTATACAATGGATGGCTTTAGAAGAGAAAATATTATATCCCTATTTATTCCCGATACATATGAGTTTTACTGGAATACAAGCCCGGGGAAATTATACAGCAGGATGCTCAGGGAATATAAAAATTTTTGGAACAGTGACCGTATCAGTAAAAGTGAAGATGTCGATCTTTCCCCGTTAGAGGTCTCAGTGCTTGCGTCAATTATTGATGAAGAAGCATCCAAACAGGATGAGAAGCCCAGAATTGCAGGGGTTTATCTCAACAGGCTGAAAAGAGGCATCCCTCTTCAGGCTGATCCGACAATCAAGTTTGCCATTAATAATTTTACAGTTAACCGGATACTGTATAAGCATCTTGAGGTTGATTCTCCTTACAATACGTATAAGCATGCAGGATTGCCTCCGGGTCCAATAGGGTGTCCCTCAGTCGAAGGCATTGAGGCAGTATTAAATGCCGAAAAGCACGAATACATCTTTTTCGCTGCCAAAGCTGATTTTTCGGGATACCATAATTTTTCAAGGACCCTTTCGGAGCATAACAGGTATGCCAACCAGTATCAGAAAGAACTTAATAAAAGGAGGATCTACAGGTAATTCAGATGACTTCTACTTCCCGTTCAAGGATAATCCCGAATTTCTCAGCAACTGATTTTTGAACTTGTTCAGAAAGATCGAATAATTCCTGTCCGGTAGCATTTCCATGATTAACAATGACCAGAGCTTGTTTGTCATGCACGCCGGCATTTCCGATCCTTTTACCTTTCCATCCGCATTGTTCAATAAGCCATCCTGCGGCCAGCTTTGCACCACCGGAGATATCTTTAAAAACAGGTATCTTAGGATATCTCGATTTAAGGTCATCAACCACAGAAAGCTTTACAACAGGATTCTTGAAAAAGCTTCCGGCATTGCCTATAAGTTCCGGATCGGGAAGCTTGCTCTGCCTGGTATTTATGACAATGTTTCTTACATTAGCAAGAGATGTAGATCCCAGCTTGTTCACCTCTTCTTTCAATGAACCGTATTCAAGGCATAACTTAGGCTTTGTCGATAACCTGAAATAGACTTTAGTAATCAGATATCTCCCCTTAAATTCACCCTTGAAAATACTGTCCCTGTAGCCAAATTTGCATTCTTCATTTGTGAATTCCTTTACCGAACCGTCTTCAAGAGTAACTGCCCTGACTTTCTCTATGGTATTTTTCGCTTCACATCCGAAAGCTCCGATATTCTGTACCGGAGCCGCCCCGACAAGGCCCGGAATGAATGACAGGTTTTCAAGTCCGCCCAGGCCATTATTTACTGTCGATTCAACCAGCTTGTCCCACACCACACCAGCCCCTGCTGAGACAACAACGTCAATGCCCTTCTTACCTTCCAGGGATATCCCATCCATTTCAGGGTGGATTACTGTTCCTTTGAAATCTTTAGTGAAGAGAAGATTGCTTCCCTGTCCGATAACGAGATAATTTTGATCCGGAATACGATTGTGCTTCAGGAAATGAATTAAATTTTCTTCGAGCTTGAAAGTTGCCAGATGGTCAGCCCTGACATTCAGGCCGAAAGTATTGAATTTTTTCAATGATATATTCTCGTAAATCATCTCCGGTCCGTATCTGGTGCAAAAGTGTAAAACGGATTATAACGAAAAAATGAAAACACCCTGTAAGCCAACGTTACAGCGGTTGCGATATTATGGATGGTAAAGATAAAATTAGTTTTGAATGTTGTATTACTATTCTTAAATGATTACTTAAAATAACTAACCGACGCAAATGGCAACTTGAATTATTTGGTTAATTTTATTCCTGTATGCCGGGAGGATAAATATAAATGAAACCGATATTAAAAGCTGAATCAATTGTTAAAAGATATGGCGAAATATTAGCTGTTGATGAAGTATCTTTTGAAATTTACCGGGGGGAAATATTTGGCTTTTTAGGTCCAAACGGAGCAGGCAAGACTACTACTATCAAAATAATGAGCGGGCTATTAAAGCCCGACAGCGGAACTGTTACCGTTGACTGCCTTGATAATGGTAAATCAACCGGTATTTGTCCCCAGCATATAGTCGTATGGGAGAACCTGACCTGTATGGAACAAATCCTCTTTATGGGGAAAATGTACAACATGAAATTTGATGAGGCTAAAGACAAAGGGAATGAGCTGCTTGAATCACTCGGGCTCACCGGAAATAAAGATCGTCTGGCAAAAAACCTGTCAGGAGGTATGCAGAGAAGATTGAATATTGCCCTTGCATTAATTCACTCACCTGAGATTGTATTTCTTGATGAGCCTCAGGCAGGATTGGATCCCCAGAGCAGAGTCCTGGTCCGTGATTACATCCGGTCGATAAAGAAAAAAACTACAGTTGTACTTACAACCCACGATATGGAAGAGGCCGAGAAACTATCCGACAGAATTTGCATTATAGATAAGGGCAAGATTCTTGTCACCGGAACGGCAGATGAAATTATAAGAACCGGCGGTCATAACGATCTGGTTGAAATTGATTTTGAAGGTGATCCTGAAAAGGAATTACTGCCTTTCCTTGATACAAAACAGCTTTCTGGTTTAGCCATTTCAGGAAACAGCCTCTCTTTCAATACGAAAAATCCGACGGCAGCGCTGGAATATGTCCTTAAGCTGGTCAGAGAGCATAATCTTAAGGTAATCAGTTTGCAGTCGCGTAAAAAAAGTCTTGAGGATATTTTTATAAGTCTAACCGGCAGGAGTATTAGGGAATGAAAACAATTACCTGTTTAATAAAGACATTTAAGGAGAACCTGAGGGATTGGAAGATCCTGATCCTGGCTATTGTTTTCGCACCCTTTTTTATCTATTTGATGTATATGTATATGGGCGATTCAGGTTCATCAGTATATAATGTAGTACTTATTAACTATGATGAAAAGGGAAAAATCTCAAACGAGCTGATTAATGAGTGGAAAAAAATGAAAACAGAAGATGGTAAATCCGTACTGAAAATCAGGGAAGTGCCTGACTCATTAACGGCAAGAGAGATGATTAAAAACAAAGATGCTGATCTTTTCATAACCATACCTGAAGATTTTTCTGATTCGTTCAAAATGTTCATAGTTGACGGGGAAGGATCATTATCGCCTTTAAAAAGCTATGGAGATCAGGCAAATATGAAGTACATGATTGCAGCTTCATTTGTCGATTATATTACGTTCAGCTATATAAGTCAGAAAACAGGGATTGAAATACCCGTTAATGTGAAATATGAATATGCCGGCAGAGGTAAAAGCCTGAGTGAGTTTGATCTTTATGTCCCGGCACTATTGGTGCTATCAATCATAATGATGCTTTTCACTGCCGGTGCGTCTATTGTAAGGGAGGTTGAAAAAGACACAATTACACGTCTTGCATTGTCGAAGCTTACATCTGCTGAATTCATGGCTGCCTTAAGTCTTAATCAGATAATAATAGGATTGATCTGTCTTTTACTGACATTACTTGCGGCATTTTCGGTAGGATACACCACATCGGGTTCGCTGCCATTACTTGTACTTGTTGGTACTCTTGCCTGTTTTTCTGTAATAAGTATAAGCATTATAACTTCATGCTTTATTAAAACAATGTTCGGATTACTTACCCTTGGTTGTTTTCCTTTCTTTATTTTAATGTTTTTTTCTGATTGCTTTATGCCTTTGCCAAAAATCAATCTTTTCAGCCTCGCCGGGAACCAGGTTTACCTGAACGATATTTTGCCGACCGCAACCGCAACAAGGGCTTTTAATAAGATTCTGAATTATGATTCAGGTTTTTCAGATGTGTCATTTGAGATCTTATGGATCCTGGCTTTATCACTCGTCTTTTTCTTTATTGGCGT
>Ga0209254_10006016_pt1 | contig 11164 bp, 7 predicted proteins | sample FrelakmetDIP11DI_FD_187148 | JGI IMG/M metagenome (GOLD analysis project Ga0209254, IMG submission 187148) | Freshwater lake sediment microbial communities from the University of Notre Dame, USA, for methane emissions studies - DIP11 DI (SPAdes)... | ecosystem: Environmental > Aquatic >... | reverse complement strand
GTTCTCGCCATTGGCGCCCGCGCTCGGGCTCACCCGGCTGCCGTCGGGCTACTGGTGGGCGCTCGCGGCCATCCTGGCCGGCTATCTGACGCTGACGCAGCTCGTCAAGATGTGGGTCGTGCGGCGCTTCAATCTTGCGTAGGGTCAGCGCCCGCCCGGCCGCCCGAAGGGCGCTGTGCGCCCCCTCGGGGGGGAGCGAACGTAGTGAGCGTGGGGGCTGTTCAGTTCAGAGGGAACGCAGCAGGCCCGCGACCAGCAAGCCGATCGCCGCCGCGCCGATCGCCACGAGGTCGTCGCCGCCTTCGCTCTGGCTCCGGCGCATGCGCTCGACGTCGAAGATCGCGTTGATCTGGGCGTCGCTCAACGTCGTACGCAGCGCTTCCGCATCCGCTGGCGCCCGCGCGGACGCGCTGGCGGCAAGTTCGTGCAGCGCCTTCGTCACACCCTCCGGATCGATCAGGGCGACGGCCGCGCCGCAATGCTTGCACGCGCTGTCGTTGGCGAGATCGACGGGCGCGCCGCATTGCGAGCAGGAGATCTGGCGCACCGTGGCGCGCAGCTTGGCGAGCTCGGCGGGCGAGGGGGCGCGGATGAAGTTCTTCTCGCGCAGGAACTGGTGGAACGTGATCAGCCGCCCGTGATCGTTGCGACAGCGCCAATAGGTGAAACGGGTGGTGCGCTGCAGATCCTGGGTGAGGGCGAGGGCCGTGGCGCACAGCGGGCAACCGAACGTCGTCGCGAGCGGCTTGCGCGGGGCCCCCGCCTTGCCTATGTACTGGAACAGTTCGAGCACCGCCTTGGGCGTGAGGCGAATGCTCTCGGCCTTGTCGAACCAGAACAGGTTGCAGGGAGCACAGGCTGTGATTTCCATGGGGCGCAGCATCCCATGCGCCTCGACCTCCTGCGCCGTCATCGGTTCATGGCAGTTCGGGCAGCCGGGCATCTCGCGTTTCCGGAATTCTCGATCAGGTCAGAACTTGAATATGCCCTTCAGCTTGTTGACGGCATCGGCGGCGTCGTCCATCGGGTTCGGCGCCTTCTCCTCGCGCGGGGCGTTCTGCGTGCTCGCGCGGGGGGCACGCTCGGTGCCGCGCCGCGACGCACGCGCGTCTTCCATGTCTTCCATCCCCAGCGGAACCATGCCGGTGGACTTGACGCGCACCTTCACCGCCCAGATCGGCTCCCACGCGATCTTCGGGTCGGCGGGACGCGGTGGCTGCGCGAGGTTCTGCTCCTCGCCGTAGGCGATGCCGTTCACCATCGCGCCTTCCACGCCGTCGAAGATGCCCTTGGGAATCGTGCACGTCGACGCACTCGTGGGGAGCACCACCTTTTCGCCGATCATCTGGCGCAGGAAGTCGTTCGGCAGGAACGTCAGCAGACCCCAGCCCGCGTCCTGCACTTCGCTCGAGGTCCAGATGATCATCTCGCTGCCGCTCTGGCGGAAGCCCATCGCCTGCAGGAAGTAGCCCTGCGCGTTCGGCACCGCCACCCACGACAGTGCGGTCGGGCCGCTCTTGTCGCCGCGCGCGGTTATCTCGAACGGCGCCATGAAGTCCTGCCTTTCACCGATCGCGAACCGGATGTCGGGAGTTGCGCTGCCGTTCACGAGCTGTTCGCCGCGCAGCGACGCGTTGGCAGGCACGATGCGCGGCTCGCGCTCGTTCGGCCAGCGGAACTGCGCGTTGCGGATCGCGTTACCGCGATCGGGCGGCGCGCGGCTGGTAAGGGCCCGGCCGAACTCCTGCATTGTCATCTTCTCGGTGTCGGCGACTCTCGGCTGTCCCGGCCGGATTGCCTCGCCGCAGCCCCAGTAGATCAGCATGCGGGCCTTCGGCTTCTCGGGAAGCTTCTCGTCATCCGACGCCTGGCTGCGGGTCGTGGGCGGCGGTGCGAGCAGCGGCAGGGCCGGGCCCATCGCCATCCCGGGCGGAATCCGGTGCTGTGCCTCCGGCGCGCCGCTTGCCTTGTGCGAGGAACGCAACCCCAGCCACAACGACTTCTGCGGCCCTCCGCCCATGCCGCCCGGCATCATCATGCCGGCCAGGCCGCCACCTCCCGGTGGCATGCCCGGGATCGACATCGTCCGGGTTTCCACATCGACGCCGTAGGTCGATATCGGCGGCTTGGTGACCTGGGTCTGCGCGTGTGCAGCCAGGGGAACGAGCGTCGCGGCGACGAACGCTAAAGCGTGACGAACGGCCAGCATGGCGGCTCCTTGGGGAGTTTCCAAATCGTTTGTATCGAGAATGACGGGCGACGTGGGGTGGGCAGAAAGGGACGCCGCCATCATGGCACGGGGGCGAACGCGGGCAAGCCGTGGCTGACCCGCCGAAGCTCGCAGAGATTGGTGCCGGTGGAAGGAGTCGAACCCTCGACCTTCGCATTACGAATGCGCTGCTCTACCAACTGAGCTACACCGGCACTTGCTGGAGCGTCGCCCCGCGCCGGACGGACTCCTGTCCTCCCGGCTCGGGCAAGCGAAAAATTATAGCTGATTTGCGCGCCTGCTGCCAACGCGCCTTCAGGCTTCGCCGCATTGCGAGTCGAAGATCACCGCACGACTGCGACGGGCAGCGTCGCGAGCAGCGCGGACGCACCGGTCCAGAAAATCTGCACCCCAATGCACAGCAGGATGAATGCGGAGAGCCGGATCAGCACACTGGTCCCGGTTTCACCCAGCACGCGCAGCATCCGGTGGGCGTAGCGGTAGCAGACGAACACCGTCGCCGCGATCAGCGCTGCCCCGATCACGTCGGCGGCGCCGTGCACAACCAGCGAGCGCACGCTTTGCGGATGGTGCGCGCCGATCGTGATGGCGACGGAAATGGTGCCGGGTCCGACGGTGAGCGGCAGGGTGAGGGGATAGAAGGCCCGGGTGGCGATCTCCGCGGCGGCTGGCGCCGAGGCAGGGACGATCGGCGCAGCGGTCTCCGCACGCAGCAGCTCCCAGGCGTTGACGCACACGACAATGCCGCCCGCGACCTGCACGATCGGCACGGACAGCCCGAAGAACTCCAGGACGTACGTGCCGACGAACAGCGAGGCCAGCAGCAGGACGAAGGCGTTGACCGCGATCTTCTGCGCCAGCGTCGCGCGCAGCGCCGGCGTGCAGTCGGCAGTCATCGCCAGGAACACCGGTGCGCCGCCAAACGGGTTGACGATCGGCAGCAGCGCCGCGATCACCAGCAGCAGGCCCTCGACGAAAAGACGCAGATCTCCGGTCATCGGTCGCTATCCTTGGCCACGGATCGGCAAGCACGCACGCGCGCGCTGCTAGGCTACACTAACAACGCCATTCTGCCGCGCGGCAAGTGGCTCCGTCCGGCGCTGCCGAGGTTCGAATCCGTGTCCGCCACCCGTCCCCTTTTCGGCTTCCATGCCGTGAATGCCCGCCTGCGGCAGCGGCCCGAGTCCGTGCGGGCGATTCATCTCGCCGCTGCTCGGCGCGATGCGCGCATGCGCGACCTCGTAGCCCGGGCCGAGGCCGCGCGCTGCCCGATCCACGCGACCGACGACGAGCGGCTGACGCAACTCGCCGGCAACGACCGGCACCAGGGGGTCGTGGCCATCGTCGACGCCTCGATGCCCCACGTCACGCTCGACGACGTGCTCGATACGCTCGCGGAACCAGCGCTGCTGCTGGTACTCGACGGCGTCACCGATCCTCACAATCTTGGCGCCTGCCTTCGCAACGCCGATGCGCTGGGCGCGCATGCGGTGATCGTGCCGAAGGACCGCGCCGTGGGCCTCAACGCTACGGCGGCGAAGGCGGCGAGCGGCGCCGCCGACACGATTCCGGTCGTCACCGTCACCAATCTGGCAAGGGCGCTGCGCGACCTCAAGGGCAAAGGCGTCTGGATCCTCGGCGCCGACGTCGGGGGCGAAAGCCTGTTCGACGCGGACGTCACGGGTCCCGTTGCGTGGGTCCTCGGGGCCGAGGGCGCCGGGCTGCGGCGTCTCACACGGGAACTCTGCGACCGGATCATCGGCATTCCACTGATGGGCACGGTCGGGAGCCTCAACGTCGCGGTGGCGAGCGGCATCTGCCTCTACGCATCGCGGCGGGCGCGCCAGGCCGCCGGTTGAGCGCGGACGCGTCCGGTTTGACCCGAATTTCGGAATCGTGGACACTTCGCTGCGCGCCGTCCGGTATCCCCGCCATCGAACATCCTTCGGAACCCGTGCCGACATCTTTCCCCGGTAGGCGAATTCCGGCATGAGCAGCCTGCTGCAGATGCCCGTCTCTCCGGCCAGGCTCGACGACGATGCCTGGGCGGACCTGCTCGACTTCATCGAGGAGCGCCGCGTCATCCCGATCATCGGCCCCGAGCTGCTGAAGGTCGAGACCGAGACGGGACCGCGCCTCTTCTACGACTGGGTGGCCGAGAAGCTCGCGGCGAAGCTCAGTGTCGACACGGCGCAACTGCCGCAGCCGTACACGCTGAACGACGTCGTCTGCTGGTTCCTCTCGTCGCACGGCCGGCGGGAGGACACCTACACGCGGATGCGCGGCATCCTGCGCGAAGCCGCCTTCGCCCCGCCACGCGCGCTCACTCAGCTCGCGCAGATCACCGACTTCGACCTATTCGTCAGCACGACCTTCGATTCCTTCCTCGAGCAGGCGATCAACGCGGAGCGGTTCCAAGGCGCGCAATCCACGGAAGTCATCGGCTACTCGCCCAATCGGGTCGCCGACCTGCCGACCGAACGCGAGAACCTCCAGCGGCCCGTCGTCTACCACCTGCTCGGCCGCGTCTCGGCATCGCCGACCTATGTCATCTCCGACGAGGACACGCTGGAGTTCGTCTGCGCGCTGCAAAGCGAGCACCTGACGCCCGAGAAGCTCTTCCACGAGCTCGAATACAACCACCTGCTGCTGATCGGCAGCAATTTCTCGAACTGGCTCGTCCGCCTGTTCCTGCGGATGGCCAAGCGCCGCCGCCTCTCCGACCCGCGCGACGTGGGAGAGGTGCTCGCGGACGACCACTCCGGCAGCGACGAGCGCCTGATGGCGTTCCTCCAGCAGGTGAGCCTGCGCACCCGGATCTACAGCGGGGCCGAGGGCTTCGTCGACGAGCTGCACCGGCGCTGGATGGCTAGGCGCAAGCCCGCCGACGTGATTCCGCTCGGCGCGTCGCCGCAGCGGTTCCTGCCGCCCGAGCGCGAGATGCCCGACAACGCGGTGTTCATCAGCTATGCGCGCGAGGATCTGCCTGCCGTGCAGAAGCTGAAGGCGGGGCTCGACGCGGCCGGAGTGAAGACGTGGTTCGACGTCGAGCGCCTCGAGAGCGGCGACGACTACGACCGCAAGATCCAGCGCAATATCGCGCGCTGCGCGTTTTTCGTACCGATCGTCTCGGCTACCACCGAGCGCCGGCTGGAAGGCTACTTTCGCCGCGAGTGGAGCTATGCGATCGACCGCGCGCGCAACATCGCCGACGGCGCCGTGTTCATCCTGCCTGTCTGCATCGATGACACGAACGAGGGTGACGCGCAGGTGCCGGAGAAGTTCCGGGCGGTGCACTTCACCCGGTTGCCCGGCGGCGATGCTACAGCGGCATTTGTCGCCCGGATGCAGGAATTGCTCTCGGCGCGGCGTGCATGAAAAATACGCACGTCCGGGCCGGTGACAACGATGGAGAGTAACGCGCTACAGGCCGACGCCGCTCGGCTGGCCGATCGCGACATGCCGCCGCCGGGCGCGAGCGCGGCGGCCGTCTCCGACGCTGCCGTCGACGCCCAGCACCCCTGGCTGGGCCTCGCGTCGTTCACGGAGGAAACCCGGCAGTACTTCCACGGCCGCGAGGAGGAAGTCGCCGAGCTCGGCCGCCGCGTGCAGAGGAAGCTGCTCACGATTCTCTTCGGGCAGTCGGGCCTCGGCAAGACCTCGATACTGCGCGCCGGCATCGTGCCGCGGCTGCGTCCGGAGGGCTACTGCCCGGTCTACGTGCGGATCGACTATTCGCGCGATTCGCCCACGCCGGCCGATCAGATCAAGGACGCCATCTTCCGGGCGACCCAGGCGGCGGGCGCGTGGACGCAGACCGGTGTGGCCGTCGGCGGCGAATCGCTGTGGGAGTTCCTGCACCACCGCGACGACATCCTGCGCGATGCCTCGGGCAAGACGCTCGTCCCGCTGCTGATCTTCGACCAGTTCGAGGAGATCTTCACGCTGGCCCAAAGCGACGATTTCGGCCGGCAGCGCGCGGCGCAGTTCGTCGAGGACCTGGCCGACCTGGTCGAGAACCGCGCGCCCAAGGCCCTCGAAGCCAGGATCGACGCGGACGACGCCGCGGCCGAGCAGTTCGACTTCGCGCGCGCCGACTACCGGATCCTGATCGCATTGCGCGAGGACTATCTCGCGCACCTTGAGGGGCTCAAGGGCAGCATGCCCTCGATCACCCAGAACCGGATGCGCCTCGCCCGGATGACCGGCCAGCAGGCGCTCGCCGCCGTGATGAAGCCCGGCGGCAGGCTCGTGTCGGAGGAAGTCGCGGCTTCCATCGTCCGCTTCACCGCCGGCGGCTCGGAGCTCGCGAATGCCGAGGTCGAGCCATCGCTGCTCTCCCTCATCTGCCGCGAACTCAATAACGTGCGGCTCGCGCAGGGGCGCACCGAGATCTCCGCCGATCTCCTGGCCGGCTCGCGCGACACGATTCTGAGCGAGTTCTACGAGCGCGCGCTCGCCGATCAGCCGGCTGGCGTGCGGCAGGTGATCGAGGACCACCTGCTCACCGAATCAGGCTTTCGCGAGAGCCTCGCGGAGGAGCGACTCAGCAAGCTCTTCGCGGCGGCAGGCGCGCCGGCAGGCACGCTGGCCACGCTCGTGGACCGCCGGCTGCTGCGCATCGAGGAGCGCCTCGACGTGCGGCGCGTGGAGCTCACGCACGACGTGCTCTGCGGCGTGGTCAAGGCAAGCCGCGACCTGCGGCTCGAGCGTGAAGCGCGCGACGAGGCGGAGAGGAAGCTCGCGGCGCAACGCGAGCGCGAGCGTGCCACGCGCAAGGCGCTTGTCCGGGCGCGGCAGATCGCCGCCGTCTGCGCCGTGCTCGCCGTCGGCGCGCTCGGCAGCGCAATCTTCGGTTACTTCAGCACGAAGCGCGCGGAAGAGGCCGAAGCGAAATCCGAGCAGACGCGACTGATGGCGGAACAGGCGCGCGGCGAGGCGGAAAAGCTCCTCGTCTACCTGCTCGACGACTTCTATCTCGAGCTGGCGCCGGTGGGGCGCCTCGACATCGTGACCGGCCTCGCGAAGCGTGCGCTCGACTACTACAACGGTCTGCCGGAGGCCTTGCGCACGACACAGACCGAGCGCAACCGCGCGCTGGCGCTGGTGCGCTACGGGTCGGCGCTGCGCACGCAGGCGCGACTTGACGAGGGGCGCAAGGCGATCGACGAGGCCGTCCAGGTCCTGGGTCGCATGCGCGAGCAGGGTGACCGCTCCGAGATCACGGCGATCGGGCTGGCGCTGGGCATGTCCACGCAGGCGCGACTCCTGTCCAGCACGGGCCAGGACTCGGCCGCCCTTCCCGCGAGCACGCGCGCCGTGGATGCGATTCGGTCGCAGGCAACCGCGCCGAGCGCGTCGCCGGCGCTCCGCCGAGCCTTCGGCGAAATTCTCAACATGCATGGTTTCCTGCAGGAGCGCAATCGCGATGACGGCGCGATTGCCACGCTCGACGAGGCGCGCGCCGCCTACCGCTCGATCGACGAGCTCGGTTTGAGCGACCCGTCGGCGGCCGCAGGCTACGCCGAGGCAACGGCGTGGCAGGTCCAGGCGTACTCGCGCAGCGGGCGGATCGAGGACGCCGTGCGCGCCACGAACGAGGTGCTCGCCGTGTCGGGCCAGGTGCTCGAGAAACGGCCCGGCCACATGCAGGCGCTGCGCGCGCAGGCGTTGGCGACCTCCCCGCTCGCCAACGCGCTGCGGGACGAGATGCGCCTCGGGGAGGCGCTGGCCGCGAACGAGACGACCGAGCGCGCCTGGCGCGAGTTCGTGCGGCTCGACCCGGGGAATGCGATCTCGTGGAACAACCTCTCAGTGTCCTATTTCGGCAAGAGCTTCACCCTCGAAGCGATGGGAAGGCTCGGCGATGCCGCGGCCGCGAACCGGGCGGCGCTGGAGCTCGACCACCAAGTCGCGCCCAACGTCCTTTTCCGCACCAGCATGTCGAATCACGCCGGCCGGCTGGCGTACCTCGAGGCGCTGCGGGGCAACCCCCAACAGGCTGCCGAAGCGCTCGCACTGGGCGAGCAGTTGCGCGCATGGACGACCGACCAGCTGCCCGCGGGCAGCTACGAGCGCGCGGCGCGGCCGCTGTTCAACCATTTCTGGCAAACACGCGTCGCTTCGGCCTTGGGCGAACACCGCCGCGCCATCGCGGCCGGGCGGGAATTCGCGGCGAAGTTCGAGCCGCTCGCAGCGCCTGGCGAAGCCGCGCAGTACAACAAGACGCGATTCCTCAGCTACGCCGCCGCCTGGCTCGCCGATTCCGCCTATGCGATCGGCGAACTCGAGACGGCCGAGCACGCGATCCTGCGCTCGCTGGAGTCGCGCCGGAAGATGCCCGGTTTCGATGCCGACATGGGTGAGCGGCGGGAGACCTCCAGCCAGCAGGCGATCGCCGCACTGGTGCTCGCGCGCAGGAACCGGCACGACGAGGCGGTCGCGCTGATCACTCCTGCACTCAAGTTCCAGCGGGATCTGGCCGCGCGCGGACGCGACGACCCGGGCCAGCGTGTCGATCTCGCCAACGCGCTGTTCGTCGCCGCGGCCGTGGGTGTCGGCGACCGGTCGAGTCAGCTCGCGGAGGCGAGCGCGCTCCTCGACAAGCTGCCCCTCGAGCTGAAGCGCGCAACGACCGTCAACGAGCTGCGCGAGCGCATCGGCGAGGAAAGGGCCCGGCGGCGCCCGTCCTAGGTCGGCGCGCCGGAACATCGCGTGGAGAGCGTTGCGCCCGGGCCGGACCACGACGCATCCGGCGCCGCCTGCGAGCGCATCCGCAGGCATCTCGAGCGCGGCGCGCCGTGGGATGCCTGTGATGCGTTCCGCGACGAGATCGCGCAGCACCCGGGCGACGCCGAGCTTCTCTACTGGGGCGCGCTTTCCCACGCGCGGGCCGGCGCCGCGAAAACGGCGCACGCGCTGCTCGATCGGGCCCAGGCGGCGGCGTCTCCGGCATCGGCGCGGCTGGCGGACATCCTGAGCTTGCGCGGTCGCCTCTGGAAGGACGGGTTCCAGCGCGCGAAATATTTCGGTGCGGCGATCGGGCTGGGCGAGCGCGCGCGCGACGAATACCTGGCCGCCTACCGGTTGCTGGAGGATCCGTATCCGGGCATCAACGCGGCGACGCTGTCGCTGCTGCTGGGTGACCACGCAACGGCGACGAGTCTTGCGCAGCAGATCGCCGCAAAACTCGCCGCGCAGACGACGCAACGCACCTGCTGGGACATGGCCACGGCAGGGGAGGCTGCGCTGCTGCTGAGGCAATTCGACCTGGCCCAGGAGCATTATTCCGCCGCGTACGCCGCGGCCCCGGGCGACGCCGGCAACGTGGCCTCGATGCGGCGGCAGGTGGGGCTCATCGCACGCGTGCTGCCCGAGGCGGCCGACGTGCTGCTGCTCATGCCAGCGCCCGCGGTCGTGGCATTTTCCGGCCACATGATCGACGCGCCGGACCGGCCAGAACCGCGTTTCCCGGCTGCGCTGGCGCCCGCGGTGAGCGCGGCCATCCGGCAGTACCTCGCAGGGCTGCACGAGCCGATCATCTACACGTCGGCGGCGTGCGGGGCCGACCTCCTCTGCATCGAAGCGGCGCTCGCGATCGACGCGGAAGTCAACGTGGTGCTGCCCTTCGATCGGGACGATTTCATCCGCACCAGCGTGGCAGTCGGCGGCGATGACTGGCGGCAGCGGTTCGACAGCGCGATGGCGCGGGTTGCGCGGGTGATTCCTGCCACCAGCGAAAGCCACCTCGGCGACGACGTGCTCTTCGATCACGCCGCGTGGCTGCTGGAGGGCCTGGCGGCGTTGCGGGCGTCCCAGCTGCAGACGGCGCCGTCGCTGCTGTGCGTGATCGACGCCACGGCCGACGGCCGGACTGGCGGCACGTTGTCCGCGTACCTGCGCTGGCAGAAGCACTTCGGCCCGCCGGTGGCCATCGATCTGCGCGAGCTGCGCGCGCGGATGGCACCTGGCGTGGAATCGGTTGCCGGCGGCGAGCCGGGCCGCCCGGCGGTGGTCACCGCGCCGGATCCGCCAGGCTCGCCGGCCACGCCGCCGATGCCTGACGCCGCAAGCCGTCCGCGGCGCACGCTCAAGACGCTCCTGTTCGCCGACTTTGCCGGCTACAGCCGCCTGCACGATGCATTCGCGCCGTTGTTCCAGGCGAGCTTCTGGAAGATCGCGGCGGCGCAAATCGAGGCTTCGTCCGTCAAGCCGCTGTTGGCGAACACGTGGGGCGACGCGCTGTATGTCGTGTTCGAATCGCCGCACGACGCCACGGAATTCGCGCTGCGGTTTCTCGCGCGCATGCAGGCGATGGACTGGACGGCCGCCGGGCTGGCCGACACGAGTCAGATCCGCATTGCGCTTCATGCGGGGCCGGTGTTTTGCGGCTTCGATCCGATCATTGGTCGCGACAACTATTTCGGCTCGAGCGTGACCCGGGCCGCGCGCATCGAGCCGGTGACGCCGCCCGGCATGGTGTACGCAAGCGAGGCGTTCGCCGCCACGCTCGCCGCCACCGGGCAGGACGCCTACGCTCTCGAGTACGTCGGCATCATGCCGCTCGCCAAGGGCTACGGCGAGTCGCGCATTTACCGGCTGGACCGGCGTTGACCCTGCTCCTCCCCTCCTTTTCCCACATATCCCTGGCCGGGGCAACCGGCAAGAAAAAGCCCCGGGAGCCGTTGTCGGCTCACAGGGCTCTGACCCGGATGGCGGGGCCGTTTCGGGCGGGACGCCCGGAGGAAGCGCTACTCCTTGATGTCGACGCCGTAGAAGTTGTGCCGGCCGAACGGGGAGAGCTTGAAGTCGATCACTTCCTTGCGCACCGGCTTTAGCTGCACGGCGTGCGCGATCGTGAACCACGGCGCCTGTTCCTTGAAGATCACCTGCGCCTTCTGGTAGAGCTCGGCGCGCGGCTTCTGGCCCGAAAGC
>Ga0209254_10006015_pt1 | contig 11165 bp, 11 predicted proteins | sample FrelakmetDIP11DI_FD_187148 | JGI IMG/M metagenome (GOLD analysis project Ga0209254, IMG submission 187148) | Freshwater lake sediment microbial communities from the University of Notre Dame, USA, for methane emissions studies - DIP11 DI (SPAdes)... | ecosystem: Environmental > Aquatic >... | reverse complement strand
TCGATAAACTCTGTTTGGTAGCCATGCATATCAATCTTGAATCCTTAAAGGAGGCATTGTATTCCGCCGTTTACGCTATAGAATACACAAATCCGGTCTTGACCACTTTCTAATAACAGGGTTCGAGCCGCAAAGTCTCGCCCCTGACGCCATTAAATCACCATTGGCGAGACAGCTAAGTTTCAGCTAAAGCAATCACATGCAAGAGCGTTTCCTTGAAACCCAGCAAGTTGTTAAATCGACGCGCGGTTCGTGCATGATAATACACGCTCTCATGTCAAGGAGGAAAGAATGAGAATCATCAGCTTCAGTGCTGACGGTATTAAAGATGCCACAGAAAAAGGATTTTTCGACTGGCTGAAAGAGCAGGATGCGGATTTTATCTGCATTCAGGATTTGCAGTGCTCGGAATATGATTTACAGGACAAAATCTTTTTCCCTGCGGAGTACAACCCCTATTTTTTAGACGACGTCAACGGCAAAAACAATGGCGTCGCGATCTACTGCCGCCAGATGCCCAAAGCAATCATGACCGGACTGGGTTTTACCAACTTTGATATGGAAGGTCGCTATATCCAGGCTGACTATGAGAATCTGAGTGTGGGATGCCTGTTGGCTCCGCGCGCAGATGCAAACGATCCAGCGCAGCAGACGCGCAAGAACGAGTTTTACACCCTCCTTGGAGGCCACCTGCAGAAAATCCGCAATAAGCGCAGGGAATTTATCATCTGCGGCAACTGGCATATTGCACATAGTGCCGCCGATGTCCAGGACAGCCAGAGCAATAGCACGGCATCCGGCTTCCTTGCTGAAGAGCGCCAGTGGATGAATGAACTACTTGAATCGGGCTATGTTGATGCGTTTCGCGAAGTTTGCTCGGACCAGGACGAGTTCAGCTGGTGGCCAGATGGCATACGGGGCAAAAACGGCTGGCGAACGGATTTTCAAATCATATCCCAGGGTCTCAAGTACGCAGTGGATTATGGCGCGATTTACAAGATCAAAGAGTTCTCAACTCATGCGCCTGTCATCATGGACTACGATATCGAATTGTAGTCCTGGTATTTTGGAGGTCAGTTGGCCAGCGCCATCTTCTGCTGTGCGATCAGCTGCTGTATCCCCTGAGCCGCCAAATCCAGCATGCCATTGAGTTCAGCGCGCACGAATGGTGTCCGTTCCGCTGTACCCTGCACCTCGATAAACCCTCCTGACTCGCCCATGATGACGTTCATATCCGTGTCTGCCGTGGAATCCTCGGAATAATCCAGATCCAGCACTGGGATACCCTGATAGATCCCCACCGACACGGAAGCCACCATTTGCAGCAGGGGGTCATCCTTGATCAGCTTCTTACGCTGTAAGTAATGAATGGCATCTACCAAGGCAACGCAGGCTCCCGTGATTGCGGCAGTTCGGGTGCCGCCATCAGCTTGAATCACGTCACAATCCACCGTGATGGTGTTCTCTCCGAGCCGTGCGAGGTCCACAGCCGCCCGCAGGGATCGGCCGATCAGGCGCTGGATTTCCACCGTACGTCCCCCCTGCTTGCCGCGACTGGCCTCCCGGCCCATACGTGTACCGGTGGAACGTGGCAGCATGCCGTACTCAGCCGTCACCCAGCCCCGACCCTCGCCGCGCATAAAGGGCGGCACGCCCTTTTCCACTGAGGCGGTGCAAATAACACGAGTATCGCCGAAACATACCAGCACCGAACCCTCGGCATGGCGGGTGTAATTGCGCGTGATGTTGATCTCGCGCAGTTGTTCAGCCGCGCGGCCGCTGGGTCGTTGCATGGGGATATTCCGTCTGGGTTTGGTGTCGCATCAGTATACGCGAGCCAGCAGGTCGAAGCAGGAAAAAAACCGGGCGCGGCCTTCAGGCAACCTTACCTGTATGCACTAATAACAAGCTGCTACACTCGATGCCCAGCCGCATCATATGGGATTCGCTACCAGCAATGATCCAGAGCATGACCGCTTTCGCTCGTGAGAGTGCGACCACAGACCAGGGTATCCTGACCGTGGAACTGCGCTCTGTTAATCACCGCTATCTTGACTGTAGCTTTAAACTGCCCGATGCACTGCGACCTCTGGAGCCACGCTTGCGCGAGAAGGCCAGCACTACCTTGGCCAGAGGTAAAGTGGAATGCATGATCCGTCTGCAGGCTCACCCGGTACAAGCCGGCAAACTGCAAATTGATAACGCGAGGTTAGATGACTTACTTGCAGCTACCCGTATTATCCGGGACCGACTGGACACTGCGGCTCCGATCTGCCCGCTGCAGGTGCTGCAATTTCCTGGCATCTATACCTCCAAGGAAGAATCTGAAGAACAATTACAAAAAGAAGCTCAGTCCCTCTTCAGCAAAACGCTGGATAATCTGCACAAGAGCCGTCTGCGCGAAGGTGACAAGTTAGCGACGCTGGTACTGGATAGGCTGGCACAGGTCGAATCCGAGGTAAAAGCCACTCGGACGGTACTACCCCTGCTGATACAGCAACAGCGCGACCGCATCACCAATCGAATAGCAGATCTGCAGGTGGAGTTTGATCAGGGTCGCCTGGAGCAGGAATTGGTTTATATGGCGCAAAGGGCCGATGTGGACGAGGAGCTGGATCGCCTGGACGCGCACATCGGCGAAGTACGCCGCGCACTAAAAAAAGGCGGGGCCTGTGGCCGACAGCTGGACTTTCTGATGCAGGAGTTAAATCGGGAGGCCAACACCCTGTCATCGAAGTCACAGTCGGCCACTACGACCCAGGGCGCGGTAGGATTGAAGGTGCTGATTGAACAGATGCGTGAACAGATACAGAATATTGAATAAGACGCTACACCCTGCCACTGCACTCGCAACAGGACTGGAACAGAGATGACAAGCGCCGGAACACTCTATACTGTGTCAGCCCCGTCGGGAGCTGGCAAGACAAGCCTGGTCAAGGCCCTGGTAGAGCGTTGTAAAAACCTCGTAGTATCGGTCTCACACACAACCCGACCGATGCGCCCCGGCGAAAAGGATGGGGTCAATTATCACTTTGTCCCGGAAACGGTCTTTCTCGCCATGCTCGAGCGCGCCGAGTTCCTGGAGCACGCGCGGGTTTTCGGCAATCTTTACGGTACGTCCGGCGTCTGGGTGGAACAACAGCTCAAACGCGGCAACGACATCATTCTGGAAATCGACTGGCAGGGAGCGCAACAGGTCAAACGCCTGCTACCCCAAACACGGGCCATTTTCATCCTGCCGCCCTCGCGCGAGGCACTGCAGCAACGACTTAAGCTCCGCGGGCAGGATGACCCCGGCATCATCGAGACACGCATGAATGTCGCCGTAGAGGAAATGTCACACTACGTGGAGAGCGATTACCTGGTGGTAAACAGGGACTTTGATCAGGCGCTGGATGAACTGCAGTCCATTGTAAACAGCCAACGCCTGCTCACCGTAAGGCAGCAGGAAGTCTTGAGCGACATGCTGCAGGACCTCCTCAACTAGTTTCACCATCGCCTCCGGACCCCGCGCTGGGGGCGTGTCAGGGATTATTAGCGCTGGACGCACCCCCTGGGCACCGCGCTATAATTACAGGTTCCTCCGGGACAGCATCGCAGTATGGCAAGGAGCGGAGCGTCGAGATCTCCGCAGCTCCAGCTTAAATTAACCCCGTGTCCGCAAGAAATGTACCTTGCTGTGGCACAAGCAAAATAGGAAGTACTGAATAATGGCACGCGTAACCGTTGAAGATTGTCTGGAAAACGTCGCAAACCGCTTCGAACTGGTCATGGTCGCCAGCAAGCGAGCCCGACAGTTGGCCACTGGTGGCAGAGATCCCCTGGTGCAGGAAGAATCGGACAAGCCGACTGTGATTGCCCTGCGCGAAATTGCCGAGGGCTTTATTACCAACGAAATTCTCCGCCGTGAGAGCGAAATGGAAGCCGAGGAAGAGTTGGCTGAAGTGATGGATGCCAGCGAAGCGCTGTAAGCGTTGCGGGTATCTCTGGCACGAGTCATAGGTCGACGACATGCAAACCCTGGATACCCTGAACACCACCCTACGAAGTTACCTCAATCCCGAGCAGGCCAACCACGTCAACCGGGCTTATTTTTTTGCTGAGCAAGCACATTACGGCCAGCGACGCCGCAGCGGCGAGCCCTATGTAACACACCCTCTTGCGGTGGCGAGCATTCTCGCCGACATGCACATGGACCACCAGAGCCTGATGGCCGCCATGCTGCATGATGTCATTGAAGATACCGGCATCGAGAAGTCCGCCATTGGGGAACAGTTTGGCTCTACAGTGGCAGAGCTGGTGGACGGCGTAAGCAAATTGACGCAAATGGAATTCCAGTCCCTGGAAGAAAAGCAGGCGGAAAACTTCCAGAAAATGGCGCTGGCCATGGCGCAGGATATTCGCGTCATTCTGGTCAAGCTGGCCGACCGGCTGCACAACATGCGCACCCTTGGCGTGCTGAAATCCGCCAAGGCGCGCCGTATCGCCCGCGAGACGCTCGATATTTACTCTCCCATCGCCATGCGTCTTGGCATGAACAGCGTGCGCATGGAGTTTGAGGACCTGGGCTTCAGCACTCTCTACCCGATGCGCGCCAGCCGTATCGATGCCGCGCTGCGCCAGGCCAGAGGCCACCGCAAGGAGTTGGTGGAAAAAGTTCGCCACCAGATAGAGGTTACCCTGGAACAGGAGGGTCATCAGGTTTCAGTGGTGGGGCGCGAAAAGCACCTGTACAGCATCTACAAGAAAATGAAATCCAAGCGAAAATCTTTTTCCGAGATCATGGATATTTACGCTTTCCGCATCATCGTGGATTCGGTCGACACCTGTTATCGGGTGCTGGGCTGCATCCACAGCCTGTACAAACCGGTACCCGGTGAGTTCAAGGATTACATCGCCATTCCCAAAGCCAATGGCTATCAATCCCTGCACACCGTGCTGATGGGTATGCACGGCGTTCCCATCGAGGTTCAGATCCGCACCCAGGAGATGGAGGACATGGCGAACAACGGTATCGCTGCCCACTGGTTATACAAGAGTGACGGTCAGTCTACCAAGGGCAGCCACACCCGTGCGCGGGAGTGGGTGCAGGGTTTGCTGGAGATGCAGCAGCGGGCGGGTAATTCCCTGGAGTTTATCGAGAGCGTCAAAATTGACCTCTTCCCTGATGAGACTTATGTCTTTACACCCAAAGGTCGCATTCTTGAACTGCCCAGGCGCGCCACCGCCGTGGACTTTGCCTATGCCGTGCACACAGACGTGGGCAATAGCTGCGTAGCATGTCGTATAAACCGACGTCTGGCGCCCTTGTCCGAGCCGCTGCAGAGCGGCCAGACAATAGAGATCCTGACATCCTCCGGCGCGCGCCCCAACCCCGCCTGGCTCGACTACGCGGTCACCGCCAAGGCGCGCTCCAATATCCACCATTTCCTCAAAAACCAGACCCGGGATGACTCGGTGGCGCTGGGGCGCAGCCTGCTCGACAAAGGACTAATGGGGTTTGGCAGTAACCTGGAGAGCCTTCCCGAAGAGAAGCTCGCGGGCTTTCTGTCGCAGCAGCGCTACGAACACCTGGACGATCTGCTGGTGGATGTGGCCCGCGGCAATCGCCTGCCAGGCTTCACTGCGCAGCAATTGCTTAGCGGCGTGGGGGAAGGACAATTACAGCAAAACGGTGGGAGCGCCCAACCGGTCGCCATCTGCGGTACAGAAGGTTTCATGGTCAGCTATGCGCGCTGCTGCCATCCCATTCCTGGCGACTCTATTGAGGGTTACCTGAGCTTCGAAAAGGGCGTGGTGGTGCACCGGGCACAGTGCCATAATCTGGTCGATATACGGGATCACAACGAACGGCGCATCGCATTGCGCTGGGACGAAGATGTGGAAGGCGAATACTCCGCCGAACTGCGTGTCGAGGTCGAAAACCGCCGCGGCATGATCGCCGTCATAGCCACCCGCATCAATAGCATGGGCGTCAATATTGAGAAGATATCCACCGAGGACAAGGACTATCAGTTCACCTACGTCAATCTTGAACTATTGGTAAAGGGTCGGGTGCACCTGGCTCGCATCATGAAACGTTTGCGCACTATCAACCACGTGCGCAAAGTTATCAGAGTCAAAAACTAGGCGCGTGCGCCTGACCTCAACACTACTGGAGCCCCCGCTTTGAGTAATCGCGCCATCGTCTCCACACCCGATGCCCCTGCTGCCATCGGGCCCTATTCACAGGCGGTCAAGGTTGGCAATACCGTCTGGCTCTCCGGCCAGATCCCGCTGATGCCCGGCACCACAGAACTGGTGCCCGGGGACATCACCGCGCAAGCCACCCAGGCCTTCAGGAACCTGGCTGCGGTGGCAGAAGCGGCCGGCGGAAGTCTCAAGAATGCCGTCAAAATCAATATTTCGCTGACTGACCTGGAGCACTTCGGGGCAGTGAACGTGGTGATGGCGCAATTCTTTCAAGAACCGTTCCCTGCCCGCGCCTGTGTGCAGGTCGCCGCCCTGCCTAAAGGTGCGCAAATCGAGATCGAAGCTATCCTGGTACTTTAGTGCGCAGTCAGCAGCGCGCGGTAACCTGTTTTATAGTCGGGATAGATCAGCTGGTAGCCGCTGTCATGCAGGGCGCTGTTGCAGCAGCGCTTGTGGCCGGCGGTGTTGTGCCGCGTAGGGTCATCACCGGCAGCAGACAGGACGACCAACTGGTCTTGCAAACCAATTTCCCTGACCAACCAGGATTCCACCTCATAGCGCGGCGCGGGCAGGTCATCCACGCCGATGTAGACTGGCAGCAGCGTCTTGCCCGCCGCAGCCAACCGCAACAGATGGGCAAGAAAGCCCGCGCAATCATCCCGATGGATGCGATTGGTGTAACTCACTGGCGTCGGCGGACACAGCTCTCCCCGTCGGATGCGCGATAACAAGCGGCCGCCCGGAACACCGTAAATACCCGCGAAACGCACCACGGAGGCATTGTGTCCCGAGTCCATCAGTTGCTGCTCAGCAGCAATGATCTCCACGGCCCAAGGGTCATCCATGGTTAGCGCGCTGCCCTCATCCACCCAGCCTCCCTGTGCCTCGGCAAAAACGCGAGTGCTGCTTGCCATCAGGATATGGTGGGGCCGGTGCGGCCCAAGGCCAGCCAGCAAATTAACCATGGCTGTGCGAAAACCGGCTTTATACCCGGCTATTGAGCGATCGGCTGGGTTGAATGTTGCCAGCACAAAATCCGGCCGCAGCTGCGCCATGAAATCCAGGCTCCCCGGTTGCGTATAGTTGGCCGCCTGGCCGGCAAACTCCGCAGGCAGCTTTGCTGTGTCGCGCCGCACGCCTGTCACACGCCAGCTCTGCTCCAACAACAATAGGCCCGTGCGAATGCCCACATCACCACAGCCGACAATCAGCACAGAACTTGTCTTCATAAACGCATCACTCACTGGTTACACTAGGCATGACGTAGACTATGCATATCGCTGGCAAGGCCGGAACTCTATGACATTAACAGAACTGCGCTACCTTGTGGCCCTGTCTGAGACAGGCCACTTTCGCAAAGCGGCTGAGCAGTGCAACGTCAGCCAGCCCACGCTGAGTATTGCCATCAAGAAACTTGAGGAGGAACTGGGCATCAGCCTGTTCGAACGCGCGCGTCACAAGGTGGCGACCACCCCCACCGGGGAGCGCATTGTGGAGCAGGCCCGCACGGTGCTGCGCGAAACACAGAACCTGCGTCATCTGGCCGAGCTGGGCAAAGATCCGCTTGGGAGCATGCTCTCCGTGGGCGCGATCTATACCGTGGGTCCCTACCTGTTTCCCCGACTGGTTAGCCGGCTGCAACAGTTGGCCCCAAAAATGCCTTTATTTATCGAGGAAAACTACACGGCCAGCCTGCGCGGCAAATTGAGCAGAGGGGAGCTGGATGCTATTTTTGTGGCGCTGCCATTTACCGAAGTGGATGTAGTAACACGCACTCTCTACGACGAACCTTTCGTAGTGTTGTTGCCACAAGACCACGTACTTGCAGGGCAGGCGCAGATCGACTCCGGCGCACTGGCCGCACATCGGGTATTGCTCATGGGTGAGGGTCACTGTTTTCGCGACCAGGTGCTGGAAGCGTGCCCTGGGCTGCAACAGGCGATACGCGAGAACCATGCACAGGGCCATATGGTGGTGGAAGGCAGTTCCCTGGAAACCCTCAAGCACATGGTGGCAAGCGGCCTGGGCATCACCGTGCTGCCGCAGTCAGCAGCCAGGGAGACCACCTATGGCGAACATACCCTGGCGGTGCGCCCCTTTGCCGACCCGGCGCCAAAGCGCAGTATCGCCCTGGCCTGGCGGGTGAGTTATCCGCGACCCGAGGCCATCGATATCCTCATCGACGCCCTGCGCCCCCAGTAGTAACGCCATGCACGGCATCGCCAATGTTTCGGTGCGGGAGCTGCGTGGCGTAGGCCCGAAACTGGCGAGCAAATTGGCCGATTATGGTGTTGTGCGCGTGGAGGACCTGCTATTTCACCTGCCCCTGCGCTACCAGGACCGTACCCGGGTCACCGCCATCGCCGCTGCCAGGGAAGGCTCTGATATGGTGATCGAAGGTGACGTGCGGGCAGCCGACGTGGTATTCGGGCGCCGCCGCAGTCTGGTGGCGCGCATCCAGGACGGCAGCGGTACGCTGACCCTGCGCTTTTTCCATTTTTCCGCCGCGCAGAAGAACAACCTCCAGCCCGGCGCCCGCCTGCGCTGCTTCGGCCAGGTGCGCCGCGGCAGCAGCGGGCTGGAAATGTACCATCCGGAATACCGTGTCCTGCAGGATGAGGAGACTGCCGTAGAGGAGGCACTGACGCCGATCTACCCGACCACAGCAGGTATCAGCCAGAACCAGTGGCGCAAACTGTGTGAACAGGCGCTCGCCCGCCTTGAGCGCGAGCAGATCGCGGAACTGCTGCCGCCCAGCGACAAATATCCCTACGAGTTGACCCGCGCCCTGCACTATCTGCACACGCCACCACCGGACGCCGCACTGGAATTGTTGCGCGAGGGCCGCCATCCGGCGCAGTTGCGCCTGGCGCTGGAGGAACTGGTGGCACACAATCTGTCCCTGCATCGTCTGCGCGAGCGACAGCAGCAGGAGGGCGCGCCCTCGCTGCCGCACGATGCGCAGGCACTGGGTTCGTTTCTTTCCAGCCTGCCCTTCACGCCCACCAACGCCCAGCTGCGTGTATTGCAGGAAATCGCACTTGATCTGGCCAAACCCGTGCCCATGATGCGCCTGCTGCAAGGAGACGTGGGCGCGGGCAAAACATTGATCGCTGGGGGTGCAGCATTGCAGGCGATCGGCAACGGCTACCAGGTAGCGATCATGGCACCGACCGAGATTTTGGCGGAGCAGCACTGGCGCAGCTTCTGCCAGTGGTTCGAACCGCTGGATATCACCATGGAGTGGTTGAGCGGCCGCACCAAGGGCAGCAAGCGGGCCAACGCCCTGGCGCGCATTGCGTCCGGGGAGGCGAGCCTGGTTATCGGCACCCACGCCCTGTTCCAGGACGATGTCGCCTATGCGCGCCTGGGCCTGGCGATCGTGGATGAACAACACCGCTTCGGCGTCCACCAGCGCCTCGCCCTGACCCGCAAAACCAACGCCGCGCTGGGCCGACCCCACCAGTTGGTGATGACCGCGACGCCTATCCCACGCACACTGTCCATGGTGGCCTACGCCGACCTGGATTGCTCGATCATCGACGAATTGCCGCCAGGCCGGCCGGCGGTCACCACGGCCCTGGTGGACAGCAGCCGGCGCGACGAGGTCACGGCTCGGGTCGCGGCTGCCTGCGGCGCGGGACGCCAGGCCTACTGGGTGTGCACGCTGATTGAAGAGAGCGATGTCCTGCAGGCGCAGGCGGCGGAGGCGACCGCGGCAGAATTGCGCGAAGCCCTGCCGCACCTCGCCATCGGGCTCATTCATGGGCGCCTTAAACCCGTGGAAAAAGAGGCAATGATGGCGGCATTCAAGAGCGGCGAGCTGGCCCTGTTGGTGGCCACCACTGTGATCGAGGTCGGGGTGGACGTGCCCAACGCCAGCCTGATGATTATCGAAAATCCCGAGCGCCTGGGCCTGGCGCAACTGCACCAACTGCGCGGCAGAGTGGGCCGTGGCGCGCAGGCCAGCCACTGCGTCCTGCTCTACCAAACCCCGTTGTCTGCCAGCGGCAAGCAACGGCTGACGGTGCTGCGAGAAAGTTCAGACGGCTTCTATATCGCCGAGAAGGACCTGGAGCTGCGCGGCCCCGGCGAAGTGCTTGGCACCCGGCAGACCGGCCTGATGGAGTTCCGGATCGCGGAGCTGCCGACGCACAATCACCTGCTGGACGAGGTGCAGGCGATTGCGGACAAAATCCGCGAAGCACACCCGGAGCTGGCCGATCCGCTGATCCAGCGGTGGACCGGGGCTAGCCAGCAGTTTGCCAAGGTTTGAACTCGCTCGGGCGATTTCAATACTGTTTCCGGCGAGGATGCGGGGTTTGCAGTTTGCACGCGACAATTGGCGAAACGGCTGCCACGCTAAAAAGCTTCAGAATGGAATGTCCTCTACGTCGAAATCAGCCGGAGTGTCATTGGGGGGAAAGGGAGATGGTCCACCCGCAGTAATTGAAGTCCCGCCCCCGAGAGTACTTATTTTCCATCCCTGAAGATTATTGAAATAGCGGCCGTTGTACTCGCGACCACGGATATCAAACGTGACCGTGACTTCCTGCCCGACCTGCAAGTTATCGAGTAAGCCTACCTTGTCTTGAACAAATTCGAGATTAATTTCCTGCGGGTACTTGCCGTCCTGAACGATGACAACCATTTCCCGTTTAGTGAATCCACTACCGAAGGTTTGTACCGGCTGGATGAGCTTTACTTTTCCTGTCAAATCATAGGCCACTTGATCATTTCCTTTTTTTCAAACCCTTGCCCAAATAGCGGCTGCAGTCTAGCCCGCCGACTTTAGGATGTGTAGCTTTTGCTAGTTAAGCGAATCGGAGAAGTCCGCCAGTGCGCATCACGGCATCTCGCTTGACGTTTTCTGGTAAATTTCGTCTTTGCCTTGTCATTGTTCACCTCGTTATGGCAATTTACAGCCTCACCAAGGTGTCCGGTTTTATTGAACCATTTTAGTAGACGTTGGC
>Ga0209254_10006014_pt1 | contig 11165 bp, 8 predicted proteins | sample FrelakmetDIP11DI_FD_187148 | JGI IMG/M metagenome (GOLD analysis project Ga0209254, IMG submission 187148) | Freshwater lake sediment microbial communities from the University of Notre Dame, USA, for methane emissions studies - DIP11 DI (SPAdes)... | ecosystem: Environmental > Aquatic >... | reverse complement strand
CGCTGCGGCCGCGCTGCTCGCCACCACGGCGATCCAGATCGCCGCGTCGGCCGCCGTGCTGACGCTGCCGGCGGTCGCGCCGCTGGTGGCTGCCGACCTGCGCCTGCCGACCGCCCTGGTCGGCGCCTATCTGTCGTTGACCTACGTCGGCGCGGCCGCGGCGGCGCTGATCGGCGGCGCGGCGGTGCTGCGCATCGGTGCGCTGCGCCTGTCGCAGGTGAGCCTGTTCGCCTGCGCGCTCGGACTGCTGCTGGGCCTCGTGCCGTCCGCTTGGGTGGTGGCGCTGTCGGCGATCGTGCTGGGCATCGGCTACGGGCCGATCACGCCGGCTTCGAGCCACCTGCTCGCGCGCACTGCCTCGCCCGCCCGCATCGGGCTGATCTTCTCGATCAAGCAGACCGGCGTGCCGGCCGGGGCGGCGCTGGCCGGGCTGGCGGTGCCGCCGCTGGCGCTGGCCGCGGGCTGGCGGATCGCCGTGGCCGCGGTCGCCGTGCTGGCGCTGCTGATCGCGTTCGCCGCGCAGCCGGCGCGCGCGCGCCTGGACGGCGACCGACGCCGCGACGCACGCTTCTCGCTCGCCCACTTCGCGGCGGCGCTGCGCCTCGTGGTGGCAACGCCGTCGCTGCGCACGATGGCCGCGGTGTCGTTCGTCTACGCCGGGCTGCAGATGTGCGTGTCCGGCTTCATCGTCGCCTATCTCGCGGAGGAGGTGGGGCTGAGCCTGGTCACCGCCGGCATCGGTCTGACGGTGGCGAACATCGCCGGGGTGGTCGCGCGCATCGGCTGGGGCGTGTTTGCCGACCGGGTTCTGTCGCCGCGCGCCACCCTCGCCCTGCTGGGCAGCTTGATGGCGGCGAGCAGCGCCGGCGCGGCGCTGTTCTCCGCTGCCTGGCCGCTGGCGGCGATGCTGGTCGTCATCGCCGTGCTGGGCGGCACGGCGATCGGCTGGAATGGCGTGTACCTCGCCGAGACCGCGCGGGTGGCGCCCGCCGGGCAGGCGGCGCTGGCCACCGGCGGCTGCCTGTTCTTCACCTACGTCGGCGTGGTGTGCTGGCCGTTTGCCTTCGGCCTGCTGCAGCAGGCGAGCGGCAGCTACGCGCTGTGCTTTGCCGCTGCGTCAGGCGTCTATGCCACCGTCGCGGCGGCGCTCGCGATGCGCCGGCCGGCGGCGGACTGAGCGGGCATGTCGACGCGCTCGACCGCCGGCCGCGTCGGCGTTCAGGGCGCCTTGCGGATCGAAGTGACGATCAGGTCATCGCCCTTGTGCTCGACCGTGAACTTGACCTTGTCGCCCTCCTTGATCTGATCGGCCATCGCCGGGTCCTTGAGCTTGAACGCCATCGTCATCGCGCCCATGTTCACGCTCCTGATCTCGCCGTGCTTCAGCAGGACGGTGCCGCGCGACCTGTCGATGCGGCGCACCTCGCCGTCGGCAAGCTCGCCGGCGGCGGTGGCGGCCGGCTTGGCCGTGCCGTGGCCGGCGTGCTGGGCAAACGACGGCGCAGCGGCACCGAGGGCAAGGGCGGTGACGAACAGCAGCTTCTTCATTTCACGGTCTCCGGGGGGTCTGGGGAAAGGGGGAGTTCAGCGGCGCGAACCCGCTTCGCAGGATGCGTACCGCGGGGCGCGGACGTCCGTTCGAACGAGGAGGACATCGTAAAGGCCCATCTAGCGGCCGCAGTCCGCGCCATCCATGCCGGCCGAGCCGGTCGGCCGCACGTCATCGCCGGCCGGCGCTGCGGTCCTCCCGATCCGCCGCTGCAGGACCAGCGCATAGATTGCCGGGATGACGAACAGGGTCAGGATGGTCGAGGAGACCATGCCGCCGACCATCGGCGCGGCGATCCGCCGCATGACCTCCGAGCCGGTGCCGGTGCTCCACATGATCGGCCCGAGCGCCGCCATGGTGGTGACCACGGTCATCACCTTCGGTCGCACGCGCTCGACGGCGCCGTGCACCACGGCCGCGTGCAGGTCGGCCCGCGTCGGCGCTCGGCCTTCGGCACGCAGACGCTCGACCGTGTCGCGCCAGGCGTTCTGGATGTAGACGATCATCACCACGCCGGTTTCGGCCGCCACGCCGGCCAGCGCGATGAAGCCCACCGCCACCGCCACGCTCAGGTTGTAGTCGAGCGCCCACAGGGTCCAGACGCCGCCGACCAGCGAGAACGGCACCGACAGCATCACGATCAGCGTCTCGGCGCCGCGCTTCAGGCTGAAGTAAAGCAGCACGAAGATGATCAGCAGCGTCAGCGGCACGACGATCTTCAGCTTGTCGGCCGCGCGCTCCAGGTACTCGAACTGGCCGCTCCAGGCGACGTACATGCCGGGCGGGAACGTCACGTTCTCGCGCACCGCCTGCTGCGCGTCGCGGACATAGCCGCCGATGTCGCGGTCGCGGATGTCGACGTAGATGTAGGCGGAGAGCAGGGCATTCTCGGTGCGGATGACCGGCGCGCCGGTGGTGAGCTTCACTTGCGCCACCTGGCCGAGCGGGATCAGCGCCGGCGGCTTGCCCATCTCGCCCGTCACCGGCACCAGCACCTCGCGCTCGATGCGCTGCGGATCGGAGCGCGCATCGCGCGGGTAGCGGACGATCACGCCGAAGCGGCTGCGGCCTTCGACCGTGGTGGTAAGCCGCTCGCCGCCGAGCGCCGTCTCGATGGTGTCCATCAGTTCGCCCACGGTCAGGCCGTAGCGGGCCAGCTGCGCGCGGTCGGGCTCGATGTCGAGGTACAGGCCGCCGGTCAGGCGCTCGGCGTAGGCGCTCGAGGTGCCGGGGACGTCGCGCACCACGGTCTCGATCTCGCGCGCCACCCGCTCCATTTCCTCGAGGCTGGAGCCGAACACCTTGATGCCGATCGGCGTGCGGATGCCGGTGGACAGCATGTCGATGCGGGCGCGGATCGGCATGGTCCAGCTGTTGGCGATGCCGGGAAACTGCATCGCGCGGTCCATCTCGGCGATCAGCTTGTCGGTGGTCATGCCCGGCCGCCACTCGGACTCGGGCGTCAGGTTGATCACCGTCTCGAACATCTCGATCGGCGCCGGATCGGTCGCGGTGTTGGCGCGGCCGGCCTTGCCGATGACCGAGGCGACCTCGGGGAAGCTCTTCAGAATCTGGTTCTGCTTCTGCAGGATCTGCGCGGCCTGGTTGACCGACATGCCGGGCAGCCCGGTCGGCATGTAGAACAGCGTCCCTTCGTTCAGCGTCGGCATGAACTCGGTGCCGAGCCTGCCGGCCGGCCAGAACGCGGCCGCGGCGACGACTACGGCAGCGACGACGGTGGCCACGCGGTGGCGCAGCACCACGTCGATCACCGGCCGGTAGGCGGCGATCAGCCAGCGGTTCAGCGGGTTCTTCTCCTCCGGCAGGATGCGGCCGCGGATCAGGTAGACCATCAGCATCGGCAGCAGCGTCACGGAAAGCAGGGCGCCGCCGAGCATGGCGAAGGTCTTGGTGTAGGCGAGCGGGGCGAACAGCCGCCCTTCCTGCGCCTGCAGCGTGAACACCGGCAGGAAGCTCACCGCGATGATCAGCAGCGAGAAGAACAGCGCCGGCCCCACCTCGCGGCAGGCGGCGAGGATCGCCTCGATGCGCGCGCTTTCGTCGTGCTTGTCGGCGCGGCGCTCGAGGTGCTTGTGCGCGTTCTCCACCATCACCACGCCGGCGTCGATCATCTCGCCGATGGCGATCGCGATGCCGCCGAGGCTCATGATGTTGGAGTTGATGCCGAGCAGCTTCATGCAGATGAACGAAAACAGCACGCCGAGCGGCAGCACCAGGATCACCACCAGCGCGCTTCTCGCGTGCAGCAGGAACAGCGCGCAGACGAGCGCGACGATGATCGATTCCTGCACCAGCGTGTCGGTCAGCGTGTCGATCGCACGCCGGATCAGCTCGGAGCGGTCGTAGACGGTCTCGATCGACACCCCCTTGGGCAGGCCGGACTTGAGCGACTCGATCTGCTGCTTGACGCCGTCGATCACCTGCAGCGCGTTGGCCCCGTGGCGGGCGACGACGATGCCGGACACGACCTCGCCTTCGCCGTTGAACTCCGCCACGCCGCGGCGCTCGTCCGGCCCGAGCACCACCTGCGCCACGTCGCGGATGCGCACCGGCGTGCCGCCGGAGGCGGCGAGCACGAGCTCCTCGATGTCGGCGGCGTGGCGCAGGTAGCCACGGCCGCGCACCATGTACTCGGCCTCGGCCATCTCGACCACGCGGCCGCCGACGTCGCGGTTGGAGCTGCGGATCACCTGCGCAATGCGGTCGAGCGTGATGCCGTAGGCGCGCAGCCGCGCCGGGTCGACGATCACCTGGTACTGCTGCACGACGCCGCCGATCGAGGCGACTTCGCTCACCCCGGGCGCAGCGTTGATCTGGTAGCGCAGGTACCAGTCCTGCAGCGTGCGCAGCTCGGCCAGCGTGCGGTCGCGGGCAGTGACCACGTACTGGTAGACCCAGCCCACGCCCGTGGCATCGGGGCCGAGCTGCGGTGTCACGTTCGGCGGCAGGCGGCCGGCGGCGGCGTTCAGGTACTCCAGCACGCGCGAGCGTGCCCAGTAGAGGTCGGTGCCGTCGTCGAAGATCACGTAGACGAAGCTGGCGCCGAAGAAGCTGAAGCCGCGCACGACGTGGCTGCCCGGCACCGCCAGCATCGCGGTGGTGAGCGGATAGGTGACCTGGTCCTCGACGACCTGCGGCGCCTGGCCCGGCACCTCGGTGTAGACGATGACCTGCACGTCGGAGAGATCCGGCAGCGCGTCGAGCGGCGTGCGCAGCATCGCGATCACGCCGCCGGCGACGAGCAGCAGCGTGGCCAGCCCGATCAGGAAGGGGTTGCGGGCCGACCAGGTGATGAGTTTCTCAACCATGGGCGTGCACCCTCGGCGTACGCGACCCTTCGGGTCGCACGTGCACCCCGGGTGGTCCAGTCGGCGCGCCGCCCTTCGGGCGAAGCGGCAAGTCGTGACAGCACCTGCGTGCTGTCACGGCCGCGCAGCCGGATCGGCATGCAGGCCGATCCGTGGAACGGCCGGGCGGGCGGCGCGCAGCGAAAGCCACGAAAGAGCCGACGAGCATGGCAGTCATCGGCGCGGCTCCAGCTTCGTCACCACCCACTCGCCCGGCTTGCGCTCGATGAAGTCGAACCGGATCGGCGCGCCCGGCTTCACCTTTTTCGCCAGCGCCTCGTTGGCCGGCACGAACTCCATCGTCATTTTCGGCCACTTCAGGCTGTCGACCGGCTCGTGCGTGATCAGCAGCGAGCCGGTCCTGGCGTCGACGTCGTCGAGCGTGCCGACGGCGCTGTGCGTGACCTTCGCCGTGTCCGATCCGCCGGTCAGCGCGCCGAGCGCGGCCTTGAGGTTCGCCTCCGAGTCGAGCAGGAAGGTGGCCGAGGTCACGACGCGCTCGCCTTCCTTGACGCCATCGACGACCGCCGTGTACTCGTCGCCGCGGCCGCCGAGCCTGACGTCGCGCGGCTCGAAGCGGCCCTCGCCCTGGTCGATCAGCACCATCCGGCGCGTGCCGTTGTCGATCACTGCCGAGTTAGGCACGGCCAGCACGGTGCTTCCGCCCGCCGCGAGTTCGACCTGTGCATACATCGACGGCTTCATGCGGCCGCCCGGATTGGCCAGCTCGATGCGCACCTGTCCGCTGCGGGTCTCGGCCTTCAGCGTCGGGTAGACATAGGTGACGCGGCCCGCGAAGGTCTGGCCGGGATAGGCGTCGAAGCGCAGCTTGGCGGGCTGGCCGACGCGAACGCGACCCATGTCCTGCTCGAACACGTCGGCGATCACCCAGACGCTCGACAGGTCGGCGATCTGATAGAGCATCTCGCCCGGCATGAAGCGCATGCCCTGCACCGCCTTGCGCTCCAGTACCACGCCAGCGGCGGGCGAGCGGAATATCAGCGTGCGGCGCGCATCGCCATCGGCGGCGAGCCGCGCGAGGTCCTCCTCCGTCACGTCCCAGTTGCGCAGCCGGGTCAGTGCCGAATCGGCCAGCCGCTTCATGCCGGCGATCGTGGCCTCGTCGGCGCCCTTGACCTGGGCGAGCCCCTGCGCCGCGACGGCGTACTCGCGCTGCGTGGCGAGCAGTTCCGGGCTGTAGGCTTCGAACAGCGGCGCGCCGCGCGCGACGTACTGGCCGGTGGCATTGACGAACAGCTTCTCGACGTAGCCTTCGAACTTCGGCGTGATCGTCGTCAGCCTGCGCTCGTCGACCTCGATCCGCCCGGTCGCGCGCACCACCGCGTCGAGCGCACGGCGCTCGACCGCCACGCTGCGCACGCCGAGCTTCTGCACCTTGGCCGGGCTGATCTTCACGCCGCCGCCGGTGTCGTCCTCCTCGCCCTCGTAGACGGGGACGTAGTCCATCCCCATCGAGTCTTTTTTCGGCGTCGGCGAAGTGTCCGGCAGGCCCATCGGGTTGCGGTAGTAAAGGACCTTTCGTTCGCCCTTGGCGGGCGCGGCGGCGCGGGTCGCGGCGGTGTCGTGCGCGACCGAGGCGCGTTTGCCGCCGTACCAGTAACCGACGCCGGCGGCGATGGCCAGTGCCGCCAGCACGGCGAAGCCCTTGCCGATTCCCGTCGCACTCATAGATCCTCCCCGATCAGTCGCTCGATCTCGGCGAGCCGCATCTGCGCTTCAACTTCGGCGGCGATCAGGCTCAACCGCGCCTGCCGTACCTGCCGCTCAGCGTCGAGCAGCGCCATGAATTCGACCCTGCCGGCTTCGTATGCGGTCAACGCCGCCTGCAGGTTGACCCGCGCCTGCGGCAGCAGGCTCGCCTCGGTCAGCCGCGCCATCTCGCGCGCACCGGCTAGCTGCGCCAGCGCCGTGCCGAGTTCTCCCGTCGCGCGCTGCAGGGTCGCCTCGCGCCGTGCGCTGGCCGCGGCGGCCGTCGCCTCGGCCTCCCGTTCCTGGGCGCGCCGCGTGCCCTGCTGCAACGGGATGGTGACCTCGAACATCACGTCCCAGTCGGCGAGGCGGTTGTCCCTCTGGATCGGCGAGACGGCCAGCGCAAAGTCGGGATAACGGTTGCGGTAGGCGAGTTCGCGCGATCGCTCGGCGCTGTCGACCCGCGCGCGCTCTGCCGCCAGTTCGGGGTTGCGGTCGCGCAGCCGATCGGCAAGCGGCGCGAACGGCAGTTCCTCGGCCGGCACGCGCAGGCTGGTCGGGGCGGCCAGCGGCGCGTCGGGCGGCCGCGCCAGCAGCGCGTTCAGCTGTGCGTCGACCGTACGCGCCTGCGCCGCCAGCGAGATCAGGTCGCCGCGCAGCATGGTCCGCTCGGACAGTGCACGCACGGCATCGGCCTGCGAGGCAAGGCCGCCGGCGTAGCGGCTGCGGGTGACCGATTCGAGGTTCGCCATCAGCGCGTCGATCTCGCCGACGATCTCGCGCCGCCGGGCCAGCTCGTAGCGGCGGGCATGGGCGACCTTCAGCCGCATCGCCAGCTCGTTCCAGGTCGCCCGCGCGGCCTGGGTCGACTGCTCGGCCGAGGCCTCGGCGGCGGCGCGGGCAAGGTCGCGCTTGCCCGGCCAGGGGAACATCTGGCGCACGGTGTACTTGGTGCTGCCCACGTTGGACGGCGACAGTGTCGGGCTGATCGTCCCGTCGCGCGTGATGTCGCGCAGTTCCATCGAGAACGACGGATCGGGCAGGTTGCCGGCCGGCGCCACGCGTGCCGCGGCGGCTTCCGCCTCGCGTTGCATGAAGGCGAACTCGGGGTTCGATTGCCGTGCGTACGTCAGCAGCGAGTCGACCGTTGCGCCGGGCGGCTGCGCCATAGCCGGCGCGACCGCGAGCATGGCGGCGAGCAGCGGAACGAGTCCGCGACGAAACGGGTGGTCCATGTTGCCTCCTGCGAAAGGACAGATCGGCGCGCGGCAGACGCGCGCCAGGGCGCGGCAGCGGCCCTCAGGGCCGCGCGCGCTCTAACGCAGCAGGCGGTGCAGCAGGATGTGCAGGGGGGGTCCTGCGTCGCGGCGTGGCGGCGCGACATCGAGCGCAAGCGGCCCGATCGGCGCCGGCGGCGCCAGCGACGGGGCGACATCCAGCGGCGCGGCCGCCGGAAGGTCGAAGCTCAGCGAAAGGCGGCCGCTTTGCGTATCGGTGCGGCAGTGCGCTTCACAGGCGGCCTCGGCGAGGTCCGCATCGCCGTGACACGGATGGCCATCCGACATGACGCCCTGTTGCGCGCTGACGACCGTGTTGTGCGCACAGGCACGCGCGGCATGCATGCCGAAGCCGTACAGCAGCGCCGCCAGCACGAACAGCAGCACGGCACGACGCCCGAAAGCGGCGCGGCGGGCCAGCGACCAGGGGGCCAAGGCAAACATGGCCCGGATACTAGCTCGGACGCGGGCTTCGCGCGGTTGATGACGGTCAATCCGCGGCTTGCCGCGGTGGGCCGCCGATCGGGGTGAAGCCACCGCCGGCTGCCGGACGGAACCGTCACGCGGATGTGGACGAGATCTGGCCTGTATCGAGCCCGTCGATACCGGGCGATGGTCCGCTCAGCGCTGCGTGGGCGCCGGCGCCGCGACCAGCGTGCGCAGCAGGCTGCGCAGCTTCGCCGCCGGGCGTCTCCCACGTCCGGTTGCGGACGGCCAGATCGACCTCGTGGCTCTCCGCGTGGCCGGCGGCGGGACCCGTGTCGTGCCAGGCGGAGGGCGCCGCCGTCGCCGGCCTGGCGCTGACGGCGCGGCTGGTCGGCTCGGAAGCAGCGATCAAGGCGCGGCCCATGAATCCGAATCCGACGGTGATCACGAAGCCGGCAGTCCAGCGGGCGCTGCGGCTGCTGTGCTCCGAACCGGAGGGATTCGAGGGCAGGGCGGGCGGCGGGCCGTTCATGGCGTCTTGTCCAAGGTGGATTGCGCATCGAGCGCATGGCCGCATCGTGCGCGGAAAGAGATCCGGCCGGAATTCAGCAAACGGCGCAGGTGTTGCGATGGGCTGACTTGCTTCCTTTGGCGGTCGCCTATGCCGAATGGAGCAGTTGCGAGGCAGGCCGCGCGGATCCCTGCCTTATGCTGGCTGCATGCTGAGGCCGTCTACGAAGAAGGCGAGCGGCGCTTCACCGCGCGAGATCGAACTGAAGCTCGCCGTGTCCACAAGCGACCTGCCGGCGCTGCGCCGGCGGCTGGCCCGCCTCGGCAAGGGCGATGAACTCGAGGTCGACAACGTCTACTTCGACACGGCCGACCGCCTGCTGCGCGGCCACCGGATGGCGCTGCGCGTACGCAGGATCGGCGGGCGCTGGGTGCAGACGCTGAAGACCGAGGCCAGGGCGAGCGCGCTTTCGGCGCGCGGCGAGTGGGAAGTGCCTGCGCCGCGCGGCCGCCTCGATCTGCTGCGCTTTCCGGAAACGCCGCTGTCATCGCTGCTGCAGGCGCATCCGCAGGCGCGCCTGCTGCCGGCGTTCCGCACCTGGTTCCGGCGCACGATCTGGCAGGCGGACGGCGGCGCGATAGAGATTGCACTCGACCAGGGCGAGATCGTCGCCGGCGAGCGGCGCGCGCCACTGCTCGAGCTCGAACTGGAACTGAAGTCGGGCAGCGTCGAGACGCTGACCCGGCTGGCGCTCGAACTGGCGGGCACGGGCAGCGACGCGCTGGCGCTGCGGCCGGCGGTGGACTCGAAGGCCCTGCGCGGCTATCGCCTGGCGGCCGGCGAATCGCCGGGCCCGGCCAAGGCCAACGCGCGCGCCGTGGTCGGTGTGCTGAAGCGAAACGCCACGCTGGGCGCCGCCTTGCGCGGCATGGTCGAACGCGGCACGACGCTCCTGCTGGCCAACGCCGCCGGGCTGGGCGAGGCGGACGATCCGGAATTCGTCCACCAGGCGCGCGTCGCCGTGCGGCGCATGCGCTCGGCGGCAAGGCTGGTCGGCAAGTGGGCGGGTTGGCCGACCGCGCTGGACAACGAGCTGCGCTGGATCGCGGGTCGGCTCGGCGCGGTGCGCGACTGGGACGTGCTGCAGGCGCAGACGCTGCCCGCGCTGGCGGCGGTCTTGCCGGCGGCGGCCGGGCCGCTCGCCGAAAGGGTGAAGGAACTGCGGCGGCGCGACGACGCCGCGCTGCGATCGGCGCTGGCCGCGCCGCGCTACTCGCGGATGGCGTTGCGACTGCTGCGCTGGGCCGGCACGGCGTCCGACGATGGGCCGACGATCGCCTCCTCGGCGCGCAAGCGGCTGGCGCGACTGCACGGAAGGCTGTTCGACCCGGCGGCGTTCTTCGTCGCGCTGCCGGTCGAGGAACAGCACCGCGTGCGCATCCGCGCCAAGCGGCTGCGCTACGCGCTCGACCTTTACGCCGCGGCGCTGCCGGCCAGGCCGGCAGCGCGCTACGTCGAGGCGCTGGCCCACCTGCAGGACGAGCTCGGCGCGCTGAACGATACGGTCATCGCGGCCGGCCTCCTCGCCAGGCTGGCGCGCCGGGCGGGTGCCGATGCAACGTCTGCGTTCGACTGGCTCGGCGAGCAGCGGCAGCAGCACGCGTTGCGCGCCGAGGTTGCGCTGGCCGAACTGGTCCACCTGCCCCTGCCGTGGGACTGACGAGGAGTCTCGTGACCGCCGTCAGTAGGCGGACATGCCAGCGGCGCTATCGTGCCGTCGTTTCGACCGGGTCCCGTTGGAGGAAGCGATGAAGAACCGCTACGGCTTCGGCAAGACAGTGGACATGGATTTCGACGCGGCACTGAAGAAGGTCGGCGAGGAACTGGCGAAGGAAGGCTTCGGCATCCTGACCGAGATCGACGTGCAGGCGACGCTGAAGAAGAAGCTCGGCGCAGACTTGCCGCCGTACCGCATCCTCGGCGCCTGCAATCCGCCGTTCGCGCACCGGGCGATCGGCGCCGAGCCGACGATCGGGCTGCTGCTGCCGTGCAATGTCGTCGTGCGCCAGGACGCCGCCGGCAAGGTGCTGGTCGAGTTCCTCGACCCCGACGTGATGGTGCAGCTGGCCGACCAGCCCGGGGTGCACGCCGTCGCTGCCGAGGTCGGTGCCCGCCTGCGCCGCGTCTGCGACGCCGTCTGAGCCGGCCCGGCTAGGGCCTGTTAACGCTTGGATCGCACATGCGTGACCCCCAGAAAGTTCGCAATCGAGGCGCGCTGCCGCAGGCAGGGCGGCTCCCTGTCAAGGCAGCGCAACGACGAGTGC
>Ga0209254_10006013_pt1 | contig 11166 bp, 6 predicted proteins | sample FrelakmetDIP11DI_FD_187148 | JGI IMG/M metagenome (GOLD analysis project Ga0209254, IMG submission 187148) | Freshwater lake sediment microbial communities from the University of Notre Dame, USA, for methane emissions studies - DIP11 DI (SPAdes)... | ecosystem: Environmental > Aquatic >... | reverse complement strand
ATCTGCTGATAGCTCAATATACGTCATGCGGGTTGCGATATCGGTGGCTTTTTCGCGCGCCTGGCGGTCGAGCAAGGAAAGGTAGGCGCCGCGCACCGCTGTGTTGCCCAGGAATTGAAAACGCTCCCAGGGCAGGTCTGGCAGCAATCCGATCTGGATCGCCTTTTCGACGTTGATATATTTACCGAAGGAACCGCCGATCAGAACCTGCTCAACCCACTCCAGGGGGATGCCCACGCTCTGTGCCAGTACGGTGAAGCCGGCGTAGATGGCGGCTTTGGCCCGCAGCAGGTTATCGATATCGACGCGGGTGATGGAGATATCTCGGTTATATGCAGTTTCATCTGCCCAGGCGATTACGTACTCCCAGCCGTGCTCGCCCTGGCGGATGCGCGGCGTCTTCCGGGAAGTCTCGAAGTTGCCGCCTTTGTCAATAGCGCCGGTCAGGAAAAGTTCAGCCAGGAGTGCGATCAACCCGCTTCCGCAGATGCCTTGCGGTTTGACGCCGCCGATCACGCGATAGGTCGGTTCGAAATTCTCGTTGTTCACCCAGATATCTTCGATGGCGCCTTTGGTGGCGCGCATCCCGTGGGCGACGCCCGCGCCTTCGAAAGCCGGGCCAGCCGAGCAAGCGCAGGTCACCAGCCATTCGCGCGAGCCCAGGACAATCTCGCCGTTGGTGCCGACATCCATGAACAGGGTGATCTTGTCCAGGTCATCCAACCCAGACGAAAGCACCCCGGCGGTGATATCTGCGCCTACGTAGCTGGCAACGCCCGGCAGGCAGTCCACCGTCGCATCCGGTAGAATATTCAAACCCACATCTACAGCTGTCAAAGAGGGGATCTGGTTGACGGTGGTGATGAATGGCATGGTGCGGATATTCTCCGGAGAGATACCAAGCAGCAGGTGGATCATGATGCTGTTACCCACAATGACTGCCTTGACGATATCATTGTGAGTGAGGGGCGGGTCAGATTTAACCCGTTTGCAGGCCTGGTCGATCAGCTCATTGATCGTTTCTAGCACCATGTTGCGTAACTGCTCCCCGCCGCCGTCCTTGCCAGCAAAGACGATGCGGGAGACCACATCTTCGCCGCGGGAGATCTGGCGGTTGTATTGGGCTACCTGGGCGCGTACGTCGCCGGTGATCAAGTCCACCAGCCAGACAGTTACGGTAGTGGTGCCGATATCAATGGCCACTGACCACAACGGCGGCATACCCAGGCTTGCCCCAGGGCGCAGGTCGATCATGCGCGGCGGTCGTCCGAGCCGGTCCCAGGTCTCCATATCCAGGATGGCAGTGACTTCCCACTCGCCCTGGCGCAGGGTATTTCCCAGGTTCTGTAGCAAGCGCAGGGAGGTCCGGAATTGCTCTATGCCCGCTTGCTGGCGCATGGCTCTGGACAACCGGCTGAAGTCATCCATCTGGTCGCTCATGTCCGGCGGGGTCAATCTCAAGCTGACAGACTGAATCGCCTGGTCGAGCAGGGGATCATAGCCCAGCGGCGCCCTCACCTCGCCAACCGTCCGGTCGCTGGTCAGAAGGCGCTCGATTTTCTCCTGGGGCGGGACGCTGACCGCGATGTCGCCCTCGATGACGGTCTGGCAGGCCAGGGCGAAACCCTGTGCCAGGTCTTCATCGGAGAGCCGGATTGTGCTGCGCCGCCGCACCTGTCCGGATGTCACCTGGAGCGCGCAGCGCCCACAGCGCCCTTGCCCCCCACACGGTTGAGATAACTCGACTCCTGCCAGGTGAGCAGCCTCAGCCAGTAAGGTGCCGGTCGGTACCCGCACTGCTTCGCGAGCGACATCGAACGTGACGGTATGCTCAGCCATTAATCATCTTTTCAGTCGCTAACTGGATCGCAGGCGGCAAGTTGAGTTATCCTATAACGCCTGTTTCATAAACGCCGGCAGGTCCACCGCCTCGCGCGGCCCAACCCGGATTTCCCAGCCGGGCAGCTCCTCTTCTAACTCTCCGGAGAGCACTGCCACGTGACCAGGGATCACGATGCGCTTGCGGCTGATCTTGTCTGCCACGTTAAATCCTTTAATCGCCTTGGCGATGCGTTCGGCGTCGAATTTGCCCGCCGCCCAGGCAGTCAGCACGCTCATCCCTTCGGCATCTGCCACTACCAGCCAGGCTGGCAAGCCAGAGCCTTCTACCTCATTGGCCACACTGAAATAGGTGATGCTGAAGTTGGTGGTGACCAGAACCGGGTCCTCCGGCTTGGGGTTGTTGATCTCGTAGACGCCAGGCTGCACCTGGATCGGTTTCTGTGGGTCGGTGTAAACATTCTGGCGTAATACCAGCAGGGGGTACAGCGCAGCCGGGGAGGTCGTATCAACGACGATAAAACCGGCGTATTTGGCGATCGATTGCGCCGCCAGCATGGCTTCCAGGCCGGGGTTGCCGGCGTCGCCGGGGAAGCTGATCACTGGGAAACCCAGCGGGCGGAAATTCTTCTTGATTGACAGGCGGCGGATCTGCGTGCCCAGGGTTAACGCCTGGGCGAAGCTGCGCCCGCCGGGGTCAACCACCAGGTCTTCCAGCCCTTTGGCCTTGATCTTCTCCGTCAGGTCGGCCAGACTTTCCAGTGAGTTGGCGATCACTCCCAACGCCGCGTTGTGTTGTTTGGCCAGTTCGGCCATCGCTTCCCAGTTATCCGCGTCGGCTCCATACAGCAAGGGCGTCTCGCCCTTGAGTGCTTCTAATCCGGCAGCCATAATCTGCGGGTCGCGACTCATCAAGATCAGCGGTCGCTTGCTGGCTTGCCGCACGGTTTTGACCGCCTCGGCAAACACGCCGGCATTTCCGGAGACCGAGGCCACGGCGAAGCCGTCTACGGTCAGGTCGATACCGACGTAATTGACTTTGAAGGCGTCTAATGCGGCGATTTTTGCCTGGATGGCGGCCGGGGCTTCGGAATCCAGCACGCGCACAAATAGACCTGGCTTGTTGTAATACGTCTTCTCGTGACGGAACAAGACCACTTCATTGCCCGCCTTGACCTCGTAGCCATTCGACTTGAGGCTCACCAGGTGGATCGGTGGGGCGGAGGATTCAGCCAGTTGGGTTTTCGATGCCTCCGTGACATACGGGCAGACAGACAATTCCACCTGCTTGGCGGCCAGCTTCATGGCGAACGCCAGGCAGGTTGGGAAGCCGCACTCCTTGCAGTTAGTCTGAGGCAATAATTTGTAGATTTGAATTCCAGATAGAGCCATAGTTGTTACTCCTCGGAGCGTCAGGTAAACTCACCCGAAAAAGTTCGGTGTGTTCACCATTTATGCCGCTTGCGGTGCGGTCATCAAGTCTGCGATGGCGGATTTGACCAGCTTCACGCTGGCCGGATGGCGCAGGACGACAATATCCGCGCCAGATTCGAGCAGGGTGATCGTGGTCAGCGTTTCCCAATGGATGGCGCGCTCTTCCCAAGCTCCCCAGGCCTCTGGCACGCCTGTGCCGACCTTCGACTCCTTCGCTTTCCAGGCCTCGAAGCCGGGCGTGACGATCATCGGCAGTTGGGTCATGCTGTCGCCCTGCAGGGCAGCCAGGCGCAGGCGCTCCATGGCAGAGAAGCCGTACTCGATGCCGTAGCCCAGGGCGCCCGTGGTGGGATCCATCAGGATGCGCTCCATTGGGAAGCCCATATCGCTGATCAGGATGTTGAGCTGTTTGGCCAGGTTGACATCCATCGGGGTGCGCGCGGTGACCAGGTGACCGTTGGCCATGGCAGTGGCGACGATCGTACGGTAGTTCTTGTCCTCGCATATCCCCAGTGCCAGGCGTTCGCCCTTGGTCGCTTCGGCGATTGCCACCATCAACTGGTTGTCAAGCTCCGCCTGGCCAGGACCGAATACCAGCAACGGCAGCCCGGTTGCCTGCAGCACGGCTTTCACCGATGCCACCGCTCCCTGGGGTGTGATGGGCTGGCCAGCGGCGTCGGTCAGAGTCAGGGAGAGCTGGATCAGCTCAGCCCCGGCGGCTTCCGCTGCCTTGGCCCAGCTGGCTGGATCCGCCGCTGCCTCGCCCCAGGCCTGCAGCAGCAAGGGCGACCAATCCTCCGGGCGGCGGTCTTTAATTTCGATCGCCACCACCGGGGAATTCGGAATCTCCCCTTCGAATTGCATAAACGGCATGGTTTTCTCGCCGCCTACGGTCACCGTGCGGGCCCGCGTGCCGCCCTCGGCCGCGGTTGCCCCCAGGGTGATGGTGCGCACGGTTCCGGGCCATTTGTCAGTGGGAATTTCTATGGGCATGGATTCACTCCTTCATAATAAGCAAATGATGATTGTGTGATGTCCTGGATCACCCTCCCAGGTTTTCCCGGCGAGCAGCGTCCCGTTTCTGGAAAAAACGTTCCAGTGGCGCCTGGCGGTCGGCACGGATGCCCAGGTCGCGCAGGTCGTCGGGTCCTTGCGCAGCCAGCAGGCGCAGCAAGTGCGTATAACAAAGCATGGCTGCCGGGTATTCAATGCCATTGGCGTGGTGCATCAGGAAAAGGGTGCGGATACCCTGGTCGCGCATGATCTGAGCCGCGACCGTCAGCGGGATATCCGGGGGAACTTGCGGGACACCCTCCCGCAGGATGTCGCTGGCATGCAGTGTGTGAACGTCCTGGCGTGCGAAGGCTTTTACCAGGTCGTCCTGGCCGACAACCCCCAGGGCATGCCCGTCATCCAGTATGATCAGATCGTCCAGGCCGCTATCCAGGAGCAGTTGCGCCATCGCTTGCACAGAAGCCTCCGGTGGGCAGGTAACCACGCCCACCGTCATCAGGTCACGGACAAGCTGAGGTAGGGATTGTTCAGCCATCGGATTAGAGGGAGAGGGACGGGGAATACTTTTCCCTGTCCCTCTCCTGGTCTTCTAAAAGATCGGATCCATGGTCAGCGCCGGATGGTTGTGCTCCTCCATCCAGGCCAGCAGCTCATCTACCGAGGTTGAATTACGCTCGTCGGCGATCTTTTCCAGCAGATCGGGATCGCCCTCGCGCAGCGCTACAGCCTCGAACTCATCCGCCATGGTCTCTTTGAGCACGCTGCTCATCCACACCACGCGCTTGAAGCCTCCGTCTGCATAGATGAACTTGGGGCTGACCAGGTAGTACTTGCCAACGCCCATCACACCCGGTGTTTGCAAACCGCCTCCGGCCACGCCGGCCAGCGTGCTGAAGGTCATCCCGGCGGGGGTCATGCTGGTATCCTCGCGGCTGACCACCATCACGCCGTTGGCTTCGGGGATCAGCATCACGATGCACTCGAAGCAGCCGCAGGCCGTCATCGGGTTCTCCATGATCGAGTACATAGCGACTTCTTCGACCACGCCATGCGAGCCGATCTTAGCGTAATCGTTGGTTCCAGTGTAATAGCCTTTGACTGGATCGATTGCTTTGCCAAGCTTGATCGGCTGGTTGGGGCCGGTGGGGTTGATGTTGTAGGAAGCCTTGCAGTCCAGCCAGTTGTAGGCGCCGCACAGACCCAATCGCTCCGGGCTGACCACGCACACATGGTTGGGTGCAAAGGATTGGCACAGCGTGCAGGAATAGAATTCGTCCACCGAGCTGTCGGTCAGGTCGGCCAGTCGTTTGTTGCGGTAATCGTACGCTGCCCGAGCCTTGTTCAGCCAATCATGGAGCTGTTCGGGATCGGTGTAGATGGTGACTTCCACCTTATCGACGATAGCGCCGAAATCGGAGTGGAAGCGGGCATGCAGGATCTTGCCGAAGTGCTCCAGGTTGAAGCCTTTATCCGCCGCCGCGCTGGAGATGCGCACCCAGGCGATATCGCGCTGCCCAATGTGCTGAATGCCAGACGCGCCGTTGACAAAGTAGTGAATCTGGCGCTCCAGCACGGGCTCGAAGTCCTCTTGCATCTGGCGCCCGGCAACTTTGATGATCATACCCATGTCCATGTAGCCTTGGGGCGGGATATTTTCAAAGGTCGGTCCAACGATTTCCACCCGGCCATCCACCACTTCGTCGAGGGGCGCCATGCGCAGGAATTCGAAGCAGCGCGAGTGCTTGCCGCCGAACTCGACCCGCATGTCGGTCTTGCGCACCACTTCACCTTCGAAAGCCGAGCCGTATGGCACTGGCACCGGCACATCGGCCACTTTGACCTTGACGCCGCGCACCTCGATGCATTTCTGCACCAGGCGCTCAGCCCGCTCAAGGTCATCCTTGCCGTCAATTTCGTTGAACGGCAGGCTGACCACGTGCTCGTAGGTGGTGACGCCGGTCGGCAGGATCTCGGGGATGACGGTGTCGGCGATTACCGGAAAGCCGAAGTTGATCGCCCCGGCTGCGGCGGCATATTTCAGGTCATCCACCTCGCCCAGAGCCAGCACAAAGGCAAACACGCGGTTTTTGTTATACAGCAGGATGTCGCGCGCCATGCCGCCCTTTAAGCCACCGAAAGTAAGCGCCGAGCGCACGGCGAAGCCCAGGGCATAGATGGCGCTGATCGTATCCGTGCCGAATGGCACGGTGTAGGTATCGTAACCCAGCTCGACGCCCTCTTCATTCAACTGGTGGATGATGCTGCGCCCGTTGACGTTGCCCGAGAGGAAGCACAGGATGTTGCGCCGCTGCAGCTCCCGGACGATCTTGACCGCGACTTCGTTGGATTTGGCCGCGCCGACGATAGCGGCGAAGCCGGGCATGCGCCCGTCCACCAGCTGGATGCCCCAGGAGCGCAGCTGGATATCATCGATTGGGCCATTCAGGTGGCCATCAGCGCCGTTGCCCGAACCCCCATTCGGGCTGGTGAAGGCGGTACCCCCGGCCAGCTCAAAGCCAGGCATTGGCTCGGGCTGCAGCCCGTACACAAAGCGCACGGCTTCGATCGTCTCGGCCGCCAGCAAGGTGGCCATGCCGCTGTCCAGGGTCTCGCCCAGATAAGGCGTCCATTTGTTATCCGAGGGCACGGGATGCAGCAGCTGGCGGGCTGTCTTCACCGCCGTCTGGAGCTGGCCGAGCGTTTCAACCTGCTCGCCAGTCATGCCGAGGATCATGGGCAGATAGTAGGCTGTGTTGGGGAAGGCAACCGGGGTATCCGGCCCTTTTTCCACCAGGGCCTTGCGGAGCATGATCTCCGCTTCGGTAACCAGGGAATTTGCGCCGCGAATGGCGCGGGTTGCGATGTATCTTGACATGTCTGGTTTGCCTCCTAATCTGCTGGCGCGCCGTACAGCGCGGCCACACGCTCATCGAGCGGCAGCTCTTCCAGCGCTAGCATGCGTGTATCACCGCTCTTGCCAAAGTTCTCCGGGTCGTAGGGTGTCAACCCAAGTGCGGCGCGCTTCTTGTCGATGTGCTCCAGAGTCTTCTGGATCATCTCATCCGGATCAGCCATGAACTCCAGCTTGCCGCCGTACAGCTTCTCCCAGCCTTCACTGAGGTAGTGCAGGACGATATCGCTGTCTGAGACCCGGTCGGGCATGCCGCTCACCGGCGAGGAGCCGCCGAAGATCACGTAGGCACCTGAAGCCACGCAGTAGGTGGCGATAGCCAGCGCCTTCTCGCTCATCCATTCTGGCGCCAGGCCGACCGCCGGGATCTGGTCGATATCATCGCCCAGCCCGCCTTCTTCAACCATCTGGGTCAGCACGGTCAGGATGCGGGTGTTGTCCACGCAGGAGCCCATGTGCAGCACCGGCGGGATGCCAATCGCTTCGCACACTTCGCGCAGCCCGGGACCTACCTGGTCCAGTCCAGCCTGGCCCAGCAGCAAGCCGAGTTTGGCGCTGGCGATGGCCCCGCAGCCGGTCTCGACAATCAGCACGTCTTGCTTGAGCAGCTCACGGGTCACTTTGGTGTGCAGGTAATCCTGTGAGCTGCGCGGGTTGTTGCAGCCGACAATGGCGGCTACGCCGCGGATGCGCCCGCTCATGATGGCGTCATTCAGCGGGCGGAAGGAAGCCCGGTAAGAGCCGCCCAGCATGTAGTTGATGTATTCATGCGAGAATCCCGGGATCAAATCTTCCTTGACCTGCGGGATATGCGTCGGGCCGCGATATTTGTAGTTGTCGATCGCCTCGCGCAAGATCTGCTTGGCGATGGTATAGGCCTTATGCTCGTCGAACTCGATGTGGGTGGCGCCTTTCAGGCGCACCTTGGGCGAGGTAGTGATGATCTTGGTGTGGAAGTTGCTGGCCAGGTCGACCAAGGCCTGCATGATGCATTGCACGTCAACCACCATGGCTTCGACCGAGCCGGTCAGGATGGCTAGCTCCTGGTGCAGGAAGTTGCCCGCCGCGGGGATGCCCTGGCGCATTAAGATCTCGTTGGCTGTGCAGCAGATGCCTGAAAGCTGGACGCCTTTAGCCCCGGCTGCTTTGGCATATTCGATGATCTCAGGGTCCTGCGAGGCGGCCACGATCATCTCGCTCAGTGTGGGCTCGTGCCCGTGGACGACCACATTGACCATATCGTCTTTGAGCACGCCCAGGTTAGCCTGCCCGAGGATTGGGGCGGGCGTGCCGAAAAGGATATCGGCTACGTCGGTGGCGATCATGCTGCCACCCCAGCCGTCCGCCAGGCCGGTGCGTATGGCATGCTGTAAGATGTGCTCCGCATCCTGGTCATCGCCAATATGGGTGCGGTGCAGTGACTCGACCACTTCACGGTCGACGCCGCGCGGCACCACCCCGTGCTCTCTCCACAGCTCCTGGCGTTTCTTGGGGGCGCGGATTATTGGGACGATCTCACCGCGCTGCTGCCCAAATTGGGCGATATACAAGTCTGCCAAGTCGTTGGCGATCTCTTCCGGTGAGCGCTTCTCGATTGGGATCTTGTAGTAGGCGGCGATCTGGCGCAGCTTGGCGACATCCCGGATGCGGTAGCCTTCAGCTTCTCCGTTGGCCACCGCTTTCAGGGTGAAAGCCATGTCTCGCCCGTGGTCCGAGTGGGCGGCTGCTCCAGCCGCGATCGCCCGGATCAGATTGCGCGCCTGGATCGTATCGATGGTTGCCCCACAAACCCCCGTTTGGCCCTCCTTAGTAAGCCGGCACGGTCCCATCCCGCATAGCTTGCAGCACATCCCCGATCCACCGATATTGCAGGGCGCCATGTTGTCTGCCCGGCTGAAGGCTGTGCTGATGCCCAGCTCATCTGCCCGGATCAGCATCTCCTGGGCGGCGGGATCAATACTCTGTTCTTCGTAACTGCGTTTTTGTGCCATCGCTTAGTTCTCCTCCTCGATGTGTCTCACAACGCCCATTCCCGGGCAAGGCCACAGGGGACGTCCCGTATAACCGACTGTTTGCGAGAAACCAACAACTTGCTTGGTCGTTTCGAATACCTCGGTATGGCGGAAAAAAACATCATCCTGGCTGATGGTATTGGCAGGCTGGTCTTTTTCAGAGGTTGGCGACCATTCGCCGAGGTAACCGGCATCGTCCAACTTGACAGCTAACTCCAGGTCGTTAACCCGGGCCTCATCGTAGGTGACTTCCACCACCTGGAAGGCGCTGCTGGCATAGACATCCAACACGCCAGGGGTTGCGGATAAGATCCGCCTGACTTCAAGCACGTGGTGATCACCATACATGGTGGGCAGTTCAAAAAGTTTCTTCTTCATAAGCACCTTCCACGATAATGAAGATTCCCTCTCATGTCAATCCAGTGGTATTGAGGTCTCGTTGACAGCGGTGACCACTTGAGGGTATTGGATTGTTAAATAGGTATGGATTTCTTGGGTAGCGGTGTCGTTGATGAATTCAGAACTTGTTTCCTCCTCTGGCGGCGAAGATCAAGGAAGCATCGATCCATTCTTATTATATTTGGCGCTGGCTGGATATAAGGTTTTTAGGGAGGCAAGCAAGCAACCAGGCCAAAAACGTGCAATTTCACTGAATTAAGTATAAATTGGCCTTTACTTCGTGTTTAGTACCACCTGTCACGATTAGCGTGGATATTTGTCACTCGTGATAGGCTCTCAGGAGGGGTGAGATGGCAAAACATTACAAAACAGGTAATTTTAGTCTTGTCTAAATTTGAATTTAGATATATAATCTGAGACAGGTAAGCATTCTTTTTCTCGTCAAGGATCTGGATTATGGATCATCAACTGGATACACAACCTCAATTTTCCCGTCGCGACTTCCTCAAGGCGATCTTCACCGGCAGCCTGGCAGTCAGCGGCGTTGCCGCGGCCGGCGGCATCATCCGGCGTGTCGAAGCGGCTCCTCCCGATGGGGAGCCAGCCCACGCTGGGCACAATCCCGAGCCGCAGGCGCAGCACAGCCATGGTGGAGCCGGCGTCACCGGACAGGTGAACCACGTTGCCAATGGCTTCGACCCGGCAGACATGCTCTATGAATGGGATTACGGCCAGGTCAGTACCCTGCCGAGCGGCCAGACACTGCGCGAGTTTCATATCGGCGTGGTCGATAAAGACATCGAAGTCGCCCCAGGCGTCTTCTTCCCGGCCTGGACCTACAACGGGCGGGTGCCGGGACCCAGCCTGCGCTGCGTGGAGGGCGACCGGGTGCGAGTCAAGCTGGTCAACGCCGGCAGCCACCCGCACACCATCCACTTTCACGGTATCCACGCCGCCCGCATGGACGGCGTGCCCGGCGTGGGGGCGGGCGAGATCCAGCCCGGTGAGGAGACTGTCTACGAATTTGACGCTTTCCCCTTCGGCTGCCATCTGTATCACTGCCACGCCAATCCGCTCAAGCGCCATATCCATAAAGGCCTGTACGGCGCCTTCGTGATCGATCCTGACCCGAACAAATACTCCGGTGAGGAGCAGGAGATCGCCAGGAGTCGCCACCATCTCTCTCCTGAGAGCAAGCAGTTCAACGAGATGGTCATGGTGATGAACGGATTCGACACCAACTTCGACGGCGAGAACGAGATCTACGCTGCGAACAGCATCGCCTTCGCCTACATGAACCAGCCGATCCGCATCCAGCGTGACCAGCCGCAGCGTCTCTACCTGGTCAATATGACTGAGTTTGACCCGATCAACTCGTTCCACCTGCACGCCAACTTCTTTGACTACTACGACCACGGCACAACGCTGAAGCCCACGCACAAGACGATTGACACCGTTATGCAGTGCCAGGCGCAGCGCGGCATCCTGGAGTTCTCTTTCAAGGGCTTTGAGCCGGGGATGTATATGTTCCACGCTCACCAGACCGAGCTCGGCGAG
>Ga0209254_10006012_pt1 | contig 11167 bp, 10 predicted proteins | sample FrelakmetDIP11DI_FD_187148 | JGI IMG/M metagenome (GOLD analysis project Ga0209254, IMG submission 187148) | Freshwater lake sediment microbial communities from the University of Notre Dame, USA, for methane emissions studies - DIP11 DI (SPAdes)... | ecosystem: Environmental > Aquatic >... | reverse complement strand
TGGTCGGCGACTGCACTCGTTTCATGAACCAGGCGCTTCAAGACTTCGGCCGCTTCGTCGACGGCGTACTCGAGCGCCTCGAAGAGCAGCAGCGGCGGGCGATGCTGGGCCAAGGAGTGCAGTTCGAGCCCCTCGAGTTGCGCACCACCACCGACGATCGGTTGATGTGGTCGATCTTGGATCGATTACAGGCGATGGATTGATCGCGCACCGCGTGTGACCTGTTCAGACCCACCGCCAAAGCTCAAGTCCCAATGCTGTGGAAAGCCGCCTGCCACTGCACGATTGCGGGGTCTCACCGGCCGGTGATGCGGTCCGCGAGGTTGAGTTCGAAGTCGCCAGGCTGCTGAAGCCCGGCTGCCAGGAAGCCGGCGATGCGGCCTTGGACAACCGGGTCAGCGAGAAGTCGGTAAAAAAGGTCCTCCGTGGCCGTGAACCAGTCGATGTCGGGCAGGCCGCCATGTGAATTGACAGTGGCCTTGGCCGCGGTGATGGCAGCACGATCGAACCCGGCAACCCTTGTGGCGAGCCCGCCGACGAATGTGTCCAGTTCGGCATCGGGCAACGCGCGGTTGATCCACCCATACCGTTCGGCGGTGTCGGCGTCGTAATCCAAGGCCCCGATGATGATTTCGAGGGCCCTGGCCCGACCGGTGTTCAGGGCGAGCCGCTCGCTGCCACCGCCCCCAGGAATGAATCCGAAGCCGACCTCGGGGTGGCACAGAGTTGCGTTCTCGCGACTTGCGAACCGCAAATCCATGGCGAGGGCGAATTCGCTTCCCACCCCGCGGGCCCGGCCACGGATCGAGCAGATGGTGAGAAAGGGTGCCTGCTCGAGGCGTACCGCGATATCGGGCCAGACTGCCAAGCCGGTGGTGGGTTGTGGCCGGCGGTCGAATCCATCGGCGCGCAGGAGGTCGACGTGGGCGATGAAGTACTGGGGATCGGCCGAGTCGAACACCACGACCTTGACCCCGTCGTCACTCTCCCACTTCGTGAGTGCGGTGTTCAACGCCTCGACGAGATCGGGGTCGAGCAGGTTCAACGGCGGGTTGTCGATGGTGGCGTGCTGGTAGCCGGGTGCCGGCTCGGTGATCTTCAGAAGGGTCATCTGGGCGCCTCAGAGAAAGCGTTTGACGAAGTTGAGAGAGATGTCGGCGACCTCCGGCCAGCCATTATCGATCACCAGGGAATGCCCGCGGTCGGGCACCTCGACATATTCGGTGACTTCAGGGTTCTTCATCTGCTTGCGGTAGCTGCCGTGGGTGAATGCTCGTGGGGCGGTGTTGTCCTTGGTCCCCGAGATGATGAGCATCGGGCCCCGATCCGGGTTCTTGACGTCGACGGCGGTTTCCCGGCTCAGGCTGAAGTTCGCGAAGCCGCGGAAGAGACACCGTATGCCCATGACGTTCGACCTCGACACTGTCGACGCTGGCGAGCGCGAACCTGCGCTGAGGGAGCTACTCAGTCAGAATCCCGTCCCCATCGACGTGTCCACCGGCGGTCCCGACCGGTTACATGTCACCACGACCGCCGACTTCTTCGGCAGCCTGTTCATGGTGTCCTGTAACGGCCGTGGAGCGATGGTGCACCGCGGCGAATCGCGTGCCGCCGAAGACCACCAACGCACCATGATGCTTTCCGTTGTCACATCAGGGAATTCGGTGTTCCGGCACAACGACACCATCTCCGACGCCACTCGCGGCGACGTCGTGCCCTACAGTTCCACGCGTCCCTACAGCGCAACCTTCGACGGCGTCGCCAAACACACCTTCATGATCGAATACGGCGCGTTGGGGCTGCCGGACAACACGCTCGAGGCTCAACTCGGCAGGAGGTTCAACCGCGGCCATATCCTCGGCGGCATCGTTGCGCGCTACCTGGCCGACCTCGGCTCTCACGCCGTGTATCTTCCCGATGCCGAACGCCACGCCCTCGAACACCCGACTCTGGAATTGCTTCGGGCGCTGTTCGCCACGACCGCCGGTGACGAGGACCTCGCCCGCGGGCCACTACACAGGTCGTTGGACGTACGACTGCTTCAGTACCTCAAGACACACGTCCGCGACCCGGACCTGACGATCAGCCGGCTGGCCCGAGAACACGGGATTTCAGAGCGCTACGCCTATCTGATCCTGTCGCGCCAGGGTATCAGCCCGGCGGATTGGATTCGCACAGAGCGTCTGGCGGGGGCGGCCCGCGACCTGCTGCGGCCCGTTACGAGACCTCCGACCATCACCGAAATAGCGTGCAGTTGGGGCTTTCCCGACCAGGCGAACTTCACCCGCGCCTTCCGCCGGGAATACGGTGTGAGCCCGGGCGAATACCGGCGCAACCACCTGGTCGGTCCGGTCGCCGACTATCCCTGAAGGATTGGCTTCAACGTCTCCAGCACACCGGGGTCCTCGATGGTCGACGGCACCGGTTCGTCCTTGCCGTGTGCGATGCCGCGCATCGTCTTGCGCAGAATCTTGCCCGAGCGGGTCTTCGGTAGCGCCGGCACCACGTCGACCAACCGGAAGCAGGCCACCGCGCCGATCTCGTCGCGCACCGCCGCCACCAACTCCTCGGTTAGGCCGTCGGCCGAAGCACCCGCCTTGAGCACCACGAATCCGCGCGGCACCTGACCCTTGATCTCGTCGGCTACCCCGATCACCGCGCACTCGGCCACCGCCGGATGCGAGGCCAGCACCGCCTCGATCGAACCCGTCGACAACCGATGTCCCGCAACGTTGATCACGTCGTCGATGCGGCCCATCACGAACAGGTAGCCGTCGGAGTCGAAGAAGCCACCGTCACCGGTCAGGTAGTAGCCCGGGTGCTCGCACAGATACGACGCCTCGAAGCGCGCGTCGTCACCCCACAGCGTGGGCAGCGTGCCGGGCGGCAGCGGCATGCTGATGCAGATCGCCCCTTCTTCGCCCGGATCGCACGGCGACCCGTCGACCCGCAGGATCTGCACGTCGTACCCCGGCATCGGCACCGTCGGCGAGCCGGGCTTGAGCGGAAGATGTTCCACCCCCATCGGATTGGCCGCGATCGCCCAGCCGGTCTCGGTCTGCCACCAATGGTCGACCACCGGGATGCCGAGCTTGTCCGACGCCCACGCATAGGTGTCGGGGTCCAGCCGCTCGCCGGCCTGGAACAGATACTTCAGCGACGACAGGTCGTAGCGGCCGATGTGCGAGCCCTCGGGATCCTCCTTGCGGATCGCACGGATGGCGGTCGGGGCGGTGAACAATGCCTTCACCCCGTGCTCGGCCACCACTCGCCAGAACGCGCCGGGATCCGGTGTGCCGATGGGCTTTCCCTCGTACAGCACGGTGGTCGCCCCGGCCAGCAGGGGGCCGTAGACGATGTAGGAGTGGCCGACGACCCAGCCGACGTCGGAGGCCGCCCAGAACACGTCACCGGAGTCGATGTCGTAGACGTGCCGCATGCTCCACAGCAGCGCGACCGCGTGGCCGCCGTTGTCGCGGACGATGCCCTTGGGCTTGCCCGTGGTGCCGGAGGTGTAGAGCACGTACAGCGGATCGGTCGCCGCCACCGGAACCGGGTCCACCGGTGACGCGGACGCCATCACCTCGGCCCAGTCGAGATCGCGGCCGTCGACCAGGGAGCAACCAAGCCGCTCCCGCTGGACGATCACGCACGCGCTCGGCTGGTGCGTCGCCAACTCCAGGGCATGGTCGAGCATCGGCTTGTACTCGATCACCCGCGACGGCTCGATACCGCACGAGGCCGACACGATCACCGTCGGCTGTGCATCGTCGATCCGGGTGGCCAGCTCGTGGGCGGCGAACCCGCCGAACACCACCGAGTGCACCGCGCCGATCCGCGCGCACGCCAGCATCGCCACTACGGCCTCGGGAATCATCGGCATGTACAGCACCACCCGGTCGCCCTTGCCGACGCCCAGGCCGCGTAGCACTCCGGCGAATTGAGCTGTCTCCGTGAGTAATTCACGGTAGGTTAAGGTCCGCTTGGTGCCGGTGACGGGTGAGTCGTAGATCAGTGCGGCCTGCTCGCCGCGGCCGCCGGCAACATGGCGGTCCAAGGCGTTGGCGCAGGTGTTGAGTTCCGCGTCGGGAAACCAGCGGTAGAACGGGGGATTGGAGTCGTCGAGGACCTGCTCGGGTTCACGCGTCCACGTCACGGCCCGGGCGGCCTGCGCCCAGAACGCCGTGGGATCGGCGACGCTGGCGTCGAACAGTTCGCGATATCCGCCCATACCGGCTCCTCCCGTCATTGGGTGTCTGCACGGTAGCGCGGGACGGTGGCGTAGGTCTCAGTGGCGGCTCTTTTGTCGCCGAACGCACCGACATCTGCGCCGAGCGGCATTGCGGTCGCCATGGCGCCCGGGGTACCCGACGTCGCGGCGGGCTAATCTGCAGCGCATGGCTGCTGTGGAATTCACCGAACTCGACGACGGGATCGCCGGCGTCACGCTGAACCGGCCCGATCTGCTCAACGCGATCGACGGTGCCCTGCTCGACGGCATCGACGCGGCGCTGGACGAGCTCAGTTCGTGGAACTACCGGGTGGCGGTGCTGACCGGCGCCGGCCGCGGCTTCTGCGCCGGGGCGGACCTCAGCGGCACCGGAGAACCCTGGACGCAGCCCGCCGGCGCCCCGTTCAAGACGACCTACGACTCCCAGGTCCGCCTCGCCGACCAGATGACGCGGCTCTACGAACTTCCCATTCCGGTGATCGCCGCCGTCAACGGTGTGGCCGTCGGCGGCGGCCTGGCGTACGCGCTGCACTGCGACATCCGAATCGCCTCGGAAGCCGCGCGGTTTGGCTCGGTGTTCATCAAGGCCGGCTTCTCCTCGATGGACATGGGCACCAGCTACCTGCTGCCCAAGATCGTCGGCGCGGGCGTCGCGCGCGAACTCATGCTCACCGGCCGGATCATCGACGCGCGGGAAGCGTTCCGCATCGGGTTGGTGCACGAGGTGGTGCCGCCCGACAAGCTCGCCGACGCCGCACTCGAGATGGCCCGAACCATCGCCGCCAACAACGCCTTCGGCGTCTGGCAGACCAAGACCGGACTCAACGCCGCCCTCGACGCCCCCAGCCTGCGGCACGCCAAGGAGATCGAGAACCGCACCCAGGTGCTGACCGGGTTCACCAAGAACCCGATGGAGGCCGCGATGGCCCACCGCGAGAAGCGGGCGCCGAAGTGGGATCCGCTGTAGGCCCGGCCTGACTAGACCTTCGCGATGACGTTCTCGGCGAACCACTCCAGGTTGCGGATCTTGGAGTCCAGCGGCTCGGTGTCGGGCCCCTCGACGTAGGGAACCCGGAACCCGACGATGACGTCGGTGACGCCCTTGTCCTCGAGGCGCTTGACGCCGTCGACGGTGAAGCCGTCGATCGAGATCACGTGGATCTGGAAGTCTCCGGTCTGGCCTTCCTCTTCGCGGTAGCGGTTGAGCTTGGCCAGCAGCTCGTCGAGGTCCTCGTTGCCGCCGCCGTGCATCCAGCCGTCGTTGCGGGCCGCCCGGCGCAGCGCCGCGTCGGCGTGCCCGCCGATGAGGATCGGGATCGGCTCGGTGGGGGCGGGCGTCATCTTGGTCTTCGGGATGTCGTAGAACTCGCCGTGGTACTCGAAGTAGTCGCCGCTGGTGAGCCCGCGGATGATGTCGATGCACTCGTCCATGCGCTTACCGCGCTTGGCGAACGGAACGCCCATCAGCTCGTAGTCCTCCGGCCACGGGCTGGTGCCCACACCCAGCCCGACCCGGTTCCCGATCAGAGCGGCCAGCGAGCCGGCCTGCTTGGCCACCAGGGCCGGCGGCCGGATCGGCAGCTTGAGGACGAAGAAGTTGAACTTGAGGTTCGTGGTCACCGCCCCCAGCGCCGCGGTGAGCACGAACGTCTCGATGAACGCCTTGCCGTCCAGGAACTCGCGATTTCCGTCCGGGGTGTAGGGGTACTTCGAGTCGGACTCGAAGGGGTAGGCGACGCTGTCGGGGATCGTCATCGCGTGATAGCCGGCGGCTTCGGCCGCTTGAGCCAATGGGATGTAGAACGTCGGATCGGTCATGGCCTCGGCATAGGTGAATCGCATACCGCGATAGTAGAACGTGTTCTAGTCGCCGCGGACACGGCCGGTTTCCTTCGCGATCAGCGGTGACCGCGCTATCGTCTTCCACCGGCATCTCGACATGAGTCCGATGCGGGGCTGAAACTTTCAGCCGTCGTCGTCCCCACCGGCGGACGGCGACGGCGTCAGCGACTTGTCGCTCCACGTCGCCGTCGCGCCGGAGTCGCCGATGCGGTAGGTCTGCACGATCGTCGCCACGCCCGCGAGCACCACGAAGACGGCAACCACCGCGGACAGCACCGTCGACAGCGCCTTGCCGCGGCCGGCCTGGACATGTTGCACCGCGAGCAGCGCCGCGGCGATGAACAGGGCACCCGAGAAGAAGATCATCGTGTCACCCAGCTCGGCGTGGGTTTCCACCAGCGGCGACCGCGCCACCCGGTGCTCCAGCCATTCACCGGCCTCGGTGGTCAACGGCGTCAGGATGCCGGTCACGATCGCGAGCCCGAGCACCAGCCAGACCAGCCGCTGCCGTGCGGCGGGCCACACCGCGCACAGGATCGCCAAGATCGCCGTCAGGGGTGCCAGCACGACGATGAAGTGCACGAACAGCACATGGGCCGGTAGTCCGTTCAAAGTTGACACGCGGCGGATACTACCGGCGGTAGGGGGATCATGAGATTCGTGAAGGACGCGACTCGCTGGGTGCTGCTGGCGGTCACGCTCACCGCGCTGGTGGCCGGGGGCGTTGCCTGGCTGCTGCATGCGCCTGCCGTGGCCGACGGCTGCTGGATCGCCGGCACCGTCGCCGCGCTCATCCCGGCGCTGTGGTGGCTCATCGCCGCGCTCGGGGCCGGGCGGCTCGGGGTGGACGTGCTGGCGGTGTTGTCCCTCGGCGGTGCGCTGGCGGTCGGGGAGTACCTGGCCGGGGCGCTGATCGGGGTGATGCTCGCCACCGGCCAGGCTCTGGAAGCCGCCGCCGAACGGCGCGCCACCAAGGACCTGCGCGCCCTGCTGGACCGGGTGCCGCACACCGCGCGGCGGCGAACCGGCGACACCGTCGAGGTGGTCGCGGTGGACGCGGTCGAGGTCGACGACGAGGTAATCGTCGGGCCGGGTGAGGTGCTGCCGGTCGACGGATTGGTCCTCTCGGAGGCAGCAGTGCTCGACGAGTCCGCCCTGACCGGCGAGTCGTTGCATGTGCGCCGAGAATGCGGTGAAGCGTTGCGCAGCGGTGCGTTGAATGCGGGCGGGAGCCTGGCGATGCGGGCCACTGCGACGGCGGCCGAGAGCACCTATGCGGGCATCGTCGCGCTGGCGCGGCAGGCTGCGGCCGAGACCGCGCCGGTGATCCGGCTGGCCGACCGGATCGCGGCCTGGTTCGTGCCCGTCGCGCTGGCGGTGGCAGGCGTCGCCTGGCTGCTCAGTGGGACGGCCGAACGCGCCGTCGCCGTTCTGGTGGTGGCCACACCGTGTCCGCTGCTGCTGGCCGCGCCGGTCGCGATCGTGTCGGGGCTGTCGCGGACCTCGCGGATCGGGGTACTGGTCCGCGGCGGCGGTGCGCTCGAAACACTGGGGCGGGCAAGCACTTTGGTGCTGGACAAGACCGGCACACTGACATCGGGCCGGCCGCGCGGCACCGACATCGCGGTGGCGCCGGGCTGGACAGTCGACCAAGTCCTCAGCGTGGCCGCGTCTGCCGACCAGCTGTCCCCGCACATCCTGGCCGCCGCGATAGTCGCCGAAGCCCAGCTGCGCGGCCTACCGCTGACCATCCCGACTGACGTCAGTGAGGAGGCCGGCACCGGGGTGGCCGCGACGGTCGACGGGCGCCGTGTCGCGGTCGGCAATCTTGCGCTCGACGACGAACTGCCCGACTGGGCGGTCGCGGTGTTGTCCCGCGCCTCGTTCGACGGTGCGGTGGTGGCCTGGGTGGGGGTGGATGGCGATCTCGTCGGCGCGATCCTGCTGACCGACCCGCTGCGCCCGGACGCGCCGCGCACCCTGCGACGGCTGCGCGCGGCCGGGATGACCCGCCTGGTGATGCTGACCGGTGACCGTCCCGCGCCGGCCCAGCAGATCGGCACCGTCCTGGGCCTCGACGACGTCGCTGCCGAGCAGACTCCGGCCGACAAGGTGGCCCGTGTTCGCGCCGAACGTGAGAACGCGGTGACGGCCATGGTCGGTGACGGCGTCAACGACGCACCCGCGCTGGCCGCCGCCGACGTCGGGATCGCGATGGGTGCCCGCGGCTCCACCGCCAGTTCGGAGGCGGCCGACATCGTGCTGACCGCCGACCGGCTCGACCGGCTCGCCGACGCCAAGCTGATCGCCCGCCGCTCGCGCCGGATCGCGGTGCAGAGCGCCGGAGTGGGCATGGGATTGTCGTTGATAGCCATGGGGTTTGCGGCCTTCGGCTGGCTGCCACCCGCGCTGGGTGCGCTGCTGCAGGAGGGCATCGACCTTGCGGTCATCCTCAATGCCCTGCGTGCGCTGCGGGGTGATCACGCCGGCCCGCCGCCGCTGACTCACGATGCCGAACAGATGGTGCGGCGATTCTCCGCCGAGCACGACCGGATGCGCGACGACCTGTCGATCCTGCGGGACGCCGCCCACCAGGTCGCCGCGGGCGATCTCGATGCCGCGCTGGTGTCGCTTCGGGCCGCCGACTCGTTCCTTCAGGACACCCTGCTGCCGCACGAGGACGCCGAGGACAGCGCACTGTATCCCGCACTGGCCCGCCCGTTGGGCAGCGCCGAGGCCACCGCGACGATGAGCCGCATGCACGCCGAGATCCACCGGTTGGCGCAACGCCTGCACAGCCACCGTGAGCTGGCCGACGAGGCCGGGACGGTCCGCCCGGATCAGGGCGACGACCTACTGGCCTGCCTCTACGGCCTGTATGCCCTGCTGTGCCTGCACTTCGTGCAGGAGGAGGAGAACTTCTTCGTGTTGGCGCCAAGCTTCCTCAGCTCCGCCGAGCAGTCGTGAGCGGCCGCGGCTGGCTCACCCGCAACGTCCGGGTTCTCTCGGCGGTGTCCTTTCTGCAGGACGCCGCGAGCGAACTGCTGTACCCGCTGCTGCCGATCTACCTGACCACCGTGCTGGGCGCACCGCCGTCGGTGGTGGGCGCCGTCGAGGGAGTCGCCGAAGGTGCGGCGTCAATGACCAAACTCGCGGTCGGGCCGCTGGGTGACCGCTTCGCCAAACGGCCCTTGATCGCAACGGGATACGGCATGGCGGCGCTGGGGAAGGTCATCATCGCAGTCGCCGCGGCATGGCCGGGGGTGCTGGCCGGCCGGGTGGTCGATCGCCTGGGCAAGGGCATCCGCGGCGCGCCGCGCGACGCCCTGCTGGTCGAGGGAATCGAAACCTCGCAGCGGGGGCGGGTTTTCGGCTTCCACCGCACGATGGACACCCTCGGTGCGGTGGTCGGCCCGCTGCTCGGGCTGGCCGGTTACGAGCTGCTGGGCCACCGCATCGCGCCGCTGCTGTACATCGCGATCGTGCCCGCGGTGCTGTCGGTGCTGCTGGTGTTTCTGGTTCGCGAACAGCGGCGTGCCGGGCCGAGACCGCCACGCCAGCCCATCTTTCGCGGGCTGCGGGAGCTGCCGCGGCGCTACTGGCGGGTGACCGCACTGCTGGTGGGCTTCGGCGTCGTCAACTTCCCGGATGCACTGCTGTTGTTGCGGCTCAACGAGATCGGGTTCGGCGTCGCCGGTGTGATCCTCGCCTACGTCGGCTACAACCTGGTCTATGCGCTCGCCAGCTTCCCGGCCGGCGTGCTGGCCGACCGGCTTCCGCGATCGGCGGTGTTCGGGTTCGGTCTGGTGTTCTTCGCGGTCGGCTACATCGGTCTGGGACTGACCAGAAGTCACGTCGCGGCGTGGCTGTTGATCGGGGCCTACGGATTGTTCACGGCGTGCACCGACGGCGTCGGCAAGGCGTGGATATCCTCACTGGTCGGCTCGGACCGTCAAGCCGGCGCGCAGGGTGTGTTCCAGGGCGCCAGCGGACTGGCGGTGCTGGTGGCCGGGTTGTGGGCCGGATTGCTGTGGGGCGCCGACGGCCGGCTGCCGCTGCTGGTGTCCGGTGTGGCGGGCGCCGGCTTCGCGGCGGCACTCCTGCTGCCGTGGCTGTTCCGGCGCGCTCGTTAGGCTCGCCGGTATGCGCTGCATCCACGTCATCGGCATCGGCGCCGGCGATCCCGACTACGTCACCGCGCAGGCCGTCCGCGCGCTCAACGACACCGACGTGTTCTTCGCGATGGACAAGGGCGAGGCCAAGAGTGACCTCGTGGCGCTGCGCCGCGAGATCTGCGCGCGCTTCATCACCGACCCCGGGTACCGGTTCGTCGAACTGGCCGACCCCAAACGCGCCGCCGACGGCGACTACGCCCAAGCCGTCGCCGAATGGCACACCGCGCGGGCGCGGTTGTGGGCCAACGCGATTCGAACCGAACTCGGACCCGACGGCGTCGGCGCATTCTTGGCATGGGGGGATCCGTCGTTGTATGACAGCACGCTGCGGATCCTCGAACAGGTCGCCGAGCACATCGAACTGCGCTACGACGTCATTCCCGGCATCACCGCCGCGCAGGCGCTGACGGCACGGCACCGCATCCCGCTCAACGACGTCGGCGAACCGGTCCTGATCACCACCGGACGGCAGCTTCGCACCAACGGGCTCACCGGCTCGGCGGTGGTGATGCTCGACGGCGAATGCTCGTTTCAGCGCTGCCCGCCGCGGACCCGGATCTGGTGGGGCGCGTATCTCGGTACGCCCGACGAGATCCTGGTGGCAGGCACGGTCGGTGAGGACGGCGAACGCATCGCCCGCCTGCGCGCCGAAGCCCGCGCGCGGCACGGCTGGATCATGGACATCTACCTGCTGCGCGCGCCCTGACTCTCGACGCCTCCGGTCCCTGTACTCGAGGGACGAATACTCTGGTGTTCGTGCTCGAAAGGCGCCTAGCGTTCCGGTATGGCACCCCTGGGGCCACTCGGCCATGTGGTCAGTCCGTTCGCCAAGGCGGGCCGCTGCTATGCACAGACGTGGTCGCGCTATCTCGGCGGCGAATCGGCTGACCTGCCGGTGGTGTTCCCGGACCCGACTCCG
>Ga0209254_10006009_pt1 | contig 11171 bp, 13 predicted proteins | sample FrelakmetDIP11DI_FD_187148 | JGI IMG/M metagenome (GOLD analysis project Ga0209254, IMG submission 187148) | Freshwater lake sediment microbial communities from the University of Notre Dame, USA, for methane emissions studies - DIP11 DI (SPAdes)... | ecosystem: Environmental > Aquatic >... | reverse complement strand
CCGCCCGGCGCGACGCTCGCGCCACCGCCACTCGTCAACCGAAGTTGATGCGCGCCTCGAGGTTGGTGCGCGAGTCGGCGTTGTTGAGCGCCTCCTCGATGTCGATCTTGCCCTCCTTGTAGAGGTGCAGGAGCGCCATGTCGTAGTTCTGGATGCCGCGCTCGTTGGACGACAACATCGCTTCCTTGACCGCGATGACGTCGCCTTTCTTGATCAGGTCCTGGATGTGCGGCGTGTTGAGCATCACCTCGACGGCGGCGACGCGCTTGTTGTTGCGCCCACGCACCAGGCGCTGCGACACGATCGCGCGCAGGTACTGCGACAGGTCGAGGAAGATCTGCGCGTGCTGGTCGCGCGGGAACAGGTTGATGATGCGATCGAGCGTCTCGGCGCTGTTGTTGGCATGCAGGGTCGCGATGGCGAGGTGGCCGGTACCCGCGAGCGCGATCGCTGATTCCATCGTCTCCCGGTCGCGGATCTCGCCGATCAGGATGACGTCCGGTGCGGCGCGCATCGCGGCGCGGAGCGCCCTGCTGAACGAACGCGTGTCGAGCCCGACCTCGCGCTGGTTGACGATCGCCTTGCGGTTCTGGTGCAGGAACTCGACCGGGTCCTCGATCGTCAGGATGTGATCCGTGGTGTTCTCGTTGCGGTGGTTGATCATCGCCGCGAGCGTCGTCGACTTGCCGGATCCGGTTGCGCCGACCATCAGCACCAGCCCGCGCTTCAGCATCGCAAGCTCGCGCAGCGTGTCCGGCACGCCGAGGTCGTCGAGTTTCGGCGTATCGACGCTGATGTAGCGCAGCACTATTGCCGGAAAGCCGCGCTGGTAGAACACGGCGGCGCGGAAACGGCCGACGCCCGGCTCCGAGATCGCGAAATCGATCTCGAGCTCGTTCTGGAAGTGCTCGAGCTGCTCGGTTCCCATGAGGCCGTAGGCGATGTCGCGCACGGTCTCGGCGTTCAGGACCTGCTTGTTGATCGGGTAAATCAGGCCCTCGATCTTGATCTTGACCGGCGAGTTCGACGTGAAGAAGAGGTCGGAGGCCTTCTTTTCCGCCATCAGCTTCAGCAGCGGCTTGATGCTGAAGCGGCCGTCGTCCGCCTCGGCCGCGGCAGGCTTTTCGCCTTCCGGCTTAGTAGATTTTGCCGTCGTTGGACTCATCGACGATCCTCAGGGTGCTGGAAGCCTCTGCCTGCAGCCGGTCCTCGCGCTTGCTCTCGAGCTTGATGCGCAGACGCAGCTCGTTCTTCGAATCGGCGTTCCGCAGTCCCTCCTCGTAGGAGATCGTACCGGCCTCATACAGCTCGAACAGCGCCTGGTCGAAGGTTTTCATGCCGAGGCGGTTCGAGCGCGCCATGACTTCCTTGATCTTGGTGACCTCGCCGCGGAAGATCAGGTCGGCCACGAGCGGCGTGCCGATCAGGATCTCCATTGCGGCGATGCGCCCCTCGGTCTTCTCGCGCGGGATCAGGCGCTGCGAAACCAGCGCGCGGATGTTCAGCGACAGGTCCATGAGGAGCTGCTCGCGCTTCTCCTCGGGGAAGAAGTTGATGATGCGGTCGAGCGCCTGGTTGGAGCTGTTCGCGTGCAGCGTCGCGAGCACCAGGTGGCCCGTCTCCGCGAACTGGACGCCGTACTCCATCGTCTCGCGGTCGCGGATTTCGCCGATCATGATGACGTCGGGTGCCTGGCGCAGCGTGTTCTTGAGCGCCGTGTGCCAGCTCTCGGTGTCGACGCCGACCTCGCGGTGGGTGACGACGCAGCCGCGATGCTGGTGAACGTACTCGACCGGGTCCTCGATCGTGACGATGTGGCCGCGGGTCTTCTCGTTGCGGTAGCCGACCATCGCGGCGAGCGAGGTGGACTTGCCGGAGCCGGTGGCGCCGACGACGATCACGATGCCGCGCTTGGACATCACGATGTCCTTCAGGATCGGCGGCAGCTCGAGCTCCTCGATCGTCGGGATCGTGGAGTTGATCTGCCGGATCACGCAACCGGTCATGCCCTGCTGCACGAAGGCGCTGACGCGGAAGCGGCCGATGCCCGGCGGGGCGATTGCGAAATTCGCCTCCTTGCTGGCGTCGAACTCCCGCGTCTGGCGGTCGTTCATGATCGAGCGGACCAGCACCGCGCTCTGCTCCGGGGCGAGCGGCTTGTCGGTCTGCGGCCGGACCTCGCCGTCGATCTTGATCGCGGGCGGAAAGCCCGACGTGATGAACAGGTCCGAACCCTTGCGGTCCACCATGCGCCGCAGCAGGTCCTGCATCAGCTTGATCGACTGTTCGCGATCCATCACATGGTGTCCTTGTTGGCGGCCTTGTAGCGGGCCTCTTCCTTGGAGACGAGACCCTTGGCCAGCATCTCCGTGAGGCACTGGTCGAGGGTCTGCATGCCCTGTCCCTGGCCGGTCTGGATCGACGAGTACATCTGCGCGATCTTGTTCTCCCGGATCAGGTTCCGGATCGCCGGTGTCGCGATCATGATCTCGTGCGCTGCGATGCGGCCGCCGCCGAGCCGTTTCAGCAGCGTCTGCGAAATGACCGCGCGCAGCGACTCGGACAGCATCGAGCGGACCATCTCCTTCTCGGCGGCCGGGAAGACATCCACGATGCGGTCGACGGTCTTCGCCGCCGAGCTCGTGTGCAGGGTGCCGAACACGAGGTGGCCGGTCTCGGCCGCGGTGAGCGCGAGGCGGATCGTCTCGAGGTCGCGCATCTCGCCGACCAGGACGACGTCGGGATCCTCGCGCAACGCGGAGCGCAGCGCCTCGCTGAACCCGAGCGTATCGCGGTGCACTTCACGCTGGTTGATCAGGCTGCGCTTGGACTCGTGCACGAACTCGATCGGGTCCTCGATCGTGATGATGTGGTCGGGGCGGTTGACGTTGACGTAGTCGACCATGCCTGCGAGCGTCGTGGACTTGCCGGAGCCGGTCGGGCCGGTGACCAGCACGAGGCCGCGTGGCAGCATGCACAGGTCCTTGAAGACCTTCGGCGCGTTCAGGTCCTCGAGCGACTTGATCACTGACGGAATGTTGCGGAACACCGCGCCGGCGCCGCGATTCTGGTTGAAGGCGTTGACGCGGAAGCGCGCGAGGTTCGGGATCTCGAACGAAAAGTCGGTCTCGAAGAACTCCTCGTACACCTTGCGCTGCTTGTCGTTCATGATGTCGTACACCATGCTGTGCACTTCCTTGTGCGTCAGCGCTGGCATGTTTACACGCTTGACGTCGCCGTCCACGCGGATCATGGGCGGCACGCCCGCGGACAGGTGGAGGTCAGAGGCGTTGTTCTTGACTGCGAAGGCCAAGAGTTGGGCGATGTCTACGGCCATCAGGACTCCCTGGCTCGGTGCACGACACGAGGTCCCGGCGCACCGTGGGGCGGTGTTTCAAGACCGGGGGCAGTATAGCCCCGGTACCCGCACACCAATATGTTAACTAATCCGCAGAATCCGGCTGACGGCATCGCCGCGGTGCGGGAGCGCATCACGGTCGCCGCACTTGCCGCCGGCCGCGACCCCGCGACCGTCACCCTGGTCGGTGTCGCCAAGTCGCAGCCGCTTGAGCGGCTGCGGTCGGCGCTCGACGCGGGACTCGCCGATCTCGGCGAAAACTACCTGCAGGAGGCGCGTGCGCACTACGAGGCGCTGGCAGGCCGGAGCTTCCGCCGGCACTTCATCGGCGCGCTGCAGACGAACAAGACGCGCGAGGCCGCGCAGCTCTTCGACTGGGTACACACGGTGGACCGGATCCGTATCGCTGAACGCCTTTCGGCGCAGCGCCCGGAATCGATGCAGCCACTTGCCGTCTGCCTCCAGGTGCACCTTGGCGACGAATCGACGAAGTCGGGTGTCGCCCCCGCGGGACTCGCCGCACTTGCGGGCGCGGTCGCGGAGCTGCCGCGGCTCCGGCTTCGCGGCCTCATGAGCCTGCCGCCCGAGGAGAACGATCCTGCGCGCCAGCGGCGCTGGTTCGCGCAGCTGCGGCACCTGCTCGAGGGGCTGAATGCCACAGGCCATCGCCTGGACACACTGTCGATGGGAATGAGCGGCGACTTCGAGGCGGCGATCGCCGAGGGCGCGACCCACGTCAGGATCGGCACCGCGGTGTTCGGCGCGCGCGCGAAATAGAGGGGTCGCACGGCATTGTTGCTCCGGCCACGGGCTGGCGCACTAGAATTGGGGCGTGGACGCACTCGTTTTCCTGGTCGACTCGCTGCTGACCTTCCTGGTCTACGCATTCCTGGTGCGCGTGCTGCTGCAGCTTCTGCGCGCCGACTTCCGCAACCCGCTCGCCCAGGCGGTGCTTGCGCTGACCAACTGGCTGGTGATGCCCCTGCGGCGCCTGCTTCCTCCGGTCGGGCGCCTGGATACCGCCTCGTTCGTCGCGCTCCTCGTGGTGCAGTTCGTGGCGACGCTGATCCTGTTCCGCCTGCGCACGGGCGCCCTCTACCCGTTCGTGCCGCTCGCCGCGGAGGCCCTGCGCGCGCTCGCGCTGTCGATCCTGCTGTTGTATACCGTCCTCATCTTCGTCTACGCCCTGCTGTCCTTCATCGCCCAGGGTGTCCGCAGCCCGGCGACCGCACTCCTCGCCGCGCTCTGCGAGCCCGTGCTCGGGCCGTTGCGGCGGGTGTTGCCGGCCCTGGGCGGCATCGATTTCTCGCCGTTCGTCGCAATCGTCGGGCTCCAGGCCCTGCGCATCCTGATTGCCTGATCGATGTCGCAGGCCCGCGGGTACGCCCTCCTGGTCTTCCTCAGCCTTGCGGCCACTGCCTGCGGCGGAAGCCCCGCACCCCCGCAGCCGGCAATCCCGTTCCAGGATCCGGGCGTGGTCGAAACGGGCGCACACCGGCTGCGCTATGCGCTGACGTTGACGACCGACTTGCCGGCTGAGATTGCGGGCAGTTACGGCATTGTGCAGAGACGCAATCTAGCTCTGCTGGTGCTCACGCTCGAGCGCCGGGACGCGCAACCGGGCAATCGCGTCGGTGCCGAGCGCATGGAAGCCGAGACCGTTTCGCTGACGGGTGAACGACACGCACTCGCGATCTCCCGCCACCAGGACCCCGACGGTCCGACCTGGCTCGCCCAGGTCGAGGTACGCCATCGCGTTCCGCTCGCGATCGAGATCCGGGCGAGCGCGACATCCGCGAGTCCCGAGATACGCGCCCGCCTGACACGGGAGTTCCGGCTGCAGTGAATTCCCGACCCGCGCGCGAGCCGTAAAAAACCGCTCCAAATTGCAGTCGACCCACTTATGCAGCGGGATTTTCCGTGGTATGGTGCGCGCCGGAATTGATTTGGCGGGATCACCCGCCGCTCACAGAACCACAGGAGATTATTCAATGGCGAAGAAGAATGCGGCTCCCACGAAGTCGCAAGTCGTTGCGGCTGTCGCTGCCAAGACTGACCTCAGCAAGAAGCAGGTCAATGCCGTGCTCGATTCGCTCGGCGACCAGATCCGGAAATCGCTGAAGGGCAACGGCGTGTTCACGCTGCCGGGCCTGTGCAAGATGCGGGTCGTGAAGAAGGCCGCCACCAAGTCTCGCGAGGGCGTCAACCCCTTCACCGGCGAGAAGATGACCATCAAGGCCAAGCCGGCCTCGAAGAAGGTGCGTATCCGCGCCCTCAAGAACCTCAACGAGATGGTGGGCTGAAGCCCCGCATCCGTTTTCGAGTTCGTCAAGCGACGGGGCGGCCTGGCCGCCCCGTTTTTTTCAGGGAATTTTCAGCTGTTTCCGGCCACCCGGGCGGCGAGCCAGCCGGACAGCAGCGCACGCAGCTCGGTCAGCCGGCCGTGGAAGAAGTGCTCGGCGCCCCCTAGGATCTTCACCTCCGGCGCCGGGTCGAGACTCTGCGTCCAGGCTCGCACGCGCTCGTGGTCGACCAGGTCGTCTGCGTCGCCCTGCGCCACCAGCCAGGGACAGACCGGCACGGGCAGGCGCGTGAAGTCGAAGCGCTGCACGGGCGGGGCGACCGTCACGAGCGCGCTTGCTGCGCGCATGGTCGCGAGTCGGTAGGCGACGAAGCCGCCGAACGAAAATCCCAGCGACCAGAGTCGCGTGGCACCTGTCTCGCGCATCGCGAAGTCCGCCACCGCAGCCGCATCCTCGCTCTCGCCGACGCCATCGTCGTGCTTGCCTTCGCTGCCGCCGACACCCCGGAAGTTGAAACGCACGCTCGTCACTCGCTGGTCCTGGCAGGCGCGTGCCAGCGTATGCACGACCTTGTTCTGCATCGACCCGCCGTACAGCGGGTGAGGATGGCAACACACGGCGACAATGTCGCCACGCGCGCCCGGCGGGCGCTCGATCATCGCCTCGATCGCGCCGACCTGCCCGTCGATGACGACCTTGTCAGCGCTGGGAGATGGTGAACTCATGCGATTCGCGGCGGGCGCTCGGCGAGGGGACCACCCGAGCGAGCGACTAAAGTTCCGGCGGAGCGAGCGAGGGCTGAGTCCCCTCGCCGAGAGGCCGCAATGCACCGCCTGAACCCGCCAGTGCTCATCGCTTGTAGATGACGCCATCCTTCATGACGAAGTTGACGCGTTCCAGGACGTGGACGTCGTCGAGCGGGTTGCCGGGCACGGCGACGATATCGGCGACTTTGCCGGGCTCGAGGCTGCCGAGCCGGTCGGCGATGCCGAGATACCGGGCCGGGACGATCGTCGCGGAGCGGATGGCATCCATGACGGGCATGCCCGCCTCCACCATGTAACCGAACTCCTTGGCATTGTCGCCGTGCGCGCAGACGCCGCAATCCGTGCCGAACATGATGGTGATGCCCGCCTTCCAGGCCTTGCCGAAGGTCTCCTGGATCTGCGGCCCGACCGCCAGCGCCTTCGGGCGCACGATCGCCGGGAAGTAGGTCGGATCCTGGGCCTGCTGGTAAACGAACTTGCCTGCCGAGATCGTCGGCACGTAGTGCGTGCCTTTCTCCTTCATAAGGCGTGTCCCCTCGTCGTCCATGAAGGTGCCATGCTCGATCGAGTCGATGCCGGCCCTGACCGCGCGCTTGATGCCCTCGGCCCCGTGTGCGTGCGCCGCGACCTTCATGCCGTAGTCGTGAGCCGTCGAGATGACGCCGACGAGCTCCTCGTCCGTGAACTGCGGCGCGCTGCCCGATTTCGCGATCGACAGCACGCCCCCGGTCGCCGTGATCTTGATCGAGTCGGCGCCGTCCTGGTAGCGCTGGCGAACCGCCTCGCGGCAGCTGTCGGCGCCGCTGCAGACGGTATCGAGGCGCGGGTCGTTGCTCGAGAGGAACGGCCCGAACGAGTTGGTCGCGTCCGCGTGGCCGCCGCGGGTGCCGATCGAGCGGCCCGAGGTGTAGACGCGCGGTCCCGGGACCTTGCCCGCCTCGATGGCACGCCGGAGCGCAATCGACACGTTCCACTGGTCGCCGAGGTTGCGCACGGTCGTGAATCCCGCCATGAGCGTGCGCTCCGCGAACACCGTGGAGTCGTAGGCCCGGTCCGCCTCGGCCTTCTTGATGTTGTCGATCTCGCTGGTGCGGCTGTACTCGGAAGTAAGGTGTACGTGCATGTCCATGAAACCCGGCATCACCGTGGCCTGCGTGAGATCCACGACCTCGTCGCCGCTGCCAGGCGCCCTGAAACCGCCCTCGATTCCCTGGATGCGGTCGCCCTCGACGACGATCGTCACGCGCTCTCGGGGTGCGGCGCTCACGCCATCGACGAGGCGGCCGGCGTGGATCAGCGTCGCCGCGGACGCTGCGCCCGTGGGCAGCAACGCAGCCAGGGTGGCAAGGCGGATTGCTGTACGCATCAGCAGACCTCGGGATCGACTACTGGTTTTCTTTCAGGGTCACGGTCTCGACGGCGAGCAGCTCGACGTCGAAGATAAGGGTGGCGTTGGGCGGGATCACGCCGTTGCCTGCGCCGCGCGCGCCGTAAGCGAGCGACGACGGAATCACGAGGCGGCGAATGCCGCCGAGCTTCATTCCCGGCAGTCCCTGGTCCCAGCCGCGGATCACGCGGCCCGCACCCAGCTGGAAGGACAGCGGCTGCCCGCGATCGCGCGAGCTGTCGAACTTGCGGCCGCGCTGGTCTTGCGCGGCCGGGTCGTGAAGCCAGCCGGTGTAGTGGACGATCACGACCATGCCCGGCAAGGCCTCGTCGCCGATGCCCGCCACGAGGTCGGTCACCAGCACGGCAGGCTCAGCCGCTGTTTGCGGCGGCACGTCCGCGGGCGTCTGCGCCAGCGCCGCCATTGCGAGCGCGGCCACAGCAAGCGCAGCAGCGACTTGCCGGAACGCCTGCGCTATCAGGTGCGGGGGCTTTGCCATGCGGCAAAGATAGCAGTGCAACGAGGAGGGGACAGTCCCCTTTGACGAAAGGGATTCCCGGACATCAGGACAGCAGGGTCAAAGGGGACAGTCCCCTTTGCCCTTTTGCGGCTTCGATCGGGGGGTCAAGGCCAGAAGCCTAGCTGGTGGCGTAGGACGGAGAGAAGGTCCTCGAGCTCGTCGAGCAGCTGGACGAAGCGCTCCATGGCGGCGTCAGCGGTCGGTGGAGCGGCGGGCGAGATTGGCGCCGCTGGTGCCGGGCGCTTCGCCCTCGGCAGCAAAAGCGCCGCGCGCCTTCTCGGCCCAGGTCTTGTAGTTCGAGTACTTCGTGAGCTCGCGCGAGATCGCGCCGTGCCGGCTCACCGGGCCGCGACGCGGCAGCCGCGGCGCAGGCTCGGTGCCGCCACTGTCGCGGCCGTCGGGAGGCGTGACCTTGATGTCGCTCACGCCCGCAAAACCGGAACAGGCTTCATGACCCGCAACTTACGCGGCGTGCAGCGGCCTAAACAGGAACTGCATCACAGGTCCCGGGGCGCGAAACCCGGCCTGCGACGCAATCAGACGATGCGGTAGCTCGGGCGGTACTCGCCGACCAGCTTCATGCGCCGCTCGGCGACGAATCCGCGCAGCAGCTCGTCGAGCGGCCCTGCGATTTCCGGCGCAGCGTGGATCTCGAACGGTCCCTTTTCCTCGATCAGGCGGATGCCCTGTTCCTTCACGTTGCCGGCAACGATCCCGGAAAAAGCCCGCCGCAGGTTCGCCGCGCGCTCATGCACCGGCTGGTCCATCGAGAGCTTGAGTCCGGCCATCGCCGCGTGGCTCACCTCGAATGGCTGCTGGAAGGCGCGCGGGATCTTCAGCAGCCAGTTGTAGTTGTAGGCGTCTCCCGCGCGGCGCCGCGAGCGGCGCACGGCGTCGAAGCCGCGCAGCATCTCGCGCGCTACCTCGGGCGGGTCGTCGACCACGATGCGGTAGCGCTGGCGCGCCTCCTCGCCGAGTGTCTGCCCGAGGAAGCGGTCGAGCTGGCGGAAATAGCCGGCGCTCTCGCGCGGGCCGGTGAATACGAGCGGCAGCGGCTGGTTCACGTTCTCCGGGTCGAGCAGGATGCCGAGGAGGTAGAGGATTTCCTCGGCCGTACCCGCGCCGCCCGGGAAGACGATGATCCCGTGGCAGAGCCGCACGAAGGCCTCCAGGCGCTTTTCGATGTCCGGCATGATCACGAGCTGGTTGACGATCGGGTTTGGCGGCTCGGCCGCGATGATGCCGGGTTCGGTGATGCCGATGTAGCGCCCGTCCTTGATGCGCTGCTTGGAGTGGCCGATGGTCGCGCCCTTCATCGGGCCCTTCATCGCGCCCGGCCCGCAGCCGGTGCAGACGGACAGCCCGCGCAGGCCGAGTTCGTAGCCGACCAGCTTGGTGTAGTCGTACTCCTCGCGCGGGATCGAGTGACCGCCCCAGCACACCACGAGGTCGGGCCGGCCCTTGTACTCGAGTGCGCGCGCATTCCTGAGGATGCAGAAAATCGCGTTCGTGACACTCGCGGGATCGTCGAGGTCGAAGCGCGCGACGATCTCGTTGTGCGTGTAGACGATGTCGCGCAGCACCGCGAACAGATGCTCCTTGACTCCCCTGATCATCTCGCCGTCCACGAAAGCGCTGCCCGGTGCGTGCTGCATCTCCAGCTTGATGCCCCAGGGCTCGCGAACGATGCGCAGTTCGAAGTCCTTGTACGCGTCGAAGATCAGGCGCGCATCGTCGATCAGCGTGCCGGAATTCAGCACTGCGAGCGCGCAGCGACGGAACAGCGGGTAGAGGCCGCCCTGGCCTCGGTCCAGCAGCTTGTCGACTTCCTGCTGGGACAGGTTGTCGAGCACGCCCTTTGGCGACACCCGCGCATGCACGATTGCGGTGAGGTCGACTCCCGGGTTGCCGCTCACGGGCGGATCTCGATCGGCGTGCCCTGCCCCGTCAGCAGCCAGAAATCCAGCATGTCCTCGTTCGACAGCGCGATACAGCCGTCGGTCCAGTCGTTGCCGAGGTAGCGGTCGCGCGAGTACTTCAGCTGGTTCGGCAGGCCATGGACCATGATCGCGCCGCCGGGCGGCCAGCCGTTCTTGCGCGCAAGCGCGAGGTCGACGGCCTCCGGGTACGACACCTGCACGGCGAGGAAGAAGTCGCTCTCGGCGTTGCGGCGCGTCAGGCGGTAGCTGCCCTCCGGCGTGCGGTAGTCACCCTCGCGCTGCTTGTGGCCAGCGGGCGCAAGACCGAGCGAGATCCTGTAACTCGCAATGACGCCGGTCCCGCGATACAGCTCCATGACGCGCTTGCCCTTGTGCACGACGACGCGGTCAACCGGCTGTAGCATGCCGTCCGGGCCCGCAGGGCCACCCATGGCATCCGCACGCACCGTCGGCAGCGGCGCTGCAAGGATGATCAAAATCAAAAGCTTGCGATACATGTCGCGAGCCATTATAACGCCCCGCGCCGGTTGCGGATGGTCAGTCGCCTACCAGTGCGACCGCTTCACAGTTTCGCGCAGTGGCGTCCGCGACCAGTCGATAGCGCCCGCCCGCCTCAAGCTCCGCCTCAACGGTAAAGCGGCGCACCGACCCGCTCTCGGCCACGCGACAGTCGACGAGCAGCTGATGCTTGCCGGGCGGCAGCTCGACCCGGTTCGCCGAGAGCCCTACTTCGCGCTGGTTCACGCGGCGTAGCTGGATCTGCACGGGCAATCCCGCGCTTACCACCGGATCGGCGCGCACGACGGCGCGGTCTTCAGGCGCCAAGGGCGGGCCTTCGTAGAGACGCTCCGTGGCGCAGCCGGCGAGAAGCGCGGCAACGGCCACGATGGTGCCGG
>Ga0209254_10006008_pt1 | contig 11174 bp, 10 predicted proteins | sample FrelakmetDIP11DI_FD_187148 | JGI IMG/M metagenome (GOLD analysis project Ga0209254, IMG submission 187148) | Freshwater lake sediment microbial communities from the University of Notre Dame, USA, for methane emissions studies - DIP11 DI (SPAdes)... | ecosystem: Environmental > Aquatic >... | reverse complement strand
CCCCAGGCGCGCCATGCCAACCGCTTCCCGGGGCCCGGGGGAACTCCGAACAGGGCCCACGGCTGCGAACACTGCTATTGTTGGGCCGAGCAACGCGAAACGCCGCGAAAACCAATGGGACCCAAGCCAAAGCGAATACTCCGCGATGCACTGCTTGTGCTGGGCGTCCTCGCTATCCTGAGCCTCCTCGCCCACGGGCAGGTCGCCGCCACCGTGCTCATCATCATGCCGATGATCTTCCTCGCCTTCGGCCGGCGACCGGACTAGCCATACGAATCGGGCTCGCCGAGGACGGTGCGGACCGCTGAGCAGAGGCGCTCCAGCTCCCCGTCACTCACGATGTAGGGGGGCATGAGATAGACCAGCCGCCCGAAGGGCCGGATCCACACCCCCAGATCCACCAAGCGCCGCTGCAGGGACCGCATCTCCACGGGCCGCTCCAGCTCCACCACTCCAATCGCCCCCAGCACCCGAACATCCGCCACGCCCGGCAGAGCGCGGCAAGGGCCAAGCCCCGCAGCTAGTAACCTTTCGATCCGCGCGATGTTGGCCTGCCAATCCGAGACCAGCAGGAGCTCGATGCTCGCGTTGGCCACGGCACAGGCGAGCGGATTCCCCATGAAGGTGGGACCGTGCATGAAGACGCCGGGGCTCCCGCTCGAGATGCCCCGGGCGACCCGCTCGCTCGCGATGGCCGCCGCCAGGGTCAGGTAGCCGCCCGTTAGGGCCTTGCCGACCGTCATGATGTCCGGGGAGATGCCGGCGTGATCGCAGGCGAATAGGGCCCCGGTACGGCCGAACCCGGTGGCGATCTCGTCGGCGATCAGGAGGACTTCGTGGCGGTCGCAGAGCTCCCTCACGCACCGAAGATACTCGGCCGCGTAGAACCACATTCCCCCGGCTCCCTGGACGATCGGCTCCAGGATCACCGCGGCCAGCTCATGTCGATACCGCTCGATCAGGCGCTCGAATTCGGCAATCTCCGCCGGCTCCCAAGACGCGCCGAACCGGCAGGTCGGGGCCGGGGCAAAGACCTGGTGGGGGAGAACGGAGCTGAACAGATGATGCATCCCGGTGACCGGGTCGCACACCGACATAGCATTGAAGGTGTCGCCATGGTAACCCCGGCGGATGGTCATCAGCCGATGCTTCCCCGGCCGTCCCTGGGCCTGCCAGAACTGGAGCGCCATCTTGATGGCCACTTCAACGGAGACAGACCCCGAGTCGCAGAGGAAGACCTGGCGGAGAGGCTCCGGGGTCAGGTCCACCAGGTGCCTGACCAGCCGTACCGCCGGCTCGTGGGTCAGGCCGCCGAACATCACATGGGCCATGCGCCCAAGCTGATCCTGCACCGCCTGGTTGAGGACCGGGTGGTTGTAGCCATGGATGGCGCACCACCAGGAGGCCATCCCGTCGATCAGCTCCCGCCCGTCCATCAGCTCGATTCGGCAGCCCCGGGCGGCACGCACCGGGAAGACCGGGTCCCGGTCGACGGTGGAGGTGTAGGGGTGCCAGGCGTGGGCCCGGTCGATGGCGAGGAGTTGGTCGAGATCCATAGGAGAGTCACGAGTAACGAGTGGCGAGTGGCGAGTGGCGAGTGGCGGGGAGCTTAACGGGGGCTGTTGGGCCGGCGGGGCTTGTGTCGGCTGGGACTCGCCGAGGATGATGGCGCGATGATCACCTCACCCACGCCCATTGTCATCGCCCACCGGGGTGCCTGCGCCTATCTGCCGGAGCATACCCTTGAGTCCAAGGCCCTGGCCCATGGCCTGGGGGCGGATTTTCTGGAGCAGGACCTGGTGTTGAGCGGGGACGGGGTCCCCCTGGTGCTCCATGATCTCACCCTCGACGCCGTAACGGATGTGGCGACGCGCTATCCGGGCCGGGCACGGGCGGACGGCCATTGGTATTCCATCGACTTCGCGTGGGGGGAGCTGGGGGGCTTGAGGGTCCGGGAACGGGTGGACCCGCAGACCGGCCAGCCGGTTTTTCCGGGGCGCTTCCCGAACGGCGACCCAGGGGGCCAGAGCCCCTTTCGACTCCACACCCTGGACGACGAGCTGACCCTGATCCGCGGGCTGAATCGCTCCACCAGGCGGGAGGCCGGGATCTACCTGGAGCTCAAGGAGCCCGCCTGGCATGAGGCCCAGGGCCAGGACCTGGCGGCCGCGGTCCTCGCCGTCCTCGGTTACCACGGCTACCTGAAGGATGGGGAGCGGATCTACATCCAGTGCTTCGACCCCGAGACCCTGGAGCGGCTTCACGGCCTGGTCCCCCAGGTCCCCCTGATCCAGCTCATCGGGGAGCCGGCCTGGTGGCCATGGCCGCCCGCGGACTTCGCGACGATGCGCACGACCGCCGGGCTCGGCCAGGTCAGCCGCTACGCGGCGGGAATAGGTCCCTGGATCGGCCATATCCTGACCGGCAGGGACCCGCACGGCCGGCTCTGCTGCACGGACCTGGTGGACCAGGCCCGTCAGTCGGGCCTCCGGGTGCATCCCTACACCCTGCGGCGGGACCTCCTGCCGCAGGGGTTCGCAACCTTCGAGTCTGCCCTGGCATCTCTGCTGGACCAAGGGGTCGACGGCATCTTCACGGACTTCCCGGACCTCGCGGTGCGCTGCCGTGACGCCTGGTGCGCCCGGCAGGGATATGGATCCTCAGCTCCATAGGTCGGGCCTCAGCCCGACTGCGACGCCCGTGCTACCCGAGAGGCCCCAGTCGGGCTAAAGCCCTACCGATAACCCGAGCTCGCAGCAGACAAGCTACCAGGCGGGTTCAAGCGGCCTTTGCCCGCGGCGCCGTGTCCGTCGGCGACCAGCGCGCTGCACCGATGGCCCGGTTCAGGGCGGCGAGCACCGCCTTGAGCGCCGCGGCCACGGTGTCCCGCTCGATGGCCGCACCCGCCACCCGTTCCCCGTCCAGGTTGAGCTGCACGTAGGCGGCGGCTTCCGCGTCCGTGCCCTCCCCCAGGGCGTGCTCCTGATAGTCGAGGACATGGGCACTACCGCCGAAGGCCCGGGTCCAGGCGTCGACCAGAGCGGCGATGGCCCCCTGACCTTCGCCCTCGAGGATTCTCTCGCCGCTCGGGGTGGCGACACGGGCCTCGATCCGATCATGGCCGTTGCGGTCCAGGCGATAGCCCAGCAATCGGTAAGGGCCCTGCTCGGCCACGAAGCGCTCCCGGAACAGGGCGTGAATGCGCCCCGGGTCCATCTCGCCGCCCAGTCGCTCGCTCTCGCCCTGCACCACCCCGGCCAGCTCAACCTGCATCCAGCGGGGCAGGCGCAACCCGAAGTCGCGCTCCAGCACGAAGGCCACCCCGCCCTTGCCCGACTGGCTGTTGACCCGGATGACGGCCTCATAGCTCCGCCCCAGGTCAGCCGGATCGATGGGCAGGTACGCCACCTGCCAGGGGTCCTCCGGCCTCTGGCGCTTGAGGCACTTGGCGATGGCGTCCTGATGGCTGCCGGAGAAGGCGGTGTAGACGAGCTCCCCCACCCAGGGGTGACGCGGGTGCAGCAGCATGCCTGTGCACTCGCCCACCACAGCGACGATCTCGTCCGGACGGCTGAGATCTAGACCCGGGTCTATGCCCTGGCTGTACAGGTTCAGCCCCAGGGTGACGATGTCCATGTTGCCGGTACGCTCCCCGTTGCCGAGCAAGGTCCCCTCCACCCGGTCCGCACCGGCCAGCAGGGCCAGCTCGGCGGCCGCCACGGCGCCTCCCCGATCGTTGTGGGTGTGCACCGAGAGGATCACCGAATCGCGCCGGCTCAAACGGGTGGCGAAGTACTCCACCTGGTCGGCGAACACATTGGGGCTCGCCACCTCCACAGTGGCCGGCAGATTGATGATGCAGGGCCTCTCGGGGGTCGGTTGCCACACGTCAAGCACCGCCTCGCACACCTCCACCGCGTAGTCCGGCTCGGTGGCGGTAAAGCTCTCGGGCGAGTACTGGAAGGTCCAGTCGGTCGCCGGATAGCGCCACGACTCCTCCAGAACCCATTCCGCCCCCTGGCGGGCGATGGCCTTGACCCCGTCCCGATCGGCTCCGAAGACCCATTCACGTTGCACCGGAGACGTCGAGCTGTAGACATGGACGATCGCCCGGGGAACACCGTCCAAAGCCTCAAAGGTGCGGCGGATCAGGTCCTCCCGGGCCTGGACCAGGACCTGGATGGTGACGTCCTCCGGGATCTGGCGGCCTTCGATCAGCCAGCGCACGAAGTCGAAGTCCGGCTGGCTCGCCGCCGGAAAACCTACCTCGATCTCCTTGAGACCCAGGCTCACCAGGAGCGCCCAGAGTCGGCGCTTCTGCGCCACCCCCATGGGCTCCATCAGGGCCTGGTTGCCGTCGCGCAGGTCCACACTGGCCCAGATGGGGGCGCGCTCGATGACCCGGTTGGGCCACTGGCGGTTGGCCAGCTGGACCCGGGGGGCGGGTCGGTACTTGCAGTGGTCGAAGCGGCGCATGGGAGGCGTCCTCTCGGTGATCCATAAGCCCCCCGGCCCTCAGGCCCACGGCAGATGCCGGGGTGAGGGAAAGCGGGCATTGAGGTCGGGATCCAGGTCTCGCCCTCGTGGGGCCAGTGAGACCGCTCCAGTCTCGGTTGGGACTTAAGAGCCTGGGGCTCTAGGCCTTGTGGGCCCTGCCCTGGGTGCCGGCCGGTGAGCCGACGTGGGAAAGATTACCCCAAGCGAAGCGCCACGAGATTGCGTTTTACTGTCGCGCAAGGCCCAACATCGCTATTATCTTGCTACTTTCTTTCCCTAAACGCTATTTTCTAACTCAATTAATGAGCTCGGGGGCCCATGAACCTAGACAACTACGACCGGCGCATCCTGGAGGAACTGCAGCAAGACGGGCGCATCACCAATCAAGAGCTCGCGGATCGCATCCGACTTTCCCCCTCCCCCTGCCTGCGCCGCGTGCGGGCCCTGGAAGATGCCGGGATCATCGCCGGCTACCGGGCCGTCCTGGACTCCAAGAGCCTGGGGCTGAACCTGATGGCGCTCCTGAGCATCTCCATGGACCGCCATACCCCAGAGCGTTTCGAGCACTTCGAAGCCGCCATCGCCGAGATGCCGGAGGTGCTGGAGTGCCTACTGATCACCGGGCGGGAGGCGGACTATCAGCTCAAGGTCATAGTCCGGGACATGGACCACTACCAGGATCTGCTGCTGCGGCGCATCACGCGTATTGAAGGAGTGTCGGGGGTCCATTCGAGCTTCGTGCTCCGGCGGGTGGTGGAGCGGACCAGCCTGCCGGTGCGTTGACCTAGGACGGGGCCCGAGGGCCCTCCAGCCGCGGATTGCCAGAGCGGCTGACCGAGCCCGGAAGTCAGTACGACGCCCTCTCCCCCCCGTTACAATCCCGGTTACATTTCGTAACATATTGTCTTAACGAGATTTTCATATTCCTACAACTTGACTCGGAATGCCCAGGCGAGTATATTAGCGTCAACTTAATTACGGACTGGAGCTACCTCCCATGCGTCAACTGATCCCGACCCTGGCCCTCGCGGCCCTGATTGCGACCCCCGTCCTCGCGGACGACAACCGATTGGAGCCGGCCATCAACGGCCAGGTCTCCGCCAGCGGCACCTTCGCTACCCAGGCGGGTGAGGACTGGTACCAGGCCCAGCAGCGCATCGCCGCCGAGCTTCGGGCCGAGCACCAACTCGCCCTGCTGCATGAGGCGGAGCTTGACCCCCAGCTGGAGCCATGTATCAACGGCAACGTGTCCCCCTCAGGCCTCTTCGCGAGTCCGGAGCTGGAGGCCGCCGCCACCGCCCTCGCCAAGGGCGAGCTGACCGATGTGCTGAAGGACAGCGCCTACGTCACCGCCGTGGTGGAAGGCCGGGCCCCGGCGCTGGACTGACCCCTGCCGCTTCCCTCGCGGACAGCCGTCCCGGGCACGGATGCCCGCGCCCCGGCCCCGGCCCCGGCCCAGCGCCGGGGTACTCGCGCTTGGAATAGTGGCCCAGGTCGTTACTGGTCGTCTGAACCGCTGCCCAGGGGCTTGTGCGACTTAGGTCGCGGGTCCAGCCGCGGTGTCCGGCCGTGGCCGAAAAGAAACGGCGGTCCGCTCTCCAGTGCAGCGCCGTGGAGAACCCAATCCGGCGGAACCGGACCCAACAAACCTCGCCAAGGTTCCTGGTCGCCCGTAGCCTTTGATGGGAGCAGGGGGCTGATCGCGACGGTTTATTCACAACCTCTCAGGCCGGGGAACCGAGCGTCGCCAGTAGGGCGGGCATCGCCACGGGCCCGAAGACGGCCGCGACCACCGTCAGGATCCCGAGCCCCAGATTAAAGGCCATGAGCTTGCGGATGCGGGCGAACTCGACGCTCGCCTCGCGCCAGGTCTCCTGCTCCACGTACAGGCGCATACGGCCATAGGGCACCAGATACAGGTAGGCGAACACCAGGGTCATGATCCCGGCGATCCCGATCATGGTGTAGACATGAGCGCCCAGGTTGCCGTCCAAGACGGCGATCGAGACCCAGCCCCCGGTGACCCACAGGACCGTGACACAGACCCAAACCCAGGGAAAGAAGCGCCGGAAGACGCCTAACGCCACCTGGATCCGAGCCGGCGGCTCCAGGGTCATCTTGAGGGTGGGGCGCAGGGCGAAATGCGCAAAGAACATGCCGCCGATCCAGACGACGCTGGCCAGTTGGTGCAACGCGAGTGAGACGCCGAGGGACAGGGCCAATTCGAGACTCCTTCAGGACAACAAGAGCGAGGCGGCCAACGGCTATGGCAACAGCGGACGGGCCCGGGAACGAGGCGGGGGCCGGCTGGTCGCCATAGGGTGGCCTAACCGATGGTCGGCAAGGCATCCAGACCGGAGCAACCGCCGGCGGCGGCCTCATCGATCAGCACCCTCGCCGGCCCCCGGGATGCCACTTGGGCCGCCGGAAGATCCGCGCCGCGGCGCCATTTTGCAACAGCCTCGTGTTTGTCGGCACCGGTGATCAGGATCAGCATCTCTCGGCAGGCGGCCAGGGCCCTGGGGGTCAGGGAGACCCGCTCGGGCGGGGGCTTGGGTGAGCCATGCACCGGAATAGCCAAGGGCCCCGCCGGCACTGGGTGACCCGGAAAGAGGCTCGCGGTGTGCCCATCCTCCCCCATTCCGAGCAGCACCAGGTCGAAGGGGAGCCAGGGCGCGATCGTCGACCCGTAGGCCGTGGCGGCCGCCTCAGCCCCCAACTCGGCCGGGATCCAGTGAGCATTGCCGGCGGGCACCGGGACCCGATCGAGGAAGGCATGGGCGGCGGCTACGCTGTTTCGCCCGGGATCCAAGGGGGGCAAGCACCGCTCGTCGCCCAAAAAGATGTGCCAACGATCCCAGTCTGCCTCTTGACCGGCGAGTAGAGTGTAGGCGGCGAGTGGGGTGCGTCCGCCAGCCAGGACCAGCGCGAAGCGTCCCCGTGCGCCGATGGCGCCCGCGGCCGCCGCCAAGATCCTGCGGGCGGTCTCGGCGGCGACCGTATCGGCGCTCGGGAGGCAGCTGACCGGGATCGACTGATTCGGCATGATGGTCCTGACCCTCCCTCGCTAGATTCTCGACGGCGCTCCGGGCAGTAGCCCTACAACTGGCGTGAAGCTCATGGACCCAATGAAAATCCTGTTGGTCGACGACTCCAAGTCAGCCCGTTATGCGCTGCGACTCCAGCTCCAGCGCCACGGGGTTGAGGTTGACACGGCGGACTCCGCTGAATCCGCCTTCGAGCTGCTCAAGGGCAAGCTGCCGGACGCAATCCTCATGGATCACATGATGCCGGGGCTCAACGGGTTCGAGGCCTTGGAGGTCATCCGGGAGGATCCTCGCACCGCGCATCTCCCGGTGGTGATGTGTACCTCCCACGAGGACGCGGACTTCGCCGCCACAGCCCAGCGCAAGGGCGTGGTCGGGATTCTACCCAAGTCAGGCGCGCCGGAAAAACTTCCGGCAATCCTTGCCCAGCTGCGGGATAGCATCCGGGTCCCGAGCCTCATTCATGGGGAGACGGCGTCGGCCGCTGCGACTCCCCGGCCCAGCCAAGGGCAGACACCAGCGCCGGGACCCGCGAAACCGCTTACGCACTCTCCCGAGCAGGGGAGCGGAATCGACGAGTCGCAGATTCTGGCCCGGATCGACGAGCGGATCGCGACCCGTATCACCGGCCTGCTCGACGACCTGCGGCGCGATCTGCGCGAACGGCTGACGGCCGAGGTCCAGCATTTGTTGGATACGGGTCTGCACGCCGAGCGACAGGCACTGGATCGGCGCTTCCAAGAGGAACGCAGGGGCGCGGACGCCCGCCTTGAGAGTGAGCGCCGCGCGCTCGAAGAACGGATCGACAGCGCGAGTCGGTCCCGGGAGACATCCGCGGCTGCAACGAGCCAATCGGAAATCCATGCACTGGCCCAGCGCCTGAGCACGGAGGCCCTGCCGAGTCTCGTCAAGGTCGAGATCGAGGCCGAGCGCGGGCAGATCATGGATCTGGTGGAGCAGTATCTGCGGGAGTTCGGGCCCCGCATGGAGGAAGGCAGGGAGAGGGATGCCGAAAGGCGGGCCTCCATGGACGGCGCCATCGCCACTAAGGCGGCTGAGGTCGCCCGCCTCGAGGCCCAGGCAGCGGTGGAGGCCGCCATGAGCCGCCGCCAGCAGGAGCCCGCGCAGGCGCCACATCAGCCACGCCCGACCATGGCCGGAGTCTACCTGGCGATCCTCGCCGCGGCCCTGGCCGGCATCGGCGCCGCCGCGGCAGTCTATGTCTTGCTGCGCCCACTCTCTGGTTAGGCAGACCAATCTAAGGCGCACCACCGCCGACGTCGCTTGACGCCCCGCCCCACAGAATCGACACTGCCGCAGCGGGTCGCCGGATAGCCCCGGTACCCGCCTGTCGGAGCTGACCGCGACCTCTTTCCACACTCTGGTCGCGGAGACAGACCGTACCCACAACGATAGGAGGTACCAACCGTGGCAGAGACCATGTCTGAGATTCTGAATCCGGGCGCCAGCACCCGTGACCCCGAGTTCCCGCAGGCCCCCGGCGACTGGACACGCGCCCACGCGCAGGCGGCGGCCCAGGCCGACGGTATCGCGTTGACTGACGATCATTGGGACGCGATCAAGGCACTTCAGGGGTATTTCTCCGGCCATGAGCGGCCCAATGTGCGGGAGCTCCACGACGCCCTCGATGAGGCCTTCCACATCAAGGGCGGGCTCAAGTTCCTTTACGGCCTATTCCCCGGCGGACCGGTTGCTCAGGGCTGCCGCCTCGCGGGCCTTCAGGCGCCCTCCGGGGCCACCGATAAGTCCTTCGGAAGCGTGCAGTAGGCCCCTCGGAGCCTGGTGCTGGGGTACGGGCGCGGTCAGGACGCCCACCCCTCCAACGGCCGGCATCCGCCGGCCGTTCCGTTTTCTTGGCCTCAAGGCTTGGGGTCGGATCGCACGGGATTCCCCCTCAACCCAACTCTGGCTCTATTGAAAGATTGACTTACCCACCATCGATTCGCCTAGACAAAGCATGTGAACGCGCATGAATTATTGATGGGATGTCGCTGACTGAAAATACTATTTCGCCGACAGAATGTCTTGCTATTTTCACCCGCACAGCCTATTCTTTTCGATCAAAAGGGTGAGATCGTCCCGGCGGGCCTGAGCGCGGAAGGCGCGCGGCGCGGGTGGGGCGGCCGCTTGGGGGCCAACACCCCACCGTCGAACCTTTTGGGGGCGAGAGCAGTGCGATACGAATCCGGGGAACCCAACATGACCAGTCACCAGCAAGGCTCGGATCTCTTGACCGGGATCGACCCGCCCCTGCGCCTCGATCGCCGTGGCTTCCTGGGGAGCCTCGCGGCCCTGTCCGCCGGCCTCCTGCTCGGTGCCCCGGTGTCGGCGGAGGCCAAGGACGACGACTCGCTGCAGGTCCAGGTGCTGGAGCTCTTAAGGCGGCTGCGTCGCCAAGGCCTGATCGGCGATGACGAGCGCTACTCCTGGAGCGTCTACGACTTCACGTCCAAGAGAACCCTGGTCTCCATCAACGCGGACAACCAGCGCCAAGCGGCGAGCATGATCAAGCCCTTCGTGGCTCAGGCCTATTTCTTCCAAGTGGACAAGTCTCGCGGCCGCGTGCGCTACACGGGCGAGGTGCGCAGCACCATGGAGCGCATGATCCGCAAGAGCAGCAATACGGCCACCAACCAGATCATGGAGATGGTCAGCAAGAATCAGGGCGGCCGGGGCCCCAAGGATGTGGAGGCGGTGCTGAAGTCCAACGCGCCGAAGATCTTTCAACAGACCCGCATCGTCGAGACCATCCCGGCGGGCGGCAAGACCTATCGAAACCTGGCGTCCGCCCAGGATTACAACCGCTTCCTGGTGGCCCTCTGGAAGGACCAGCTTCCCTACAGCGAGGAGCTTCGCTCCATCATGGCGCTGCCCAAGCGGGACCGGATCGTCCATGGGGTAGACGTTATCCCGGACTCGGTCCGCGTCTATGAGAAGACGGGTTCCACCGCACGCCTGTGCGGCGACATGGGGATCATCGAGGCCCCCGGACGCAACGGGCGACGCTACCCCTACACCTTCGTCGGCATCATCGAGCGTCCCACCAGCGCCAAGAACTATGGAACCTGGATCACCAAGCGCAGCAACGCCATACGTGCCGTTTCCGGTGCGGTCTACCTGGACATGAAGGAACGCTATCGTCTGGTTTGAGTCCGGCACCGCAAACGGCCCTCGACCCCGGGGGAGGCGCTCAACTGCTGCGCGTTCCTGCCCGGCGAGGACGCCCTGTCCCGCCGTGCCTTGCCCTGCCCTCCTTGATCAGTCATCCCAATGACTGAGCATCGGATGATCTGGGAACCGCTTGTTCGAGCGTCCGGCGGATCCGATGCGAGCAAGGCATCTGTCTGATCAGCATCTCCCAACCCGTTCAGGCGGCAGTATCCCGGGAACCAACTCCAGAGGCACCGAAGCGCCGCAGGCACCGGAGCCCAGCCCGATCCTGGCCGGTACGAAGCTCCCTAGCTGGCCGGGCGACCCCCTCGCGAAGTCGGCCCTCAACGACGAGCCGTTGCGTACGACGGTACTACCGCGACGACGACTAACCCAGGGGATAGCTCCGCGACTCCCCTCCCTCTCCCTGACCTCCCGGAGCCCCCAGCCGGGCCCCAG
>Ga0209254_10006007_pt1 | contig 11176 bp, 7 predicted proteins | sample FrelakmetDIP11DI_FD_187148 | JGI IMG/M metagenome (GOLD analysis project Ga0209254, IMG submission 187148) | Freshwater lake sediment microbial communities from the University of Notre Dame, USA, for methane emissions studies - DIP11 DI (SPAdes)... | ecosystem: Environmental > Aquatic >... | reverse complement strand
AACCCGGAGAAGGATTCGATGGCCGGCATCGTGTCGACGTCGACAAATCAAACCGCGTTGGCTGCATGACCGAGGCGACAACTACCTTGACGCGCGCCGATTCCTCGTGAGCAGCCGCTCGCGCCCCGGCGCGGTCAGCGGCCTCGATGCGCACCGAGCCGTCCACGGAAAACCCGCCCCCATGCGTTTATTGCCCCATCGCGCGTGCGTCATCGCGCGGCAGCAGGCCGCGGCGCACGAAGAGGCGCAACAGCCGCCGGCGCACGCCTGCCTGCACGTCGGCGATGCCGTTCGCATGGAGCCCGCTGGCGCATGGAAGACGACCCCGCCCGCGGCGGCGGCGGCGTCGAACACGCCGTCGATGACGTGTCGCACCATCACCCGCCCGGCGCACCGAACTTGAGGCACATCAGGCCGGTCTTGGCCCGGTCTTTGCCGCTTCGAGGGCGACGGAGGGGGTGTCAACAGACTCCTATGCGCACAAGGCGCTGTACCCGCACTTCACGTCGCCTGAATTGCCCGGACCCGTTGCCGGTTAGCAGCCGACTCCCCCAGCTTTGTTCCACTCCCAGATCATTCGTTCTACGAAACAGCGCCCTCGAAGCAAAGCGCCGAGATGATGCGCTGCCCCGCGGTCAGCGGCAGCACGCGGTGGGGGACCAGGCCACCGAGGAGGAGGATGGTCGATCCCGCCGCTGCCTTGACGACCTCTTCGCCGACATACATCGACCGGCGCAGCACCGACAGCGGTACGCCCACGTTGCCTCGCTGCACGGCAAGCGCGCCACCTTGGTCGGGAGACGAATCGGCGAGCACGCTGATCACGGTGACGTCGCAGGTGACGATGTCGAGGTGCAGGCCGAGGTGATCGCCGGGCGCGACGTAGTAGCTGTAGCTGCCGCGCGAGCCGCTCGGCCGGATCGGCCCGCCGCACAACTGGCTTAAGTACGCATGCAGGTGCGGCGAGCGATACAGCTCGTCCTGCGCCGAGCCGCCCGGTGCCGTCGATAGCTGGCGCGGCGGCACGCCGCCGCGGCCGTCGCAGTTGTCGCTTGTGACGACGTCGCACACCTGGCGGTCGGCGATCGCGTAGTTGGCCTGTGCCTCGGCGCACAGGGCGGCAAAGGTCCTTTCGTCCGCGAGGCCGTCGACGACCGCGACCCCGCCGGACCTGAACAGCGGGCCTTGGTAAAGCCAAGGCACATGCGACGACACCGCGCCACCGGCACCTGTGCACGGCGTGTGCATCACCGATCGATCCCAGGCTGCTGATCGAGCGACGCGGCCGCCTCGAGCGCGATCTGCGAGATCGCCTGCCGGATGCGCGCCGGCAGGCGGTCTTGGGGCATCAGCGTCGGATCGATCAGGCGAGCCGACGCGCGCGCTGCGCGAACCGTGTAGGCGCCGTCATTACCTTCCGCAAGCTCGACGCCGAAGTGCTGTTCGAACAGCTCCTTCGAGCCCGAGATCCCGATCGTGATCCCGGGCTTGCCGAGGACCGCGAACCCGGCGGCGCGGAAGTGCTCGGCGACCGCCGCGACGGCCTCCGGCGTCGGCGCCAAGCGCCCCACGGTGCCGGCCGTGATGGCCACGTCGATGCCGGGCCGCTCACCCTGGGCCGAGCGCAGCAGCGCCCGCGCCACGACGATCCCCGGCGCCGTGCCCATCAGAGCAGCGAGCCTTTGTCGAGCAGCATCTGCTCGAGGGCCGCCACGTCATCGGGCGTGATCGCCATGCCTTCTCCTTGCGTCAGCGGACCTGGGCCGGGGCCTGGCCCAGGACCCGGACCGAACGGCAGCCGCGGCGGCAGGAACGGCACGAGCGGCGTCACCGGCAGGCGCGGCGGCAGGAACGGCACGAGCGGCGTCACCGGCAGGCGCGGCGGCAGGAACGGCACGAGCGGCGTCACCGGCAGGCGCGGCGGCAGGAACGGGATCACCGTGCACCGCAGCTTCGCGAGCAACACCGCACGGTGCGCATCGACCATGCCGGCTCCGGTGGCGTTGTCGGGGCCCACGCCAGCCGGGCTTCCGCCGGGCAGTCCCGTGAGCGGCGAACTCGATCCGGCCGTAACGTCGCGAGCCGTCCTCATCAGGATGTCCTTCACTTCCGCCGGCGTCAGCCGCGGGCATGCCTGCTTGATGAGTGCGCACACGCCGGCGACTTGCGGGCACGATGCCGAGGTGCCCGAGAACGCTGCCCAGCCGTCGTTATTTAGCGTTTCGTCGCCGTTTGGGTGCGTACCGCCGGCGTTGTCGACGTCGATCGATGCGCCCTCCGACAGCGGCAACATGATGTAGATGGCCTTCGGTCGCATGCCGACGAGCCCGCTCACGTCGGGCACCCTGCGCCCCGGGTACACGTTCGACATGAAGCCGCTCGCGTAGTCGGAGGCGCTCATCGCTCCGTTGCGCTCCATGAACACGCCGCCGACGGCGACGACTTCCGGCATCTGGGCTGGGAACCCCCAGCCGCCGTTGCTCGCCGAGAAGCACACGATGATGCCGGCGTTCACGGCGGTGGCAACCTCGGTCGCGAGGGCGTTGGCCGCCGCGTCGAGCGGCCCGTTCATGATGTTGCGCGACCAGCTGCACGAGATGATCGTGGGGTTCAGCGCCGCGGCTGCCGCGAACGCCGCGGTCGTGTTGACCAGGCTGCCGGAGGCGTTCGCGCATTTCACCGGCAGCAGCGTGATGTCGGGCGCGGTGGCGAAGATGTTGGCCGATTCGCCCGTGCCGTGGCCGACCGAGTCGATGTGCGCGTCGACGGTCCCCGGGCCGAGCAAGGTCGGGTCGACGCGGTAGCCCCGATCTGTGAAGAACGGATGCACGGCGTGCCCCGTGTCGACCATCGCGATGCGAATCCCCAGGCCCGTGACCCCGGACCGGTGCGCACGGTCGGCGTTGCAACCGAGCGAGACGTCTGCCGGCACGTCGAGATGCCAGTAGCGGGCCGTGGGCGGGAACGCGGTCGGTGCCTGCAGCGCGTAAGGCTGCTCGATCGCGACGCCTTCCAACAAATCGGCGAAATTCGAGCTCGCCGTATCGATGAGGCCAAACACCGGGCTGTCGGGAACGTCGAAACACGTCGACATCCCGACGACTCCCCCACTCTTGATTGTCTCTCGCTCGACCGATACCAGCCGCGTGGAGAACGCGCGTTCGAAGGTCGCCCGGGACCCGGCGATATTGATCGTTCGCGTCGTGGCGTACAGCACCTCGAAGCCCGCGTCTTGAAGGCGGGCGATCGACCGCCGAACGAGCGCCTCGTCCGATTCGAACGCCTGCACGTTGGACGCATCGATCGTCAGCCCCTGGGCGAACATCGAGACGCCGCCCAGCGAGTGCGGTGACGCCACCGCGAAGATCCGATCGGGAAAGCCCGCCGAATCCTTGCGGGGTGGCATGCCTCGCGCGCGCACGGTCTTCACGGTCTTGACCGCCGGCGTGCGGGCCGAAACTGCTTTCTTGCTGTTGCGCTTCTTGCTTGCGGCCATGGCGTGTTACCTCTCGAGTGTGGCCGACGGCTTGGCCGTACGGCGGTGATGGGCCAGGTATGGGGGAATGCGTGTCGCGTGCGAGGGCTCGTGCCGAAGCCACTCGACGACACGCTCCAGGTTGTGCGAGTAGTAGTGACAAAGCGCCCACGGCGCCTGGTCGCGCGCCGCAGAAAGCACCTCGCCGTTCTGCGCGACGTCGCGCGCGGCGAAGTCGGCGAGCCTCAGGCCGGGGATGGATCCGAGGGCTAGCCACCACGCGACTTCCTCGACGATCCAGCCGTTGTTCGAGGGGAAGGGCAGGGCTCGCCGCCTGTCGTCGTCGGATGCGCGGCTTGCCACATCGGTCATCCAAGGGAACGAGGGGTTGCCGGCTGCTTCGACGTTGGGGAACCCGCGGATCGTCAGCCCAGTCATCAGGCGCCAGGCGTCGTCGAGGAACGTCGGCATAATCGCGGCCAGCCGCGCGACAAGGCCGTGGTTGTAGAGCACGACGCCGAGGTTGATCGGCGCAACGACGGCGCGCCCCAGGTGGGCGGCCAGCCGAGCGAGCAGCGGCTCGTCGATGAACGCGCGGTCGGCGCCGTGGATGCTGCGGCTGCTGTACACCTCTTCGCGCGCGATCACGTCCGGGCCCGAGTAGCGCTCGAACACGAGCTCGACATCGGTGAAGAAGATTGTGTCGAGATCGCAGCACAGCACCTGCCGCGCGCCGGCGGCGGCCAGCTCGGTGAAGTTGAGGCTCTTGTGGAGCACCGGGTAGCGTGCCATCGCATCGCCGCTGCGGGGCGAGAGCGCGGCCAACCGATCGCGGTACGGGCCCTGGTAGGACACCATCACGCCGTAGCGGCTGCAAAGCTCGGCGATCTCGGGTGCCAGCGGCCCGTGCGGGAACAGCACGACCGGGATGCGCGCGTTCGATGCCCTCAGCGACGAGACGCTGAGCTCGAACTGGCGGGCGTGCTCATCGCGGCGATGCTCGTCGCACGCCAGGGAGTACGCGACGAGCCTGGGCATCGCACACGTGCCGACGGCGCCTGCGCAACCGCAGTCGCAGCCTGGCCGGTCTGGATAGCGCGCAACGACGGCCATCGACCGCTCCTCCCCGTCAATTCATCGTGCGACAGCGGTTCGAACGAGTCGACCGTGTGCCGCTTCGTCTGCCAGAAGAATTCCAGGCCATCTTTCTCAACTCGCCGTTGCTTTCCGACGAGATCGGGCGGTTGACGGGCGCAAGTGCTTGATGCGCATGGGCGCGATCGTCGCGGGCGGCTGTAGTGAAGACCTTGGTCGTACGACGGATAGTCATTTCAAGCGCACGAGGCTGATTGTGGAGGAGGCGGTAGGTGGGCGGCGACAATCATCTCGTCCGCCGGCGCGCACTGTGGCGCCAGCGCCTGCAAATAGCAACGCTGGCGCCAGTTTCTCCTCTCCTATGCCGGCGTAGGCCGCCCGTTGCGCCGACCGATGCAGAACGTCTTCTCGATGAATTTGTCGGGGTCGTCAATCAGCCCGTTGGTCAGCGACCGTTGCGAATGCAGCCTGATCGCGTACGAGCAGGTGGGCCAGGTCGAGATGTTGTGGTGATCCGTGCCAGCGCCTCCTCGCGGCCCGACGCCGCTCGGGAACGTTGGCGCGGGCACGATTGTGGCCGCCGTGATCTTCTCGATCGACCACGCCGCCATCAGCTCGTGGTCGATCGTGTACTCGATGTCCAGATCGGTCGAAAGTGGCGAGCACGGGTTCCCGCTGCCCGAATGGAACTGCAGGAGGTCGAGCAGCATGACCTCCCCCCAGTTGTTGATGCGGATCTTCGCGAGTTGGTTGGTGTAGTCCGGCGGCGCCCCGCCGTTCACTGCCGCGATGGTGCTAACGCGAGTGGCCTGGAAGACGATCGCCGCGTGGACGCCGTTCTTCTGGTCGGGACCCGCCACGGGTGATCCGGCCGCCAAGCCCGGTGGCACCGGGTTCCCCACCGGGACGGCCACGAGTGACGCCAACCCCATCAACCACCCGTTGAAGCCATCGTCGAGCGCCTGCGGGTCAACGATGACCCAGCCTTGCGGATCCGGAACGATGAAGTGATCGGGCGGTGTCGGCGACGCGCTCGGGGGAGGCGGAGTGGGCGAGGTGGCACCGATGCCCCGGATGCGAACGGACTGCAGCGTAAACGGATTCCCGTTCCAGAGTGTGTACCGGGATCCGACCAGCACTTCCGAGACGAATCCACCGGTAATGTTGGTGGTGGCTCCGCCTTGCACGAAAAGGAACCGGTACGCCATTGCCGCGCCCGGGAATGCCGGCGAGACTTTCGGACAGAACCCGCGAAGGCTGAGGTTGCCGAAGAAGCCGTAGTTCGGCCCACCGTGTCCGTGCGCCTTGTTTGTCAGCCCCGTTCCCGGGTCGAAGTCGCCCAGGATGTCGAAGTCGCCGACGTGTGTAAACCATGGGTGCTTGAAGATAGGCGGGCAGACGCGAATGCAGAACCGCCGGCATCTCACGAAGCAGATCCAGTGGCATAGCTGGATGCAATATCGCTGGAGCTTAAGTTCCGAGACGATGGCGTCAAAAGCCTTCTCGTCCTGCGCGCCGACCGCAAGGCTGAGTCTTTCGAGCACCGTGCTGTTGGCGACCAAAGGCTGAAGTGCCTGAGCGAAGGCGAAAGTTTCCTTCAGCGGATCGGGAATTTCGACGAACGGGAACCGCCGACAGAGCCTGAGGCAGACCAGCACGCAGCGCCAGCTGCAGAAGAACAGGCAGATGTAGAAGCAGAACGGGGTCAAGGCTGCTGCTTCGATCACGCCCGCCAGCTTGGTGGCATCCCCGGCCATAGACGCGGCGACGGCATCGTCAAAGGCCGTCTTGTGTTCTAGCAGGCCACGGACGGCGCGAGCTGCCGAAAGCAGTTCAGCCGCGAAGTTTGGCTGCTCCTTGAGCTCGAGGTTGCAGAGCCACCGGCACACGAGGTGGTACCGCACGTAGCACACCCAGTGACAGAACAGGTGGCAGAACGGTCCCAGCTTGTGCGCGGCGATGAAGTGCTGGAAGGCCGCGGCGTCGCCCTTCTCCACGATCGCCGCCACCTGGCGAATCGCCGCCTCGTCGGTGCTGAGCCGCGCAATGGCCTCAGCGAGCGCCCGTGGATCGGGCGGCGGCTGGTCGGTCGATTTGGGAGGACCGCATAGCCTGAAGCACAGCAGCATGCACTGCTTGGACCGAATCCACTCACAGATCAGTCGGCAGTGCTCGTGCAGCTTTAGCTTCTCAAGCACCGCGTGGAACGCCTTTCGGTCGGCGGACTGAAAGGCCGCAATGGTTGCCCGGAATGCCTCTTCAGACTTGGCGAGCTCTCCAATCGCCGCATTCTCTTCGACGAGATCGCGTACGATGCCGGTTTCAAAACGCGGATCGGCCATTTCTCCCCTTCAAACGCGTCCGGATACAGAACGCCCGTCTCATTTGGGCGTTTTTTGACGTCTACACCACAAGGTGCGCTATGTCAAGCTGTATGCCACGAGCCAGGGTAGCGGGCTGAATTTCAGCGGATGCGGCAATATTGGAGGGACTTCCCCCAACGCCCGTGGTCGTCATCGTGCACGGGGACGGCACTCTGCGCGGCCTATCCGGTGGCGAAGCGTTGCGCCGCGAGGCGGAAGGCGGCTTGATGCGGGAAGGCGCTGGCAAGGAGGAAGCGAATGCGGCGGGTGTTGCGCACGATGACGGCACCGACCTTGAGCAGACGGCAGCGCAGGATCCAGACTTGAGCACGGGCCAGTGCGGTGCCAGCCAGTCCGACAGTGCGCAGGCGCTCCAGCAGCACGTACGCAAGGGCCGCGAGCAACAAGCGAAACTGATTGGGCCACCACAGATTGCAACTGGTGCGATCGGAGAACAGGCCGAGCTGGCATTCCTTGATCCGGTTCTCCATCTCGCCGCGGGCGCAGTACATCGTTTCGTAGAGCGCTTGCGGCTCGTCGCGCAAGTTGGTGACCACGAAGCGAGGATTGGTGCCTTGCGCGTTGTGCTCGGCTATGGCGATCATCCGCCGGTGGCACGGCCAACTGTGGGCGCGGTAGTGGAATTCGCCGAAGATGCGTTGGGGCTGCTGGGTCCAGGCGAAGGCGCGCGCGGCTTGCTCGCGCCACCACTCGGATTCCGTCAGCAGCCAGTTGTTCTTGGCCATGCCGACGACGTAATGCACGTGGTGGTGCTCGCACCAGGACAACAGCAGCGGGCGACAGAAACCGGAGTCGCCACGGAAGATGATGCGTACCCCAGGCCAAGCTTGGCGCAGCCGGGTGGTCAGCAGTTTCAAGATCGCCGCCGCGTGCAGCGCCGCATCCTTCTTCGCCGGGCGCAGGTAAGCGACCAGCACTTGCTCGCCGCAGAACACGTACAGCGGCAGGAAGCAGTAATTGTCGTAGTAGCGGCTGAGGAGCAGTGGGACCATAGGGCGGCGTCCGAGGCATTCGAGCCGGTTGCCGTCACGCGACTCCTGCCGGGGTCGGACCTCAGGCCGGTTGCATGACAATCACGAACAGGATGACGATCGCCACGTAATGGCGAAAGGCGGCGTCTTGCCTGCTGTACTCCTTGCCTATTCGTGATAAGTGGAGTTATCAGCAATGGGCGCGCTGCGGGGTGATTCGGTGGGATTCACTTGTAGGCAGCAGTGGTGCGAATCACCAATGGGCGGGATCGGGATAGCAGAGAAAGCCGTGACCGCGCACCGGGTCCGGAGTGACCGTGTGCTACGCCGGACTGCGACGACCGTAGTGCGCCGAAGCAGTGCCGCAAACCCGTTGAAGCCGCCTCGTCCGCGCGCGTAGCTGAAAAGCTGATTCACGTCCTCTAGGAGCACGACATGCCACGCAGCCTTGTAGACTCGTCTGTACTCGACGCCATAGCGGGTGCGCAAGCCGCGGCGCGCGAGCGGCGCACGAAGACGGTCGTCGTCGGAGGCGCGCCGCGGGAGATCCCCGTTCCGTTCCCCTCGCCCGGGGACTGGCGTGACTGCCCGATCTATTTCCTGATACTCGACCGTTTCAACAACCCGTCGGCGTCGCCGCGCGGAACGTGGAATCGCCGCTTCAACTTCCGCCAGGGCGGGACATTCGAGGGGGTGCGGGCGCAGCTGGGATACCTGGAGGAGCTCGGCATCAAGGCGATCTGGCTATCGCCCGTCCTCAAGAACTCACGCCCGGACACGTGGGAGTACAACTACCACGGCTATGGCGCCCAGGACTTCCTGAACGTCGACGAGCGCTTCGCGTCGGACGGCACTCTCGCCACCGCCGAACGCGAGCTGACGGCCCTCGTGGACGAAGCGCACGCGCGTGGCATCCACGTGATCCTCGACATCGTGCTGAACCACGCCGCGCGCGTCTTCGATTACGTGACGGCGTCAGGCACGACCGCGGTCATCGCCGACGCGGGCGTCATGAACGGCCCACTCGGCAGCGAACCGTCGGTACGGTGGCTGAACGGTCTCGGCTTCTCGCGCGGCGACTGGCAGAACGCCCTGCCCACGCCGGGCGCCTTGCACGCCGACGATGCGGTGTGGCCGGCCGAGTTGCAGCATCATCTCTTCTTTCGCCGGCGCGGCGCGAAACTCACGGACACGCCGGGACCGGGAGGCTTCGTTCGCGGGGACTTCGGCGACATGCGCCAGCTGGTGGTCGAGTACGACGCCACCGTCCCCGGCGAGGAGGCCATCCGCGCGCGCCTCGGGGCCGCCCCGGTGCTCAACCTGTTGATCCGCGCCCATGCTTATCTGGTCGCTCGCTATGACTTCGACGGCTTCCGCATTGACACGGTGAAGTATGTCGCGCCGGAAGCGGTTGAGACGTTCGGCAACGCCATCCGCGAGTACGCGCTGTCCGCCGGCAAGAAGAACTTCTTCACCTTCGGCGAGGTGTACGACAACGAGGAGACCATCGCGCGCTTCATCGGGCGCAACGGCGGCTCCGGCGAGGGGTTTGGGGTCGACGCAGCCCTCGACTTCCCGCTGTTCCACGCGCTGCCGCGCATCGCCAAGGGCCAGGGTGACGTGGCGGATCTGCGCCGTGTCTTCAGCCTCAGGAAAGCGCAGGAAAGCGCGCTCCTCAGTTCGCACGGCGAGGCCGGTCGGTATTTCGTGAGCTTCCTTGACAACCACGACCAGCACGAGCGGTTCAAGCATCCCCTTACGCCGGCGATCCAGGTGATGCTCGGCTACACGCTGTTGTTCACGCTGCAGGGGATCCCGTGTCTGTACTACGGAAGCGAGCAGGGGCTGGAGGGTACCGTCGATGGGGCCGGGAATGCCGAGCTGAAGTCCAACGAATCGACGCGCGAGGCGCTGTGGGGCAAACCTGGCGCGTTCTCGACGAATTCCTCGATGTTCGTCGCGATCCGGCGCCTCGCGACGCTGCGGCAGGACGAACCCACCTTCAGCTTCGGACGGCTCTACTTCCGCGAGGTTTCGGGGAACGGCACGGACTTCGGCCACTCGACTGGCAAAGGCGGCATCGTCGCGTTCTCTCGCATCCTGTGCGACCGGGAGGTGGTCGTGGTCGCCAACACAGGGACCGTCCAGTTCACAGGCAGCGTCATCATTGATGCCGATCTTTCTGCCGGCGCCGCGACCATGGCGATCGTCTACAGCAACGCTGCCGCGACCGGTACCCGTCCGGTGCGGAGGGGTACGATGACTTTCTACCGGGACGGCCCGGTGTCGAGTGGCCCTGCGGCCGCGGTGGACGTACGCCTCGACGCGAGCGAGGTGCAGATCCTCCGCCGGCCCACTGCACCATGACCGCAGGGGGCGCCAGCGGCACGGCCCACGGCGCCGGGATCGGCCCGTCTTCGTCGTGGCGGTCGAGTTTGCGCGAGCCCTGAGTTCCGCGCGGCGACGACTTGGCAGCCCGTCTGCGCCAGAGACAGCGCTGGCGCACGGATTCGTCCCGAGCATCGGGTTCTGTGGGCGGACAGCGGACGCTCACGGTTCAAGAACGACCCCATCCGGCTGTTACGGATAGGGGAATCAACCGCTCGAACTTGAAACTGGAGGAGCCGAGCAGTCGAGTCAAGCCTCCGTTTCCGGTGGCAAGGGGCTGCGCCGCACGCTTGTGGTGGCGCTTTCAGGCGGGCGCCAACGCCGAGATGGCTGCGCGCGGGCAGGCGGGCCGTGGGCGCGTGCGATCCATTTGGAATGCAGGTATCCAACCTGAAATGGTAGAGGCGCGTCGTTGCGGCAAATTGAACGGCGGCTACCAACGATCTCCATGACCGGTTCGGAGAACCGTAGCCGACGGCTTCGGGTCGATCTGAGTCGTCCGAAAGTCGCGGCGGCCAGGACCAAAGCTGCAGTTCCCACGGGACGGCCAGGATTGACGTGGAGGAGCCGCGCGCGACCGTGGAGGTAAGTGGGGTGTCCGGCGCCCGTGCAAACGGCCCGGCTGGAACCTTACCGCTCTATCGGCTCTACAACGACGGTCAAAGTGCAGCGCCAAACCATCGTTACACGACCAGCCGCGCAATTCGTGCAGACATGATCGTGCACGGTTGGACACCCGAGGGCCCTGGCCTCGGCGTGATCGGTTGCGTGCTGGCGCGGTGACCAGCTACGGCGCACTGAGGTCGGTCGTCAATCGTGGAGTCCAACGGGTTAAGCCGCCAGTTGCCTGGCGAGGTACTCCT
>Ga0209254_10006006_pt1 | contig 11176 bp, 8 predicted proteins | sample FrelakmetDIP11DI_FD_187148 | JGI IMG/M metagenome (GOLD analysis project Ga0209254, IMG submission 187148) | Freshwater lake sediment microbial communities from the University of Notre Dame, USA, for methane emissions studies - DIP11 DI (SPAdes)... | ecosystem: Environmental > Aquatic >... | reverse complement strand
TTGCCCGTCTCAAAAAGAAAGCGACTCAACTGGGTTTCACGCTCGCGCCAGTGCCAGCACCAGCTTAGACTCAACTCGGCGCAAGTTTCTGAGCAGGAGGCCGTTAGGCCGACAAAGCAATCTCACGCTCAGTCGAGGAGATTGCTTCGCCGCTCGCCTTTCCCGCCGTCTCCGGCGGAGGAGGCGCGCTGGGCGACGCGGCTCGCAATGACGGTACGTGACGGGTATATCTTTCCTCCGCTATATCCTCGCTATACCTTTTGCCAGATGCGGCTATACCCGCTTCCGGTGTATGCTGTGCGCAGCAAAATGAAAAGAAGGCACAGCATGACGGGGCTTGAATCGCTGCAATTTGACCAAACGGCCACCTACCAAATCAAGGTGCAGGGCCGCCTCGACGAGCGTTGGGCGCAGTGGTTCGACGGGATGTCGATCGCGTTCGAGCACTCCGAGGACGATTCCACGGTGACGGTGCTGACCGGCTTGGTGATCGATCAAGCGGCGTTGTACGGGTTGATCAATCGCATGCGCGATCTGGGCTTGCCGCTGATCTCGGTCGGGCGCATTTAGGCCGCAAGGACACTGTCCGATCGGACAAGGCGGACATCCGCCGAAGGCACGATGAAAATCGAACGCAACTGCGCTAAACTCAAAATCACAAGGAGGACGTCATCATGGAAAACAGACAGGAAAAGCAAAGCGTGGGTGAAATCGTCAACACCGTCTTCAAGGCGGTGGCCGTGGGCATGAGCGTGGCGGCGATTGTGCTGGGCGTGCTGGGCACGGCGACCACGTCGACGCTGATTACGCTGCTGGCGATTGGGCTGTTTTGTCTGGCGGTCGTTTCGCTGAAATAGATGAAAAAATGAAGAGTTAAGAGTGAAGAGTGAAGCGCGAATGATCACTGTATGCTATTCACTCATCACTTGTCACTTGTTACTTGTCACTCGGAAGGAGTTTGCCATGAACACCGGATTTGCGATCGAAGCACAGGGTTTGAAGAAGAGTTTCGGCGAGTTGCAGGCCGTGAAGGGCGTGAGTTTCCGCGCGCAGAAGGGCGAGATTCTGAGCCTGCTCGGCCCCAACGGCGCGGGCAAGAGCACGACGATCTCCATGCTGTCCGGCCTGCTGCACCCCGACGACGGCGACGCCTGCATCGAAGGCCACTCCATTCGCCATGACGCGCGAGATGCGCGCGCGGCGCTGGGCGTGGTACCGCAGGACATCGCCATTTATCCCGATCTGTCCGCGCGTGAGAACCTGGTGTTCTGGGGCAAGATGTACGGCCTGCGCGGCGCGGCGTTGAAGCAGCGCGTCGATGAGGTCCTTGAGATCATCGGGTTGGTCGATCGGCAGAAAGGCGCGTCCGGCAAATTCTCCGGCGGCATGAAGCGGCGCCTGAACATCGGCATTGCGCTGCTGCATAAGCCGCAGGTGGTGATCATGGACGAGCCGACGGTGGGCATCGATCCGCAGAGCCGCCGCAACATCCTCGACAGCGTGAAAGAGTTGAACGCGCAGGGCATGACGGTGCTGTACACCACGCACTACATGGAAGAAGCACAGGAACTGTCCGATCACATCGCGGTGATGGATCACGGCGAGATCATCGCCTACGGCACACACGCGGAATTGATCAAGGTGGTGGGCGAGCAGGATCGCATTACGGTGACGACCAACATCGAGTCGGACGGCGTGATCGAGGCGTGGCGCAAAGTCGAAGGCGTGCATCAGATCTCGCGCACCGATGGCACCGTGGCGCTGTTGGCCGACGACAGCAACGTGGTTCTGCCACACCTGTTTGAAGATGCGGCGCGCGCGCACGTGCGCATCACCTCGGTGGATGTGCAGGAACCGAACCTGGAAGCGGTGTTTCTCCACTTAACGGGACGAGCCTTACGCGATGAGTAAAACGTAACGCGTAAAACGTAAGGGATGATTTTACGTTTCACGTTTCACGTTTTACGCTCTACGGAGTTCTCCATGAAAATTCTAGACATTGCCTTCAAAGACATCAAACATTCCCTGGGCAGCGGCTTCGGCATCGTGATGATGTTCATCGTGCCGATCATGATCCCGGCCATCATCTATGTGGCGTTTGGCGGGGCATTGGACGGCAGCGCCAACAGCAGCGGGTTCGACATCGCGGTGACGCGCGTGGTGGTGGCCAATCTCGATCGGGCCGGTGAAGAATCGGCGGGCGCGATCCTGACAGAATTCCTGCAAAGCGCTAATTTGAAATCGCTGTTGCAGACCTCGATCGTCGACGATGAAGCCACGGCGCGCAACCGCGTGAGCACGCAGCAGGCCGACGTGGCCGTGATCATCCCGGCGGATTTCTCACAGGCCGCCTTTACCGGCAGCGGCGAGTCAAACGTCGTGATGGTGCATGATCCGGTGTCGACCATCGGCCCGCTGATCGTCAAGCAATTGCTGGCGCAGTTCGCCGATGGCTTTAGCGGGGCGCGCATCACGCTGGACGTGGCCGCGCAACAGTTGGGCCCGCTCGAGGCGGCGACCGCGCAGGCTATCGCGGCGCAGTACGCGCAGTGGGCGCAGGCGCAGGGACAACAGCAGAGCAACGGCCAGCATCCCGTGCTGACGGTGCAAGCCCCGCCGGTTAAAGCGGCCGCCCGGAATACGGCGAGCATGATGTCGTCGATGACGGTGGGCATGCTGGTGTTCTTTGCCTTTTTCACGGCGGCGTTCATGGCCGAGTCCATCCTCAAGGAAGACGAAGACGGCACACTGCCGCGCCTGTTCACCACGCCCGCCGCGCGCGCGACGATCCTCGGCGGCAAATTCACGGCCATCTTCTTGATGGTCACCGTGCAGGTGGCGGTGGTCATGCTTATCTCGTCGCTGCTGTTCAGGATCACGTGGGGCGATCCGCTGCTGGTGGTGCTGTCAGTTGTCGGGCTGGTCATCTGCGCGGCGGGCTTTGGGTTGTTTCTGCTGTCGTTCATCAAGAACACGCGGCAGGCCGGGCCCATCATCGGCGGCGTGCTGACCGTGACCTCGATGCTGGGCGGCCTGTACTCGATGACGATCCCCAATCCGCCGGCCTTCATGGACACGATGAGCTTGTTCCTGCCGCAAGGTTGGGTCATGCGTAGCTGGAAGTTGACGCTGAACGGCGGGCAGTTGATCGAGGTGCTATTGCCGGTGCTGGTGGCGGTGGTGATCGGCGCGGTGTTGTTCGGCATCGGGACGCTGAATTTCCGCCGAAGGTATGCGTAACCCCCTCCCCAACCCTCCCCCGTTTCTGCGAAACGGGGGAGGGAGGGAGACAGGAGAATTGACATGCGAATCATTGACCTGGCACTCAAAGACATTCAGCAACTGGTGCGCGACAGGAAAGCGCTGTTGTTTCTGGTGGCGATGCCGATCCTGTTCACCGTATTCATGGGCATCATGCTCAGCCCGCCCGCGCCCGTAAGCGACGCCCGCCTGCCGATCGGTTTCATCAATCAAGATCAAAGCGGGACGCTGGGGGCAGCGTTCCGATCGCTGCTGGAATCGTCGGAAGCCGTAAAGCCGATCGAGGTGGCGCAGAGTACTGCGGAGAACAACGACGCGACGCGCGGCGGCGAGTTGGTGCGCGATGGAAAGATCGCTGCGCTGGTCATCGTACCCGATCGATTCAGCGCCGCCCTGTTGGCCGACGAACCCACCAAAGCAATCGTGATCGTCGATGCGAATCAGCAGGCCGGGCAAACGGCGAACAGCGCCTTGAGCACAGCGACCAATCGCCTGCTCGGCGCGATCGAAGCAGCGCGCTTGAGCACCGCTAATCAGCCCGAGAAGTTCGACACCGCCTTGCAGTCGGCGCTGGCCGCGTGGCAGAAGCCGCCCATCGGCGTAACCGTGGAAACGCTGAACGCGCCCAAGGAAGAGAAGAATCCGGCGTTGGGCGGCTTCAAGCAATCCGCGCCCGGCATGTTGGTGCAGTTCACCATCTTTGGGCTGACGACCACGGCGACGATTCTCGTGATCGAACGCAAGAGCCGCACGCTGCAGCGCATGTTGACCACGTCGATGCGGCGCTGGGAGATCATCGCGGGTCACCTGCTGGCGATGTTTACCGTGGTATTGCTGCAGCAAACGCTGCTCGTCGTTTTCGCGCAAGTATTCCTCAACGTCAACTATCTCGCGCAGCCGCTGGCGACGCTGTTGGTGATGGTCTCGTTCGGCGCGTGGATTGCGGCGTTGGGGCTGTTCATCAGCACGATCGCCAAGACCGACGAGCAAGCGGTGATGTGGTCGCTGCTGGCGATGTTCATCCTCACGGCGTTAGCGGGCGCGTGGTTCCCGCTCGATGTTACCGGGCAGCTCTTCAACACGATCGGCCATCTCACGCCCGGCGCGTGGGCGATGGACGGTTTCCAGAATATCGTCGTGCGCGGGTTGGGACTCGCCTCGGTGGTCGTGCCCGCGCTCGTGTTGTGGGGCTTCGCCGCGTTGTTCTTCGGGCTCGCCGTGTGGCGCTTCAAGTTTGAGTAACCTCACTCCCTGCCCCTCTCCTGCAATCGCAGTTGGATTTCAGGAGAGGGGGTGTACAATGGTTTCCATGTTCCAATTCCACGATCCCGGCCCATTGATTGACGACGACCTCGTGCTGGTGCTGCGCGAAGAGTATCCCGGCGATCCCGCCATCAACTACGTGCCTGCCTACAAATTCAAAATGCGGCTGCGCGATCAGCCTGAAGAGATCGGCAACATCGAATTGCGCATCGGCAATACCGACTCGATCGTGTTGTATGGCGGGCACATCGCGTATGGGGTTGAGCCAGCCTATCGGGGTCAGCACTATGCCGCGCGGGCCTGCCGCCTGCTGCTGCCGCTGGCGAGAAGTCACGGTCTGACGACGATTTGGATCACTTGCAATCCCGATAACTTCGCCTCGCGTCGCACGTGCGAGTTGGCCGGAGCGACGCTGGTTGAAATCGTCGATCTGCCGGAAGACAACGACATGCATCAGCGCGGCGAGCGGCAGAAGTGTCGGTATCGCCTGGATTTATAGGACGACGTCGCGCCACCGCGCCTCAATTGACAGCGCCTCAATCAAGCTATACTCTATATGCGCGGGGCATGCTATTCGCTCAGTAGAGTCCAAGGGCGGAGAGGAAATAGGAGGCCACGATGAACCGTCTCTTCTCTGCCGCGTTGTTTGGAATCGTTGCCTTGATCTGTCTCGCTTGCGCTCCTGCTGTTCAACCGGCAACCTCTGCCCCGGTCGCCGTTCCGGCAACACCTACGCCAACGCTCACGCCCGCGCCGATCATCCCGGCAGCCGACACGCCCGTCCCGACGATCACGCCGACGCCGCGTCCCACCAGTGGCGAGATCGAACTGCGCTTCACGGATCCCGAAACGCAGAAAGAATGTGAAGCGCACTTTCCGTTCACCATCAATTGGGGCGAGTCGCGCACCCTGATTGACGGCAGCGGCGTGATCGATTGCGCCTTTGCCACCCAACAATGCGGCGAAGGGGTATGCGTCACTTACCACAGCGCCTATGCTGCGGATACCGATCTCAGCGGTGAACTGCTGGCCAGCAGTGCGAAGTATCCGCACGGCTTCTTGAATGCGGGGCTGGCAGGCAAATTCAGCATGACGCAATACTGGAGTGACATCCCCCCAGGCGCTTTCATGGCCTTCACCGAAGATAATCCAGCCGTCTTTGAGGGCTCCGACATTCTTCCCTTGATCTTCGATTTTGTTGAAGGCGCAACGTGTGAGATTGGAGGCAGTGGCGCCGGCGGCCAGACCTTTCCGTGGAAGTTTACGCTGCATCTTGATTGATTCGCTAGGTCAACAGACTACCTATGGATTCATGGCGTAAATCTTTCAAGTTCGACCCGCTGCCGCCATTGCTTAACTCCGGTCATGCAGCCATTCAATATTTTGCGCGGCGCGATCTGCAGGGCGAGCGCGTCGGCCCGGTGAGTCAATTGTGGCAGCTGCCTGCCGTGCAGAAAATCCTCAAGAAGCAGCAAGCCGATGGATCGTGGCTGCGCGCCGGAGAGTGCAAGCATCCCGCCATCAATTACGGCCTGATCGAGACGTGGCGCTGGTTCCGTTATCTGGTGGATCAATACGGCTTCACGCGCGAGCATCCGCAAGCGCAGCGAGCCGCCGAGTTCCTGTTCGCGTGCCAGACGAACGCCGGAGACTTTCGCGGCATCCTCGCCAATCAATATGCCACCTACTACAGCGGTGCGATCACCTCACTCCTGATCAAAGCCGGTTACGCCGGCGATCTCCGCATTGAACGATCCTTCCAATGGCTGCTGACGATGCGCCAGAACGACGGCGGCTGGTCGATTCCCATGATCACCCACAAGCTCGATCGGCAGGCGCAGTATCGCCTCTCCAGCGAATATGCCGAGCCGCTCGAGCCCGATCGAGCGAGGCCGTTTTCGCACAATGCCACCGGCATGGTCCTGCGCGCCTTTGCCGCCCATCCCAGGTACCGCAAGTCGAAAGCGGCTAAGATCGCGGCGCAGCTGTTGGCCTCGCGCTTCTTTCAACCGGACGCTTATACCTCCTATCAAGCGGCAAGCTATTGGGTGCGCTTCGAGTATCCCTTCTGGTGGAACCAACTGGTGGCTGCGTTGGATTCAGTCTCGCTGATCGGGTTGTCTGCGACCGATGAGCCGATCGCCCGGGCGCTCAGCTGGCTGATCGATGAGCAGCAGCCGAATGGCCTGTGGCGCACCTCGTACGTGCAACCTCGCGTGAATGAAAAGGAAACCGCCAAGGTGCGCGAGATGAAGTTATGGATCAGCCTTGCCATCTGCCGTGTGTTCAAGCGTTTTTACTCATCGTAAGTAAACACACCAAAAACCACGGAGCTCACAGCACATCTCGCCATGAACTCCGTAGTTAAGTGGAACGCTCGCGTATTACCGTTCCGGCATCTTCTCCACGCGCGCCATTTGCGCCGTTGGCGCATAGGAATTCTGCGCACCAACTTCCCCTACCCGGATCATCCCACTCACCGAGCGTCCCCACTCTTCCGGCGAATACATCAGATACACTTGCGCGGGCATCGCACTGAACACGCCAGCTTGTGTCGCGCGCGCCAGATACGTAAACGTGTGCGCACCTTTGCCTAGATGCGTGACAAAGAACACCACGCGATCGTCATGGATTTCTTTGTTGTTGTAGCCGTAGTCCTGATAAAAGAACTCTTCCGGTTCTTCGTAGTAGCCTTGCCGCACCGTGTAGCTCGTCGTGTTGAGCCGCTCGTTCACACCGTCCAGTCCGCCGGGCAGCGGATCTTCGATCGCCACGTACCAGCCGTCATCGGGCATGGTGACTTTGACTTCGACATTGATCACATCGCCGGGCTGCACACTTGTGATTGGCTTATTCGATTTCGGATCGCGATATGTGCGCGTCACCCCGATCGGGCCCGCCGCCCGATCGGTTGAGCCGACGATCAAGGCGCGCTGTGTGATCTTGTAGTACAACTGCCTGCTGGATCGATCGCGTTCGAGGCGGATGCGGTTCGCGCCGTCGCGCAGTTGCGTCGCCGGGATGCGGATGGTCTGTTGAATCTGCTTGCCGCTCAACGCGCCCTGCTGCACGAGTTGATCGTTGACGTAGACGCGATACGACGAGCCGCCGTTGAGTTCGCCGCTGGCGCGCAGATAATCGGTCAAGGCCACCACGGCATACGCGGTCTCTTGCGTCGTGCCCCAGCCGTCGGGCGCGCGATGCGCCATCAACCAGCGCACGAGATTGGTCACGATTGGATCGGCGGGGCGAATGCGCACGATCGCGTCCAGCGCCAGCGCGGTACTGCGCATGGACGACGACATCGTCTTCTCATGGTAATGACCGTCGGCGTCACCCGTGTTCCAGTACGCTTCGCTGTCCGTCACCACGGCCTGATCGATCAAGCGATCGATCATCTTCTGCGCCAGCGCGTCATCGCCTAGTTCGTCCAGCGCGATGGCCAGACCGGCTCGCGAGAACACGTCGAGCCGCTGTGTATTCGTGATCGCCGCCAACTGTTGAGTCTCTGCCAGCTGACCTTTGCCGTTCACTGCCAGCGCGAACAGCGCGTACGCCTCGGTGCGATCGTCGTCGATGTTCGGCAGACGTTCCGTCAGGTACTTCGCGCCGCGATCGATCACGCCGCGATCGACTTCGTAGCCCGCTTGCTTCGTCATCGCCAGGCCGAACAGCACGTAAGCCGTTTGATAGTCGTCGGTGGAATCGTCGAACCACCAGCCCCAGCCGCCGTCGTTGTGTTGATAGCCGTACAGGCGCTGCAAGCCCGCGTTCACCTTGCGCGGCAGATCGGCTTTGATTTGCGGATTGTCCACGCCCAGCGCAGTGAAGGCGCGCCCCACCACCGCATTGGGCAGCGCCTTGCTCATGGTCTGCTCCACGCAGCCAAACGGATAACCGGTGAGGTACGCCAGTCCATCCAGAATGCTGGCTGCGATCGACGGCGCTAGATCGATCTGTAACGTCGAGATTTCCTTGATCGTGTTGGCCGGCAGTTCGATGGTGTGCTCGGCGCTTGCCGCTGTGTTGCCGATGATCGATTCCACTTCCGGCACAGCCAACGGTCCGATCGGCACACTCAGCCGCACGGCATCGGCTGCCTTGTCGGACTTCACGCGCAGCGTCACCGTCAGTACGCCCAGCGTCTTCACCTCGATCGGCCAACCAACCACGACTGATCCATTCCGACTAACCTCAATCGTCTGCGTGATCAAATCCGTGTTATCTGTGTTAATCCGTGTCCCATTAAACTCTGCCCACACAACAGCACTGCGATCGCGATCGGTGTTGTTGTGCACGATGGCCGAGATCAACACGCGATCGCCCAGTACCAACTGGCGTGGCAGCACCGGCCGAATGACGATCGGCTGTGTCGTCGTGATCTTGGCGATGGCTTCACCGACGCGCGGAAACTCATCGGCAGTCACGGCACGCACTACCGCGCGCCAGCGCGTCAGCGAATCGGGCAGCGTGACTTTCACGACAGCGCGTCCGTCGGCATCGGTCACGATGCGCGGATTCCAATAGGCCGTGTCCGGAAAGTTGAAACGCGGATTTGCAAGCAGGTCGCCACCGCCGCCCCCACCGCCCATGCCGCCGCCGATGTAACGAATGGGCTTCAGCGAATCAAACGTGCGCACCAGGTTGCTGCGCTCGCCGTAAAACGCTTCAAACGGATCTTTGGACAACTCATTGCTCAACGCATAGATGGCTTCGTCGACCAGAGCCAGCGATAACTCGGCTTGCGCGGGTTGGCCGTCTGCGCCGGTCACTTGAAGGGTGAAAGTCGCTTCCTCGCGCGGGCCGTAGCTGGATCGATCGGATGCGATGCTCACCGTCAATTTGCGTTGATCGGCCGAGACACTGAGCTTGGTGCTGGCGACTAGCAAGCGTGCGTCCGGGATCGACATGTCCGTTTCTTCGCGCGGCTTTTCCACCGGCTCATACGCGTTGATCGCCACATAGATGTTGGGGGCATCGTCGTCTTGAATCAGCAAAGGCACCAGCGTGGTGGGCGTGGTGAGTTGGACGACCTGCGTGCGCCGGACGCGGCCGCGTTCCACACTCAACAGCGCCGGGCCGCTGATCGGCGATCGAATGAGCAGCTGCGCCGTCTCGCCGGACAAGTAGCGATCTCTATCGGCGTTGATCTGCATGCCGCTCGAGTTCTCGTAAGACCAGGGGGTGTCATATTTGGAATCGTAGACCCATAACCAGTCTGTCACTATAACCATCTGCCCATTTGCAGCGCGCCCGCTGATCTCGACGCGATACCAACCCTGATCGGGCGCAGCCAACGGCAACTCGACTACGCCAATTTGATCAGAGACCGCGGCGGTCTGCGCCATCACCTGACTATATTTCTGGCCCGACCATTTCAGAATCTTCACCGTCACCGGTTCATTCGCGCGCGGCTTCCCGTTGATGTCGCGCGTGATGGCCTTGACGGTGATCGTTTCGCCGGGCTGGTACATATACCGATCGAGTCCACCGCTGAGGTCCAGTGTCGCGTCGTGCACGGTCACGCGCGCCTGCGCGCCGATCGCCTGCCCATTGTTGTCGTTCACCATGACTTCCAGCAGCACAGGCACGGTGTGACGGTGATAGTCATACTCGTTGAAGATGTAGTCCGGCACAGTCACATCGATCCAACCCGACCAGCGCCCGCCGGCATCTGTCACACCCAATGGTTCTTCAGTCTGAAGCGTGTTCCAGGTATCCGGCGAGTCTGCACCATACCACCAGTAAGCGTAAGCGCGGGTCAGTCGATTCATTACCAAACGTGCATTGGGCAGCGGTGCGCCGAAGTAGGTCTTGGACTCCACGCTGAGCTGGACACGATCGCCGTTGACGATGTTCGAGCGATCAGCTTGCAGGGTCACTTCGAATTCCGGCTTACGGTATTCTTCTACCTTGAAGGCCTGCCGCTGCACGTCAGCGTTGATCTGCGTCTCGATGTGATACTCGCCCAGCGTGCCGCCTGCGGCCAGATCGAACGACGTGTCGAGCGTGCCGTATTCGTTGACGTGCAGCGTCTTCGTCGCGATCACATTATCGCGCGCGTCGCGCAGTCGCACGATCACATCCCACTCCAGCGGAATGCGGCTGTAGACCGCGTCGTTGTCGTAGCGCGCCCAGACTTTGACGTGTACCGTATGCCCCGGTCGGTAGATCGGCCGATCAGTGTAGATGTAACTGCGTGTCGTTTGCGCTTTGGGGCGCGGTTCCCACCAGCCAAACCAGCCGCCTTGCATCCATTCATTGCTCAAGCCGCTGGCCGTGATCTCCCCGTCGCGCTCGCCGACGACGATGAGCGGCTGCGGATCGATCGGAACTTGCGTGGTGAACAGGCCCTGCGCATCGGTCTGCCCTTCGGCAATCAATGTGGCGTCGCGCGCATAGACGCGGAGGCGCATATCGGCTAGCGGGCCACCGTCGATCTGGCTGGCCCACACCGCGATGTGCCCGTCGGCCTGCTTCAACACCAGCGTGTGGTGCGTGTAGAGAATGATCAATTCATCGCGCCCGGACGCAGGATGATCCACGGTGGCGACGTACAGACCGGGCTGGAGATCAGATGGCAGCGCGAATTCTCCCGCCCGAACAGGTATTGACCACGCGCGCAGCAATGTGAGGTCATCCGTTTTGATGG
>Ga0209254_10006005_pt1 | contig 11176 bp, 14 predicted proteins | sample FrelakmetDIP11DI_FD_187148 | JGI IMG/M metagenome (GOLD analysis project Ga0209254, IMG submission 187148) | Freshwater lake sediment microbial communities from the University of Notre Dame, USA, for methane emissions studies - DIP11 DI (SPAdes)... | ecosystem: Environmental > Aquatic >... | reverse complement strand
TCCATCACTTCTTGGTCGTATCTTCTGCTTTTTTGTTTTTCATTCCATCTTTTCTTTTCTCGCATCAACCTTATCTTATCATATTGAGAATTGCTGGATATAAATCCTTGACGTAGAACATTAGTTCTGGTATAGTATATTGAGATAAATAAGGAGGGACCCTATGGCCTCTGCTGCAATTCGTCAGGCACAACGATATACATCTCCTCCCAATAGGGAAGAATTCTATCATAAAGTTTGGGCGCTCGTTCGTCAAATCCCTCCCGGGAAAGTCTGCACCTATGGTCAGGTAGCTGCACTCCTGGATCCACCCCTTGGAATGGACCCGAAGAGTTATCAGGCTTTCGGTGCCCGTTGGGTGGGTGGTGCCATGTCGGCCTGCCCACAGGATGTGCCCTGGCAGCGTGTAATTAACTCACAGGGAAAAGTCAGCCTGCGACCGGGTGGAGGAGGAGCCCGCCAACGCGAGCTCCTGGAAGCTGAAGGTGTAATTTTTAACGAGCACGATCGGGTGGAACTAAAGGTCTTTGCCTGGTCAGGTCAATCTGATAAGCAATCATAGAAGCACACCTCATATTCGTTTCGTTTTGTTTTTTTGAGGTACAAATAAGATGGAAACAACTCAGCTAATTTCAGGCTTTGCTCCGGTCTTCAAGGGAAAACTATATTATGATACAACTGGTACTCTGGCAATGGCAGACAAGCTGGAAAAGGAAATCCCTGGTGCCCGTAAGATGGTATTTCCAGGCACTGCTCATATGATCCCAATGGAACAGTCAAAAAGATTCAATGAGGTAGTACTAAACTTTTTACAAAATGAGGTCTAGCATAACCACTTACCATCCACTCACCCCAGAACGCTGGCCTGATTTTGAAAATCTTTTTGGTCCTCGTGGTGCTTGTGGAGGCTGCTGGTGCATGTACTGGAGACTTACTCGCACCCAGTTCTACGAGCAGCAGGGGGAGCTTAATCAACGCAACATTCAAGCCTTGGTAGATTCTGGTAATATTCCCGGCATCCTGGCGTATTCTGCTGATGAACCCGTAGGTTGGTGTTCCATCGCCCCTCGTGAAGAATTCCCCACATTGGGACGTTCGCGCATTCTGAAACCTGTTGACGATCAACCTGTCTGGTCAGTGGTATGCTTCTTTGTTGCCCGCAATCAACGCCGAAAAGGCTTGACGGTTGACTTATTAAAGGCTGCTATTGATTTTGCCAGATCCAATGGTGCCAGGATCGTCGAGGGATATCCTGTTGAACCAAAAACGGGTAAAGCCCCCGTTGTCTTTATCTACACAGGTGTGTTATCCGCGTTTAAACAAGCTGGCTTCTCAGAAGTCCTACGGAGGTCCGAAACCCGACCCATTATGAGGTATTACCTCTGACAGGTTACAAAATCAGGGAGGAGAAATGATCATCATCTATCCAACTAGTCTATCTGCAACACTTGACGCAACGGCTGAAACATTCTTTCATCAAAAGCCCCTCCCGTCTCACTTGCAGGAAGATATTGCCAAAATGATCATCAGCCGGCAATGTCAATCCGGAGTGAATTCCGGTTTCTTCATTCCTTTTGCGGCAGAATCTGAAGCTAAAGTTAAACTATATACGGGTGAAGAGTTAAAAACCACCCTGGCACGCACTCATATACTCATGATAGAAGCAGTTAGGATCCTCAAATTATTGGCTCTGGAAAGCCATGCAATCACACAATCCATCCATCTGGCAGACCAACGCATGAAAAAGATGTGCTATAGAAATTTTTGCACCAAAGGTGAATGCAAAGCATTGACAATTGCGTATCTGCGTTATTTGATATTGGATGGTACTGGAAACTCCACTGAACAAATCAATATCCACCTAACCAACCTGACTGGTCAGCGTGATGGAAGAGGTAAGTGGGGTGCCTTCCCGTTTTTCTACACCGTCTTAGCACTATCTGAATCAGATGACCCACTGGCCGTACAAGAGCTGCAATACGCTTTACCAGCTTGTAAAAAACAGCAAGCGCAGAGTTGGCCTGCTGATTCAGTTTCAATCAGACGCCATGAGATCATTGCAAAAGTCCTGACGAAGAGTTAACCCGATGTCCACACGTTGCTTTTGGGCAAACACAGACGACCCTCTTTACCTGGCTTATCATGACAAGGAATGGGGTGTTCCTGTACACGATGACCGCTTGTTCTTCGAATTCCTTATCCTTGAAGGTGCCCAGGCTGGCCTTAGCTGGTCTACTGTCCTGCACAAACGTCCAAATTATCAGCTGGTTTTTGACGGCTTTGAGCCCCAAAAAATTGCTCTATACGATGAACAGAAGGTTTCAGAGTTGCTGGCAAATCCTGGAATAATCCGCAACCGGCTCAAGATCAATGCTGCTATTCAGAACGCGCAAGCCTTCATCAGAATCCAGCAAGAGTTCGGTAGTTTTAATACCTTTATCTGGCAATTCGTCGGTGGAAAACCCATCCTCAACGCCTGGACAACGGGTAATATGATCCCTGCTGAGACCGAAGTATCTCAGAAGCTGAGCAAGGATCTTCTTAAAAGAGGCTTCCACTTTGTCGGTCCTACCATTTGCTATGCCTTCATGCAAGCTGTTGGCTTGGTAAACGACCACACCACCGATTGTTTTCGGTACAAAGAGATCCTTAACCTATATAGATAATTATCCTGAATATTCCTTTTAGTGGAATCATCCTACCACTGATCGAGCATATTCATAAAAGAAAAGTTGTATGAACCTTCTAAACCTCACCCAAGACACTCATGGATTCCCTTCCGATATTGAGATCAAACATTCGACAATTATTCGTGCAGACCCATTACGCATCTATAATGCACTGGCCACATCGGAAGGTTTGGATGCCTGGTTTACAAATGGATCAATGGTGAATGCCGTTCCAGGTGGAGAGATTCATTTTCGTTGGGTGAATTGGGGACCCGATCGTATTACTACTGAAGATGGTGGTCTTGTATTGGAAGCGATCCCTCCAAAGCGCTTTATCTTTCAGTGGCATCCCGATACACCAGATTATGCCACCACGGTCGAGATCAATATTAAGCCAATCGAAAATGGTACAATAGTTAGCCTTTGTGAGTATGGGTATGCTGATACTACTTCCGGACGCAAAGCTATGATAAGTTGCGCAACGGGATGGGCTGAAGCACTCACATTGTTGAAATTCTATCTTGAACTTGGTGCGCATTATTAAACATGACCCTGGATATAAACGTGCTTCCAATCCGCTCATTTTCACCTGACCAGGATATCCCCCGGCTATTATCTTTGTATGCAGCTGTAGAAGCAGCTGATCAGGAAGGGACAGAGTTTAGCGAGCAAACTTTACTTTCTCAACAAAATCTCCCTGGGCACAATCCTGCTCTTGACCGCTGGGTGATTGATGCTCCAGATGGTTCTGCATCTTTGATAGCATCAGCTGTGATCATTCTTCCTCCTGGAACCGATACGGCAGATGCCAATATTATTGTCCTTCCCAGTGCGCGTAATTTCGGGATCGGCACGGATTTGTTAGCCAGAGTAATTGAGCGTGCCCGTCAACTTAATTCTGCTGCCATACAGATATTTGCAAGCCCAAAACATGCTGATGCGCCTGGTTTCCTTAATAAGCATGGATTCATTTCGCAAGGTGCCTATACTGAATTGCGTCTTACAGATGAGATCCGCTTACCCCCAGTGATTTGGCCATATGGTTACACGCTGCATCCATATTCAGATGTTCAGGAAATTGCCATCCTCACCCAGGCCATGAACCTCAGCTACATTCCACTCTGGGGTCATCACGAAGTCAGTGAGGCAGAAATGGCTTCCTGGTTACCCAATTTCAACCAGGCGGGGCTTTTCCTTGTTTTTTCCGAAAAGGGAAGGGTGATTGGCATAAGCCGGGTGGAGCCATCCGGAGAGCGCACTCTGAAGAATGGCAAACCTACCGGTTATATTGACGCACCAGGGATTGTCCCCCAACACCGTCGCCTCGATCTTTATCGGGCTTTGGTGCTAACCGGTATTAAATGGCTTCGGGATCAAGGTCAGCTACTGATCGAGATGGAATCATGGGGTGATAAGCTGGAAGTCCTCAAAATGTACCGTGAGCTGGGTTTCGAGGATATCCACCAGCTGGTTAGTTATAAGCTAAAATTAATTTCAGAGAATAATTCTGAGTAATTGCCTTCTCTTAAATAAACGAGAGCCGGGTACGCCACTACCGGCTCTCTTTAAAAGGAGGAGAAGAAGAGAAATCGCCCTACAATTCACATCATATCAAAGAGTATAATAATGTGCTTGACGCGTAGCCTACGATTACCCTACGATTTACCAACAATATTGAAAGGTTGATGAGTATATACCATGGATTTTGCAATCCGAACTGAAAAACTAGGCCGAATATATCAAATTCGTGGTGGTAAGAAATCTGAACCCCAGTCATTGGTTGCTCTTAATGACATCAACATGGAAGTTCATCCAGGTGAGCTTTTCGGCTTGCTTGGTCCCAATGGCGCCGGCAAGACGACCCTGATAAAAATCCTCACCACCTTGCTCGCACCGACTACCGGCCATGCCTGGGTGGCAGGTTTTGATGTTGCGGCTGAGCCAGAAAAAGTTCGTCCGCGCATCAACATGGTATCTGGCGGTGAAACATCAGGTTATGGTTTACTCACCGTGCGTGAGAATTTATGGATGTTCTCACAGTTCTACGGTCTTTCCTCAACTGTCGCCAATAACAATATAAAACACCTGCTCGAAGTTGTTGGATTGTCTGACCGGATAAACGCAAAGTCATCCGATCTATCTACTGGCTTGCGCCAAAAAATGAATATCGTACGTGGTTTCATGACCGATCCCGATGTACTCTTCCTGGATGAGCCTACACTCGGATTGGACGTGGGTGCATCCCGCGAGGTTCGCCGGTTCATCCGCTCGTGGGTGGATGACAACCCCATCCGTACATTACTGCTTACCACTCACTATATGGTCGAAGCTGATGAATTGTGTGATCGCGTTGCCATCATCAACCAGGGGCGTGTTCTTGCATGTGATTCACCTGCCAACCTGAAACACAACTTACAGCAAGATGCCATCTTCCACCTGGAACTAAGCCCATTTAACGGAAACTTGAATGCTGGTAAATTCGAAGAGTTGCCGGGTGTCCGTAATGTAACCCATTCTCCTCAGGATGGCTTTGAATCCCTTGACCTTATCCTGGAAGAAGAGCAGGCTCTGGCGGCCGTGATTAATACCTTGAATTCTGCCAATATTCGCTTATTGAACCTTAAAAAGAACGAGCCCACCCTGGAGGATGTTTTTGTGAAACTTGTCGGCCAGAGTATGGAAGAGATTGAGCAGGAAGGTGATACAAGTGAGTAATAACCCGCCTTCACTGCCACAAGTCCTCTCTCCCCAGAATAGTGCCCAACCGCTTGGGGCGGATCGCTTGCATAAAAACATCGGATGGAAGTTATATCTCCAGACCGTAATTGCCAGGGCATACCCTCGCATCATCGGGCAGCAGCGCGAAAAATCCTGGTTATTTTTCGATATTCTGCTTCCCCTCTTATCTGTTTGTGCCTATGTGTTTGTCTACCAGGCAATTGATGCCCCCGATGACTATATCGGATTCGTCGTTGTTGGTGGGGCAATGATCGCCTTTTGGATGAACGTACTGTGGAGTATGTCCAGTCAGCTTTATTGGGAAAAAGAGCAGGGTAACCTGGCATTATTCATCATAACACCCACATCGATGATGGCAATCTTGCTTGGTATGGCATTAGGTGGTCTGCTCGCTACCACTTTACGCGCTCTGGCAATTATTCTCTTAGGCAGTCTGTTTTTTAATGTCCAATACGCGGTAAGCAGCTTTGCCCAGCTTTTCGCTGTTTTTATATTAACAATGATCGCTCTATATGGGTTGGGTATGATGGCAGCATCACTATATCTCCTACTGAGCCGCGAAGCCTGGCATATTTCTAGTCTTGCTCAGGAACCAGTCTACTTATTCTCGGGTTTTTACTTTCCCATCAAAAATTTTAGCTTTTGGATCTCTGCATTCGCATCGTTTATTCCCCTCACATTGGGTTTGGATGCCATGCGTCAGCTTGTTTTTGAAAGCGGTCCGTCCCTTGGTTTCCTCACGGTGGAGCTAGAGATCATAATCTTATTGATCCTGAGCATTGTTTTTCTATTTGCCGCCCGTCTGATGCTCGCCCATATGGAAAAACTTGCCATCCGGGAAGGCCGTCTCACCGAGAATCGCCGCTGAAAAATTCTGAGGCCATCTATGCAACCTGTTAATATTAAAACAACCAAGAATAATCCTTCGGTCTTTTCTCGTTCCTTCCGTGTTGCTGCATGGTTAGGTTGGCAGATCGAATCCAACTGGACCGATCCGTTCCTCTTTGCCATCTACTCCGTCATCAAGCCACTCGCGGGGGCTGCTATTCTGGTTGTGATGTACAGTGTCATCACCAATGGGAACTTCGCCGACCCCATTTTCACCTACATCTACCTTGGTAATGCCTTTTATTTATATGTAGGTGCTGTAATGTCCGGGATTTCCTGGGCCGTGTTGGATGATCGGGAGCATTATAAGACGCTTAAATACATGTACGTTGCCCCGATAAGCATCCCTGCATATCTCATTGGGCGCGGGGTCGCCAAATTCCTGGTTGGTTCTATTTCAGTCTTCATCACGATTGTCTTCGGTGTGCTCTTTCTCCATGTCGACGTTGACCCTGCGGCTATTATGTGGCCTCTTTTCATCATCTCATTGGCAATCGGTGTAGTTATGTTGGCGATGATGGGCTTGATCCTAGCTGGAGTCAGCTTGCTAATTGTCAACCATGTATGGTTTATCGGAGATGCTGTAGCAGGCGCATTATTCTTGTTTAGCGGTGCTATTTTTCCTTTGGAAGTTTTACCTGTCTGGTTACAACCAATAGGGTATATCAATCCAATTACTTACTGGCTGGAATTATTGCGCCGCGCAATGGTCGGCTCAGTAGCTGAGGCATTTCCAACATTTCAAAATTTGAGTAACCAACAACTCCTGGGTATCCTGATTGGTCTTACAATTATTTTTGGGATCATTGCCAGGTTTCTTTTCCGATATTGCGAACATGTCGCCCAGGAACGTGGTTTGATCGATATGGTGACGAACTACTAGTCTATTGATGGAAAAAAACCCTTATTTACTCATGATGAAGCGTACTGGAAACTCTTCTAATTCTTCCCACCAGCATTTGCAAGGGGTAGCTATTGGCATGCTTTCATCCAGCCCGATTGGTCCCTTATGGGTGGCACTTTCAGATTTGGGCATCATGCTAGTCGGTTGGCCCATGGAGCAATCAGAGTTCACCCACATGCTCCAGAAATGCTTCAATACGAACACAGTCTATGATAAAGCCCGTACTGAAGAGCCATTACACCAGTTATCTGAATATCTTGCTGGTATCCGCCGCCAATTCAATTTATCCCTGGATTTAACCAGGATGTCCCCGTTTCAGTCGCAGGTGCTGCAGCTCACCATGGATATTCCTTATGCTCAGACCTCAACCTATAAGAAAATCGCTGCCCGTATTGGTAATCCACATGCTGCCCGTGCGGTTGGTCGGATGGAAGCCACGAATCCAATCCCCATAATTATCCCCTGTCATCGAGTCATCGGTTCCGACGGGAGCTTGCATGGATATGGAGGTCCGGGAGGTATAAATTTGAAATCTTGGTTACTTAAGCTGGAGCAGACTTGAGATTAAAAAAACTGCGAGCATAAGCTCGCAGGAATTTATGATCAATAAGTGCTATTCCTTAAATCCGTATTTTTCAATAATTGCCTGGATTATTTGGCCATCTTCTTCACTTACATTAGCAAATTGGTATCCAACATCAAAAAACTCTGGATTAATATCTGGTGCGCACCACCGACTGTTGGCAATAAAAATAAGCTCTTTCTTTTGAACGAAATTCTCGGGTAACTTGATATGTAATTCCATATTCTTATCTGAATCAATCTTATCCTCGCTTAACACCATGGCACCTTCCAAAGTGATGTTCAGCAATGTCCCAATGATCCGCCCACTCTTCGATTCGTATACATTAGCAAATAAGAGCAAATCTTTTCGTGGATACTTTCTTCGTTCTTGCATGTTCCTCTCCTCACATCAATTTTTCTGGTCCAGCTATAAGGATACTGGAAAAACAGCCAATACGCAAGTCTGAATGATCTAAATACCAATATCAAATACCCATAAGATTCCCTTATCGGTTTAATTAACGATGGAATGGTAAAATCATTACAGACTAATCCTCCATGGAGACCATCAAATTTGAAGGAGAAAATTTATGCCTACCCCTGTGATCATTGATGCCATTCGCACCCCCATTGGTGCCCTGGGTGGCGTACTTGCTTCTGTCCGACCCGACGATCTGGCCGCACATGTCCTAAAAGCAATAATCGCTCGTAACAAGCTGGATCCTGCATTGGTTGAGGAAGTGTATCTCGGTTGTGCTAATCAGGCTGGTGAGGATAATCGCAACGTTGCTCGAATGGCAACCCTTTTGGCAGGCTTTCCCGTCGAGGTTGCAGCGGTAACCTTCAATCGTTTATGTGCCTCTGGATTGAATGCCATCAACCAGGCAGCACGTGCTATCCGTGCTGGTGAAGGGGATGTCTTTATAGCTGGGGGTGTTGAATCTATGTCTCGTGCGCCTTACTCAATTCCAAAAGCTGAGCAACCGTTTGCGTTTGGAAACCTGACTGCCTGGGATACCACATTGGGATGGCGATATCCGAATCCCAGGATGCAAGAACTTTATGGGACGGATTCGATGGGTGAGACTGCTGAGAATATTGCCCAGATGATGCCCGAGATAACCCGCCAGCAACAGGATGAATATGCCTTAGCAAGTCACCAGCGTGCAATCGCCGCCATAGATTCAGGTAAATTTGCCGAAGAGATCATTCCTATAAGTATTCCTCAAAAGAAAGGTGACCCTATCATTGTCGCTACCGATGAGCGACCACGCCGCGACACCACAATGGAGTCCCTTTCCCGCCTGCGCCCGGCTTTCCGTAAAGACGGCACGGTCACTGCAGGAAACTCTTCTGGTCTAAACGACGGGGCTGCGGCAGTACTCTTGATGAGTGCTGAGAAAGCTGTTGCGTTGGATGTAAAACCCATTGCACGGGTAATAGCCTCTGCCGTAGCAGGCGTCCCTCCAAGGATTATGGGACTCGGTCCAGTTGGTGCAGTGCTGAAAGCTCTCGAACGGGCTAAACTTAGCCTGGCAGATCTCGGCCTGGTTGAGCTGAATGAAGCATTCGCAGTACAATCTTTGGCTGTCATTAAGCAGTTGGGTCTTTCAACTGAAATTACCAATGTAAATGGTGGGGCGATTGCTTTGGGGCATCCTTTGGGCTGCTCGGGTGCACGCCTTCTCACTACCCTTCTGCATGAGATGCGCCGTCGTGCCCCCACACAGAAACGTCCATTCTATGGTCTCACAACTTTGTGTGTCGGCGTCGGTCAAGGTGAAGCAACCATCGTTGAATGGTTGGATTAAATATATCAGGTCATCTCGCTCATTTCCAGCTTATTTCTCAGGAATGATCTAACCTGGAAAACAAACTTAAAGTACTCCCAGATCGAGCCCTCTCTTCACTTTCAGCGCGAAATTAAATAAAGCCACAGCGAGGTTTTACGCTCGTTGTGGCTTATGTTTCACTTAGAAATGGAGTGTTATGGTGTGGCAGTTGCAGGAAGCGGTGTAAACGTTGGGAAATTTGCAGTTGGGTATACCGTTCCTACCGTTGCCGTGGGAATTGGGGTAGCAATATTGACCGGAATTTTAATGATTAAACCTGCAAAGATATCATTCGCATTGGCAAGTTTGTTTTCCTTTACAATGGCATCCACCGTGCTTCTGAAGCGAATGGCTATCGCACCCACTGTATCTCCTGACACAACAGTATACGAAATCAAAGTACCGTATGGCACCGTCAAGGGGACTTCCGTTGCTGTGGGTAAAAGCATGTTGGGCGGTGGAACTAAAATTTTCTGTCCAACATAAATAGTCAGCGTTGTTGGATCGATGGATGGGTTCAACGCTAATAATGTTGCTAAATCAGTTCCAAAACGTGCGACAATATCGTTCAGATTATCTCCCTCCTGAATAGTGTACTCAAATGGTCCTGAGGGCGTGGGTGTCACAGTCGGTGTAGCGGTTTCTGTTGGCAAGGAAGTTGGTGTCACGGTCGGTGTATCGGTGGGGGGCAAGGGGGTTGCCGTATCAGTCATGGTCGGCGTTGAGGTGATGGTTGGAGTTGGCGTCGCTGACTTGAACGGAGAATTATCACCCAATAACCAGAAGATGACTGCTACTGCTCCTAATATGAGAAGGATTGCTGCTCCTATCATAACAGCCATTGGAGTATTTTTCCGCATTTGTTGGCGCTTGCGGTGTGCCTCGATTACTTTTTGTGGTGATTCTTTTTCACTCATTTGACTCTCCTCACAATCATGGAATTCAATTATCCCATATCCATTATGCTCAAAGATACTAGACGTTTGTCTAGACCAGATTGTTCCAAACAATTCTACCCGATTTTTTCGAGTTGTGTCACATTACCAGGATTTTTCCTGTCACTATCAAACGCTGATACAATTCATTACCATAACCCTAGGAGTCTGTCATACACATCGTCGTTTTTGGAGCTGGTGGCGTTGGAGGATACTTTGGTGGTCGCCTGGCACAAGCAGGTGAACACGTAACATTCATCGCACGTGGGCAACATCTTCAAGCGATGCTTACTAAAGGTCTCAAAGTTGATAGCATTAAAGGGGATTTCGTTATTCAAAAAGTGGCGGCAACCGATGATCCAATGAAAGTTAAAGATGTGGACTCAGTCCTGATTTGTGTGAAGACATGGCAATTATCCCAAGCTGCAAAGGCGATGATGCCCATGATTGGTCCTCAGACATTTGTAGTTCCATTGGAAAATGGCGTTCAAGCTCCAGCACAGCTTTCAGAGTCACTCGGAACCGAACGGGTTATGGGTGGTCTATGTCGCATCGCCAGTCAAATTATTGCTCCTGGCCAGATCCAACATAATGGGATTGAGCCTTTTGTCGCCTTTGGAGAGCTCAATAATCGGATAAGTTCAC
>Ga0209254_10006004_pt1 | contig 11177 bp, 7 predicted proteins | sample FrelakmetDIP11DI_FD_187148 | JGI IMG/M metagenome (GOLD analysis project Ga0209254, IMG submission 187148) | Freshwater lake sediment microbial communities from the University of Notre Dame, USA, for methane emissions studies - DIP11 DI (SPAdes)... | ecosystem: Environmental > Aquatic >... | reverse complement strand
GCTCGGGCAATCGGGAGTGCATTCTTGTCGATGGGGCCGGCGGACCCGTTCTCGGCCACGAGCTCGCCGGTGGGCCTGCCCTTCTCGTCGAACCGCGCGGTCGCCGAGAGGGCGATGGTCGTGACGGGCGCCGCTGTATCGAGTTTCGCAAGATCCAGACCTTCGATGCGCGCCCTCGCGTCGGCGAGCCAGTCCACGGCGAACGGCGCAAGCACGAGGGTTGCCGTCGCGGACTCGAAGGGCTTCGCACGTGCGGCGATCGTGGCCTCGACGCGTTCGAGCGTGCCGCCGAGCCGGATGTCCGCGTCGAGAGGCACAGGCGGCTGCGCATATTGCACGCCAAGGGTTCCCGCGAGCGCGAACGGCGGTTTCGCGGCGAGCGTCGCGTCGCCGCTCGCCGTCGCGCCGTAGACGCGCGCGGACAGGTGCTCCAACTGGTGTCCGCTGGCATCGCCGCGATAAGCAAAGCGAAGCGCTTCGATCGGGATCGTCGTGTCGTCGAACCGGACGATGAGCTTGTGCACCAACGCCGAATCGAGGCCGACCGAGAGCGGCAGGACGAGATCCTGCGGCACCGGCGAAGGCGCATCGGTCGACGCGATGTTCACCTCCATTTCCGAGACCTCGATCGACGCAACCGAGAGTCGTCCGAACACGAGCGCCGCCGGATACCAGTCGAGGCGCACGTCGCGCGCTTCTCCAGAGACGTCCCCGTCGCGGAAGCGGACGCGCGCCACCGATGGCACGTCGGCAAGCGAGCCGCTCACGCCCTCGAATTGCAGCCGTCCGCTGCTCACCGCGGCGAGGCGAGCGAGTCCCCATTCGAGAACCCGCGAGCTGTGTGCCGCAAAGAAGAGCCCCGCCGCTGCGAGCAGAACGAATCCTGCCGCGAGCGCGAGAACGAGGAGGGCGGCGCGGCGCATCAGAAGCGGAAACCTACCGAGAAGTGGAAGCGGAAGGCTCGGTCGCGCTCGCCGTACGCGATGTCGGCGCGCACCGGCCCGACCGGCGTGCGCAGGCGCGCGCCGACGCCGTAGCCAAGCGCGGGGCTGAGCGCCGAGATCGTGTTGGCGGCGTTGCCCGCGTCGACGAATGCGGCCGCACCCCAGAGCGCGGTCAGCCAATGCGTGTACTCGACGCTTGCCACCGCGAGAAAGCGGCCTCCCGTGACCGCGTTGCCCCGCTTCACGCCGAGGGACTCATACGCGTATCCCCGAACGGTCTCGTCGCCGCCGGTGCGATACAGGAACACCGAGGGGATGCCGTCGGTGCTGTCGCTGGACACCGCACCCAGTTCGGCGCGCAGCGTGAGGTCGTCGTCGCGGCTGAGCGGGATGAGCATCGTCGCCTGCGTTCGCGCGCGGACGAACGCGCGCGCGGACACCGCGGGCGGCGCGCCGCCGAGCTCGAAGGTTGCCAGCACGCCGCGTCGCGGCAGGAGGATGTCGTCGGTGCGCCGATACACGGCCCGATAGCCCAGGAAGGTGGCGTAGTTGTGGGAAGTCACGTCGTTCACCGTCAGGCGCTCGTCGACGAACCCCAGGGAAACGAACGAGGGCCAGCGCGCGTCGTAGCCCCAGCTGTGGCTGACCGCGACCGCCCAGTCCTCCGAGAGTTCGCCCTCGACGTCCTTGCGTCGCGCGCGCGCGCTGATGGAGTTCCAGGACGCCTTGTCGAGCGGCGGCGAGTCGAACGTCGTCGAGATGGATTGCAGTATGTTTTCGACGATCAGCGAGTTTCGCCAGCGCCAGTTGGTGCCGAGGAAGTCGAAATCCGAGTACTCCGCGTTGGCACGAAGGCCGGTGTTTGTCGAATAGCCTGCGCCCGCATCGATCCGCCGCGGCTTCGATTCGACGACGTTGACTCGCACGGGTGCCGCGTCCGCGAGCGCCGGGTCGGCGTCGATCCCCACCTGCACGGTGGCGAAGTAGCCGGTCTCGAGCAGGCGGCGCTGGAAGAGGGCGACCTGGTCCTCATCGTAGGGGTCGCCGGGCTTGATCGGCGAAACCCGCCGCGCGAAGTCGCTTTGGTACCGCGAGAAGCCCGTCATCTCGATCGGCCCGAAGCGAAACGGCGGGCCGCTGTCGAGCACCACCGACAACGCGGCGGTATGGGTCTCGGGATCGATGCGCGCCTCGGATCGGGCGATGCGCGCGGCGGCATAGCGTTTCTCTGCGAGCGCCGCCACGGCGCTACGCTTGGCCGCCTCCCACGCCTCCTGGCGAAAGCGCTCCCCTTTGACGAGCGACCAGCGCTCGACGATCTGGCGCAGGCGCGCCTCCCCCTCCGGATCGCTCTCCATCACCGGCCCGGTGAGTTGAATATCGACGCTCGTCACGCGCGTCGGAGGGCCGAGATCGACGCGAATGCGCACCACCGCGTCCCCGTTGGTTCGCTCGACGGCACTCGTCGCTACGGCGGAAAAGTAGCCTTCGCTGCGCGCTGCCGTCTCCGCCTGCTCGCGGGCTTCCGCGGCGAGCCGTGCGAGCAGTGCAGGTGTCATGTTCGGATAGTCCTGCCAGCGCACGAGGTCGAGCGACTTGCGCAACACGCCCCTTAGCGGCTCGGGCGCCTCGACCTCGACGCGATAGCGCAGCCCCTGCGCTTCGACCTGACGCGCCGTCTCGAGATCCGTCGCGGACGGCGACGAACCCTCGGGCGTCTTTGTCGCAGCATCGCTCGCGGGCGCAGGCGAGGCCGGCGACGCACCTTCGGTCGCGCCCGGCGCGACGTCCGTGTGTTCGGGTTCGGCGGTCGTCGGCTGGGCGATCGCCGCCGGCGCGAGCACGAGCACAACCGCGAAACACGCGGCGCGGACCCCGCCGCGTCCGAGGACGGTGCGCATGCGCGCCCGCGTCCCGCGGATGGGGGGCGCGACCGTGGGACGGGTTCGCGGTGTAGCCTCCATTACGGCGAGGGTATCGGTCGTCGGGCGATGCACGGCCGACAAAAACGCTAAGGGCCGGGTGCGTAGAACCCCGGTCTACGCGTCAGAGCAACACGCGCGCGGCCGTGTTATTCCGGGATGCTCTGGAGGATATACATCGCTTGCAGCAGCGGACTCGGCGTGCCGAGCGCACCGAACCAGCGCTTGTAAATGCCGCTGATCTCACCGGTGCGATAGAGTCGCGCAATGGCACGGTCCACGGCGAGTCGGAACTCGGGGTCGCGACGCATCACCAGCCCATACGGCTCGTAGGAATAAAGATCGTCGGAGAGCCGATACGTATTCGCATCCTTCGCCGTCACCGCAAGCCCGATGAGGATCACCCGGTCCGACGCGTAGGCATCCGCGCGGCCGTCGCGCACCGCTGCGAGACCGTCGGCGTGGTCCTTGACGGGAACCATGTCAGCTTTCGCGAGATTCTGCTCGAGCGCACTCTTCAGGGATCGCTCAGTGCTCGTGCCCGGGATGATGGCGACGCGCTTGCCGTTCAAATCCTTAACGGTGGCCAGGCTCGAGTTGACCTTGGAGAGGAAGCTCCCGCCATCGACGAAGGTCATGAGGCTGAAGTCCACGTCGCGACGGCGACTGATCGTCTGCGTCGTGGAGCCGCATTCGAGGTCCACCGCGCCCTCCTGGACTTTTCGCACCCGGTCGTCGACCGTGACCGGCTCCCACTTGATCGCAAGGTTGGGAAGCTTGAAATCGGACTTCATCTGCTCGACCACCGCGCGGCAGAGATCGACGGAGTACCCGGCGGGCTCCTTGCCCGGCGCCGCGAACGAGAACGGCACCGACGCCGCGCGATAGCCCAGGACGATGGTGTTGGTACGCGAGATGCGCTCGACGGTGTTTCCCGGCGACCCGGCGGTCTTCGACTCGGTCGTGGCGCAGCCCGCGAGCGCGGTGGCGGCGACGAGCACGGCAAGGGCGCGCGTGGCGGAAATTGGGAGCATGACGATCCTCAGGGCGGAAGCGGGGGAAAACCGCGATTCTGCCAGACGCGGAGACTTGAGCCGCCGATTCGCCTGCGTCGCCGCGAATTGCGGTTGGCAAGATCCAGGAGGGCCACTAAACCCCGCAGCGGCCGGCGGCGCGTTAAAGGAGCGAGACCGGCGCGGGTAGAATCGCTCGCGTGCGGGCTCATCTCTTAGCCCTCTATGGAATGATCTCATGAGAATCCCGCTTTTCGTTTCCCTCCTCGCGCTCGCCATGCTCACGTATTCGCACGCTTCCTCCGCGCAGGCAGCACCCCCGCTCGGGCCCCAGGAACCGCGCTGGAACCAAGTCGATCTGGAGGCCGAGGTGGCACGCGAGGTGCAGAACGACACCGTGGTCGCGACCCTTTACACCGAGGTCAACGAGGCGAATCCCGCGATGGTCGCGAGTCAGATGAACCGGACCGTCGCGGATGCGCTCAAGGCCGCGGGCGGCGTGAAGTCCGTCAAGGCGCGAACCGGCGGCAACTTCACGTACCCCGTGTACGACAAGGCGAACCGGGTGACCGGCTGGCGCGGCCGCGCCGAAATCCGGCTCGAGTCGCAGGATTTCCAGGCCATGGCGGAGCTCATCGGCAAGCTGCAGGCGTCGATGCAGCTCGCCGGCGTCGCGTTCGCGGTGTCGCCGGAGCTTCGCCGGCGCACCGAAAACGAGCTCATCGAAGAAGCGGTCGCCGCGTTTCGGGCGCGCGCCGAGGTCGCCACGCGTGCGCTCGGCGGCAAGAGCTATCGCATTCGCCGGGTCGCGCTCGACACCACCGGCGCCTTCCCGGCGCCACGGCCTTTCACCATGCACCGCGGTTCCGTGGCGATGGCGGCCGAGGCGCCGCCGCCGCCCCCGCTCGAGGGCGGCACCAGCAGCGTTCGCGTCGGCGCCGCGGGCACGATCGAAGTCGAGTGAGCGAGGCGACGACCGCACGCGCACTGTCGGTCGCCCTCGCGACGACGCTTGCGCTGCAGTCGGTCGCCTCGATGGCGATGGTTGCGCCATCGGTGCTCGCCCCGGCCGTCGCGAACGAGCTCGGGGTCGCGCCGCAGCGGATCGGTGTTTTCGTCTCCGCGGCGTATCTCGGCGCCATGATCTCGGGCCTCGTTTGCGGAGGACTGATCGGCCGATACGGCGTGCTGCGAGTGTGCATGCTCTCGGGGTTTGTCTGCGCGGCGGGACTCTGCGTCGGCGCGAGCGGGTTGCTCGGCGTGATCCTCGCCGCCGCGTTCGCGATCGGCTTCGGTTATGGGCTCGTGAATCCGGTGAGCTCGCACATCCTGGTGCGCGCGACCCCGCCGCGCATGATGTCGTTTGTCTTTTCTCTAAAGCAGACCGGCGTCCCGATCGGTGGCGCTATCGCCGGGGCGCTGGTGCCGCCGCTCCTCATTGCCGCTGGTTGGCGAGTGACGATCGTCGTCCTCGCGATCGGCTGTGCGCTGGTGTCGCTCGTGATCGGCGTGGCGGGCCGCGCGGGGTTCGCGCCGGCGACGCCCGAGTCACCGCCGAATACCGGCACTGGCGCCATCGACGCCCCACGGCTCGGCGGCGTGCTTCGTCGTGCCTTCGGCGGCCTCGGCGCGCCGATCCGCCTGATTGCCGCGCGCGCGGAGCTGCGCGAGCTTGCGGCGGTGTCGTTCATCTACGCGACGATGCAGCTCGCGCTCTTCACCTACCTCGTCTCGTACCTTCATCTCGAGCTCGGCCATTCACTCGTTGCCGCGGGGCTCGTTTTCGCGGCGGCGCAGGTCGCCGGCATCGTCGGCCGGATCGCGTGGGGCTGGCTCGCCGATCGCGGCATCCCGGCAAGGGCGATGCTCGGATTCCTCGGTGTGACGATGGCGGCAAGCGGCATTGCGGCGGCGGTGGCCGCGCGCGAGTGGTCCACGCTGGCGCTCACCCTGACGAGTGTCGTCTTCGGCGCTTCGGCGGTGGGTTGGAACGGCATATATCTCGCCGAGGTCGCGCGCCGGGCGCCGGCGGGCGAGGTCGGTCAGGCGACCGGCGGGACGCAGTTCTTCACCTTTCTCGGCGCGCTCCTCGGGCCGCCCGCTTTCGGCCTCATCGTGTCGGCGACCGGCCGATACGCCTGGGGCTACGCGGCGTTCGCGGTCCTGCCGCTCGTGATCGGCGTGTGGCTGCTCGCGAGCCGAGGGTCGCGGAAATGAGCCGGGGGTCGCGGAAATGAGCGCACGGCCGAGCGGGGTCGCGCGCGAGGCCGGGCGCGAGGGGGTCGTGCTGGTCCACGGTCTGTGGACCAACCGCTTCGTGATGAGCTATCTCGCGCGGCACCTCGCGCGCTCGGGCTTCAAGATCCATTCCCTCACCTACCGGTCGGTGCGCAAGGAGCTCGACGAGAACGCGGAAACACTTGCCCGGGTCATCGAAGCGGCGCCGGAGGAAAGGCTGCACATCGTTGGACACAGTCTTGGGGGCGTGGTCACGCTCGCCTCGCTCGCGCGCCACGCGCCCGAACGGGTCGCGCGCGTGGTGCTGCTCGCCTCGCCGGTCAGCGGGTGCGAAGTGGGGCGCCGGCTCTCCGCCCATCGCCTCATGCAGCCTTTCCTTGGCGCCACCGCGCCGCTCTGGCGCGAGCTTCGCCCGCCGGTCGTGGATCCACGCTACGAGATTGGAACGCTCGCCGGCACCGTGCCGTTCGGTCTCGGCCGTCTCGTGGCGCCGGTCGAGGGCGCGAACGACGGCGTGGTGCGCGTCGAGGAGGCACGTTATGCTGGCGCTCGCGACCACATCGAGCTTTCGCTCGCCCACAGCCAGGTGCTCGTCTCGCCGGAAGCGGCGCGCCAGGTGGTCGTGTTCCTGAAGACCGGAAGATTCGCGCGATGAAATTGGGCACACCGCTGAAGAACGTCTTTCCACACCGGGAGCGGTCGCGTGCGCGGCGGGGGAAGCGACTCGGGCAGGGAAGAGGGCCCTCCCTGCTTAAGCTGCGGACTCGCCCGTTTCTGCTCGCAGCCGTGCTCGTGGTGCCTGTGCTCGCGCTCGGGCCGGGCTGCACGACCCTCTCCTACTACTCGCAAGCGGTCGGCGGCCATCTCGAACTGATGCGGCGCGCTGAGCCTGTGGCGGACGCCCTGGCGAGCGAGACGACACCGGAGGACCTGCGTGCGAAGCTCGCGCGAGCCATCGCGATCCGCGAGTTCGCGAGCCGTGAACTCGGTCTGCCCGACAACGGCAGCTACCGCCGTTATGCAGACCTCGGCCGACCCTACGTCAGCTGGAACGTATTTGCCGCACCGGAGTTCGACGTGCGCGCGAAGGAGTCCTGTTTTCCCATTGCCGGCTGCGTCGCGTATCGCGGTTACTACGCGCGGGACGAGGCCGAGCGCGAAGCGGCGGCACTCCGCGCGCAGGGCTACGATGTTTTCGTCGGCGGCGTGCCGGCCTACTCGACGCTCGGCTGGTTCGACGATCCGCTCCTCAACACTTTCATCAACTACCCGGATCCGGAACTGGCGCGCCTGGTCTTCCACGAGCTCGCGCACCAGGTCGTATACGTCAAGGATGACAGCGCCTTCAACGAGTCGTTCGCGGTCGCGGTCGAGGAGGAGGGCGCGCGGCGCTGGCTCGCGGCCAACGCGACACCGGCGGACCGCGACCGGCACGAGACGCTGCAGCGGATGCGGCGCGACTTCCTGGTGCTCGTTGCACGCTATCGCGACCGCCTCGAAGCGTTTTACGCCGAGCCCGGCGCGCCGGAAGCGAAGCGCCACGGCAAGCAGGTGCTCTTCGACGAGATGAGAGCCGACTACGAGCGGCTCAAGGTCCAATGGGGCGGCTTCGCCGGATTCGATCGCTTCTTCAGCCAACCGAACAACGCCCTGCTCGTGTCGATCTCGACCTATAACGATTTCGTGCCGGCCTTCCAGGCGCTGCTCGCGCGCGAGGAGGGGGATCTACCGCGGTTCTACGGTGCGGTGAAGACGCTTGCCCGTCTGTCGAGAAAAGATCGCGATGTCGAGGTCGCAGCACTGGCGTCAGCGGCTCGCGTGGCTGGGGCTGGTGACGCGTCGAGCGGCGGGGACAAGGCGACGCTGCTCAGCCAGTGAAAGCGCCATTCGGAGACCATAGGGCGGACTCATCGCTGCCGCCTTTGGGGTCCTGCCATTCGGCGAAGTGCGGTTCGGGCAGTTTTCAGCCCAGCAAATCAGTCACCCGGGCGGGCGCCCCGAGCGCCCTGATTCCTTGCCGATTGCGGCGGTGCGCGATCAGCGCCTCCAAGCGCGGACTAATACACGTTCGCTGTGCACCCGCCGTGTGCAGAAATGCGCAGTACGACGCATCCGGGAACGGCCCTCGCATGAGAAGCTGGAGTTGGCCCCGCCGATGACGGCCCACGTGGAAAAGAAGGTACTCGCCGACGCGTTCGCTGTAGGGATGTTTGTCTCCGCGCTCGACAGACCGTGGATCGACACGCCATTCCTGCTTCAGGGGTTCCTCGTCGAGACCGAGGAGGAGGTGGCGCAACTTCGTCGCTATTGCCAGTTCGTCTACGTGGATCTCGCGCGCTCGGTCGGCCCCAGCTTCGAACACGATCGCTTGCGCGCCCTGAAGCTCGCCGCCGAAGCGGCCGAGCCGCGAGTGGTGACTGTGACCAAACAAGCGCGGCAACGCCGGGCAGAGAGCCCGGGCGGCGATACCGCAGTCGCCGAGCGCCCTGTTGCTTCGGAACGAGCCAGTGAGCCACCACCGGAAGCGCGTGGCAAGGGCGGGCGTGGCAGGCCGCGGCGACCGTCGGCGCCCGCGGGCCGCGGGGCACCCACGGCGGAAGGGCCGTCACGCTGGATGGCCCCGATCAGTGCCGAGGAGGCCGCGTTCCTCGGCAGGAGCTCAAGATCGAAGGACCCGACGAGCGGCAAGGCGCGCAAGGAACGCATCGCGAGCGCTTTCGGATTGGGCTGGGTCACTTCAGTCATCGATTGGTTTCGACGCTCCGAGACGCCGCACTTCGATTACGAGCCTGTCGGCCCGCCGCGGGAGGAGACGCCGCGGATCATCGTGTACCGCGAGGTCGCGTCCATCGCCGACGAGATGCCACGCGCCAAGGCGGCGCTGACCCGCACCGAGACCGTGTTGAAGCAGGTCGTCGCCGACGTCGAGCGCGGCGGTGCGGTCCACCTCGAGAAGGCCGAGGCCGTGGTGGGCGAACTGATCGACAGCATGGTGCGCAATCCGAACGCAACCGTCTGGCTCTCGCGCCTGAAGGACGTCGATCAGCGCGCCTATTCGCATAGTCTGCAGACGGCCATCTACATGGTCGCGCTCGGCCTGCACCTGGGCCTCGGGCGCGAAGAGTTGACGCACCTGAGCGTCGCCGGTTTGATGCTCGACATCGGCAAGATCCGCGTTCCTAAAGGGATCCTGGATAAGCCCGGCAAGCTGACCGACGCCGAGTTCGGCACGATCAAAGAGCATGTGCAGCACGGCCTGAACATCATCGCCGAGAACGCGACCGCCCATCGCAAGGTGATCGACGCAGTTGCGCGTCACCATGAGCGCGAAGACGGCAGTGGCTACCCGCATGGGCTCAAGGGCGAATCGATCGGCCTCCACGGCAGGATCGCCGGCATCGTGGATACGTTCGTCGCCCTCACCAACGAGCGCAGCTATGCAAAGATGCTCACCCCTCACGACGGCTTGCGCGAGCTCTACCGGTGGCGCGGAACACAGTTCCATGAGCCACTGGTGGAGCAGTTCATCCAGTCCGTCGGCGTGTTCCCGGTCGGGAGCATGGTGGAGCTCACCTCGGGCGATGTCGCAGTCGTCATCGCTCACAATCGCGTACGGCGCCTGAAGCCGCGCGTGCTCCTGCTGACGGGCCCGGACAAGACCTTGCTCACGCGCCCGATCGCCCTCGATCTGCTCTACGCACCGGCCGGACCCAATAACCAGGACATCACCATCGCGAGAGCATTGCCTGCCGGCGCCTACGGCATCGACCCGTACGAGTACTACATCCAATGATCTGGCCGCTTGCTCGCTCGCGCGCGCCGGCAGCGCGCGATTCGTCTGCGCATGCCGGCGCGCTGCTCGAGCCCGCCTCGATCGCAGAGACGATCGACGCCTTGCTCGCGGCTCATTCCGGCAGCGATCGAGGCGTAGCGGTCCTCTCGGTATGTTTGGGTGTCCTCGGGGCGCCTGATTTCGACTTCGACCCGCGCTTCGAAGACGCCGTTCAGGAGGCCGCGCTCGTGCGGCTACGCGCGGCGCTGCGGTCATCAGACCGAATCGGCGTCCTCTCGCGAACCGAACTCGCCGTCATCTTGCCGACGGTCGTCGGCGTCGAGCAGGCGGAACTCGCGGCGTTGAAACTGCTGCGAGCGTTCGAGGTGTCACTGCCCTGGAACGGCGCGGCACGGAGAATCCAGGCAGGGATTGGCGTCGCGTACGCCCCCGGTCAAGGTCATCCCGGCGCGACGTTGGTCCGATACGCACGCTCGGCGGCACAGGTCGCCAAGACAAAGGAAAGCGCATACCACGTGTTCGAGGCCGCCACGGACGGGGACGATACCGGATCGAACGATCTCGAGATCGAGCTGCGGCGCGCGCTGCAGGAGAACGAGCTCGCCCTGCACTACCAGCCGCAAATCAACCTCGCGACGGGGGATGCCGTCGGTGCGGAGGGCCTCGCACGCTGGACCATGCCGGGTGGTAGAGCGGTGAGCCCGGGGGTCTTCGTGCCGCTGGCGGAACGCCGCGGGCTGATGTCGAGCCTCACCAGCTGGACGTTGAGCAGCGGGCTTCGCCAGCTCTCAGCCTTCCGGGCGGCGGGATTGGATTTCACGCTCGGCCTGAATGTCTCGCCCATCAATCTCGCCGAATCCGACTTCCCCGAGATGCTCGCGCAAAGTCTCGCGATGTGGTCGGTGCCCGCCGACCGGATCACCCTCGAGATCACCGAGAGCACCCCAATGCACGACGCCGACAAAGTACTGCCGATGCTGCAGCGCCTCAAGTCGGTTGGCGTGCGCCTGGCCATCGACGACTTCGGCACCGGCTACTCGTCGCTCGCCCTCTTGCGGCAGCTGCCTGTGGACGAGCTGAAGATCGACCAGCAGTTCGTACGCGGCATGCTCCAGTCGGACGCGAGCATGCAGATCGTGCGGACCGTGCTCGACCTCGCGCAGAACTTCGGCCTCAGGACGATCGCTGAAGGCGTGGAGGACGAGGCGACGTTGAGCGCGCTGCGCGAGTTGGGTTGCAACCAAGCCCAGGGCTACTTCATCAGCAG
>Ga0209254_10006003_pt1 | contig 11177 bp, 9 predicted proteins | sample FrelakmetDIP11DI_FD_187148 | JGI IMG/M metagenome (GOLD analysis project Ga0209254, IMG submission 187148) | Freshwater lake sediment microbial communities from the University of Notre Dame, USA, for methane emissions studies - DIP11 DI (SPAdes)... | ecosystem: Environmental > Aquatic >... | reverse complement strand
GGCACCGGGGTAGACGGCGGTGACGGCGACCTGCGGCGGGGCGACGTTCGGATATTGCTCGACGGCGAGTTGCCGCACCGCGAGCAGGCCGACCAGCGATAGGATCAACGCGATGACGGTCGCGAAGACCGGCCGGCCGACGAAGAAGCCCATCTGAATTGCCTATTTCGACTTCGCCGGCGCGCCAGGGATGGCGGCAGGAGCCGCGCCTGCGGCGGGCTTTTGCGCGGCGCCGGCGGGCACCGGCGCGACGACCATCCCGGCCTGCGCGCGCTGCACGCCGTCGACGATGACGCGCTCGCCGGCGGAAAGCCCCTTCTCGACGATCCAGTCTTCCCCGTGCCACTCGCCGACGACGAGGTCGCGGCGCTCGACCTTGTCGTCCGCGCCGACCACCCACGCGACGTGGCCGTTGGGCACCTTCACGACGGCTCTCTGCGGGATCAGCACGGCGTTCGGGCGCTCGCCGACCTTGAGCTCGACCTGCACGTACATGCCGGGGAGCAGCTGCCGCTTCGGGTTGCCTATGACGGCGCGTTGCGTGATCGTGCCGGTTTCCTTGTTGACCTGGGCGTCGGTGAAGTCGATGCGGCCTACCCCAGTCAGCTCGCTGCCGTCGGGCAGCACGAAGCGGGCGGTGTTCGCGCCCTCGCCGGCGCGGATCTCGCCGCGCTCCACCGCACGGCGCAGCACGATCGCGTCGCGGTCGGGCGTGGTGAACGTGACGTAGATCGGGTCGATCCTGTCGATCGTCACGAGGTGCGTGGGCTGGCCGCGCCCGACCAGGCGACCCTCGGGCACCAGCGTCTGCCCGACGCGGCCCGACTCGGTGGCGTACACCTTCGTGTAGCCGAGGTTGAGCTTCGCCGACTCGACGTTGGCCTGCGCCGAGTCGACCTGCGCCTTCGCCGAGTCGACCTGCGCCAGCGCAGACTTCTCCTGCGCCGCCGCGTCGTCGTACTCCTGCTTGCTGATCGCCTCCTCCTTGACCAGCGGCGCCAGCCGCCGCTCGCGCGCCTGCGCGTTGGCGAGCGCAGCCTGGGCGTTGGCGAGCGCGGCGCGCGCGTTGGCAAGCGCCGCCTGCGCGCTGCGCAGCGACTGGTCGTACTGCGACGGGTCGATCGAGTAGAGGAGCTGCCCGCTGCGGACGTCGGTGCCTTCGGTGAAGTGGCGCTTCTCGAGGATGCCCTCGACGCGCGCGGCGATCTCGACCGAGCGGTACGCCTGCACGTTGCCGACATACTCGCGCACCACCGGCACGGTCTGCCCACGGGCGGCAAGCACGCCGACCTGCGGCGGAGGGGGCGCCTTGGCGGCCTCCTTCTTCGCCTCGCCGCAACCGGCGAGCGCGGCGACGGCCATCGCCATCCCCGCAACGGCATGCGCTGCACGAAACCCCACGTCGTCCCCTCCAGGTCCGGGCGTCAGCCCTTCGGCAGTTCGGCGGCGGCGAGGTCGCGGGCGAGGCCCGCGAGCACGCGGCCGAGCGCCGCGTTCATCGCCGCGGCGACCGCGTCGGCGCCGGGGCCGTCGATCGGCGCGCGCTCGCGGTACTCGCGCGTCCACACCACGCCTCCGGGGTAGGCCGCGCGCGATACGTACCAGTTGACCGCCACCTCGGCCTCTGCCTTCGCGGTGCGCGCATCCGCGTAGAGCGATGCGACGAAGCCCTCCAGCACGTAGTCGGCGCCCTCGAGGCCCACGCCCGCACGCACGACGCGGTCGAATACACGCGCCGCCGACAGCGCGCGCGCCGCCGCTTCGCCGACCATCGACGCGGGGCTCGCGAAGAACTCGTGGTAGAAGTCGGACTCGACCTTGAGCTCGCCCGTGCGGTACACGAAGCCGCGGTCGCGGTACGGCGCGGCCACGGTGATCGCGCCGACGCGCAGCGTGCCTGCGTGCGTGCGCGGCCCCGGCGCGGGCAGCTCGGGTTCGAGCAGGAACGTCCGCTTGACCGGCGACGGCCGCGTCAGCGAGCACGCCGGCAGCACCGCCGCCAGCGGCAGCAGCACGATCGCGCGGCGGCGGGTGAAGGATGTCGTCATCGCGTGCGCTCCAGCGGGGTAGGCGGCTCGCCGAACAGCAGGCCGGACGGATGGCGCTTCGCGTTCTCCGTCAGGTCGCGCAGGTTCTCGGTGATCTGGCGCAGGTTCTCGATCGTGCCGGCCAGGTTGGCTTCGCTGCCGCCGGTGATCCGCTCCAGGCGCGACAGCGTGCGCTCGAGGTGCGCGACGGCAGCCGCGAGCTTCGGATCGTTGATCAGCTTGCGCAGGTCGCCCACCGCGGCATCGGCGTTCTCGGGAATCCTCTTCAGCGCCGGGCTCGACAGCAGCGACTTCAACTCGGCGTTGCTCTGGCGCAGCTCGGCGAGCAGCGCGGCGCCTTCGTCGGACAGGCGTTTCGTGTCCACCGACTTGAGCGAGGACTCGATCTGCGCCAGCGTGCGGTTGGTCTGCTCGCCGAGCTTGCGCGTGTCGACCGCGCCGACCCGCTCGTTGGTCGTGACGAGCAGCGTGTTGAGGTTCGCCATCGTGCCCTCGACATCGAGCTTGCGCAGCCGCTCGATGATCTCGCTGGCAGCGTTCACGAACGAAGTGAGCGTCGAGCGCGCGCTGGGTATGAAGATGTTGACCGGCTTCCAGTCGAACGCCAGCACGGGATTGGTCGCCGGGTCGACGTAGTCGATCTCGAGGTAGCTCGTCCCCGTGATCCCCTGCGGCGCCAGCCGCATGCGCAGGCCGCGCTCGACCTCCAGGGCCCAGTTCGGGGCGTCGGTGAGGTCGCCGGCACTCGCGCGCCCGCCGAGCAGCCGCGGCTGGATCTCGGCCTCGACCAGCACGAAGCGCGCGCGCTCGGAGATCGGTCTGTCGAGCTGGTAGCGGATGTGGGTGAACGAGATGAGCGTGACGTCGCCGATCACCACGCCGCGGTACTTGAGCTTGCTGCCGATGTCGAGCCCCTGCACCGATTCGTCGAAGTACGACTCGATGGTGAGCTTCGGCGTGAACCAGCGGCCGCTGCCGACGACGAGCAGGATCGCCACCGCGCAGATCACCGCGCCGATGACGAACAGGCCCAGCTTGAAGTAGTTCGCTCGCAGGCTCATCTGGAATTCCTGTCGTCATTCCCGCGCAGGCGGGAATCCAGCGTCGTTGCACTGCGGAGACGCTGGATCCCCGCGTTCGCGGGGACGACGCATGGCGTGGAGTGGCCGTTCATGTCGTGGCAACGCGTCAGGCGGCGATCGGCTCGGGCTCGCGGCGGAAGAACGAGCGCACGCGCGGGTCGTCGCTTTCGTCGCGCAGCTTCCGCGGATCGCCCTCCGCGATGATGCCCCGCGCCTGCCGGTGGATCAGGATAACCCGATCGGTGGCTGTGTAGACGCTGGCGAGATCGTGCGTGACGAGCACGAACGTCACGCCGGTGGCCTCGGACAGCCGCCGGATCGTCGCATCGAGCGAGGCGGCGGTGATCGGGTCGAGCCCCGAGGAAGGCTCGTCGAGGAACAGGATCTCGGGGTCGAGCGCCATCGCGCGCGCGATGCCGGCGCGCTTCTGCATGCCGCCCGAGAGCTCGGCGGGCATGTGTCCGGTGAAGCCCTCGAGGCCGACCAACTCGAGCTTCATGCGCGCGATCAGGTCGATGGCGTCGTCGGGCAGGTCGGTCGCGGTCTCCAGCGGCAGCCGCACGTTCTCGAGCAGCGTCATCGAGCCGAACAGCGCACCCGACTGGTACATCACGCCGAAGCGCGACAGGATGCGCTCGCGCACCTCGCCGTCGGCGGTGGCGATGTCGGCGTCGCCGAACAGGATCTGCCCGCGGATCGGCGGCAGCAGCCCGATCATGTTCTTGAGGATCGTGCTCTTGCCCGAGCCGGAGCCGCCCAGGATGCCGAACACCTCGCCGCGGCGCACCTCGAAGTTCACGTTGGTCAGGATCGGCACGCCGTCGTAGCCGGTGTCCAGGCCGACGACGCGGATGATCGGTTCCCCCTTGGCGAGCGTCGCGGATCCCATGGTCTCAGAAGTTGAGCAAGTAGTAGGCGAGCGCGAACAGGCCGTCGACGACGACCAGCATGATGATGCACGACACCACGGCCCGCGTGGCCGAGTCGCCGACCGCCGAGGCGCCCGCCGCCGTCTGCAGACCGCGCAGGCAGCCGATGCCGCCGATGAGGATGGCGAAGAAGAACGTCTTGATGAAGCCGGCGATGAAGTCCTTCATGTTCACCGCTACGTCAGCCTCGCGGAAGAACGTGATGAACGGGATGCCGAATGTCTGCATCGTCACCGCGCCGCCGACCAGGCCGACGACGTTGGAGAACAGCGTGAGCAGCGGCGCCGTCAGCAGCAGCGCGATGATCCGCGGCGTGACCAGGAAGCGCACCGGGTCGAGCCCCATCGTCGTCAGAGCGTCGACCTCCTGGTTGACGCGCATCGTGCCGATCTCGGCGGCGAACGCGGCGCCCGAGCGGCCCGCGAGCAGGATCGCCGTCATCAGGGGCCCCAGCTCGCGCAGCATCGACAGCGCGATCAGGTCGGCGACGAAGATCTCCGCGCCGAAGCGCTTCATCGGCACCGCGGACTGGAATGCGAGGATCATGCCGAGCAGGAAGCTGATCAGCGCGACGATCGGCAGCGCATCGGCGCCGGCACGCTCGGCGATGCGCCACACTTCGCGCCAGCGGACACTGCGCGGATGCGTCGCCGCGTGCGCCAGTGCGGCGGCCGTCTCGCCGATGAAGCGAATCTGCGTCCTGAGGTCGCGGCCGACCTGCTCCGCGGCACGCCCGATTTCCTCGACGACCGGGATACGCGCCGGCGGCGGGTCGAGGTCGTGCTCGAGGCGCCGCGCGTCGAACTGCCGCAGCAGCGCGTCGAACGGCGGCCGCAGGTTCTTCACCTCCAGCGGCGCCGAACGCTCGTGGCGCAGCAACTCGATCAGCAGCGCCGCGCCCGCGCCGTCGCAGTAGTCGACGCCGCTCGCGTCGACGAGCACCCGGCGCGAGGGCTCGGCGCCGACGGCGTCGCGCACCGGCTTCCAGAGCTCCTTCAGCGCCGCGGCGTCGAGGCGACCGGTCAGCGTGAGGACGCGCTGGCCGCTCTGGTCGTCGGCGACGGCGAATGCTGCCATGCGCGCGCTGCTCCTGCTAGTCCGCGAGCTCGACCTGCGTGCCGAACACGCGCACGCGGTCGCCCTCGCGCAGCGCGGGCTCGTGGGCCTGCGACAGCGTGCGCGCACCGCCGCCGTCCATGCGCACGACGATCTCCCAGCGCGGACGCTCGTAGGACTGCGGCCGCTTCGCGTAGCCGGCGCCGCCGGCGGCGCCTAGCACCACGACGTTGCCGGAGGTGAAGTTGTACTGCGTGGACACGCGGCCCGGCGCCTCGCCGGGGAAGGCAGCCGACGCCCCGAGCGGCGTCCACGTCTGCTTCTCGGTGACGGTGCGAATCGCTTCGATGCGCCCGCAGTTGTCGCAGCGTGCCTGCGCCGCCGCTGGTGGGGCGGCGAGCAGCAAGACCAACAGGGGAGTCGCCAGCGGCTGCATCCTAATCCTGGTACTGCTGGAGGTAGAACATCGCGTGCAGCAGCGGGCCGGGGGCACCCAAACCCCCGAACCAGCGGTGGAAGATCGCGTCGATTTCGCCGCTGCGGTAGAGGCCGACGAGCGCACGGTTGACGGCGAGGCGGAAGTCGGGGTCGTCGCGGCGCACGACGATCGCGTACGGCTCGTAGGAGAAGTCGTCGCCGACGAACGCGTAGGTGACGGGCTTCGCCGCGCGCGCGCGCTGCCAGGTGAGCACGATGCGGTCGCCGGCCACGCCGTCGACCTTGCCGGCCGCCAGCGCGGCCATGCCCTCGGCGAGATTCGCGACCGGCACGAGCGTCGCGGGCGCGCCGATCGCGGAAAGCTGCGCGGTCAGCGCGCGCTCGGTGGTGGTACCGGGGATCACGGCGATGCGGCGCCCCTTGAGGCCGGCCAGGCGCGCGATCTTCGCCCCGGCGCGCACCAGCACGCTGCCGCCGTCGACGTAGATCGGCACGCTGAAGTCGACCCTCTCCATGCGGCCTAGCGTGATCGTGGTCGTGCCGCACTCGGCGTCGACCTCGCCCTTCGCGACCGCGTCGAGCCGCGTGGCAGCGTCGACGCCTCGCCATTGCACGTCGAGCCTGGCCATCCCGAGCCCGGCCCGGATCGACTCCGCGACGCGCTCGCAGAGTTCGGCTGCGTAGCCGCGCACGCGTTCGCCCTCCTTGAACGAGAACGGCGCGGCCGCCTCGCGGTAAGCGAAGCGCACAACGCCCGTGGACTTGATACGGTCGATCGTCGCGCTCGCCGCCGCGGCGGCTGCCGGCAACACGGCCATGGCCACGAGGAGCGCGAGGCGCGCGAGGTGCGCTCGCACGCCGCGGCGCAGGGCGGACGTTCGTCGAACTTGCGTTGCCATGCGGTGCACAACCCCTCGCCGAAACCGCGGCAGTCTAGCACGCAAGGCGCGCCCGGCGCCTCGCCCACCCGGCGGCGGCGTTGTCCAGGGCCTGGCACTGCCTTGGCCTGACGCGCGGGCAGCCTGGGGCGTCCACGGCGTCTAACGGCCCTGGCCTCACCCGCGGCCGCGCGTCGGCTACCATTGCGCCTCGCCAGTTGCATCGCCCATCCCGGAGAACTCCATGAGAGCCGCCCCCCTTCTCGCCGCACTCGTTCTGGCCCTGACCGCGGCGCAGCCCGCCCTCGCCCAGGCGCCGGCGGACACGCTCGGTCGCATCAAGGCCGCAAAGGCGATCAACGTCGCGTTCGCCGGCGACTCGCTGCCGTTTGCGTTCGTCGACAAGGACACCCGTCCCGCCGGGTACTCGATCGACCTGTGCAACAAGGTGATCGTCGGCATAGGCCGCGCGGTCGGCGAGCCGAATCTCAAGGTGAACTGGAAGATCGGCACCACCGCCGAGCGACTTGCGATGGTGGCGGACGGCCGCGCGGACCTCGAGTGCGGCAACACCACGCCCACGCTCGGCCGCATGAAGGTCGTGGACTTCTCGTCGATGGTGTTCGTGGACTCGAGCGGGCTGATGGTGCGGCGCGACGCGAAGGCGACGCGCTTCGGCGATCTCGGCGGCAAGAAGATCGCGGTGATCGGCGGAACCACCACCGAGGTGCGCCTCGCCGAGGCGCTCAAGGAGCGACTGGTGAACGCCGAGGTGATCCGCGTGCGCGATGCGGGTGAAGCGGTCGCGATGCTCGATGCCGGCAGCGTCCAAGCGTTCGCCAGCGACAAGCTCAAGCTGGTGGGGGCGGCGCTGCAGTCGAAGGATGCGAAGGCGCTGGCCGTGCTCGACGAGAACATCTCGCTCGAGCCGTATGCATTCGCCGTGCCGCGCAACGACACCGCCTTCCGCGTCGAGGTCAATCGCGCCCTGGCGCAGGTCTACGCGGGTGGCGAGCTGCAGTCGATCTTCGGCCGCTGGTTCGGCTCGCTCGGCCCGCCCTCCGGGCTGCTGCTGTCGCTGTACGCGCTGAACGCCCTGCCCGAGTAGGGCCGCCACGGCAGTGGATTGACAGTCGCCGGAACCCGGGCGAGCATCGTTCCGCTCGCTCCCGCCCGGCCGCATGTCCGAACCCATCCGCCTCCTGCTCAACGGCGAGCCCGTCGAGGTCGCCGGTGTCTCGCCGCAGACCACGCTGCTCGAGTGGCTGCGTGAGCACCGTCGCCTGACCGGCACCAAGGAGGGCTGCGCCGAGGGCGACTGCGGCGCGTGCACGGTGGTCGTCGCGGAGCCGGACGGCGCCCTCCTCGCATGGCAGCCGGTCAACGCGTGCATCCGGCTTCTTCCGTCGCTCGACGGCAAGGCCGTCTTCACCGTCGAATCGTTGCAGCAGTCCGACGGCACGCTGCATCCCGTGCAGCAGGCGATGGTCGAATGCCACGGCTCGCAGTGCGGCTTCTGCACTCCCGGCTTCGTGATGAGCCTCTTCGGCCTGTACAAGAATGCGAGCGCGGCTTCGCGCGCCGAGGTCGACGACACGCTGTCGGGCAACCTGTGCCGATGCACCGGCTACCGGCCGATTCTCGCTGCCGCGCAGCGGATGCGCGAGCTGCCCGCGGCGATGGGCTGGCGCGCGCCGGGTCGCGCCGCCGATGGGTCTCGCACCGTTGACATCGAGGAGGAGCAGCTCGCGCAGCAGCTCGCCACGCTCGCGCGAAGCGGCGGGTTCGACTACGAAGGCGCCGGGCAGCGCTGGCTCGCGCCCTGCGACGAGGCCGCTTTCGCCATCGCGCGCGCCGAGCATCCGGACGCCCTGATCGTCGCCGGAGCGACCGACGTCGGCCTGTGGGTCACGAAGCAGCACCGCGACCTCGGCACGCTGATCCACACGGGTGCTGCGCGCGACCTCGCGCGCATCGAGCGCAGCGCGGAGGGGCATGTGATCGGCGCGGCCGCGAGCCTCGCCGACGCGTTTGCCGCGCTCGACGAGGACTTCCCGGAGCTGCACGAGGCGTGGGAGCGCTTCGCCTCGCCGCCGATCCGCGCCAGCGGCACGCTTGGCGGCAACGTGGCGAACGGCTCGCCAATAGGCGACTCGATGCCTGCGCTGATCGCGCTCGGTGCAAAGGTCGTGCTGCGCAGCCGCGACACCTCGCGCACGCTGCCGCTCGAGGACTTCTACCTCGCCTACCGCAAGACCGCGCTCGCGCGCGGCGAGTTCGTCTCGCGCATCGTCGTGCCGCCTCGCGGCGAGGGCCTGCTGCTGCGCGCGTGGAAGGCCAGCAGGCGCCACGACCAGGACATCTCCGCGGTGTTCGCGTGCTTCGCGCTGCGATTGGCAGGCGGCGATGTCGTTACCGCGCGCATCGGCTGCGGCGGCGTGGCGCCCATCCCGGCTCGCGCGCGGCGCGCCGAGGCGGCGCTCGCCGGCCAACCGTGGACCGCGGCGACCGCCGAGCGCACCGCGCAGGCGCTTGAAGGCGAGTTCACGCCGATCGACGACATGCGCGCGTCGTCGGCGTACCGCCGCAAGGTGCTCGGCAATCTGGTGCGGCGACTGTGGCTCGAGGGGGGCGGCTCGCGCGCCCCGACCCGCGTGTCCGACGTCGCCGCGAGCGAAGCGCGATGAACGATCCGCGCGAGGTCCTGCCGCTCGACGCTGTGGACGTGCCGCACGAGTCGGCCGCGCTGCACGTCAGCGGCCGCGCCGCGTATACCGACGACCTTGCCGAGCCGCTCGCCACGCTGCACGTGGCGCTCGGGCTCTCGCCGATCGCGCATGGCCGCCTGCGCGGCATCGACCTCGACGCGGTGCGTGTGGCACCCGGCGTGGTCGACGTGATCGTCGCCGCGGACGTTCCCGGCGTCAACGACGTCGGCCCGATCCAGCACGACGACCCGATCCTCGCCGACGGCGTCGTGCACTTCGCCGGGCAGCCCGTGTTTGCAGTCGCGGCGACGAGCGTCACGGCCGCACGCCGGGCCGCGCGCCTGGCGCGCTACGACATCGAGCCCTTGCCGGCCCTCCTCACCATCGAGGAAGCGCTCGCCGCCGAGTCGTACGTACTGCCGCCGGTGCACGTGGCTCGCGGCGACGCGGCGCGCGCCATCGCCGCCGCCCCGCACCGGCTGTCCGGCGAGGTCCACAGCGGCGGCCAGGACCACTTCTACCTCGAAGGCCAGGTGGCGCTGGCGGTCCCGGCTGACGACGGCGGCGTGCACGTGCACTGCTCCACGCAGCATCCCGGCGAAGTGCAGCACATGGTCGCGCATGCACTCGGCCTGCCCGCGCACGCCGTGGTCGTCGAGTGCCGGCGCATGGGTGGCGGCTTCGGCGGCAAGGAGACGCAGATGTCGCTGTTCGCGTGCGTCGCGGCGATCGTCGCGCGGCGCACCGGACGCGCGGCGAAGCTGCGCCTCGACCGCGACGACGACATGATCGCGACCGGCAAGCGCCACGCCTTCGTGCACCGCTTCGCGGTCGGCTTCGACGACGATGGCCGCATCCTCGGACTGGACCTGACGCTCGCCTCGCGCTGCGGCTTCTCCGCCGACCTGTCGGGCCCGATCAACGACCGCGCCGTGTTCCACGCCGACAACACGTACTGGCTCCCGGACGTCGCGATTCACTCGTACCGCTGCCGCACGAACACCGTGTCGGACACCGCGTTTCGCGGCTTCGGCGGACCGCAGGGCATGTTCGCCATCGAGGCGGTGATGGACGAGGTCGCGCGGGCATTGTGCTGCGACCCGCTCGACGTGCGCACGGTCAACCTCTACGGCACCACCGAGCGCAACGTCACGCCATTCGGCATGACGGTCGAGGACAACATCGCGCCGCCGCTGACGGCGGAGCTCGCCCGCACGTCGCGCTACCGCGAGCGGCGCGCAGCGATCGCGGCGTGGAACCGGGAAAGCCCGGTGATCAAGCGCGGCATCGCGCTCACACCGGTGAAGTTCGGCATCTCGTTCACCGCGACGCACTACAATCAGGCTGGCGCGCTCGTCCACGTCTACAACGACGGCACGGTGACGCTCAACCACGGCGGCACCGAGATGGGCCAGGGGCTGTTCACCAAGGTGCGCCAGGTCGTCGCGCGCGAGATGGGGCTGCCCGTCGCGGCGATCCGCGTCACCGCCTCAGACACGAGCAAGGTGCCCAACGCGTCCCCCACCGCCGCCTCGTCGGGCAGCGACCTCAACGGCATGGCGGCACAGGACGCGGCGAGCAAGCTCCGGACCCGGCTCGCCGAGTTCGCCGCGCGCAAGTTCGACTGCGACCCGCAGGAGGTCGCCTTCCGCGACGGCGTCGTGCACGCCGGCACGCACTCGCTGCCTTTCGCCAAGCTCGCGCGCAGTGCCTACTTTGCGCGCGTGCCGCTGTCGGCGACCGGCTTCTACGCCACGCCGAAGATCCACTACGACCGCAAGACGCTGTCAGGCCGGCCGTTCTTCTACTACGCCTACGGCGCAGCGGTCTCCGAGGTGGCGATCGACACGCTGACCGGCGAGCACCGGCTGCTCGCCGTCGACATCCTCCACGACGTCGGCAACTCGCTCAATCCGGCGATCGACCGCGGTCAGATCGAAGGTGGCTTCCTGCAGGGTTGGGGATGGCTCGCGATGGAGGAGCTGTGCTGGAACGACAACGGCGAGCTGACCACGCACGCGCCGTCGACCTACAAGAT
>Ga0209254_10006002_pt1 | contig 11179 bp, 10 predicted proteins | sample FrelakmetDIP11DI_FD_187148 | JGI IMG/M metagenome (GOLD analysis project Ga0209254, IMG submission 187148) | Freshwater lake sediment microbial communities from the University of Notre Dame, USA, for methane emissions studies - DIP11 DI (SPAdes)... | ecosystem: Environmental > Aquatic >... | reverse complement strand
GTCCTATTCCACCGGCGCCTCGGGCAAGGGGGAGGACGTGGAGCGGGTCCGCGAGGCGGTGCGTATCGCGCGGGAGCGGCGCCCGGACCTCAAGATCGAGGGTCCCATCCAGTACGACGCGGCGGTGGACGCCAGCGTCGCCGCCTCCAAGATGCCCGGAAGCGAGGTCGCTGGGCACGCCACCGTCTTCATCTTCCCGGACCTGAACACCGGCAACAACACCTACAAGGCGGTCCAGCGCAGCGCCGGCGCCGTGGCCATAGGCCCGGTGCTCCAAGGTCTCAACAAGCCGGTGAATGATCTGAGCCGTGGCTGCACTGTGACCGACATCGTCAACACGGTGGCGATCACCGCCATCCAGGCGCAGTTCGCCGGCCAGGGCCTGGATGCCAAGCAGAAGGTCGCCGCAGACATCCCAGAAGGAGTGACCCCGTGAAGGTTCTGGTACTCAACTCGGGCAGCTCGTCGATCAAGTTCCAGCTCTTCGACTCGGACGGCTGGCGGCCGTTGGCTAGCGGGGCGGTTTCCCGCATCGGCGAGCCGGAGGGCGAGATTCGGGCCAAGTGGCTGGACGGGGAGGGACGGCAGCAGAGCCGCGAGGAGCGCCTGCCCATCCCCGACCACCAGGACGGGATCGACCGCATCATTACGGGGCTGCGCCGCGGCGGCGTCCTGGCGGACCTCTCGGAGCTCGCGGCCATCGGTCATCGAGTGGTCCACGGCGGGGAGCGGTTCCACAGCCCCACGGTGGTGGACGACACCGTTGCCGGGGCCATTCGCGACATGATCCCGCTCGCCCCCCTGCACAACCCCGCCAACCTGGACGGGATCGAGGTGGCCCGCCGGCTCTTCCCCCAGGTGCCCTCGGTGGCGGTGTTCGATACCGCCTTCCACCAGACCATGCCGCGCACCGCCTACCGCTACGCCATCCCGGAGTACCTGTACCGGGAGCACCGGGTGCGTCGCTACGGCTTCCACGGCACCTCCCATCACTACGTCGCCGAGCGGGCGGCGGCCCTGCTGGGGAAACCCTTTCACCAGTGCAACCTGATCACGCTCCATCTCGGCAACGGGGCCAGCGCCACCGCCATCCGCGGCGGCAAGAGCATCGATACCTCCATGGGGATGACCCCCCTGGAGGGCCTGGTGATGGGCACCCGCTGCGGCGACATCGACCCCGCCATCCACTTTTATCTCTGCAAGAACCTGGGGCTCGACTACGAGACCCTGGAGGACCTGCTGAACCGCCAGAGCGGTCTCCTGGGGCTCTGCGGCGTCAACGACATGCGGGAGATCCAGCAGCGGGCGGAGGAGGGCGACGATCGGGCGGAGCTGGCGATCGGCATCAGCGCCCACCGCCTGAAGAAATACATTGGCGCCTATTACGCAGAGTTGGGTCGGGTGGACGCCATCGTCTTCACCGGCGGCATCGGCGAGAACGACGCGGACATGCGCTGCCGGGCCTGCGAGGACCTCGACGGCCTGGGAATCAAGCTAGACGACGAGGCCAATCTTGCCCCCGAGGATGGCGAGCGGCGCATCAGCACCCCGGACAGCCCGGTCCAGGTCCTCGTCATTCCAACCAATGAGGAGTTGGCCATCGCCCGGCAGGCCCTTACGGCCGTCCAGGGGTGAGGATCGCCCCAAACCTGCACGGGCCCGAGTCGCCCCGGTCAGCGCATGCCCAGGGGGGAGACCCCGAATAACCAGGCATGCAGGGCGCCGATGAAGGCCCCGTAGAGTACCAGCCCCCCCACCAGGGCAATGACGTCGTTGGCCCGTCCCGGCGGTGCCCCATGGACGGGGGGCGGCGTGCGGCGCTTCAGCGAGATGCGATCGGCTACCGCCCACGCCAGGAAGGACCCGAACAGGAGCACATCCGCCAGATTCCCGTTCGCCAAGAGATGGGCGAAGGCCCACAGCTTTACCGCGGCCAGCATGGGGTGCTTGGCGGCCGTCTGGATCCGCCCCGGCAGGTAGGCGGCGAGCAGCAGGGGGAAGGCCGGCAGCATCACGAGGAGCGCCACATGCCGCAGCCAGGTGGGCGGGGCCCACAGGGGTACTGGGTCGTGACGGGCGAGCCCATAGCCCCAGACGATCAGCACGAACCCCACCAGACTCGCGACCGAATAGACCCCCTTCCAAGGGACCTCTCCGAGCCGCGCGACCGTGCGATCCCGCCAGGCGGGGGCGGCCATGCCCAGCGAGTGCACGCCGAGGAAGATCACCAAACCAAGGATCAACAGGCCCATGGGACTCTCCCCTGTACAGATGGACGATCAGTGTGTGGCTGCGCCGGTCCGAGCGATGGCGTCCGTCGCCGGGGCTTGGGACAATGCTACCGGAATAGGGGCGCGGCTGCCCCGCCGTCTGCGCTCACGATCCCGGACCCGTGGGCCCCGGTCGGCGCCGGTCGCGACAGGCGGCTCAGCCGCCGCCAGCGTTGGGAGCCAGACACCTTGGACCACCTGATCCAGGCTCGAGACCTCGTGAAGACCTTTCCCGGCGTGCGCGCCGTGGACGGGGTGAGCTTCGCCGTGGCCGCGGGGCACTGCTTTGGGCTGCTCGGACCCAACGGGGCGGGCAAGACCACCACCCTGGAGATGCTGGAGGGCATCCAGACACCGGACGGGGGCGAGGTGCTCTATCGCGGCCAGCCCCTGGACCGGGCCTATCGGGAGTCCATCGGTATCCAGTTCCAGGCCACGGCGCTCCAAGACTTCCAGACTGTTGCGGAGTCCCTAAGTTTGTTCGGGAGCCTCTATCGGCGCCAAGCGCACCGGGACGAGCTGATCCGGTTGTGCAATCTGGGGGAGATCCTGGAGCGGGATACCAGAAAGCTCTCCGGGGGACAGCGCCAGCGCCTGCTGTTGGCCATCGCCCTGGTCAACGAGCCGGAGCTAGTCTTTCTGGACGAGCCCACGACGGGGCTCGACCCCCAGTCGCGCCGAAATTTCTGGGGCCTGATCGAGACGGTGCGCCGGCGTGGTGCCACCGTGATCCTGACCACCCATTACATGGAAGAGGCGGAGCGCCTGTGCGATGAGGTCGCCATCGTCGACCGGGGCCGGATCATCGCCCAGGGCGCACCCAGCCGCCTGGTGCGGGAGCATTTCCCCGCCGCCGTGGTGCGCCTGCCGGTGGACTCCTGGCCGGCCGCCCTGCCCCTGCCGGCGGGGGCGGTGCGCCGCGACGGGGAGATCGAGCTCTTCACCGACCAGGTGGCCCCGGTCCTCAAGGGACTCGAGCAGGTGGGGGCCGAGATCCAGGATCTGCGGGTCTCCGCCCCCAACCTGGAAGACCTCTTCCTCAAGCTCACCGGCCATGCCCTGCGGTCTTGAGCAAAGCGGCTGAATCGGGAGCCTGACGCATGTGGCGCCGCATCCTCGCCATCCTCGTCGCCCGCAACCGGGAGTTCTACCGGGACCGGGCCGGGCTCGGCTGGAACATCTTCATGCCGATCCTGATGGTGCTGGCCTTCGCCTTCATCTTCAGCGGCGAGCCGGAGGATCAGCTCAAGGTCGGGGTGGTGACCCCGGACGGTGCCCTGCCCGCGCAGGGCTCGGGGCTTCTCGCCCTGGAGTACGTCCGCTTCGTGTCCGTCGCCGACGCTGAGGCGGCGGTCCAGAAGGTGGAGCGTCACCAGTTGGACCTGCTGGTGGACCTGAGGCGGGAGCCGCTCGTCTACTGGGTGAACCTGGAGTCGCCGAAGGGCTATGTGGCGGAGCGCCTGCTGCTCTGGGCCGAGCGCCAAGGCGCGGAGGGATCCGGCTCCAACCCGTCGCCCGAGCGCCACACCCTGAGCGGCACCGCCGTGCGCTACGCGGACTGGGTTCTTCCCGGTGTGCTCGCCATGAATGTCATGTTCTCGAGCCTCTGGGGGGTGGGTTGGGTGATCGTGCGCTACCGCAAGAACGGGGTGCTGCGGCGCCTCAAGGCCACGCCCCTAAGCCCCTTCGAATTCCTCGCCGCCCAGGTGCTCTCCCGTCTGCTGGTGGTGATGAGCGCGAGCCTGGTGGTCTACGCCGGCGCCGCCCTGCTCCTGGATTTCCCCATGCGCGGGTCCTACCTGGCCCTGGCGCTGCTCTACGCGGCGGGGGCCCTGTGCCTCATCAGCCTGGGGCTCATCGTTTCGGCCCGATTGCGCACCGAGGAACTGGCGGACGGGATCCTGAATCTGATCTCCTGGCCCATGCTCCTGCTCTCCGGGGTCTGGTTCTCCATGGAGGGGACGAGCGCGGCGGCCCAGACCCTCTCCCAGCTCTCGCCCCTGACCCACCTGGTGGAGGCCGCCCGGCGCATCATGATCGACGGCGCCCAGCTGTTGGACGTTGTGCCGGAGCTCCTGCTCCTCTTGGGCCTGGCCCTCGCCTTCCTGGTCCTAGCGGCCCGGTTGTTTCGGTGGGAGTAAGGGCGCTCGGCGCAGCGCCGGGCTCTGGTCTGGGGACGGGTCTATGTGGGGCACCGAGGTTGTCGCTGGCGCGTCCCTGCGCCCCCACCACCCAGCGGAACAAGGAACGGGAACGACGCTTGCGCAGGGCTCAATGGATCCGGCTCGGTGCCTCGGGGCTCCGCGCGTCCAGGGCCAAGGCGATGTCACTACAGGGTGACCCGTCGACCCCGTACCGGGTCGCCTCGAAGAGGACCTTTTCGTCACGCAGTGACATTTCTGTCAAGACCCCGCGCATCCGGCGAGCCCGTTCCAGGTCCACCGGTAGGGGGGCGACCTCGACGATCTGGGCCAGTAACAGGGGCTGCTCGATCAACATGGCGGGTCTCCGGATGGTCGTTGACGTCTTGATCTCTGATCTCTGATCTTGAGTAAGCACATCTTGCGCCAGGCGTGTTTCCCCGAGCTGAGTGGGTGGGGTACGGGCTTGCGGGTGACTCAGCGCACTGCGGCCTTGTCCTGCCCGACGCCATTGCATTACGCAGCCAAGCCTTCGCAGCTTGCGATACCTGGTTCGCCCGGCCAGGTGATCGCGCCAGTCGGAACCCCTGGCGGCAGAGGTTGCCCTGAGTTGGTGCATGCCCGCCGTTTCGGTAGCGAGTCCTCTGCGGAGGTAAACCAGGTAGGAGCCGAGCATGGCCCAATCAAACCAAAACTAGCCGCGATCGGACCATCGACCCACCCTGGATGAGGTGTTCAAGGTGGCACCCATCCGGTCCGACTGAGCCCAAGCCCAGGCCCAAGTCCGCCAGCGTCTCCGGGCTGGGTCTAGGCCCTGGGGCCGTCGGCAAGGAAATGGTCTTCGATATTGGTGGCCACGGCGTCCAGCAGCCGTTGCCGGGCAGCCCGGCTGGCCCAGGCCACGTGGGGCGTCAGGATGAGGTTTGGGATGTCGGGGGCGAGGAGGGGGTGATCCGGGGGTGGGGGCTCCGTAGAAAGCACGTCCAGGGAGGCACTACCGATCCGGCCCTCCCGCAGGGCGGTCGCCAGGGCCGCCTCGTCGATGATGCCGCCCCGCGCCGTATTGACCAGCAGGGCGTCCGGTCTCATGAGGGCGAACTCGGGGGCGTCGATGAGGCCGCGCGTCTCCGGGGTCAAGGGACAGTGCAGCGACAGCACGTCGACACGGGGTAGGAGCTCCACCAGGGGTAGCCGGTTCGGGCGTCGGTCGCCGCCGGGCCTCTGGGCAATCAGGACCTCCATGCCCAGGCACTGGGCCACCCGAGCGACGGCTTGCCCCAGCTCACCGTAGCCGATGATCCCCAGGGCGAGGCCGGCCACCTCCTCGACGGGGTGGTCGAGCAGGCAGAAGTGGGCGCTGCGGGACCAGTCGCCCCGCGCCACCGAGGCGCGATAGTCCGCCAAGCGGGTGAAGTGGGTGAGGATCAGGGCGAAGACGTGCTGCACGACCGAGGCAGTCGCATAGCCCCGCACGTTGCGCACCCCGATCCCGAGCGCCTCGGCGGCCTCCAGGTCCAGGTTGTTGGTGCCGGTGGCCGCCACGCAGACCAATCGCAGGGAGGACGCGCCGCGCAGCAGGGCGCCGTCCAGTACCACCTTGTTGGTGACCACCACCTGGGCGGCACGGAGACGGCAAGAGACCTCCTCGGCCGCCGTGGCCGGATAGAGGTCCCAGGTGCGGCATGCGCCTCTCAGCCGGCCGAGGTCTAGATCGCCCCGGTCGATGCTAGCGAGGTCGAGGAAGACCCCGTGATCCGCTCCCACGCGTGCCGGGGACTACTCCTTGTAGTCGTCGTGACAGGCCTTGCAGGCACGGCGGGTGGCGTCGAACTGGGCCTTGATGGCCGCCTCGTCACCGCTCGCGGCCACCTCGGCCAGCTTGGAGGACTCGGTGCGCAGCCCCTGGAGCTTGGACTCGAAATCGGGCCAATTGAGCCAGATCTCGTCCTTGGCGTCGCTGTCGTCGGTCACGGAGTCTTCTGGGAAACCCTTCAGGATATTCAGCCCGGCGGCCGAGGCCAGGTCCGCCGCATAGCCCTGGAAGACCGCCGCGTCGAAGGGGACCTCGCCCTTCACCATGGCGCCCATGAGGCCGGCGTTCCAGGAGAAGACGTTCATCACCCCCTGGCGGTAATCAACCGCATCTTCCACCTTACCCGCCTGTGCCGCGGGGCAAGACAGCAGGACGGGTATCAGCGTGGATACGACTGCCCGGAAACAGTAACGCATGGAATTTCCTCGTGATGTAACAGGGTTGCACTGGCGCGAGAGTGTAGCCTGATCTGGAAACTCTGTCTGCCAAAGGGTTGCCTACCGGGATCCGGAGGATTTGCTTTCACGGACTCTCGGGCCGAGCGCCTACGATGATTCGGGGCAGGGCAGGAGTGGCTCCGAGTCGGTAACATGTCCCGCCATGGGGGGGTACGCTCGGGGCCCCAGCCCGGATTCTGCGCGATGCGTAGCGATTATTCACTGCCAGTCGATGAGGTCGACGTCGATGCTGCAAGCCCTTGGCACTCTTGGCAAGACCCACATTGCCGCCGCCCTGTTCGCGGTGCTGGCGATTTACCTCGCGGGCGTGGTCCCGAGCGTGGAGGTTGCTTGGGTAACGACCCTCTTGTTGCTCACGGTCTTCCTGTTCGCCTTCGAGGTCGTCGCGGTGGACGTCGCCGCGATCACGGTCATGGTCCTGCTGGGATTGACCGCTCTACTGGCCCCTTGGATGGGTCTTGAGCAGGCCCTGGTGCCGGCCAATCATCTGTTCGACGGGTTCGCGAGCAACGCGGTGATCTCCATCATCGCCGTCATGATCATCGGCGCCGGCCTGGACCATACCGGAATCATGTCCCTGGTCGCTGGCTTCATCACGCGGGTGGGCGGGACCACGGAGGCGCGGATCATCCCACTCATCTCGGGCACCGTGGGGGTCATCTCCAGTTTCATGCAGAACGTGGGGGCCGCCGCTCTGTTCCTGCCGGTCGTGAGCCGCATCTCGGCGCGTACCGGGCTCCCCCTGTCCCGTCTCCTGATGCCCATGGGCTTTTGTGCCATCCTCGGGGGGACCATCACCATGGTGGGATCGAGCCCGCTCATCCTGCTGAACGACCTCATTCTGACCTCCAACCAGGCGCTTCCCCAGGGCGTGGAGCCGATGGAGACCTTCAAGCTCTTCGACGTGACGCCCGTCGGCGTCGCCCTACTCACCGCCGGAATCCTGTATTTCGTCCTCGCCGGGCGCCTGGTGCTGCCGTCCCGGGGCAACGAGATGATCGCGGGGACCGATGCCACGGCCTATTTCGCGGAGACCTACGGCATCAATGCCTTCGACGTCCGTGAGGTGAGGATCCCGCCGACCAGCCCGCTGGTGGGCGTGAGCGTCGACGACTTGGAGGTCGAATGGCGGGTGCGTGCCATCGCGATGGAAAAGGGTGACGGGCTGCGGCTCGGCGCCGACGGTGTGGACCGCTCCATCGGGATTGAGGCGGGCAACACCCTGGCGCTCCTGGGGCCCCCCGAGCACATCGATCGGTTCCTGGAGGCCAACGGGCTGACCCTCAAGCCGGAGCCGGAGGTCTTTGCGGAGGCCCTGTCGCCCGCCAAGGCGGGTATCGCCGAGATCGTGATTCCACCTGGGTCGGGCCTGATCGGAAAGACGGCGCGGGATGTCTGGATGCGCAAGACCTACGGGCTCTCCCTACTAGCCATCACCCGGGGCGAGACCCAGGTCCATATCGGCACCGGGGGGGTGCGCAACACGCCCTTTCGGGCGGGCGACGCCCTGGTGGTGCACACCACTTGGGCGGATCTGGCGCGTCTCGAGAAGGATCGGGACTTCGTGATCGTCACCACCGAGTATCCCCACGAGGAGCTGCGTCCCCACAAGGTGCCAGCCGCCCTGTTCTTTTTCGCGGTGACGCTGTTTCTCTTGCTCTTTACCGACCTGCGCCTCTCGGTGGCGCTGTTCACCGGGGCCCTTGGGATGATCCTCGCCGGGGTCCTGTCCATCGAGGAGGCCTACAAGGCGGTGAGTTGGCGCTCGGTCTTTCTGCTCGCATCTCTCATCCCGTTGGGTCTCGCGGTGGAATCCAGCGGGACCGCCGCCTGGATCGCGGAGCGGACCCTGTCGGTGGTGGGTGAGATGCCGGTGTGGGTGATCCAGGCGGCGATCATGGTGCTCGCCACCGCCTTCACCCTGGTGATGTCCAACGTCGGGGCGACAGTCTTGCTGGTGCCCTTGGCGGTCAATATTGCGTGGGGGGTCGGGGCCGATCCCACCTTGTTCGCCCTCACCGTGGCCATCGGGACTTCCAACTCCTTTCTCATCCCGACGCACCAGGTCAACGCCCTGCTCATGGGGCCTGGCGGCTACCGGGTGGCCGACTTTCTGCGGGCCGGGGGCGTCATGACGGCGCTCTTCCTGGCGGTCTCCCTCCTTATGCTCAACCTCGTGTTTTGAGTTTGGGGGTCAGGACCGCCGGGGTGCGGACCATTCCCGACGGGCTCCGTCCTGTGCGCGACCGGGTCCCTCCGCTCGGTCGCCGCATTGATCGCGGGGGCTGATGGGCCCCCGGCATCGGACTTGGGCAACTGGCCGCCGCTGGAGACCATCGGCGCGCCCCCGGTGGACCCTCTTGGTGCTCGGGGTCGCCGCGGGCCTTGCCTGGGTCCTGCAACAGGGCGCTGTCGACCTCCTCGCCGCGGGCTGGCTGGCGCGATCCCCGAGCGAGACCTGTCGCGTGGAGCGGGTGCTGGACGGCGACTCGCTGCGGGTCCTCTGTGCCGACGGCCCCTTGGAGGTACGGCTTCACTGCATCGATGCCCCGGAACGGGAGCAAGTGCCCTGGGCCAAGCAGTCGCGCCGGCATCTCCGCGAGCTCGCCTCCGGTCAGGTTGATCTGGTGGAAATTGAGAAGGACCGTTACGGGCGCCGCGTGGCGGAGATCTACGGGACAGGACCGGGGCGGCCGCTGCTCAACCTGGAGCAGGTACGCGGCGGCCACGCTGCCGTCTATCGTCGTTACTGTGACGACCCGCGTTATGAGCGGGCTGAGCGGGAGGCCCGGGAGGCGGGGCGGGGGATCTGGTCCCGCCCCGGCGAGCAGCAGACCCCATGGAAGCATCGCTGGCGGCAGTCGCGTTAGGACCTCCCGGGTTCATTGCGCCATGACGCGCCGGGATCAGGCGGGCCGCTCGAAGAGGTAGTGGCCCACCCACCATTCCTGGCCGGCGCGGTAGCCGAAGAGCTCGGCGCAGGCCATGAAGAAGAGCCGCCAGCGCATCCACCAGGTGGCCGCCTCACGCACCCCATAGGTCCGCTCCAGGATGGGCCAGACGCGGTCTCGGGCCCCGTCCATCTGGGCGAGCCAGGCGTTCAAGGTGCGCTCGTAGTGACGGCCGTCCCAACGCCAGTGTTGGCGCAGGCGCAGGTGGTCCTGGAAGTGCAGCGGCAGGTCGTCGCTCGGCATGATCCCGCCGGAGAAGAAGTGGTGGCTCATCCAGTCGCTCGGGCCCTCGACCTCGAAGGCGTAGGGGTGCTCCCGGTGACAGAAGATGTGCATCAGGAAGCGCCCGCCGGGCTTGAGCCAGTCGTGCACCCGCGCGAGCAGGGCCCGGTGGTTGCGCATGTGCTCGAACATCTCGATGGAGACGACGCGGTCATAGGTGCCCGGCGCCGCGAAGTCGTTCATGTCCGCGGTGATGACGCTCAGGTTGGTGAGGCCGAGCCGGGCCGCCTCGGACTCGATGAAGCGCCGCTGGCCCTGGGAGTTGGAGACCCCGGTCACCCGACAGCCCGGGAAGGTCTGGGCCACATAGAGGCCGAAGGCTCCCCAGCCACAGCCGAGCTCCAGGACCTCCATGCCATCGGCGATCCCGGCCCGCTCGGCGGTGATCCGCAGGGCGTCCAGCTCCGCCTCCTCTAGGCTGCCGACGCCCTCGCCCCAGTGGCACGCGCTGTACTTGCGCCGAGGGCCCAGCACCTCGACGAAGAGCTCGGGGGGCACCTCGTAGTGCTGGGCATTGGCGAGCTCCGGGACCTCGGCGATGGGGGAGGCGTCCATCCGCTCGATGAAGGCCCGCTTGTGGGCCGCCGCGGCCTCGCAGTCGCCGCCCGGGAGTGTCGCGAGCCGCTGGCGCAGCAGGGCCCGGATACCCGCCCGCGTGACCCCATCCGGAACCACCCCCTGCTCCACCCAGCGGATCGCCGTTGCCGTTGCGCTGAACATGCCTCTACCCCCTCGATCCTGACATTGCTTTAGCTGTCCAGGTATTGTCGAGCCTTGCCTTTGGCAAGGCCCCGGGTCTCACGCGTCTCAGGCGCGGAGCACCCGGCCCGTGCGTCCGTCACGGATGGTGGAAGGACGGTTCGCCCCGGCGCAGGCGCCGGCGAGGATGTAGTCCGGCGCCCGATCCAGGGTCCGACGGACCTGGAAGGCATTGCGGGCCGGGACTCTGCCTGCCCGATTGGCGCTGGTGGAGACGATGGCCCCGCCGTAGGCCCGGCACAGCCCGGCGGCCAGGGGGTGGGCCGTGACCCGCACCGCCAGGGTGTCGAATCGACCGGTGAGCCAGGACGGGGTAGTGGGGCGGGCGGGCAGGATCCAGGTGTTGGGTCCCGGCCAGGAGCCCAGGATCTCCGCCATGCGGGGCCCCGGCAGAGGCTCCACGAAGGGCAGGAGCTGAGGCAGGTCGGCGGCGATCAGGATCAGCCCCTTCGACGAGACTCGTCCCTTGATGGCCAGGATGCGCCCCACGGCGTCCCGGTCCCAG
>Ga0209254_10006001_pt1 | contig 11179 bp, 12 predicted proteins | sample FrelakmetDIP11DI_FD_187148 | JGI IMG/M metagenome (GOLD analysis project Ga0209254, IMG submission 187148) | Freshwater lake sediment microbial communities from the University of Notre Dame, USA, for methane emissions studies - DIP11 DI (SPAdes)... | ecosystem: Environmental > Aquatic >... | reverse complement strand
GAGGTCGGTGTCTCATATTTTTATTCCGATCCTTTCAGCTCTTCAACATACAAAGAAAGAATAAATTTAAGCACCTGGGGATTCACTCCCAAATATATTCTTGAAAGACCCCTCGGAGAGCGCTCCAACAAGATCACTTTCGGATTTGACTATTATCATTCAGATTCAAAGATCGATTCGGAGTCCTTTTTCTTTGGTTCCACCACCTTTGATGGCATTGAGGTTACGAAAAAATCTTTCGGTCTCTATCTCTTTGATGAATTCTCGATTCTCGAAAATCTGATCCTCTCTCTCGGAGGACGGTGGGAATGGGTGACTTATGATGTATCACAGGATTTATCCGGAGTAGACGATCGGAAAAAGAATTCGGAGCCTGCCTGGAATGTGGGCCTCAACTATCTTTTTGGCAAAGGGTCTTCCGCCTTTTTAAGTGTAAAACGAAGTTTCCGTTTCCCTGTTTCTGATGAACTCATTCAATACATTTTCCCACCCCCTACGTTTCAACCTACGATTCAAATAAATTCAGCGATGAAACCGCAGACCGGTTACCACTATGAGGCCGGGATACGATATGCCTTAAATGATTGGATGGAAGGGAACCTCACTCTTTTCTGGATAGATCTCCAGGATGAAATCTTTTATAACCCTCTAACCTATAGCAATGAGAATTATCCGAAAACGCGACGCCAGGGATTAGAGGTCGGTTTGAAAACAAAACCCCTCTCCTGGCTTCATGTTTGGGGAAATTACGGCTATGTGCATCCTACCCTCCGGGGAGAGGGCTTCTCAGGAAACGACATTCCAGGAGTCTCACGGCACAAAGGCTCCATCGGAACGGATATTCATATGGGCAAGGGATTCCTCTTCAATGCCAAGGCCAATATCATCGGTCCCAGCCGTTTTATCAGTGATTGGGGAAATCATATCGGAAGGCTCGATGGATACTATACGCTCGATTCAAAGCTCTCCTATACCTGGAAGGGGTTGAAGGCATTTGTGGGGATCAACAACATAACGAATCAGAAATATGCTGAATATGGTGTTCTTAATTTTGCCGGTCTTCCTTTCTATTATCCTTCGCCGGAGCGGAATTTCTTCGGAGGGGTCTCTTACACTTTTTAAGAGAGCTCCGCTCTCTGATGACACAGATTACAAAAAGATTACACAGATTTACTTCGATGATCAGTGCATCTCGAATCTGTGTAATCATTCTTTAATCGATGTAATCAGAGCTTTCTGGACCTCCAGAAAGCTCTTGACACATGGGAGAGGTTGTAATATATATGGGTTAAATTTGGATGCCGGGTTAGCTCAGTCGGTAGAGCAGAGGACTGAAAATCCTCGTGTCCGTGGTTCGATTCCGCGACCCGGCACTTTGCTATCAACTCAGGGCAATTTCGATTGCCCTATTTTTTCATTCCCCGATTCTATCGGGGCAGGCGAGGAGGTATACAATGTTCGTCTCGCTCATCATAAAAGGCGGACCCATCATGATCCCCATCATCCTCGGGTCGGTCATTGCCCTTGCGATTATCCTTGAAAGATTCTGGACCCTCTGGAGGATCCGGCTCAATATTCTACAGTTCGCTCAGGAGATCTTCCTCTACATGGAAAGAAAGCAGTTTCAGAAGGCCATGGACCGATGCGCAAAGGTAAGGCATCCCATCGCTGATGTGTTTAAACTGGGAATCGTCAACCGGGACCTGAGACGGGAGGAAGTGGAATCGATGATGGAACGGGAGGGTGACGAACAGATTCAGTATCTCGAGCGGTTTCTGGGCGCCTTGATGATTATCATCGGTGTGGAACCCATGCTCGGATTCCTTGGCACCATTGTCGGTCTCATTCAAGCCTTTATGACCTGGGAACAGTTAGGAACTAATATTACCGTGAGTGCATTAGCCGCTGGAATTTATCAAGCCATGATCACGACAGCCGCCGGTCTCATCGTTGCCATTCCCGCTTATATCCTCTATCACCTCATCATGGGGAAGATCAAGAGCCATGCCCAGGAAATGACCTATTACGGGAACGAGCTCCTCGATCTTCTATCCCAAACCCGGGAGGGAGGTGTCCGATGAAAATTAAAGCCCGTCAAGAGTTCAGTGTCACTCTGGAATCTCTTGCTATCACCGACATCATCCTCAACATCTTCATCTTCTTTTTCACGGCTTTCAGTTTGCTCTACACCTTCAACCCGATGAGGGAATCCAGAATCATCGTCAAACTTCCCCAGGCCGATATTAAAACGCCTCCTGACCAGAAGGAACCCGTCATCGTCAACATCAACAGTCGAAATGAAGTCTTTCTGATGAGTAAACCCACCAACCTCAGAGAACTGAAAAAAGAACTCGAGGCCCTGATGGCCTTTAATAAGGCAAGACCTGTCATCGTGAGGGCGGACAAGAGCGTTGTCTTTGACCGGGTTGTCCAAGTTCTCGATGTTGCAAACAATTCAGGTGTTGAAAAACTGGGTATTGCCATTGAAGAAAAACCACATCCCCCCCCTCCCAACCCTTAAGAAAATGGTTCCTCAGAAAACAGCCCTCCGGTCGATTTTTATCCGAAAACAACAAATAATCTATAATTTCTTAGAGATGATTTAAAAACTTGTGGTTTTACCTTTCTTTGACTTTGTAAACAATTGAAATCATAGAAGATTAATTTTGTAAAATTATGAATTTTTTTCTTGACATTTCTATATTTTGTGTTCTAAAATATCGACTATCCAATATGTAGAATTCAACCTACTTTAACCGGAAGGGGGATTTTAAGATATGAGTTATCTGATTTGTGACAAGAGAAAGGGTAGTCCTAAAATTCACATTGAAGTTTGCCGGAGGAAGTGTAAAATTTTGAGCGAATGTAAAACATATAAGGAATTTGTCGATAATTCTGAGAAAAAAGCTGCTTAACACCTCCCTGTCTGCCCCTGCCTGTTGTGGGTAGAAGGTGGGCAGGCCCTTCATACCCCTCCTTTCTGAAAGGGGCTTTCCTTTATTGGAATTGCCCCTTTTTTTTATCCAATATCCCCCCATTCATACTGAAGAATGCTGAGCAGGCAGAGGCTTGCTGTCTCTGCCCTCAATATTCTCTCTCCCAAGGTGACTGGGACAAAACCCTTGTTTTTGGTCTCCTCCACCTCTTCCTCACTCAACCCTCCTTCCGGTCCCACGAGGAAAAAGACCTCTCCCCCGCCCTTCGATTCTTTTAAAACCTCCCTTAACCTTCTTCCTCCCTTTTCCCAGAGAATGAGACGCAGCGATTCCCGGGAAGGAATAGAAATCACTTCAGAATAGTCTTGAAGGAGTTTAATCTTCGGGACCACTCCTCTCCCGCATTGCTTGGATGCCTCGATGGCTATCCTTTCCCACCGACGATATCTCTCCAACCTCTTTGATTTCTCCAAGAGGGGAATTGAACGAGATGAAAAAAAAGGGATAATCTCCTTTATCCCCAGCTCTGTGGCTTTCTGTATCAGATAGTCCATCTTTTCGCCCTTGAGAAGGCTCTGGGCCAGGGTGATTTCAAGGAGAGGCTCCTTCTTTGATAAAAAGACATTTTTAATCCTAACCGACACTGAGGTCGGCCCTTCTTCGAGGATTGTTCCCTCATGTTCTCTTCCTGAACCATCGAATACAACAATCTCATCCCCTGCCTTAAGGCGAAGCACCCTCCGAATATGCCTCGCTTCATTGCCTTTAATGGTCAACAAATCTTTCTCAATTTGAGGATTAGGAATATAGAATCTCGGCATAAATTATCTCTGTCTTATGATCCTTTCTTTCTAAACGTGAGACAGACCCACTCCCCTTCTAAGTCCGTTTCAACCCATTGCAAGAGCTTAGTTTCAATATAATGTTGACGAAGCCTTTCTTCCTCTGTTTCCAGCACCCCTGAGAGGATAAGAACACCCTGTCTTTTGAGATGGTGAATCAAAACCATCCTTATTTTTTTCAAGCTTCTGAAATCAAGATTGGCCACAACCAGATCGAACCTCTTCCGAATACCCCCTATTCTCCCCTTCTTTATCCGGACCGTATCAGAGACCTGATTTTGGCTCACATTCTCCCTCGCAATCTCCACAGCCAGTTGATCGATATCGATGCCCCAGACTTCAGCCGCCCCCAATCGGCCAGCCGCGATAGAAAGGATTCCTGACCCTGTCCCCACATCCAGAACGGAAAGCCCCTTCTTCTTAAGTCTCTTCTCCAAAGACTCCATGCAGAGTTTCGTTGTGGCATGGGTGCCTGTGCCAAAGGCCATCCCGGGAGTCATCTCAATCGGAATCTCGCCTCTCTTCAACCGGATTCTTGCCCAAGGTGGTTTCACCACAAACCTCGATCCCACCCGAAGGGGTTTAAAGAACCTCTTCCAGTTCTCACCCCAATCCTGCTCGGGCATCGAAGCGGTCTCTATTTCAATGTATGGGAGTTTTGGGTTAATCTCCTGGAGGGATTTTAAATACCGCCGGAGTGATCGAACAGTCTTCTGCTCTCGTCCATCCTGAAGGAAATAGGCCTTCAATCTTTCCCATTCAAAGTCCTCTTTAATCTCTTCGATGCCTGTGGCTCCCTGCTCCATCAGAAAGTTGGAGATCGGTTCTGCGGACTCCTTCGGAATGAGCAGAGAGAGTGCCAACCAGCGTTTCATGCTATCCTTACCTGCTATTATTTTTTAGTGAAATCGGCAATAAATCCTCTGATCGTCTCATTAAAGGCCGAGGCGGACTCCATCATCACCATATGGCCTGCATTGGAAAGCATCTCCAGCCTCGATCCTTTAATTCTACTCTGGAGGAATTGAGAATACTTCACAGGTGTCAGTTCATCCTCATCCCCGCAGAGGATGAGTGTGGAAAGATCGACCTTGTCCACCTCATTCACTACATCGAATCGGTCACAGGCTGAAAAGTCGCCGTGAAGGACTTCCGGTCGGCAACGAAGCATTCCCATCAAACCTTTATCAATCAAATCGGTGGATGTCTTACGGGAAAAAGCAAACAGGTTAATCTTTCTCGCCGTCTCTTCAAAATTATCTTTGATTCCATTCAAAATCATCGGAAGTACCTTGAGCCTCGCTCCGGTTCCAACCAGGACAATCCCTTTGATCATCTCCGGATATCTCAAGGCCATTGTCTGAACAATCGCCCCTCCCATGGAATGGCCAACGAGAAAGGCTTTTGAAAGATTGAGGGCCTTTAAAAAACCATAGACATGTTCAGCATACTTCCCGATCTCATTTTCCCCTTCACCTTCTGACTCTCCGTGACCGGGAAGTTCAATGATGACGGGGTTAAAATGCTTTTCAAAAAAACCCTTCTGAGAGCTCCACGTATACTGCCCGCCTCCTGCCCCATGGATGAAAAGAATTACTTCTCTTCCTTCTATAAAGCCTTTTCTTCCCATCCAGCAACTGATCTGTCTTCCTCCGGCGCTGATGATGGGCATGGCTCCCTCCTTTGAATCGATTCGAAGTAGGAATGAAACGCCTGGAGCAATTTCTCCTTCCCTTTCAGGCATGACAATTTCGAATGGAAGGAGGCGCAGCCAGAAAGTCCCTTCGTATACCAGTAGAGGTGCTTGCGGATCTGGGGCGTCAAACTCCTTTCCTCATAATAGTTCTGGATCAGTGAGATATGATGACCAATCATCCTTTTCCTCTCTTCCAGGGAAATGGCTGGCCCTTTTTCCAGGGGCCCTGAAGGTTTTAGACTGAAAACCCATGGGTTTCCCAAAGCCCCTCTTCCAATCATCACCCCATCACAGCCCGTCTCCTCTAACATCTTCTGTATCAAAGATAATGTGTTCACATCTCCATTTCCAATTACAGGAATTCGGACCGCCCTCTTTACTGCTGCAATCACGCTCCAATCGGCCCGCCCCCGAAAGCCCTGGGCTCTCGTCCGTGGATGAATAGTGATCGCATCCAAACCGCAGTCCTCGGCGAGCTTTGAAATCTCGACAGCATTGAGCTGTTTTTCATCCCATCCAGAACGAATTTTGACGGTCAGGGGACAGGTGACCTTCTTTCTCATCGCAATCAGTATCCCCTCGACCTTTTCCGGAAAGCGCATCAGATCCACACCCGCTCCGGTCTTGACCACCTTTTTGGCTGGACAACCCATATTGAGATCAATGGCATCCGCTCCCATGGCTTCTGCTTTTGCTGCGGCTTCAGCCAAAACTTCTGGTTTTGAGCCGAAAAGTTGGACGGAGACCGGATGCTCACCCTCGACCATCTTTAAGAAAGCCTCCCCTTTTCGTAGCAATCCCTCGGCGCTGATCATCTCCGTAAAAGTCAGACCGCAGCCCATCTCTCTCGCCAATTGTCTGCAGGGATAGTCCGTGATCCCCGCCATCGGCGCCAGAACAAGGTTGCTATGTAACCAAAGTATCCCCAGTTTCATCTGATCCCCTTGGAATATTGGAATGGTGGAATAATGGAATATTGGGTTTGTATCCAAAAAAGTTTATTACAATTTTTGCTCTTCAAACCCATCGTTCCATTGTTCCAATGTTCCATCATTCCGCTATTTCTTACTTTCCCAGTGCTTTTTAATCGACTCGATCGCCTCATCCATCTGAAGGGGTTCTCCGAAGTGGAGCCCTTCTTTTTTTAACCCTTTGAAGAGTTTTATCAGGGTGGGTTCTTCCAGATTGAAACTTTCCAGGTCTTTAAACTTCCCGAAGATCTCCTCAGGCTTCCCCCTTTCGCTCAGATCTCCATGCCCATGCATGAGATAGAGAACATCGGCCACCTCAGGCACAAGATCGACTTCGTGGAGGGTCATGATGAAAGTGATTCCTTTCTCCCTGTTCAACTCATTCAGAATCCTGATAAGATCCCTCTTTGACAACGGATCCAGTCCCGTGAAAGGTTCATCCATTATCAGCAACTCCGGTTCCGTAACCAGGGCTCCGGCCAGAGCCACCTTCTTCTTCTCTCCACCCGATAAGTAATTGACGATCTTATCTTTAATCGACCCGAGATTCAATCTCTCAATCACACCCCCTGCGAGCCTCCCTGCTTCGGCTCTGTTCATTCCATAATTGAGCGGTGCGAAGAGAATATCATCATAGACGGTGGGCCCGAGGATCTGTTCGTCCACATCCTGCATAACCACGCCAATCTTTTGCCTGATCTTCGAATATTCCTTGCCCGGATCGACACCGAAGACCCTCACGCTCCCGTCCCTCGGAATAAGGATTCCCAGGAGGTGCTTGAGCAGGGTTGTCTTCCCGCAGCCATTCGATCCAAGAATGGAGACCCTCTCTCCTCGATTGACAACAAAGTCGAGCCCGCAGATCTGCACTTTGGTCATATCGGGATAGACATGGGTAATGCAATCCACTTCAACAATCCTATCGCCTTCCTTCATGGTTCTATTCTCCCCTGTAATTGATCATAGCCACATGGCCTCCCATGAACAATATAAATAGTCTATCGGTTAGGGTTACGAAGCCCGTTTCGTAAATCGTCAAATGGTTACGGCTAAAGACTTAGAAGACGTAAAACGTCACCGAATGACGATACGGGCATCTTTACCGTTTCCTTTTTACCCTTGCCTCTTATTCTCCTCTGTAATGAATCTTATTCTTAAACCCTCTGAGCAACATTGACTCGTACATCTTTTCGCTCGCATCGATCCCCTTGATAATCAGATGGCCAAAGGCATTTGAAATATTGTTGAGACTTCTCCAGGGATGGTTCCATTGAAACCCTCCACGAAGGTAGAGGGCATGCTGTGTCTCTTCAAGAACCTTGAGGAGGATAAAGATCGATCGGTAGGTCAGAAAGAGGGCGGTCACAAAGAGGGAGGGAAGAATTCGATCCAGAGTCCGAAAGATTAAAGGGTATGGAGTGGTAGCTACAAGCACGACGACCCCGGTCGATCCGGAGAGAGCCTTTAGAAAGACGAAAAGAATGAAATGGATTTCAAATCCTGAAATGAAGATGAAGAGGACCGCAAAGATGAGAGGGTAGAAGGTGAGGAAGAGCAGCCTCAGTGGAAGGCGGCAGATGAAAAAGAGGGCGAGAAGAATTCCATATAAGAGAAAAAGGCCCAAAAGGTTTCTCAGAATCACCATGCTCGATAAGACCACGAGCATCCCGATGATCTTCAGGGTTGGAGAAAGGCGATGAAGGAAACTCTTTCCTTCCACGGCCAGATAGTCGAGATAGGATAGTTGAATCATAGAATCTCTTCTGTTGAAAGCCACAATTTAAAATGAAATTTTTGTAGGGCAAGGCTTCAGCCTTGCTGTCTTCCATGGGCAGGCCATTTGCAGGCCTAAAGGCCTGCCCTACGTTATAATCTCAATAGGTCTGGTCTCAGTCGATGAATATACCGTGCTATCAATGTAGTCACCACCCCTTCCAGCAACCAACCCAGAAAACCCAGAGGCAGGACAATGGCAACAAATCGCCTCATGTTCACTTCACCCTTTTCATTTTCCTTCCCATGCTGCTCGTGCTTCTCCTTGAGAAGCTTGAATTCAAAGATCCCCTTTTCCCCATCCTGATGGATCAATTCTTTATAATGGGATACCCCAAGCCCCACCACTCCGATCATCGAAAAGGTGGAGAGGCAGAGGGCCAACAGGGTGGCCAGAAAAGCAGCAGGAGTTAATTTCTTAAATATTTTCCGGAAGAGACGGAAGAAGAGATATCCGAAAATTCCTTCGATCGAAAGGGTGAGTGTATTAAGTCCAATCACCGTGATCCCGCCGTGACCGAAAAGAGCTAAGATGACATTGACCACAAAGGTCGCCAGAAAGATAAGCGAGGGCCCCAATAATATTCCGGAGATGACCGTCAGATTGACATGATAAGCGATAGGAACGATCTCGACCGAGGCGCCAAGAACCATGGCCGCCGCCATCATGCCTAAAAGAGGAAGTCGTCTCGTCAACTCCTCTTTCTTGATGAACCGGAAGAGAATGAATCCGGTCAGGATGGCTATCATAAATCCTGAAGCCCAGAGCCAAACCGGCAGAACCCCATCAGGCAGATGAATATGGGACATTTATTCCTCCTCTAAAAAAGCATAGAGCATATGGCATAGCGTGTAACTCAGCCCTTTAGGGCTGATAAATCAGGGCTAAAGCCCTGAGATACAACTCTATATGCTCTCAGCCTCATGCACTTTGCCTGCCTTGTAAAATTTTACACTCTTTGCAAAACCCATAAAAATTTAATTGGTGCTCAGTTACCTGATAACCTGTTGACTCCATCACTTTCTTCGACCACTCAGAGATATTACAGAAATCCAGCTCCACCACATTTCCGCATTTCTTGCAGATGATATGGTGATGGTGATCCTCCATCTCGCAAAGTTTATACTTCACGCTCGAACCATTGATGATCTTAAAGGCAATCCCCAGCGATTCGAAGAGATCGAGACAGCGATAGATCGAAGTGAGTCCGATCTTTCTCTCTTTTTTAGTGAGACATTGATAGAGTTCCTGAGGGCTCATTGGACTTTCAGAGGTTGAAAGTTCCTGGTAGACGAGAAACCTGGGATGGCTCATCCTGAGCCTCTTTCCCTCAAAAATTGTTTTAAAAACCTCTTTATTCATAGCAAGTTAAGCGCGGAATGAAAATATTTTCATTAAGAAACTTAACGGCTTCTTCTCTTGTTGTCAAGGCTTTGTGGAGATTTCTGAAAAAGTCCAGAAATCTCTGATTACATTGATTAGCAACCGATTACACAGATTAGAAATCAGAGAGCGGAAAGTAGTTTTTCAGAGCTCTTTTATGAAACCCAAAGCCTGGCTTAGGTTATCCGAATCGCTTGACACTCCTGTTTTCGTTCGCTTATGATTTTACGAATGAAATGAGCTTAAACTGAGGAGGCAATCATGGGTCAATTGATAGATCGAATCGCAGTAATAACCGGAGCAAGTACAGGCATTGGGAAGGGTATTGCCATTGCCTACGCAGCGGAAGGGGCTAAGGTGGTGTTGGCCGCGCGCAGTCGTGAAAAACTTGAGGTTGTGGCAGGAGAAATTCGAAGCGCGGGCGGGACAGCCCTCGTTGTTCCAACAAATGTGACGCTTGAAGAGGATGTGATCGATCTCTTTCGGCGGACCCTGGAGGTTTTTGGCCGGGTCGACATCCTTGTCAATTGCGCCGGCATTACCAACAGGTCGCCAACAGACGAACTGAGCCTGGAGGCATGGAAAAATGTGCTCGATGTCAATCTTAACGGAGCGTTCCTAAGCAGCCGTGAAGCGCTTAGAATCATGAAGCGTCAGCGATCCGGCCGAATCATCAACATTGGCAGTATCTCTGCAAAGAGTCCGCGGCCTCACACCGCCCCCTACACAACCTCCAAGTTTGCGCTTGAGGGACTGACGCGGTCCCTTGCCCTCGATGCACGCGACTATGGCATTGCGGTTTCTATTCTGCATCCCGGCAACACGGCGACACCGCTCTGGGACGGCCGCAAAGATCAGGCCCAACTGGAGGGCATCATGTCTCCCAGCGATCTTGCGCGGGTAGTGGTAATGATGGCAGCGCTGCCGCCGGATGTGAACATGCTTGAAAGCATCATGCTTCCAGTGAGCATGCCCTTTCTCGGCCGCGGTTAATGCCACTAAATAACGGTATTGAACAAATAGCCGAAGATGGCAACTTCTATCCCAATTTTTCAGCTGAGACAGGATTCCTATCCAATGTCAAAACACCCCATCTCCCCATCCCCCTATTACCCTATCTCTTATTTGATGATCTTCATTAACTCTTTTTCATTCTTAACCGGAGGCAGACAGGTGAATCCTTTGCAGACAAAGGTGGTAGGAACCTCTGGAACCCCTTTTTCCATCAGGAACGGAAACCAATTCCCCTCCAATGGCTCTTGGGGGTCCTTAAGATTTAAGATCTTATTGGGCAGGTAGGCGAGGTTAATGGCTTGATGCATGGACTTTGTTCTCCGGTCTTCTTTCGGACCGATGATTCCAATCTCCTCCGGATTGAGAAAGAAGGAAAATCCAGATAACATTTGGGCAAAACCTGAGGGATGCTCTGAAAGAAAGTTGTAAAAAAGTTGAAGAATTTGCCCAGCCTTCCTTTTCAGAGATTCATTTCCCGTGAGGTAGCCAAGCCTAATGAGATTGGATAGGGCTATGGAGTTGGCCGATGGAGTGGCATTGTCATAAGGGCTTTTTGACCGGGC
>Ga0209254_10006000_pt1 | contig 11180 bp, 10 predicted proteins | sample FrelakmetDIP11DI_FD_187148 | JGI IMG/M metagenome (GOLD analysis project Ga0209254, IMG submission 187148) | Freshwater lake sediment microbial communities from the University of Notre Dame, USA, for methane emissions studies - DIP11 DI (SPAdes)... | ecosystem: Environmental > Aquatic >... | reverse complement strand
ATTCCGGTGATAATATCCCATTTTTTATTCATTGATTGTAATTTATTGAGAACTCCAGCCTGAAAAGCTCCATGAGCTCCTCCTCCACTTAAAGTAAGAATATTGCATCCGTTGACTTCCGATAATAGCAAGAAAATAATAAGCATCGTTTATCAAAAACAACTTAAGATTATATAAAAATCAAATTTAATATAAATCTAAGTATTTAATTTTATACGTTTAAATGAAAATTTAGCTTGCATAATAGCTGTAAATAATATTAAAATACTCATAATAATATAATGTTATTATGAGTTAATTTCAGTACTTAATTGTTTATTTATTTATTTGGCAATCTATCTTGAATGCCTTTGTCATAAATTTCCCTCTCAAATATATTGATTAGTTCGTGTGCTAACAAATCTGGTTCCTCTTCATATTCTAAAATAGAATTTCGAACACATTCCCAGCTACAATAGCAACCAATCCATCCACCATGGTCTCGAGGTTTGCGAACCGCATACCAATGATGTGGAATTCTTAAATGGCAGATACCACAAACTCCATCAAACCAATCCTTGACATAATGATCTTCTTCGTCGTAGTCAAATACATCACACAAAAACATTCTACAACCTCCATACATATTAGACTTTCCTGGTCTTGTCAAATCTTGATTGACCAATGGATTAGCTGGACCGAATAATCGAAACAACGCCAAATCCCCTCCCATTATCTCTTGTGCTTGATTTTCCATGATCGGTTTTAATAAACCGATCTTCTCAGCCCTAGTAGAAATAGATAATCTCTGTCGGAGAGTATCTTCTGCCATATTTAAATCATCAACCGAAATACCTAGTTGAGTTAAACCTTTAGTTAACATTTCGACCGCCTCATCGTCTGTGGGTAATTCAAATGGAACTTCCCCTGTTTCTGGAACATATAATTCAGATTCGGGTAGCAATGGTCCTTTTGTATAGTTTTGAACCCACTCCGGTTTAGGAGCATATGGAGCAATTTCTTCCATGCTAGCGATCGCATATTCTTCTACTCTCCAATTCCCTAATTCTTCAGAATGTTGTCTGACTATATCGTAAGTGCTGTACGGTTGTGTTCCGAACACTTGATCTGCTTTGCTGCAGGCAGATACCACTTCTTCTGAGTTATCTGCAGCCATTATATCATCCATTAGTTCTATATAAGTGTAATCTTTATCCATTAAAGCAACGAATGCTAATGTAGGAACATTGATTTCATTCATCATAAAAAGTCTAGATTTGAGCTGAATTTGCTCACCTTCTGGGTATATAACTTTCCACGCTTCCAAAACAAGTCTAGCGGCATCTGGTCTATCATATCCAGCGCATACCGACAAAAAAGTGGAGAGCAAAACATCTGATTCTTCTCTCAACTGATCGAGTGGCATGATGTCAAGAACTTTCCCTAATCCTTCTATGTTATCATCTTTGATGTAAACAATCGCCAGTTGAATGGCTTTTAAAGCATCAGAAGGTTCCATGTTATTTTTGTATTATGAGTTTTAATCTTTTCTCGAATTTATAATTCATTTTGTCTAAAAATAATTTAGAATATATAGTAACCATCTTTACCCTATAATGTTATGTAATAACATTATATAGAAAACAACCTTTTTTTAACAAATGTTGTATGAAAATTAGTTCATATTAAGTTGAACGGATATAAATAAATAAAATAAATATATGGTAATGTTTTAAAAATACTTAATGGCATCTCCAGACAATCTACCTTTACGTGATTTACAAAAGATTATTCTAGGTGAACGCGTAGAACCTTTATCTGTTATTGAGATTAGAAACCTTTTCAGTTACCCAACCACTCCTGAATCTATTCTCTATATCATTACTGCGCTTAATCGAAACAAAATAGATCCTAATACTACTTTAGTCCAGGCAATAGATAATGCCAATAATAAAGAAGATTTGGTTCCTATAGCATTGTCATTGAGATACGGAGCTGATCCTAACTTATATGTAAATGCCCCCAATGTTGGGGACATTCATATTTTAGCTTTTGTTTACTTGATCTTATCGAATAAAACTTTAGCTTTATTAAATTCACTTGTTATTATGTTAATGGCAATGGGATCAGATCCGAACCGATTAGTATTTGATGCTAAAGGAGGAATTATAACCGACGAATATTCTCTTGTTGAACCGTTAAAAGGTCAGAGTATCCTTGATTGGTTAGAAGAACAAGGATATGACACCATTATTCCACAAATCGAGGGTCAAAAATATGATGATGTTGAAGCTACTTTTATGACTACATTAGCTACTTTTTTAGACAAACCAGCTTTGATTCCTAAAGAATCTAACCCTAGATTAGATGAAGTTATCGGAGCTCATTCGGTAGAAATATTCAACGAGTATACCAACGCCGTTGATCCTCAAACTGGTATTAAATTGTCCATGGATTTTCTTAATCTAAATGCATATGAAAGATTCGTAGATTTGGGTGGAACTCTCAAATACGGCGAGATCAACGATTTAATATTATCGAGTAAAAAGTATAAGGAATTAGGTGATATCATTTCAATGGGACAAGTGAGAGAGATGTTGTTATATTCAATTTTGAGAGGTGCCATTTTAGATCAATACCAAATGGATTTAATCAAAGATATAGATACAAAGGTTTATCAGAAATTATTAACTGCATACGAACAACCTTACTGGATCAAAGCGTGTGCAACTACAAAAGGTGTTCCAGATGCTAAATTGAAAAGATTGGCATATCAGCTTAATTTAGATCCCGAAGTACCTAAAGATACTTTATGCAATCAAATAAAGATGATCACACAAGCAGATCCAGAATTAGTTAAGAAATCAGCTATTGTAAGACAGCAGGTGAGAATTAAATCTGACGTTGCATATATCAACCAGTTTGATGATGGAGAGAATCCGCCTGATATCAAATGTAATAATCGTAGTCTACTTTCCAACAATTTATACGACTTTCCAGATGCTGATATTGCCTACTATCGAGACTATCAAGACTCTCTTTGGTGTTTTACTAGTAATAACTATCTAAAAATTCTAAAGAAAAAGGTTAATCCGTACACCACTCAACCATTCCCAGAATGGTTCTTAGATAATATAAATAGAAAAGTTAAATTCATCTCTAAATACCGTCCTATTGAAGATGAGCCAGTTTCTATTTCAATTACTATCGATAATTTAAGCCAATCGGATATTCCTGACAATACATACAGTGACAATAATATTAAAAAGTTTGATAAACTGTTAGTCGATAGCGATATTGCAGAATGGAATATTAGTAATTTAACTATAGATGACATGAATGATTTACTTTCTAACAATTTTAAAATATCGGTCGATTTGAATGAAATTACCAGAGAACACGCTGAAAAAACATTCGAAATTGTTTCGTACGAAGAATTATCGTCTAATCCTGCTCTAGCTGATAACTATTTTCAACAGATTATAGAAAAGAGCAGAAATAAAATCACAAAATAAGTTTTCTATAGGTTATAAATGGAAGAGTCCGTTTCATCTCTCAATAAACTCATTTATAACCTAAATCGTCTGAAGGTAGAAGAAGCTCCTCAGATTCGCTCGATCGGCGATTTTGATTTATTGATATCTGGGTTAGCAGAGCTCAATTCTATGGTTGAAATGGATCTATTAAAAGATTCCGTTGCGAAACAAATAAAATTTCTGTTAGTAAATAATAATAGGTTTCAAAATGAAGATAATAAAATCGAATCTTCAGCATTTGATGGCCATATGCTTCATACTGTTATTTATGGACCTCCGGGTGTAGGCAAAACTGAAGTGTGTAAAATTTTAGTTAAAATTTGGTTAGGATTGGGAATAATTAAACGATCGACATCAATTCAATCGACAGATGATAGCATCAGCACCAATAACACAAATAATATCACAACTAATAACACAAATAATATCACAACTAATAACACAAATAATATCACAACTAATAACACAAATAATATCACAACTAATAACACAAATAACATAACAACATTTCAGATCTTATCTGAACATATTGATAGTTTAACCATAGGAAATAAAATCAAAGAAGATATAATAAATAGATTGCAAAGCCTAATTGCAGATTTAAAAGATGACCTTAGCACATTTGATATAGCATTAGAAGACTTACAAACTCTATTGCATAAATTTAAACGCAAACATCAGTTAAAACCGGTTAAAACTTATTCTGAAAATAATATTTACGATCACATTAATCGTCGTCCGGAAGAACTAAATGACGGATTCGAAATAATAAATAAAATTTCTACAGAAATACGTAAAATTCAACAAGCGTTAAGAAAAGATATCTCTAATTCTATTCCAGACGAAAAAATAAAATTTGGTATAAGTATTATTGATTTTAATTCAGCTAAAGCGCCATTAACAAAAATATTACCCCCTCCATTAAACCAGCAACCACTAATTCCACTAATTCCTCAGATCCCAACAATATTATCAAGTATTGAATATACTGATGATGAGGAAAAAGTCGATCTTACTAATTTTGTTAAAATAGTAAGTAGAGATGATTTTGTTGCTGGATATTTAGGTCAATCTGCACTTAAAACGGAAAAATTATTAAGAGAATCTTTAGGTAAAGTATTATTTATCGATGAAGCTTATAGTTTGGTTAATGATGATAAAGATTCTTATGGAAGAGAGGCAGCTACAGTACTTAATAGATTTATGAGTGAACATCCTCAAGAATTAATAGTTATTTTTGCCGGATATAAAGATTTGATGACCGAAACAATATTTAAATATCAACCTGGACTTAAGAGTCGTTGTACTTGGACCTTTGAAATAGATGGATATACAGAAAAAGGATTAGCTGAAATATTTAAATCTCAGATAAACAATTCTGGTTGGATGATTGATACTACAATCGATCTAGTTAAATTTTTTAAGAAGAACATTAAAGACTTTCAGTCTTACGGCCGCGATACAAATAGATTAGTATTTTATTGTAAAATATGTTATGCTGAAATGATATTTAATACTAATGGTATTCACAATAAGTTAATTACTAAAAACATATTGAAAAGCGGTATCGAATATCTAAAGAAAAATCGAATTAAAGATGGATCAGAAAATAATATAAGTCATAATAATATGTATATTTAATATCTCCTTTTTGATTGTTCAAAAAGTAGATCGTCTAATACTAATTAACTTAATAATGTCAAGTTAAGAACTAATTTACTTGTTCCAGGATTAGCCATCATTTCCCATTCCAAGTATTCATCCTTTCTTCGAGTTATCGGATAGGATGAATCCAACAATTTGTCATTACCAATAAGATATTTTAAAATGAATAAAACTGGATCATCGATTTTGCTATCAATACTGGTTTCTATAATTATGTCATATTCATATTCTTCTTGTTCTTTATCATCTTTCGTTACGATCTTTACTTTGCGGTCACTACGAATTAAATTGGTTTCAGCTTTTATTTGTGTAGTTTTACCTATCGATAAGTCTACTTTATCTCCTTCTCGGTGTTCGGATAAATAAACACTCCCAGTATATAATATATTATCTTTTTCTTTAGTATAGATATATACTTTCCCGGCCGGAAAAAATGTTGGAGCATCAAATTTGTACCCGTAAGTAACCCAGTTGCGACTAAATACATCATGACTGTAATATTTTTGAGAATGTGTATTAGTACAAGTAACTAAATCTATTCTATTTTCGTCAGACAATTTATGCTTTCCTATATTATATTTATAATATTCTTCAAACTTTCCATAATCTTCGCTAGAACTAGTTTGTGCTGAAGAAACAGCCATCATTGATCTAGTTCTACTATGTGATTCTGTTTGAGGTCTAGATATCGAACCAGCTACTAGAGTTATTTCTCCGGTTAGATCCTCACTATTTTGATCTGTAATATTAGCCGCTAAAGTGCATGATTTTATATTATTGTTATCAAGAATAATTTTATAGTATGCGCTCCATCCAATATTTCCAAATAGATATGAGAGATTTAATTTGCCTTTATCTTCTGGTTTAATATTTACTACTAGTATATCAGGTTGATTTGATCTTCCATATGCAGATATAATCTTGTAATCATTAATACGATAAGTTCTTGCTTTATCAGTAGTTTCAGATATTATATCTATCGAATTATTGTTAATCTTAGAAATATAACCAGTTACGTAACGGCCGGGTTTGCTTATTTTATCCGCAATCGCAACGTTCGTTCCGATTGAAAATAGTTCTTTAGAATGAATGTGATTGTAGTCTATAGTTTTAATATTTTCTTTAGGATCTAAAATATATAAAAGAACACTATCTTTATCGGTGGTTTCCATCAAAGGTATATTATATTTTCCAGAAGCGTTTGCAATATCCCATGAAGACATTCTCTGACCGAAAGTAGGATAAATTATAAGACGTTCAGATGACATTTTAATATTGTTTAAATTTCAGTTAATAGTATTTGTCTGTAATTTCTTTCTATCGTACCTTCATTTTTTCCAAAATTTTAGTTCCCTTATCTACTTGTTCGGTTGCATATATTGAAACAGTATTTTGATAATAATTTAGCATTAAATATGTGAATAAATAAATAACGATAAAACTAACTAAAGCTTCATAAGCGGAAGGTAATCGCTGTAAGGAGATTATTAATACTGTAAACAATAATAATATCGTAAAAATAATACTACGTCTCCAGTAAACTGAGGCTTCATCATATCTACTACTTATTCTTATCTTTTGTAATATAGTATGATATCCGTCTGTATCTTTAATTTTACCTTTTTCATATGCCGCACCATTTCCATATCGCGCTTTACCTCCATGAGGGCAGAAAAGATCCTTATACTCCAAATACAAAGCTGCAAAAAGTGCTATTATACCTGAGGCATAAATAAATATAGTAAACCAAGGTAAATCGGATAAATAATTATCAAAATAATCATAACGCCAGTCTGACATTTTTAAATAAATCCTTTTATTTAATATCTTAATTTATCTTGTATTTCAGTACGATAAGGCACTTTTGCGTCATCACATGGATGTCCAGGATCTTCGTCAATTTCTATACCTAGTTTATTAGTAATATATCCGATATTGTTTCTAATATAATATATCGGGTATCTATCAGTATGAAATCCTATTAAATTGGTAATGGAAAAAGTAATAATATAAGCTACCATTAATAAAATAACATATTCCCATACTGATAATACATAATAAGACGTAGCATACAACACAACGATAATACTTAATGTCAAAGTATAAGCAATAATATAACTAGTAGTATATACCGATTTATTATTAGCATTTTTTGCCACCCAATCGATTCTACTTAATAATATATGGACAGATTCATCTTTGCAACCTCTACCTTTATATTGATACTTTCCGTTACCGTCAAAGCACTCTCCTCCTTCATAAGGACAGCGACCAATAGAAGCATTTTCTGATATCATTATGAAAAAGATAAATGTAGCAAATAAGAAAATTACTACGAGGAAAATATCCATTTTTAAAATATTTTTAATTTTTTCATAGTATTTTTATTACTTCTATCTACAAATAATATATAGTAATGATAAAGCGCTATTACGTATAGAGAAAATAATTCAATCAACAAAATATGTCTAACAGACAGAAATTTAATGATTCATTTACAGACGTTGAAATATACTGCATGAAATTAGATAAATTTAAACTCATCAAAGAACTGGGAAAAGGTTCTATCGGTAGGATTTATATGGCTGAATATATTAAGACAGGACGCATATTCGCTTTAAAAATTATTAAAGCGAAATACGGGAAGTATGTTATAAAAGGTTTAAAAGTGTCTACATCGTTCGATCATCCAAATTTAATGAAATTTTATGGTTATTTCCTTCAGAATCATAACGGTGAATTATATATTATTTCTATTCTAGAATATATCGAGGGACTCGATCTTCATCAAGTATATAAAAAGAGATCTATTTCATATATATATGCTATTTTACCTTCAGTATTTTGTCAAGTCATATCTGGATTGCAATATATCCATAGTCTGGGTTTAACACATAGAGATATAAAATTGGAAAATATTATAATAAATCGTAATAATATGGTTAAAATTATAGATTACGATTTCTTATTACAAATTGGTGATAACATTGATTATGCAGGGACGCCATATTATATAGCACCTGAAATAATACAAGGAATAAATATGAGTGAAAAATCTGACATATGGTCACTAGGTGTAACTATTTACACAATATTAGTAGGAGACTATCCTTTTGATGGCGGAGATGATCAAGAATTATTTATGAAAATAGAAAATAATAAATTAAATGAATATTTGATTCCTCGACCTTACCGAACGCTAATTAAAGGTATGTTAGAAAAAGATCTAAATAAAAGAATTAGTCTAGCTGACTCTTTCAAACTCTTAAAAAGACTGCAATAATCATCAAAGGATGGAAAGTTCTAAATATTGGTCGGAAATGTATGTTACCAAATCATCTAAGGATCAGAGTGATGAATTTATTATATCAAAAGATCCTCCTATTAAATTTGAGTATGACAACAAGAAGTTAATTTTATGTGAAGGGATTAAAGAATCGGAATACGGCGAGGTCTCTATTTTTTATCAGAAATATAATCGCATGTCTACTGGAAATACTACATTATTACCGGTAAGTGAACTTGAGAGATATTTGTCTATTAGTAACATATCCTTATTAATGAGATCTGCTAATGGAATGCTAATCGGAACTATAATCTCATTAGTTTTACCAGTTAAAAACTCGAATGGTTCTATAGAAGAAATAATTATTCATGGATGTACTACCTTTTTGGCAATACATCCCTCTCTTAGAAAAATGGGTTTGTGTATGGCATTAATTCGTAAATTAATAGAATTGGGTTATGATAAAGGGCTATTTTGTGATTATCATATGGTTGCTTTTCCTATAGGAACTAATAGCATATCTCTTAATTCGTGGTATCGTCCGATAGATTTGCATAGATCTAAGGAATTAGGATTTTTATATGATGGGTTATTGGATTCACATAATTCGACAAAGCTTCGTTTAAAATATCGTACTAAAATACCAAATAATCACACCTATGTTCAAGTGATAGATAATAATATTAATATATCATTAAATTATTACAAAGAATTAGTTAAAAATAAAAAATTTGCATTTTGGCCAGATGAAAAATTGTGGTCTGACTGGATTAGGTCATACCCAACATATTTAATTTATAATAAGAACAAATGTGTAGGAATAGTATCATTAAATACTGTTTATTGTGTTATAGAAAGAACAAAGGAGACAGGGAGAATTCTTTTTCCTATAATTTGTGATGGAGAGATGGATTCTGTTATGTCAGTAATTTGTACAATAGCTAAAGATTTAAATTATGACGTTGTTTACTTTCATCAGCATGGTAGTGTAACTGAGGTCTCGTTGAGTAAAATTAAAGCTATCAGAACTACTACTAAATTATGGTTTAGTCTATATAATAATTGTATTAATTTAAATGTAGAAGATATTAACGTTCCGCTTCTTTGAGTGAATAGTAAAGAACCTCGAACGTTACTATGATAATACTTTATATTGTAAAGTATTATCAAATAATCGAATGACTACTGATTCGCCCGATAGAATCTCAAAAAGACAGACGCCAGAACATAAAATTTTAATACCCATTGGGTATTAAATCGAATAGACATTTCAAAGATTACTCTAGTCTGTGCGCTAGACATATAGAGGAAAAGGTATAGCAGAATTTCTCGAGTTCATGAACTAAGATTGGACCATTAAACACGCACCAATCATAAGGAAAGTCTTTTTCATTGGGATCGAATCTTGCTCTGTCTTCTGAGAAGTATTTTGCTACAATTCTAGCATAACTGAATCCATAATCTGACTGGTAATTACCCCATTTACCGTTAACCGGGCCGCCGCTTATCCCGAATTTTACTTCCGTATTCGGTTCTATAACTTCAGGTGGCAAGGTCTCAGACTTCAAATAATTCAGATATCCATCTGGTTGATTAGGGTTCCACCAAAACAAACATTAATAGAATTTAAGAATTTTATTCCTATAGAATATTATATAAAAATTATTCTGCTGATGTATGTAAGAAAATTTGATAATATCATTACTAACTTGTAGTATATTGTATTATTTTCAACAAGTGAATTAATAGATACTTAGTTATTATTTCTTAATTGAACACGTGTATCATTCTTTTTTGTTACTATTGAGAGTCCCGGAGATTGTAAAGGTAATGTTACAATATTAACATCATCTCTCTTTTCAAGCAGCGATACTATTCTATAAGAATCGCCACAATACTTAGGATCTATCAGCCAATCTTCTTCTGGATCGGTGTCGTGAATTATAATAATACCTCCAGTATTTAGCCGTTTTAAAGCGTTTTCAAAATCATTTAAAGCACTACCAAAACTATGATCAGCATCTATAAATATCATATCGATACCTTCATTGAAATTTTTAAAGAAGGTATTTGTATCGGTATAATGAATGTATAGGTTCGAATTATTCTGTTGCAAAATATCAAGTTGTTGTTTTCTCTGAAGGTCAACTCCGTGAATTTTTTTAACAAACGGCATAATTTTATGGAGTGTTTCACCTTCGTATAAACCTAATTCGACATAAATATTTGGTTTATAAATAGAAGCTAATATTGAAATAAACTCAGAATGATGCATTTATAAATTTATTTCATACTTTTAACATTTGAAAGTAATTATAATCTAATTAAGTATTCAATAAACCTTACTACGTTCGGTATTTAGACAGGTATATGAACAATATATGTTACTATATTCTGTATTAATAGGCCTGAATACGTAACAGCAAGCATTGATCCAAGTCGAATTAAAAAATATTTGGTTGTATTGTACAAGCCAATAGATCAAATAGGACATACATCTACCATTAGCAGAACAATCTCCCGCTACACGACTATACATTCCAGTATTATTCGTCATTAGGCAGCACTGTCTACCATATTCACTCCACCAATCAATTGTCGGTAGAATTGTATTGGTTGAATTGAGTGTTGTTGAATTGAGTGTTGTTGAATTGAGTGTTGTTGAATTGAGTGTTGTTGAATTGAGTGTTGTTGAATTGAGTGTTGTTGAATTG
>Ga0209254_10005999_pt1 | contig 11182 bp, 7 predicted proteins | sample FrelakmetDIP11DI_FD_187148 | JGI IMG/M metagenome (GOLD analysis project Ga0209254, IMG submission 187148) | Freshwater lake sediment microbial communities from the University of Notre Dame, USA, for methane emissions studies - DIP11 DI (SPAdes)... | ecosystem: Environmental > Aquatic >... | reverse complement strand
CTTCCCCCTTGCGCTTCTCTACGGTTAGCGTCACTCTTTCCGGCAACCTCGTTTCAGGTTGCAAGTCTTGGCCCATGCCGGGCACACTAGGTCGGGCAAAAGCCGCGGCGTTGCCCGACATTCCGACCGCCGGTCCCGTTCCAGCGCCCCCTCAGGCCCAGGTGTCCCGACGCAATTTACGGATCTCCTCGCGCCAGCCAACCACCAAGGGATCCGCCTCCGGATCGCCGGAGCGATCGCGCACGCGACGCTTACGAAACGCCAGTTCATGCTGGGCATTGACGAGCGCGGCTGACTGGCGCCGACCCTCGGTCACGATGCGGCGCGTCCGGAAAACCCTGTCGCGCTCGATCTGTTCATATTCGTCCGCCGTCACGATGTCACCCCGCTCGCTCGCGAGCTCTTCTTGAATGACATGCCGTTCCCAGCGTCCACTGCGCCACAGCAGGAACAGGATCAACGCAACAAAGGGAAGAAACACGACCAGATTCATGAGACTGACCGATGCCCAAGCCTCCAGCAGACCGACATCGGGAGGCGGAGCAGCTTGGGCAGGCGGGGGCTTACCGGCCCGGGCCTCGACCAGGGTAACGGCCAAAGGCAGCAGATTGTTCAGCATATGCGCGGCAATCGCGAGCAGCAGGCCCAGAAAGGGTGCGCCATAACGAACCCACCAGGTTCTCGTCTGCCGCGCCAGCCCCAGAAAAGCGCCGAACAGACCGGAGAACAGCGCATGGCCGGCCATCCCAAAGAGCGCGAAACGCGCCCCGAGCTGCAGTTCCCAGGGTGCGTCACCAAACTGCGCGAAGCCCTGAGCCACGTACAACGGCGCTTCGAACCAGTTGAATCCGGCGCCCACCATCGCGCCGTAAATGAACCCGTCACGCATGTTGTCGTACTCGGCGCGCAACAGGAAGAAGAACAGCACGATTCCGAGGCCTTTCGTGAATTCCTCCACCAACGGCCCGGCGATGGGGGCACCCAGCATCAGCACTGCCTCCCCGCCGAGCATCTGCTGCAGAAGCGCACTGTATGAAACCCACTCGTCGATCTTCGCCAGGATGATGCTGTTCAGCGGCAGTGCCAGGCTGGTGGCGATCAAACCGCCCCAGAGGAAGGCCACGGCCAAGACCCAGGGCGACTCTCGCTCGCGCCGGTCGAGCCATCGAAGAATCGCCACCGGCACCAGGGAAAAAACGCTCGCCGCGAGCAGACTGCGGAGAAACACCCCTGCCCCCCCTGGACGCATGTTGCCCAGCAGAAGCGCAAACGTGAGCGCGGCGAACGCCAGCAGGATCACCAGGACAGCGGCAAAGCCGATCGCGACGCCGCGGCGGCGCAGCGGCGAACCCAGGAACAGACGGTCTCGTTGGTGTGCGGTCATGAATCCCACGGCGTCCTCGCTAGAAGTTGTTTGGCTGCTGTCCGATACGTTGTTCATTGTCGCCAGCGGCGCGCTTCCGGGCAAGCGCCGGCGGCGCCGTTCGAAGCTTCAGTGGCGACAGAGGGAGAGCCTGTCTTGGAGATCCAGCATGAGCCGCGATGTTTACCGGGTAGGTGGAGCGGATCGGGATGGCGTTGGTCTCGACTCATCCTCACGCAACATGCAGGCGCCCTGCGGCGCCCCACCCACTACCACGGTATTGTCGTCGTGTCTATACCCCTTTTGGGTACTACCAACGAAGGAGAACATCGCGTCCCGTCCGCGAAGGGGGTGGTGTATTTATCACTTTTTTGTCACTTTGAGGATACGACGATGAAAATCTTAAGCAAGAAATCTCTCGCACTAGCCGCCGTCGCTGTCGCCTCCGTTACGGGAGGCATCAGTAACGCGGCACAGGTCCAATTTGTGAACCCGGGTTGGGTTTACAACAATCCAGAGGCGAACAATCGGGTGAATTGGGTGATCGACATCAACGACACTGCGAACACAGGGAAGTTCACAGTGAACGTTTCGATTGGTGCTCCGACAGCAGCATTCAACGGCACCGGTGATATCCTCGGCCTCGCGTTCGACACGACGCTGGCCGGACTTACGCTGAGTAACTTGACGGTGCTTTCCTCGACGCCGCCTGGCCAAACATTCAGCGACTTTGGGACCAACAGCTCAAGTTGCGGCAGTGGATGCAACTTTAATGGGATTGCCGATGACACATTCGATTACATCTTTAAGGTAGGAAGCCAGGGTTCCAGCGGAGGCGCTGTAACGCAGGTCGCGTTTACCATCGACAACGGCAGTAGTGTGCCGCTGACCTTAGCGACCTTTAGCCGTTTTGGAATTCGTTCGCAGAGCGTGGGGGCTTATCCGGGTGGCGGTGACGGAAGCGCGAAGGACTACAACGCGTCACCCGTCCCCTTGCCGGCGGCCTTGCCGATGTTCCTATCCGCTCTTTCTGGCCTGAGTCTGGCGTTCCGCCGCAAGACCCTCATGGCGAGAGTGTAAAGCGTCCTGTGCCGTGTTCTTCAGCGGGATCGGGCCTTCTGGGTCCGGTCCCGCCCTGCGGAGTAGGGAGACGCAAAGGTAGGCCGGGGGTCGACGAAAGAAATGAAGGAATCTCAGCAAGTCGCTGACATCGCTCTCAGTCTGGCCCAACCTTGAGGCTTCTCCCACCGCCTCCCAAAAACCATCGCACCATTGCCCACCCCGCCCCCGTGTTCGGAAACGGCACCCGATCCCGCGGCGGATGTTTTTCTGTATGCCCCCGGTCGGTAAGCGGGTAAAATGCCCGGGCGCTATCGACGGCACCGTCCTCGATGGCAACAAACCTGAATAACACGCATTAGGAGACTCACCATGGACACACGCTCAATCACTGACCTGCTCTTGCAATCGGGGCAAGAACTTGCCCGAAAGGGCCAGACCCTGGCCGAGCAGAAATTACAGCTCCCCGAGGCGGGACCGGAACGCGATGCGCTGCTGAAGGGCCTGGGGAAAGGCGCGGCGCTGGGCGGCGTCCTCGCGCTGCTGCTGGGAACGGGCATCGGCCGCAAACTGACCGGCCCGGCGCTGAAGCTGGGCAGCCTGGCGGCTGTGGGCGGTTTGGCCTATCAGGCCTATCAGAACTGGCAGAATAAACAAGGCGTGATCGGCCCGGAGGCCGGCACGCCGGTGGACAAGCTCAGCGGCCCGGCCGCGGAGCAACGCAGCCTTGCGTTGTTGAAGGCGACGATTGCGGCGGCCAAGGCCGACGGCCACATCGACGAAGGCGAGCGTGCGCGCATCGGTGGACAAATGGAGACCCTGGCACTCGATGCCGAGACCTTGAAGCTCTTCAAGGACGAGTTGGCCAAACCGCTCAGCGCCAGGGACATAGCCGCCGGTGCCGATTCTCCGACCGCCGCGGCGGAGATTTACCTGGCATCGCTGGTGGTCATGGACGAACAGAATGACAAGGAGCGCGCCTACCTGCGGGAGTTGGCCAAGGAACTGAATCTGTCCCAGGAACTGGTTACTCTTCTGGAGTCGCAGACGAAAGCGTAACAGAACCCTCCGAAAGGCCTCTTGCGCGAGCGTATGCTCCTCCCGGCGCTCAGGGCAGGGTTGGCGGTGCTCGAAATCGTTGCTACCTGTGCACCGGTTTTCTGCCCCTTCCCTTCCCTGATGCCGACTCGTCACGGCTCTTGACCCGCTTATTGGACGTTTCGGCACGGACGGTCTTCCCGCGAGTGGGCGCAGACAAGGTCAACACGTCCAAAGCGGTAGTCTGCCGGCATGATGTCTGCTATCCTCGACGCCACCTGCGCGATGCAGGGCACAACACACCAGAAATCTCACAAAAAGCAACATAACCAATAAGGAGCGAAGTCCAATGGCTATCAATATCTTGGAAATGCTCACCGACGCGCTCGGTGATCAAGTCGTCAAACAGGCATCGGAATACCTCGGCGAGCCTGAAACAGGCACGAAGTCGGCGCTCGGCATGCTGCTCCCGGCGCTTCTCGGCGGGCTTGCGAAGCAGGGCTCCACCACGGACGGCGCGGCAAGCTTGCTCAAGACACTGTCCGGATCGGACGTCGACAGCGGGATCTTGGGAAACCTCGCGGGTTTGTTCTCCGGCGGCACTCGCACGGAGTCGCTCGTGGGCTTGGGCACGTCAATGGTCAAGGGTCTGTTCGGAGACAAGGTGGGCTCTCTGGTCAGCACCATCGCATCTCTTACGGGACTCAAGTCCTCCTCCAGCTCGAATCTCCTCTACATGGCGGCGCCTTTGGTTTTCGGCTTCCTCAAGAAGCTGGTAGGCGAACGCAACCTCGATGCGTCGGGGCTCATGCGTCTGCTCGGGGAGCAGACCGGGTTTCTCAAGGACAAAGTCGACAACCGGCTTACCAGCGCGCTTGGTCTGGGATCCCTCTTCGGCGAACCGGTTAAACGGGCGGCGGAGACGGTACGCACTACAGAACGCTACGTTCGGGACTACACGGTGGCCGAGGAAACCCCGTCTATCTGGCGCAAGATCTGGCCATGGCTCCTCCTCGCCGGCGGCTTGTTGGCCGGACTCGCGATGTTCCGCAGCTGCCAGACGACCGAAAAGGTTGCCGTGGCCCCTGCCCCAGCCCCGGTGCCAGCGGCCATTCCGCGTCCGGCGCCAATGCCCGTGGCCGTGGCGCTGCCCGCCAAGATCTACTTTGAAGTGGGACAGGACTTGCTCGGTGAAGTCGGCCAAAGGACCATCGCTGACGTGGCCGCCGGGATCAAGAGTCAGAACTTGACCGTCGATATCACAGGCTACACCGACAGGACCGGAGATGTCGCGAAGAACATGGAACTGGCCAAGCAGCGCGCCGGCACCGTGCGTGATGCGCTGGTTGCCGCAGGTGTCGCGCCGAACCGGATCAACATGAAGCCGCCGTTGACGATCGCGATCACCGGCACCACGACCGGCACGGGTTCCGACGCCGAGGCACGCCGCGTGGAAATCTCAAAGGCCTACTAAGCCTTCGGAGCACACACGGAGGCCGTCGGAAGGGCGATCGATCTTTCCGGCGGCCGATGCCGCGCCACTGCGGCGTGGTGCAGGAGAAGTGAACCACGGCCCGGCCATTCCCAAGGGCGTGCCGTGGCGCACGCGGGAAATACCGACGACCTACCTTCTTGATTTCCTCCTGCCGAGCCAGTGGGGGAACCTCCGATGCAGCTTGGGTCAAGCGAAGCGCACCCAACATGGTCCGACGGGCTGGGGCCGGAGCTCGCGCTCCTTAAGCCAACCACTTGCAGCTATTCCACTACCACGAATTCGATCCGACGGTTCCTGAAACGGCCGTCCGGTGTATCGTTACTCGCCACCGGGCGTTCGCTCCCGTAGCCCTTGGTCCTCAGCGCGGAGGGGTTGGCGCCGGCATCGAGTAACGCCTTAAGAACGGACTCGGCGCGTGCCTGCGAGAGAGCCAGATTCGCAGCGGGGTCGCCCGTGTCATCCGTGTGCCCCCTGATTTCGATCACCATCGAGCCTGGTGCGGCATTGATGGCTTTCGCGGCCCGGGGCAAAACATCAGAGCTTTCGGCAGGAATCTCGGCACTGTCGCTGGCAAAATTGATGACCCAGAGATTCAGCGCCTTAACCAGTTGGGCACCGCTATATCCTGGCCTGAGGGCATCCAACCCCGCGACGGTCCTCTCGGACGCGGTTTTGACAACCTCCCCCACTTTGTCCCCGAGCCGCGCGAACGAAAAGCCGGGGCCAAAGATCGACTTCAGCGTGTCCAGTACATTGGATTGGTCTGAGTCGGACAACCAGCCGCCCACGCTGACGCGGTCTCCTTCGAAGACCAGATCGGCTCCGGGGATTTTGACCTGATCCAGCGCGACCCTGAGATAAGCCAGCCACTTCGCGCGCGCCACCCGCCCATCGATGTTCAGGCTTCCTATGACGTTGCCTTCGCCGAAGACACTCGTCAGCAAGTCCAGGACGCTGGATCGGGTTCGCTCGTCCGTAACGACCCCTGAAAATTCGACCTTGCCACCCACGTTGCTGAGGGCCAGTCGGGCCGGTATCGCCGCCTTCGGTTGCGCAACCGCCGCCTTGGGTGCAGCCTCATCGTACGGCTGACCGAGCGCCCAATAGGCGAGCAACCCGGCCCATAGAAGCGCCAGCAGCCATGCCCACCACGGCATACCAGCACCGTCCTCGAGCGGCGCCGTTTCGCGCGGGGTGGTTGATACCGAAACACCGGCACTGGCACTGCTGAGGAAGGACCGCACGTCGGCCGAAACCATCTCCGGAACGAGGCCATCCGGCGTGAGCACGTCGATCAACTTGGGAACCACGAATGCCAGCGCTGGGCGGACGCTCGGTCTGCCCAAACCAAGCACGCTGGCAGTCCGGCGGATCAGTTCAGGCCCGATTGCGCTTCTCAACTCCTGCCCGGTCAGATGTTTCTTTTCGCCGCCCTTCCGGATCCACGATGCCACCTGATCACCGAATCCGGCAGTCTCGAAGCGGTCAATGAACCCGCGCAGCCCGCCTTGACCCGGATCGATCATGTACTGAAGGGTCTCGTCGACGAGATCACCCGCCTTGTTTCCCAAACCGAACTTTTCCCCAGTTTCACGAATTACGCTGTCTAGCAACGACATATCAATCTCCCGAATGATTCCTGCATGGGGTCAAGCGTCACAATCATGAGTGTCGAACTTCAAACCATCGGCCTGCGATAACTGCATTGACTCCTCCCCCTTCTCTTCTTCTCCCTCCGCGAGGAGGCCGGGATGAGGAGTTCTGATTTCCCCTCACCCAATCCTCCCGCTGGAGAGGGCTTTACGCCGCCCTCTGCTGGGGGAGGATGGCATGAAATCCCAAAAAGTAGGTTGGGTTAGCGTAGCATAGCCCAACAAAATCAAACCGTTAACTTTACTCCGTGCAGCCCGACCTTTCCTGGCACCTCCTCAGGAGGCGGCAGCTGAAGATTAGCGTTAATCAACAGCGCTAAAGCCCAACAACCCGCTCATTTTCACAGCTTCCGGGTAGCGGAACAATTGACCAGAGGCGACTCGCGCGGTTGCGGCGCGTCACCTCCAGGTTTTCACCCGGTTTACGTTGGCCGCGCACCTGCCTCATTTAGGCGATGCAGCCTCGCGACGCCGGCGGCAATGGGCTATCCCGTGCTGTGCTCTAACCCCATGGCCTTCAGATAGGCGGAGGTACTGCTCTCGATCTCGTAGGGCCACGCCGCCTCCTGCAGGAATTCCTTGGGCGGCCGATTGATGAGGCTGTTCTCTATCGCCTCGCTCACGGCGGCCACATCGCCGGTCGGCACGAGCTTTCCGTATTTCCCGTCCTGAAGTATCTCCCTCGGGCCGCTCGGACAGTCGGTCGAAACCACCGGCGTACCCACCGCCAGTGCTTCGATGAGGACAAATCCCAGCCCTTCCCATAGCGACGTGAAGGCGAACACTGCCGCATGCGCCATGTACGGATACGGATTCGGTTCGAAACCGGGAAAGGCCACGTCGTCTGCGATCCCGAGTTCGGCGGCAAGGTCGATGAGCGAATCCCGCTTGCGACCCCGACCCAGGATCACCAAACGGCAGGGACGACTGGCCCGCACCAGGGCAAAAGCGCGCACCAGCGTGGAGAAATCCTTGCGCTCGCTCAGCTCTCCGACGCCTAGGATAACCGGCAGCTCGCCCTCTCGAAACCACGGATGGGGAGGCCTTGGCTGTGCCATTCGGAACAGGTCGGCGTGAACGACAGGACTCGGGACCACCTCGATATGCTTCAGAGGCAGTCCGGTATATGCAGACATGTCAGTTTTGACGCCTTCGGAAGTTACGATTACTTTCGCTGCGTGGCGGTACAAATGGCCTATGGACTTCCGCTGCAGCCAGCGATCCAAGGGGCCGCGATGAGCCAGTTCGATAGAAAGGGTGGTCCCGCTGCTGAGCACCAGTCGTGTGGGCGCGCCGGATATCATACGGGCAAAAAACGCGGTGCGGTTGACGCGATCCTTGTCGGACAACATGACCTGCGGTTTCTCCTTGCGAAGATAGTTCGTCACCGCCGGGAGACTGGTATAAACGTGAGACGCTCCGAGGTCGACGATGCGGACGCCCGCTGGCGCTTGGGCAAAGTGCGGGCCGTGGTTGCGGACGTGCAGCAGATCAACCGCGTAGCCTCGGCGCGCGACCGCGGGGATGAGATTCTGCATCGCGCGGTCCACTCCGCTATGGCCGGAAGTGGCGAAATAGAAGGCTATCTTCTCGCTCATGAATTTCTCTCTGGCGTGCAGCGGTAAGCCTGGGTTAGCGTAGCGCAACCCCGCGAAGGTAGGTTGGGCTGAGCAGCGTGAAGCCCAACGTTTTGATTTTCTTAAGCTACGCTAACCCAACCTGCTTTTTGGACCGCTACGACACCCTCCTTAGCCGTTCGAGTACAAGGTAGGTTGGGCTGAACAGCGTGAAGCCCAACATGCTGATTTTGTTTGCCTACGCTAACCCAACCTGCTTTTTGGACCGCTACGACACCCTCCTTGGCCGTTCGACGAGCGCTGGCAAGAAAGCCATACCGCCTGTGCGTACGTTGTCCATTTCCGCAGTTGCCGACCCAGATAACCGAGTAGCTTATCAGGCGCGCCTCTCGGCACCGCCTCCCTCTGTCGGATGATTTTTCGCAGAACATCCTCCAACTCGACAAACCCTCGAGCCTCCGCATCCCAATAACGCGGATAGAGCAATAACACCCCCGCCACCAGTTCGTCGAGCGACAGCACCCTTTGGCGGCGGGGTATCGACATCTGATCGTGCGTCAATCCCCAACCGGCATAAAATGGTGCACCATATGTTACCACTCGTTTGCCGCGCAACAGTGCGTCAAAGCCGGACAAAGACGTCATCGTATGCACTTCTTGCGCCACTTCGATGCATCGAATGATGCTTCGCGTGGCCTCGAGGTGATCGTAAGCGGCCTGCCCGTCCCTTACGGATCGCGCGCCGGCCCTGTTCCGCGCCAGGGCATCGGGATGAGGCTTATAGATGAGGAAGGCTTGCGGGTTGGCGCAGCGCACCGCTCGCAACAAGGCGGAATTGGTCCGTATCGTCCCCGCTCCCTTGACGATCGATGCATCGTCCTCCACCTGCCCCGGCACCAGGATCACTCGCCGTCCTTCCGTCTCCAGAACCAGGGGCTGGTCGGACTCGGTGTTGTACTTGGTGATGCGATGGGCAGCGATGAACTCCCGCACCTCCAGTGCGCGCTGAACCAGCTCCTCGGAGAAACCGGCGCGGTTCAGCAAGTTTTCCAGATCACTCTCCGCCGAAGGGTCAAAGTAGATGCCGCGCTTGTCCACGACCAGAGACCAGGGCCGCACGAAGTCCGAACCCAGTCCCACCGACCGAATGAACCCGTCCTCCATGCGCCAGATCGGGACTTTGAAGGCATCGGCCAGCTGATGCATCCCCTGGGGCTCGCGGCTACCCCAGACGAGAATGCGCGCGTCGCTGTCGAAGCCCTTCCGCCGAGCCTGATCCGCACTCCTGACGAAGTGCACCGCGTTGCCTGGGCACGAGAGAAACGGTCGAACGTATCCGCGCTTCCAGAAACTGAAACCAAAGCAATAAAATCGGCCGCTGTTGTTGGCGAAACGCTCCCTCTGCAGCGCGAGGTAATCGACCACCCGCTCCACCTCGCAGCGCTGCCCGGTAACCGGATCGACGTAGCGGGCATAGAGGATATAAGCAGCCGCCAAGATCTCCAGCATGCTGCGACGGCGGCTGCGCCGCGGGCAGGTGACGCGATCGTCGGTGACTCCCCAGCCCGCATAGAACGGCATACCAAAGCAGGTCACCGGCTTGCCGAGCATCAGTGCTTCAAATCCCATCAAGGATGTCACCGTATATACCCGGGCTACCTGCCGCACCAACGAAAGGGGACTTACCTGCTCGCCGATCCAGCGCACCTCGCCGCGTCCACGCGCGTTGGCCAGCGCACTCGGCTTCTTCCCGGCGATGACATCGGGATGGGTCTTGATATAGATGTCGGCTCCCGGGTTCTCGGCGATCGCCGCTTCCAGCATGCTGCGGAAACTGGCTTCGTTAGCCAATCCGTACCGGATCGAATCGTCATTCGCGGTCTGATCGATCACCAGCACCCGAGTGTGGGATTGGCGCCCAAGCACATCGTCCGGCGCATCGGGGGCATGGTTGTACTTGCTCAGATTGTGCGCCAGCAGCTTTTCCAGAACCCTCTCGGCCCGGGACAGAAGTCCAGGTGGAAACGAGTCACCGTTGAGCAGCACCTCGAGGCGGGAGGGACGGGTGGCATCGAAGTAGATTCCCAGGTCATCCACGACGATCGACAAAGGCGGCGCCCCATGTGCTCCGAGCTCCATCGAGCGCAGGAATCCATCCTCCAGCCGGAGACAATCGATTCCGTGGAGCGCGGCGTAGCGCCCGGCCCGCTCCCCGCTCGCCTTGCGGCCCCAGCCCGCAGCCGCGGTGATGCGCGGATCATTGGCTCGAGGCTTGAGGATGATGGGAGCATCGAGAAACGCCCCGATGTTGGGCGTTTTCCATATCCCCCGCGAGAATAAGCCAATTGCACCGAGAGCGGGAACAGGCATCCTTATCTCGAATGATGAGAGGTTGTGATTTTTAGCAGCTTGCGCTATCTGCACGACGAGGCGTTCGTGTGCTCGACGTACGCTACCCGGAGTTTATTCACAACCTCCGAGTGAAGCTAGAAAAAGCGCTCCGCGCTCTCGTTGCACCAATAATAGAGAACGGGAACCGCGTTGCCTGACGCGGGAGACGGAGGCAGTTGGGCACCTGCCGCTCCCGGGCCTGCGGGCTAGTCCCAATGTTTTTGCATTAAGCCGTCATGCCGGCACGGATCTCCGGTATCCAGCGGACAGGGACGTTACGGTGCAAGTCGTCCGGAGCGTCAGGGTTCCGGCATTCCCTGCCGGAACGACGAGACAGTCCTAGAGTCACCAACATTGGTGGCTAGCCCCTACCGTTATTCCGCCTCTGGTTCTGACGAAGCCGGCTTTTCCGGAATCACCACGCCGCCTCTAAGCACGGCAGTGGCATACTTGGACCAGTTCTCCCAACCGTGTGCCTGTGCAATCTCGTTCAATCTCGCACGCCGTTTGGCTTGCTTTTCTGCGCTGGTAAGCCGGGAGCCTGCAGGCCCCTGCTTACCAGCGGCCCGCCGGGCCTGCTTGCGCCGTCGTCTTCTCTGCTGGCCGC
>Ga0209254_10005998_pt1 | contig 11182 bp, 9 predicted proteins | sample FrelakmetDIP11DI_FD_187148 | JGI IMG/M metagenome (GOLD analysis project Ga0209254, IMG submission 187148) | Freshwater lake sediment microbial communities from the University of Notre Dame, USA, for methane emissions studies - DIP11 DI (SPAdes)... | ecosystem: Environmental > Aquatic >... | reverse complement strand
CGATCAGCCTGCGCTATGAAGCGGGGCCAATCGCGCGCAGAGCGCGCTCCTACAGCGGAATCGAGCGACCAGGCAGCGCGTCGCTGCCGAATGGCTCAGCGCAGCGCCGGCGTCAGGTGCGGCGCGATCGCCGCGACCATCGCATCGCCGACCTTGATGTTGGCGGCGATGATGTGCCCGCTGCGATAGAAGTCGCTGCCGCCGGTGAAGTCGGTGCAGCGCCCGCCGGCCTCGCGCACCAGCAGGATGCCGGCCGCCATGTCCCAGGGCTTGAGCCCCATCTCCCAGTAGCCGTCGAGGCGGCCGCTGGCGACGTAGGCGAGGTCGAGCGCGGCCGAACCGGTGCGGCGGATGTCCTCGGCCTCGACCAGCAGCGCGCGCGTCATGTCCAGGTGCGCCGGCAGGTGCTGGCGCTGGCGGAACGGGAAGCCGGTGCAGAGCAGGGCGCCGCCCAGTCCCGTGCGCTGCGAAACCCGGATGCGGCGGTCGTTGAGGAAGGCGCCGGCGCCGCGGCTGGCGGTCCACAGCTCGCCGCGGATCGGGTCGTAGACCACGCCATGCAGGGGCTCGCCGTTCTCGACCAGCGCGATCGACACCGCGAAGTGCGGGAACCCGCGCAGGTAGTTGTGGGTGCCGTCGAGCGGGTCGATCACCCAGGTATGCTTGCCGCTGCCGGCCGCGCCGCTTTCCTCGGCCAGGATCGCGTGCTGCGGGAAGGCGCGCTTGATCTCCTTGATGATCTCGGCCTCGGCCGAACGGTCGACCTCGCTGGCGAAGTCGAACTGCTCCTTCTGCACCACGGCCAGGCCTTCGACCCGGTTGAGGTAGCGGATAATCACGGCTCCGGCGGCACGCGCGGCCTTGATCGCGATGTTCAATGCGCCCTGGCGCATGGCGGAACCCTGGCAAGACTGGGAAAGAGCGGACCCGGCGGCTTGCGCACGGGGCGCGAAGGGTAGCAGATGGGCGCAGCGGGCGCGCGCCGGCAGGCGGAGGACGGGATGCTGGAACGACTCGACGCAATACGCTTCGTGCTGGTGCGCACCTCGCATCCGGGCAACATCGGCGCCGCCGCGCGCGCCATGCTGACCATGGGCCTGCGGCGCCTGGAACTGGTCGCCCCGATGGCCTTCCCGCACCCCGATGCGGTGGCGATGGCGGCCGGCGCCGACCCGGTGCTGGATGCGGCGCCGCGCCACCTGGACCTGGACGCCGCGCTGGCGCCGTGCCACTACGCGCTGGGCTGCACCGCCCGCCCGCGCGGCGTGGCCCTGCCGGAACTGGCGCCGCGCGAGGCCGCCGGGCAACTGCTCGCCGCCGCGGCCCGCGGTCCGGTGGCGCTGGTCTTCGGCAACGAACGCACCGGGCTGACCAACGAGGAACTGCAGCGCTGCCATGCCGCCGTGCACATCCCGGCCGAGCCGGCGTTCAGTTCGCTCAACCTGGCCGCGGCGGTGCAGGTGCTGGCCTATGAACTGCGTGTTGCCGCGCTGGCGGGCAGCGGCGCCGGCATCCCCGCCGCGCCCACGGACGAGCCCGCCGACCCCCCGGCCTCGCTGGGCGAACTGGAAGGCTTCTACGAGCACCTCGAGCGGACCCTGGCCGACATCGATTTCCACAAGGGGCGCGCGCCGGAGAACATCATGCGCCGGCTGCGGCGCCTGTATTTCCGGGCGCTGCCCACGCGGCGCGAGGTGCTGGTCCTGCGCGGGATCCTGAGCGAAGCGCAGCGGGCCGCGCGCCTGGGCGGGGCCACGCCCGACCGCGGGGTATAGGTCGCGGCCGACCCGGCGTTCCGTGATCGACTGCGCCGATCCAAGCCCCGCGCCCCTATACTCTGGCGGTCCACTGCACAGGGGCCGTCGCGCACCGCGACGGCGGCGGGCCACACGATGGTTGAAGGCATTGGCGGCATGCAGGCGCTGCCCTGGCATCGAGTGCGGGCGTGCATCGGCGCGCTGCTGCTGTCTGCCGGCGCCAGCGTGCTGGCGGCCGCGCCCGAGCCGGCGCCGGGCGGCGACGATCGCGCCGAACTGGTGCTCGGCCGGACCAGCGACGATCCGCGTACCGACCTCGCCAAGCTGCAGCCGATGATCGACTACGTGGTGCCGCGGATGGCCGATGTCGGCATCCGTCGCGGTCGCGTCCTGATGGCGCGCGACAGCCAGCAGATGATCAGCTACCTGCGCCGCGGCAAGGTCGATTGGGTCACCGAGACCGCCGGCGCCGCGATGGCCTTCGAGGACCGCGCCGGCGCGCGCATCATGCTGTCCTCGTACCGCGAGGGCGTCGACCGCTATGCCAGCGTGCTGGTGGCGCGCCGCGACCGCGGCATCGGCGCGATCGAGGATCTGCGCGGGCGTTCGATCGCGTTCCAGAACGCTTCCTCGACCAGCGCCTATTTCCTGCCCGCGAGCGAGATCCTGCAGCGCGGATTGCCGCTCGTGATCCTGGCCTCGGCCGCCGACCGACCCGGCAGCGACCTGGTGGGCTTCGTGTTCGCGCGCACCGAGCTCAACGTCGCGACCTGGGTCCACAAGGGGCTGGTCGATGCCGGCGCGCTGAGCGAACTCGACTGGGACAACCCGCGGCGCGTGCCGCCGGCATTCCGCCAGGACCTGGTGGTGTTCCATCGCACCGACGCGGTGCCGCGCGCGCTGGAGATGGTCGCGGCCGGCACCGAGCCCGCGGTCGAGCGCCGCCTGCGCGAAGTGCTGCTGGCGGCGCGCGAGGACCCGGCGGCGACCGAGGCGCTCGCGGCCTATTGGGGTACCACCGGGTTCCGGGCCCTGGACGAGCCGATGCAGCGCTCGCTGGCGCGCCTGCGTACCGGCGTGGCCCGCATCCACGCCGAGGTCGAGTGATGCGCGGATTGCGGAACCCCGCGTCACTGCAGCGCGGGAGCGCGTGATGCGGCTCGGCCTGGGCGGGCAGTTCGGTCTCGGCGCGGCAGCCAGCCTCGCGCTGGCGGGCACGCTGATCTATGGCGGTTGGCGCGTGCAGCACGAAGGCGACAACCGCCTGGTGCAGTTCTCGGCCGAGTCGATGCAGACCCAGGCCCGCGAGGACCTCGAGCGCCGCGGCGAGGCGATCGCGCTGCTGCTCTCCGAGACGCTGGTCAACCCGGTCTACTTCAACGACCTGCAGGCGATCGGCCAGGTCGCGCAGTCGGTGCTGCACCAGCCCGACGTCGAGTACGTGCTGGTGTTCGATGCCCAGGGACGCATCCTGCACGACGGCAGCGTCGACATCGCCGACTTCGGCCAGCCGATGCGCGATGCCTTCGGCCCCGCCGCCGCGTCCGCGGCCGGACCGCTGGTGCAGTACTCCGACACGCTGATCGACGTCGCGCGCCCGATGCTGCTGGGCGCCGGAAAGCTCGGCGGCGTGCGCATCGGCCTGTCGCGTGCCGCGGCCGCGGCGCGCGTGCGCGGTTCGCAGGAGCAGCTGGTCCAGAGCGTCGCCGGCCTCACCACCGAGCGCCTGCGCAGCCTGGCCCTTCCCGTTGCGGGACTGATCGCGCTGGCCCTGTTCAGCCTGCTGGTGGTGAGCCGCCGGCTGGTGCGCCCGGTGCGCGCGCTCGCAGCGAAGGCCCGCGCGATGGAGCGCGGCGACTACACCGTGGCGTCCGGCAGCGCGCGCAGCGACGAGATCGGCGAGCTGGTGCGCGCCTTCAACAACCTCGGCCTCAGCATCGCCGCTCACGACCGCGACGTGCGCCGCCTGGCCTACCTCGACACGCTCACCGGCCTGCCCAACCGCCACATGCTGCGCGAGACCCTGTCCAAGGCGATCGTGCTCAGCCGCAGCAGCGGCCGCGCGCTGGCCCTGCTGTTCGTCGACCTCGACGACTTCAAGCGCATCAACGACACCCTCGGCCACGATGCCGGCGACGAGGCCCTGACCCAGCTCGCGCGCCGCCTGGAGAACTGCCTGGAGTCGGTGCGCGACCCGGCGCAATCGCCCGAGGAGGCCGCCGACCTGATCGCCCGCTTCGGTGGCGACGAGTTCGTGGCGCTGCTCGTGGGCGGCGACGTGCGCGAGCGCGCCAGCCGGCTCGCCGACCACGTGCTCGAGGCGGTGCGCGATCCGCTGACCGCCGCCGGGCGTCCGATCTACCTCAATGCCAGCATCGGCATCACCCTGTTCCCCGACGATGCCGAGGACGCGCAGCAACTGCTCAAGAACGGCGACATCGCCATGTACCAGGCCAAGGTGCACGGCAAGAACTGCTATCGCTTCTTCACCAACTACATGACCCGCGTCGCCGAGGATCGGCTGATGCTCGAGCAGGATCTGCGCGCCGCGATCGGGACCACCCAGCTCGAGGTCCACTACCAGCCGATCGTGGACCTGGCGCGCGACCGCATCGCCGGGGTCGAGGCGCTGCTGCGCTGGCACCATCCGCAGCGCGGCCAGGTGCCGACGGCGTTGTTCATCGGCATTGCCGAGGACTTCGGCTTGATCGGCGAAATCGGCCATTTCGTCATGCGCCGCGCCTGTGCCGATGCGCTCGATTGGCCGCAGGTCGGCGGCGAGCCCTTGTTCGTCTCGGTCAATGTCTCGGTGCGCCAATTGCGCCAGCCCGGATTGACCGCCGAGGTCGCGGCGGTGTTGCGCGATACCGGACTACCCGCCACCCGTCTGCATGTTGAGCTCACCGAGAGCGCCCTGATCGACGACCAGCCACTGGCCCTGAACACACTGGCGGAGCTGCGCGCGGCCGGCATCCGCATCTGGCTCGACGATTTCGGCACCGGCTTTTCGGGCCTGTCGCACCTGCGCCGGGTTCCGGTCGACGGGGTCAAGATCGACCGCAGCTTCACCCAGGACCTCCTCACCGACCGCGACGACCTTGCGCTCACCAACGCCATCATCGCGATGGCCACCTCGCTCGGGATCCCGGCGGTCGCGGAAGGCATCGAGAGCGAGGCCCAGCTCGAGATCCTCAAGAACCTGCGCTGCGACCTCGGGCAGGGCTACTGGTTCGGCTACCCGATGAGGCAGATGGACCTGCTCGACTTGTTCGCGCAGCCCGAGCGCGTCGCCGCCGCGGACGAGGCCTGATCGTCGGGCGCGTGCCGCGGCGGATGCATCCGCGCAGAGCCGACGCGGCGGCGACCACTGCCGGCGTAAGATCCCGCATTCCCCGTCCCTGGAGCCGCCCATGTCCACCCACCGCGCCCTGCACCTCGTCGCCCGGCCCGAGGGCTTGCCCAAGGACGGCGACTTCGAACTGCGCACTTCCACGCTCGCGGCGCCCGGCGATGGCCAGTTCCGGGTCGCGGTGCGCTACCTCTCGATCGATCCCGCGATGCGGGTATGGATGACCGAGCAGAAATCGTACTGGCCGCCGGTGCCGCTGGGCGACGTGATGCGGGCCTCGGCGATCGGTGAAGTCGTGGAGTCGCGCAACCCGCGCTTTGCGGTCGGCGCCTGGGTCAGCGGCATGCTCGGCGTGCAGGATGGCCTGGTCAGCGACGGCAAGGGCCTGCGCGCCTTCGACCCGAAGCAGCTGCCCGATCCGGCCTGGGCGCTGAGCATCTTCGGCGGCACCGGGCTCACCGCGTATTTCGGCCTGGGCGAGATCGGCAAGCCCAAGGCCGGCGAAACCCTGGTGGTCTCGGCGGCGGCGGGGGCGGTGGGTTCCACGGTGGTGCAGATCGGCAAGATCCTCGGCTGCCGCGTGATCGGCATCGCCGGCGGCGCGCAGAAGTGCGCCTTCGTGCGCGACGAGCTCGGCGCCGACGGCGTGATCGACTACAAGCACGAGAAGGTCGGCGATGCGCTCAAGGCGCTGTGCCCCGACGGCATCGACGTCTACTTCGACAATGTCGGCGGCGAGATCCTCGATGCCGTGCTCAAGCGCCTGCGCCTGCACGCGCGCATCGTGCTGTGCGGCGGCATCTCGCAGTACAACGCCACCGGCGAGACCCGCGGTCCGGCGAACTACCTGTCGCTGATCTCGGCGCGCGGCCGCATGGAGGGCTTCGTGATCATCGATTACCTCGACCGCGCCGCCGAAGCGGTGGCGGCGATGGCGCCGTGGGTCCAGGCCGGCAAGCTCAAGAGCAGGATCGACGTGGTCGAGGGTCTCGAGCGTTTTCCGGAAGCCCTGCGCCGGGTCTACACCGGGGCCAATTTCGGCAAGCAACTCGTAAAGCTGTAAGCGCTCCCACAGTACGGCGGCCGTGTCGCGCGTGGCTAACCGGCGTAGCGCTGCACGGTCTCGATGATCGCATCGCCCAGCGCCAGCACCACGCCGACGCAGGCCAGCATCAGCGCCCAGCACGCCGCCACCAGCACGCCATCGCGCTCGACCAGCGCGATCGCCAGCATCACCAGCACGAAGCCGAAGGGATAGTTGGTCAGCGGCACCGGCAGGCTGAGCGCGAGGCCATGCAGCGCCATCAGGCCGCCGGTCAGGCGCCAGCCGGCGCCGTTGAGCACCAGCGGCGCGCGCGGCCGGCACAGGCGCTCGACCCGTGCCATGCCGTCGCCGAGCCGGTCGAGGAAGCGCGCGAGGCGCACGCGCGCGAAGCTGCGGCGCCGCAGCCATTGCGGCAGCCACGGATGCTGCAGGCCCCAGGCCATCTGCAGGCCGAGCAGCACGACCAGCGGACCGGCGATTGCGCCGGCCCCGATCGGGGTGGGCAGGAAGGCCGGCAGCGTGGCGATCACCACCAGCACGCCGAAGGCGCGGCCATCGAAGCGGTCGAGCAGTTCGCCGAGCGAGATGTCGGGGTGCCCGTCCTCGCGCGCGATGCGTTCGAGCAGGGTCGAGGTGCGCTCGGGCGGGGCCTCGGGTCGCATCCGCGCTGCCGCCGCGCTCAGACCAGGTTGTCCGGTTCCGGCGGCATGACGCGCTGGACCAGCAGCTTGTCGATGCGCGCGCCGTCGAGGTCGACCACCTCGAAGCGGAAGCCGGCGTGGGTGAAATGCTCGCCCACCTGCGGGATGCGGCCGAAGCGCGCGGTGATCATGCCGGCGGCGGTGCGGAAATCCTCGTCGTTCTCGCCCGCGAGCTGGGCCACGCCCAGCAGTTCCTTGAGGTCGTCGATGGCCAGGCGCCCGTCCACCAGCCAGCTGCCGTCGGAGCGCTGCACCACGTGCGGTTCGCCGGCCTCGGTGGCCTGGGCGAAGCGGCCGAAGACCGACTTCAGCAGGTCGTTGAGGGTGACCAGGCCGGTGATCTCGCCATACTCGTCCACCGCCAGCGCGAGGCCGGCCTCGGAGTCGCGCAGCTTCTCCAGCGTGCCCAGCGCGCGCGCGGTTTCGGGCACGAACAATGCCGGCGCCAGCGTGCGGAACGGCTCTACCTTGCCACCCATCAGCGCATTGCTCAGGCTGCGCACGTGCAGCACGCCGGCCACGTCCTGGTCGGAGCCGCGCCGCACCGGATAGCGCGTGTAGGGCGTCGCGCGGATGCGTTCGAGGTTTTCCTCCAGCGGCAAGTTCGTGTCGAGCCACTCGATCTCGCCGCGCGGCGTCATCAGGCCCCCGACCGTGCGGTCGCCGAAGGACAGGGCGCGGTTGACCAGGTTGCGCTCGTCGTCGTCGATCACGCCCTGCTCGGCGCCCTCGGCCACCAGCAGCTTGATCTCCTCCTCGGTCACGGCCTGCTCGTTGGTCTGCTTGACCCCGAGCAGGCGCAGCAGCAGGCGTGTCAGCCACGACAACAGCATTACCGCCGGCATCGCCGCGATGGTGAGGATGCGCATCGGCGCGGCCACCAGCATGGCGAGGCGCTCGGGCGCGAGGATGCCCAGCCGCTTGGGCACCAATTCGCCCAGCACCACCGAGAAGATCGTGATCGTGCCCAGGCTCAGCGCGATCGAGATGCCCTGGGCATAGGGCGCGACGAGGTCGAATTGGCGCAGCCATCCGCGCAGCCCGGCCGCCAGCGCCTCGCCGCCGAAGAAGCCGGTGAGGATGCCCAGCATCGTGATCCAGACCTGGACCGAGGACAGGAAGCGCTCGGGTTGTTCGGCCAGCTCCAGCGCCGCGCGGGCGCGGGCGCTGGCCTTGGCCTGCTGGCGCAGGCGGCTCTTGCGCGAGGTCATCACGGCCATCTCCGACAGGGCGAAGAAGCCGTTGAAGAGGATCAGCGCGAGGACGACCAGAAGTTCCAGGGGCATGTGGTGGCGGGCTCCCGGCTCACTGCCAGATGCCGTTGGTGAAATACGCCGCGTTCCAGTACAGGTGCACGGCAATCGACGCAATATAGCCCAGCGCTACCGCCCAGGCCCAGCGCAGGTGGCTGAAGAAGGTGTACTGGCCCTTCGAGACGCCCATCAGCGCGACGCCGGCGGCCGACCCCACGCTCAGCATGCTGCCGCCGACACCGCAGGTCAGCGTGATCAGCAGCCACTGGCCGTGGTCCATCGGCGGGCTCATCTGCAGCACCGCGTACATGATCGGGATGTTGTCCACGATCGCCGAGAGCGTGCCCATGGCGATGTTGGCCCAGGTATGGCCATAGCGTCCGTACAGTTCGGTCGAAGCCAGTTCCATGTAGCCGATGGCGGCCAGGCCGCCAACACACATCAGGACGCCGTAGAAGAACAGCAGCGTATCCCACTCGGCGTTGGCGATGATGCGGAAGATGTTGTAGCCGCCGTGGTCGCCATTCGCGCCCGTGGCCTCGTAGCGGCGCGCCTCGACCCGCGCGATCCACCACGAATACAGCTTGAGCAGCGCCAGGCCGGCCATCATGCCGAACACCGGCGCCATGCCCAGGAACTGCTTCGACGCGACGGTGATGCCGATCGTCAACGCGAACAGCAAGCAGATCGCCCAGCCACCGTACTTGACGTCGGCATCGTCCCTGCGGACTTCGGGCCGCTCGTTCGGTACCGCGAAGTGCATGCACAGCGCCGGCACCAGGAAATTGACCACCGAGGGAACGAACAGGCGGAAGAACTCGAAGAACTCGACCTTGTGCGCCTGCCACACCATCAGCGTGGTGATGTCTCCGAACGCGCACCATGCACCGCCGGCATTGGCCGCCACCACGAGATTGACGAACGCAAGCGCGATGAAGCGCGAGTTGCCCTGCCCGACCGCGAGGACCACCGCCGACATGATCAGCGCCGTGGTCAGGTTGTCGAGCACGGAGGACATGAAGAAGGCGACGACGCCGGTGATCCAGAACAACTGCCGGAACGAGAATCCTCGGCTCACGAGCTGCGCCCGCAGCGCCTCGAACACGTTGCGCTCGGTCATCGCGCTGACGTAGCTCATCGCCACAACGAGGAAGAAGAAAAGCTGCGCGAACTCCACGAACACGTGTTCGAAGGCCATGCGCGCAGCGTCACCGCCCAATCCCGGCGTAACCGAGGCCTTCCACGCGATCAGACCCCAGATCAGAGCCGCCCCGAACATGACCGGCTTGGACTTGCGCAGCGCGAGGTGCTCCTCGAACACGACGAGCGCATAGGCCAGGACGAAGATCGCCACGGCGGCCCAGCCGATTGCGGTGCCGGTCCAGCCGAAGGATGGATCGGCCGTGGTATCTGCGGCGAGCGCCAGCGGGGTTGCGGACAGGACGGCGGCGCTGACGGCCAGCCGACGAGGTGCGCGACGCATGGGGGGCGATCCTTGGTTTGGCTGGCTGGCCGCTGCTGCCCGATACCGGTCGCGGTCGACGCATCCGGCTGGGCGGCCGGAGACTACCATGGGCCCCATTTCAGGCGCGCGCTCCTTGGCCATGGCCGAAGCGATGCCATCCGCCGTTCGAATCCGCGGTGGAATCGGCCCACGCGCTGCACGCGGCGGCATCGTCGGATAAGCTGCGCGAGCCTCTGCCGAAAGGAGCCGGCCCATGTTCTCGCTGCAGACCATCTTCGGCAAGGGCGACAAGTTCTACAGCCTGCTCGAGGCCAGCGCCGAGGCGGCGCTGCAGAGCACGCGGGCTTTGCACGAACTGGTCTCGGTGCGCAGCCGCACGCCGTCGCTGGATGAGTTCAAGCTCGCGCGGCAGAAGGAGCGCGAGATCTCCGAGGCGATCCGGCGCGAGCTGGTCGACACCTTCGTGACCGCGCTCGAGCGCGAGGACATCGAGGCCCTGGGCAACGCGCTGTACCGCATCCCCAAGACGGTGGAGAAGTTCGCCGACCGCTACGTGTTCGGCGCCGACCGCAGCGCCGGCATCGACTTCGCGCCGCGCGCGAAGATGCTGGTCGAGGCCGCCGAGGTGGTGCTGGAGATGGTGCGCCAGTTGCGCCGTGGCCTCCAGGTCGAGCCGATGAAGCTGCTGTCGGACAAGCTGCGTTCGATCGAGATCGAGGCCGACCGCCTGATGCTGGAGATCTACCGCGACCTGTATGCCGGCAAGTACGAGCCGGTGCAGATGATGATCGTGCGCGACTTCTACGAGATCCTGGAGAAGGCGATCGACCGCTGCCGCGAGGCCGGCGTGGTGATCTACCAGATCGTGCTCAAGAACGGCTGAGCACCCACGGCCGTGACCGTTGCCATCGCCGTCGTCCTGGTGTTCATCCTGGTCGCTCTGGTCTTCGAGTTCATCAACGGCTTCCACGACACCGCCAACTCGATCGCCACGGTGGTCGCGACCAAGGTGCTGAATCCGACCCAGGCGGTGGTGCTTGCCGCGAGCATGAACCTGGTCGGCGCGCTCGCCGGCGAGGCGGTGGCCAGGACCATCTCCACCGGCCTGGTCGACGCCTCGGTGGTGACGATGACCTCCGGGATCCTGATGTGCGGCCTGGTCGGCGGCATCATCTGGAACCTGATCACGTGGTGGTACGGGATGCCCTCGTCGTCGAGCCACGCGATGATCGGCGGGCTGTGCGGCTCGGCGGTGGGCGCCGCCGAGGGCAATTGGGGCGCGCTGATCTGGGCGCAGCCCTCGGACCCATGGTGGAAGGGCAGCGGCATCCTCTACAAGATCGTGATCCCGATGTTCAGCTCGCCGGTGGCGGGCTTCCTGCTCGGGCTGCTGCTCATGGGCGGGCTGTACGCCCTGATCAGCTTCCTCAGCCATCGGCGCGGCTTACTCCACACGATCGCCAAGCCGCGCTGGGTCAATGCCTTCTTCGGCAAGGCGCAGCTGCTCAGCGCGAGCTACATGGGCTTCGCGCATGGCCTCAACGACGCGCAGAAGACCATGGGCCTGATCGCGCTGGCCCTGGTGGGCGCACAGACCGTGGGTACCTTCGAG
>Ga0209254_10005997_pt1 | contig 11182 bp, 10 predicted proteins | sample FrelakmetDIP11DI_FD_187148 | JGI IMG/M metagenome (GOLD analysis project Ga0209254, IMG submission 187148) | Freshwater lake sediment microbial communities from the University of Notre Dame, USA, for methane emissions studies - DIP11 DI (SPAdes)... | ecosystem: Environmental > Aquatic >... | reverse complement strand
GTTTCACGCGGCCGGTGTCTCGCTCAGCCTGTTCCACCTGATCGCGCTGGTGCTCGCGGCCGGACTGGGCCTCGACTACGCACTGTTCTTCGAACACGCAGCCGATGATCCAGCAGAACAGCGACGCACACTGCACGCGGTCATCGTCTGCTCGCTGTCGACGCTGCTGGTATTCGCGTTGCTCGGGCTGTCGACGCTCCCGGTCCTGCGAGCCATCGGAATAACCGTGGCCGCAGGCGTCGTCAGCAACTTCGTGCTGGCGTTACTGCTGACGCGCGCCCCTGCGCCCGCGACCCATGGCCGTTGACGAACGCATAGCCGCGCTCATCCCCCACGCTGGCACGATGTGCCTGCTCGAGCGTATTGAGCATTGGGACGACAATAGTGTCGCGGTCGCGACCGCCACACATCGCGACCCGGCCAACCCGCTCGCCGGTCGGCTTGGCCTGCGCGCGATCAACCTGTGCGAATACGGGGCCCAGGCCATGGCCGTGCACGGAGGACTCGCGACACATGCACTTGGCGGCCGCGCGCAGCCCGGACTACTGGTGTCGCTGAGGGACGTCACGCTCGGCTGCGACTTCGTCCACGAACTCGAGGGCGACCTGCTGGTCGAGGCCCGGCGCCTGCACGAGAGCGGCACGGCATGGCAGTACGAGTTCCGCGTTACACATGCGGGCAAGCGGCTGGCTCAGGGTCGCGCCACGGTTTCCGTTGCCTCGCGCGCCTGAGCGCCGTCTTTGCCCGCGAACAGTGTGAGCAGCGGGCCGGTCATGAAGGTCGTCAGGATGGCCATGACCATCAACATCGTGAACAGGTCGTTGCCGATCACGCCCGCGTCGAGCCCCACCTTCATCACGATCAGTTCCATCAGTGCGCGCGCATTCATCAACGAGCCGACCGCGAAGGCGGTGCGCCAGGGGTGGCCTGCGATCCGGGCGCCGGCGGCGCCTCCCAGCACCTTGCCGGCCACCGCTGCGACGAGCACGATCAGCAGGGCTGAAAGACCCGTGCCGACGAACGCCGATGGCGTTGTATTGAGGCCAGCCAACGCAAAGAAGACCGGCATGAGCACGATGATCGCGATGTACTCGACACGCTCGATGAGCGCATCGAGCAGCCGGTCGTCGCGCGGCAGTGCCGCGCCGAACAGGAATGCGCCGAACACCGGATGCACGCCCAGCGACTTTGTCGCGTAGGCGCAAGCGAAGGTACCGATCAAAAGCACGGCCAGCAAGGGGCCCTCCGGGCGTCCGTCCTGCGCGAACCGAGCCACCATGCGGGCGAGCAGCGCCCGCCCCACCGTCAACAAGGCGGCAGCCAGCGCAAACAGCCCGAACAGCATCGACCAGAAGCGGGTCCAGTCCTCGCGCGAATCCGCGAGCACCACCACCATGGCCAGCATCACCCAGGCGAGCACGTCCGCCATCGCGGCCGACGTGAGTGACAACCGCCCGATGACGGAGTGAGTCATGCCCCGCTCCTTCAGGATGCGGGCCATGATCGGGAAGGCCGTGATGGACATCGCCGACGCCATGAACAGTGCAAACGTCGGGAAAGCGATGCCTTCCGGTGCGAATCGCTCATACAGGAGCGCCGCCGCACCGAGGCCGAAAACCATCGGCATGAGCACCGACATACTGCTTATCCATGCGGCATCGATCAGCTGCCGACGGGCGCCGTGCGGCATGCGCAACTCCGCTCCGACGATGAACATGAAAAGCACCAGCCCGACCTGCGAGAGGCCGTCGAGCGCCGCAAGACTGGATGGCTCAAATACATGCGCGTGCCATGCAGGAAAGAGCGCGCCCAAAATGATCGGCCCGAGCACGATCCCGGCGGTCATTTCCCCGATCACCGGCGGCTGTCCGAGGCGCCTGAGCACGAGACTCAGAAGCCTGGCGGTACCGAGGATCAGGACCAACTGCAACAGCAGTGGCGAATGTGGCATTCGACCGGACCTCAGGCGGCGGAATCGAACAGCATGCCGGCGGTGACCTCTCCGGTCGATCCGGCTAGAAGTGCCAGCACGCGCGCTGCGTCGAGACCAGGATGCTGCGTACCGGCCGCAGCGATGATCTCGCGGGCGAGCTGCCGTAACTGCAGGGTCGTCTGGCGGATACGCACCTTGAAGGCCTCGTCGTCCAACGGGTCGCGCAGGCCCCGGTTGAGCTCCGCGAACCATTCCAGTCTCGCCTGGTCGAGCAGCATGGGCCGATTGCTGCGTTCGCTGCGGGTCGACCAGTCACGCAGGAAATCCTGCATCGCGAAATTCAGTGCCTTGCTGCCCTGCAGTTCTTCCCGCAGCCGGGACAGCATCGTCAGGTCCGTCAGGCGGCGCTGGAAAAACAGCTGGCACAGCACGCCCCAGTAATACGTGTAGTCCCAGAGCACCTTGACGGGCAGCACCTCGGGATCGCCAAACATCCGGTACTGGTCCCGGTACAGCGACATGGTGCTCTCGTAGAAGGACATGAAGAACTGCTCGTAGATTCGCGCATACGAGGCGACCGGCTGCCTCGCCCGATCGAGCGCAATGAGCTCGGTGATGTAGGTGTTTGCAATCGCTATGAAGTCGCCACCAGGCGAGTAGAAGGGATCGAGGAATACGCCTGCCTCCCCGGTCAGCGCCCAGCGCGCGCCCGAGAAGACCTTCTTGCAGCTGTACGAAAAGTGCCTGAGGAACATGAAGTCCTGCAGAAGCCCACGCTTCGACTCGATGTCCTCCGCGAGCCGCGGCTGAAACTCGTGCAACCAATCCATCGCTCGATTGAAGCTGTTGATGCGATTGAGGGGGTGAACGCGCTCATCGGCGACGATGCCGACCGAGTGAGATCCGGAAGCCAGCGGGATCAGCCACACCCAGTAACCCTCGCCGACCAGGTGGTTCGTCGAAAGCCAGCGGTAAGGCGGATTGCAGCGCTGCAGCCATTGCGTGTCGCGCGACCACTCGTTCACGTCGATACGCGCGCCGATCCGGAACCACGCGCCGTTGACGTCATGATCGTTCTCGAGCGCAAGGCCGAGCTGCCGTTTCAGGACGCCGGCCCGGCCGGACGCGTCCACGACCCAGCGGGCCTCCACATCGATCGGTCGAGCTCCACTCACGCAGCGCACCTGATGCGCGTCCTCACCTTCAGCAATCTCTACGCTTCGAACAGTGACGCCATCGAGAAACTCGACGCCGGCCTCCCTGGCCCGCCGACCGAGAAAGTTTTCGAATATGCCGCGGTCAATCTGGTAGCTCGGCGTCGACAGGTAACGGCTGGCGCCCAGCTCCAGCACCGCATCGATGTCCCTGCGACCCTCTGAGAAGAAGAACCTGAAGCCGAATTTCTTCAGCTGCTCGCCGACGAGGTGATCCTTCAACCCGAGGACGGTATCGAAGTAGTTCGCGGCAATTTCGACAGAGGACTCACCCACCTTGTGCGCCGCCTCCGGCACCGGATGGCCGCGCCGCTCCAGCACGACCACGCCAAGGTCCGGGAAGCGCTGCCGGAGCTGCAGTGACAGGGTCAGTCCGGCCAACCCGCCGCCGAGAATTGCCACGTCCGTTCGCATGAGGCCACCCACCCCCCGATCTCGCGCTGCTACTTCGGGTCGTAGCCCGTCGGGCCGCCGACCGCTTCCTTGTAGTTCGATTCCAGGTAGTGGTCCGCGAGTGCGACGATCCTGTGCAGCATGTCCTTGTCCTGCCCGCCGAACGTCCATGCTCCGCTCATGGCGGCGGCCCGCTGGTAAAACTCCGGTTCCGCCAGCAGCGTACCGCTGGGCTGCTCCACGATCCTGAACTTCATTACGACATACGAGTCGCCGGCGAACGCCCCTGCCCAGAATCGTGCGCCGCCACTTACGACCTTGAGCTTCTCGATGCGGGGTTCGATGACGATGGACTTACCGCTCGTGCTGCCCGAGGCGTCTTTGTTCCATTGCGCGATGATCGCGCCGGTCTCCGCGGTCATGTAATCCTGGATCTTCGCTTTCGCTTTCTCTTTGCCCTCGTCGCCCGCATACGGCGGACCCATTGCAATAGGCAGCAACTCATACTTGTCGTAACCCGCCAGCGCCCCGGCCGGTGGCGGATTCTGCGGCTCCGCGAGCGCCGTCGCGGTGGCAGCAAACATCAGCATCGCTGCAAGAAGCTTTCTCATGGCGAACTCCCCTCGTTCCGAGTTGGGAAATCGAATTCCATCTCCAGCAACATGGTCGGACTCAGTCCGAACCTTACCGTCCGCGCCTCCTCCAACGCGATCGCCTCGAAGAATGGCAGGCACGCCGCCATGGCATTGCCCGCCACGAGTTCCGCATTGCGGCCGAGCGGCGCCGTCCGCCGCGTCCCGTGCACCGCCCGCCACCGGATCCGCGCGAGAGAGGCGGCGCCAGCCCTCGGCGATACGACCGCACCCGCACCGACCATGCCCTTGCTGTGTGCCATCGTCGAGAGCGGGCCTCGAGCCTCGATATCGTATGCCACCAGCAGCGTCGGTCGCCCGGCCGACTGTGCCTGCACCAGTGCCTCGAGCATGCCTTCCCCAAACGTGTCCGTGTGCGCGCTAAGGGCCGTGTAGGGTTGCATGCACCCAGTGCCGATGCACCAATAGCCGGCGGCAGCGTTGTGGACAGAGTTGTGAAAACGGGTCGGCGAGATCAGCGTCGGGGTCCGAACGAGCATCTCGCTCATGTAGTCGCTGATGGCCAGGTCGCCTTCCGTGCAGGCGAACACGCTCGCCAGATCCCGTGGGTCGGCACCGGCGCTCTCGCATGCGCGCGCCGCGACTTCCAGGGCAATGGCCACTGTATCGGGCGCCCGGCGTCGCTCGGTTGGCGCGAGCACTGCCGGGACGGGACGGGGTGCAGGCTGGTGCGCAGCCGCCGCTTCGCCTCGCAGCACAGGAGCCGCGAGGTTCCATCCTGGAATGCGCGGCGCCCACAGGGCGATGCCGTTCACGAATGCGGTGTGCGCGACTGTGGCAGGCTCACGCATCCCGACCCCTGCCGAAAAGCAACGAGCAATTGCTGCCGCCGAAACCGAATGAATTGCTGAGCGCGACCCTGATGTCCGCCGCCTCGTTCAGCACGCGAATCTGCGGACCGCAGGACGGATCGAGCTCCCGGGCATTGAGCGTGCCGGGCGCGAAGCCCATCTCCATCGCGGCGAACGTGATTACGGACTCGAGAATGCCAGCCGCCCCGAGCGCGTGCCCCGTCCACCCCTTGGTCGAACTGGCCCGTGTCGTGGCTGGAAACAGGCTGGCTACCACCTGTGCTTCGACCTCGTCGTTCTTCTGGCTCGCCGTGCCGTGCATGTTGATGTAGTTCACGGCGTCCGGCGTGAGTCCGGCACGCTCGAGCGCGGCCACCATGGCCAGCCGCGCACCAAGGCCTTCGGGATGAGGCGACGACATGTGATGAGCATCGCTCGACTCACCGTAGCCGAGTAACCACGGGCCACGCTCGCCGTCGCGCTCGAGCAACGCGAATCCACCGGCCTCGCCGATGCTGATGCCACGGCGCGCGATATCGAACGGCCGGCAAGGATCCGGCGACACGAGTTCCAGCGAGTTGAACCCGAAGAGGACGCTACCGCACAGCGAGTCCACGCCGCCGACGACGGCGGCATCGACGAGTCCCAGCTCCAGCAACCGCTCGGCCTGTGCGAATACCTTGGCACTCGACGAGCATGCCGTGCCGACCGTGACCACGATGCCCTCCAGCCCAAGGGCCGCGCGAACGAAGTCGCCAAGCGAGTGAGGCGTATGCACGATGGGCCGGCGCAGGTCCTCCGGGTATTGGCCATCGGGCAGCAACCTGCGATAGGCCTCTTCCGTTGCTCCGATGCTCGAGGTCGATGTGCCGACGATGAGCGCTACCCGATCGGCGCCATACCGGCTTCGCACCGCCGCGGCCCGCTCAAGGAACCCATCTGCATTCAGCGCGAGCCAGGCCAGCCGGTTGTTGCGGCAGTCCCATTCCATGAGATGGTCGGGCAGGCGGACATCCTCGACGCCCGCGACGCGACCGATCCACGTCGCGAGTGGATGCTCGCTGAAGTCATTCGGACGAAGGCCACTCGCCCTCGCGTGCAGCGCGGTGGCAAGCGCCTGCTGGCCAATGCCGGCAGCACAGGCGATCGAATGTCCGGTGACCCGCAGCGGCTTCATCCTTTCCATGGTGAAGACCAGGCGCGCTAGATCGTGCGCCTCTCCTGGACATAGTCGGTCAACGCGCGCAGCGACGCGAAGATGCGCTTGTTATCCTCGTCTTCGGCCTTGAGCTGCACGCCGTATCGCTTCGAGATTTCGAGCGCCAGTTCGAGTGCGTCGATCGAATCGAGACCGAGCCCGGAGCCGAACAGCGGAGCATCGGGATCGATGCCGCCGGGGTCCACTGCCTCGAGGTTCAATGCGGAAACGATCAGCTCGGCAAGCTCTTTCTGCTGGGGCGTCTGTAGTTGAGCCATGTCGTGCCGGCGCGAGCTGGGAATCGGATTTTCGTCAAGAGTGTATCATGTGCTTTGCAGTCCGCGATCGAGCGCAAAGGTGTCAAACAGCGAGCAGGACGCCGAAGGTACCCCCCCGTCGGAGTGCGACGTAATAGTCGTGGGCGGCGGCCCCGCCGGCTGCACCGCCGCCACCATTCTTGCCCGAAGGGGATGGTCGGTGACGCTGCTGGAAAAGGACCGTTACCCTCGGTTCCACATCGGCGAGTCGCTGCTGCCGATGAACCTGCCGATCCTGCAGCGACTCGGCGTGCTCGACGAAATTGCGCGCATTGGCGTGCTGAAGGTCGGCGCGGACTTTCCGGCGCCCACGCCTGCGGGATACAACGTCTTCCGTTTCGAGCGGGCGCTCGACCCGACCTGGGCCCACGCCTACCAGGTTCGCCGGGATGAGTTCGACTCCGCGCTCCTCGAGAACGCATCCGGAAGCGGGGTCAAGACGTTCCAGGGCCAGCGAGTAACCTCATTCCGGACTGATTCAGACTCAGTGCTGGTCGATGGCCGCTCCGACGCCGGGGAGCCGTTCCGCTGTGCGGCGCGCTACCTGGTCGACGCTACCGGGCGCGACACGCTGGTCGGCAATCATCTGCGCCTGAAGCGCAAGAGCAGGCATCACCAGAGTGCGGCCCTCTTTGCGCACTTCCGGGGTGTCGAGCGGCGGCCGGGAAATGACCAGGGCAACATCAGCATCTACCGGTTCGAGCATGGCTGGGTCTGGCTCATCCCTTTGCGGGACGGCGTCACGAGCATCGGTGCCGTGTGCTGGCCCGAATACCTGAAGCAGCGCCAGGGCGACCAGCGCGACTTCCTGATGCAGACGCTGCTTGCGATCCCGACGCTCTCCGGGCGGCTCGAGCATGCCGAAATAGTCGGCAACCTGCACGCGACGGGGAACTACACCTACGCCTGCACGCGGATGTCCGGCCCGCGCTGGGTCATGGCCGGCGATTCGTACGCTTTCGTCGACCCGATCTTTTCGAGCGGTGTCTATCTTGCCATGCACGGCGGGGAAGTCGCCGCGGAGGTGGTGGACGGCACTCTCCGCAACCCGTCCCGGGAACGGACTCTGCAGCGCGGCTACGAACGGCAGGTCACACGTGGCCTGAAGACACTGTCATGGTTCATATACCGCTTCACCTCCCCGGCGATGCGCAAGCTCTTCGCCGGGCCGCGCAACGATTGGCAACTCGAGCAGGCGATGATTTCCATGCTCGCGGGCGACGTCTTCCGCGACAACGGGGTGCATTGGCGACTGCGCGTATTCAAGCTCATTTACTTCATCACCGCGCTCGGCGGCCTGAAAGAGCAGGCGCTGAGCTACCTCTGGCGTCGTCGGCAGACTCGCGCCGTATTCACGGGCGGCACGACAAGCCAGGACAGCGCCTGAGATGCCCGGGCAGCCCGATAGGGCCTCCATTCTGCGCGGCACGTTCGAGGCGCTGGATCCATCCAGGCCCCTCGACGATGACGTCCTGACTGCCATCGTCTTTGGTTCGACGACGCCCTGCCCACAGGATCCGCGCACCGTCCGCATCGACCTCGAGCCACTGGCCGGAAACTTCCACAGCGAGGTCTGGAGGGGGCGGGGGGCGTCGCGCCTCGGCACAGCCGGACCCATCCGCTACGTGGAGAACGGCGACGTCTTCGCCGGCTGGATGAGCCTTGACGAGAGCCGCTTCGGCGGACTGCTCGAAGCCACGGAAGCCGCTTACCTCGCGCTTCTGCGGCTCCATGCCGAATCGCCGTATCGGCACTTGTGGCGGACCTGGAACTTCCTCGCCGAGATCAACGAAGGGCAAGGCGACGAAGAGCGCTACCGGCAGTTCTGCCTGGGCCGCGCGCGCGCTTTCGGCGCCCCGCAAGATCATCCGTCGACGACCGCGTACCCGGCGGCTTCGGCGGTAGGCAAGAAAGGTGGGCCGCATTCGCTCCAGGTCTGCTGGATTGCGGGCCGCGAAGCCGGAAGCACAGTTGAAAACCCGCGGCAAGTCAGTGCGTATGACTACCCGCGGCAGTACGGACCGGCCGCACCGAAATTCTCGCGGGCCATGGTGGTTCCGGGTCCGGTGCACCTGATCTCGGGCACCGCCAGCATCGTGGGGCACGCATCACTGCACGAACAGGACCTGGATGCGCAAATGCGCGAAACGCTGACGAACCTGGACGCCCTTCTGACGCGAGCGCAACCGGACGGGCAGCCGCAGCCGGCAAGGCTGGATCGCAACAGTCTCGTAAAGGCGTACGTGCGCCGCCGGGGCGATGCTGCAGCGGTGGAGCACACGCTGCGACAACGACTCGGCGATGCGGTGCCGATTCTGATACTCGCCGCGGACATCTGCCGGTCCGAACTGCTCGTCGAAATCGAGGTTGCGCATCACGGATGATTCTCGGCGGGCCGCTGCGCGTTCCGCCTCAGCGCTTCAGGGCAGCGATCAATTTGTCGCGCGGCAGCTTGCCAACCTCGTTGCGCGGGAGCCTCGATACCAATACGAGCGGGCGAGGCAGGAATACCGGATCCATCTCGCCTGCCAGGCCTGCGAGCACTTGCGCTTCGGTGAGGCCGTCGGCCACGGCCAACGCCGCCAGACGCTGCACCTGGCCGCCGGCACGTGCGCAGGGCTGGAAGACAACGGCATCTGATACGCCCGGCACTGAGAGCAGGCGGCGCGTCAGGTCCACAAGCGAAGCGCGCTTGCCCCCGACTTCGACCATGTCCGCATTGCGGCCGCGGACGACGAAGCTGCCGTCGTCCCGCAGTTCGAGCACGTCTTGCAGCAAGATATCTTCAGGGAACCATGGCGCACCGACCAGCGTATCCTGTTCCTGCGGCTGCAAGGTCACTCCAGGATAGGGCCTCCAGTTCGGCTCCACGGCAGTTCGGCGCGATGCGATCACGCACGTCTCCGTGGAGCCGAAGAACTCGACCAGTGTCGTATGGAAGCGCTGCTCCACGGCCTCGGCCACATCCTGCGCAAGCGGCGCCGTTGCAGACACCACGGCGCCCAGCTTCGGCAACTCGATCCCCGATTCAAGCAACGCGCGCAGATGCACCGGCGTCGTGACCAGAACACGCGGCGCCGGCAGATCTTCGAGTGCTGCGGCCACATCTGCCGGGTACAGTGGATGCGCGCCGTGAATGCCCGCACCGCCTAGCAGCGGCATGAGCACCGACAATTCCATTCCGTACATGTGCTGGGGTGGCACCGTGGCTACGATCCACGGCACTACATCCTCGTTCTCGACTTCAAATGCCTCCCTCAGGCGCCCGGAATTGAGCCGCGTCGATGCGACCAGACTCCCCCACGTCTTCGGGTTCGCCTTGGGACGACCAGTGCTGCCGGAGGTGTAGCCGACGACGACGACTCGGTCGGGCGGGATGTCCGGAAACCCACGCGCCACGCCGGACCCGGCTCGACATTGGTCGATCATGAGATCGTCCAGCACGTACGCCCCCGGATGCGCCTGAAAAACTTCGGCCACCACAGCCGGCGCCCGCGAAGGAGGCATCAGGCAAGTCTGGCCGCGCATCAGCAGCGCGACAAACCCCAACAGAAAGTTCTCGCGGCGTTCGCAGAGGTTCAGGGCGGCGGTCGCGTTGGGCAGCGCATCCGCAAGCGAACTCGCCCGCGACAGCAACTGACCAGCCGGCCACCTGCCAACGGCGGAAAAGACCAGCGGTTCGCCTTCGGCCCGAAGACTTGCAGGTGACAACGCGCTCATTGCAGCGGGCTGTGTGCGGGCGACCACGATGATTCAGGCATTTTCCCACTACTACGTATTGCCGTCCCAGAGCGGCAAGCCAAGCACTATCGTCGACGAACGCGATGTCCTGGCGGAGGGCAAGCCGCCGGCGAAAGACGAGGCGACAGCACTGCTGGCAGCCCGAAGTGCGCGCGGCGCTGGCACAGTGAGCGCTCTCAGGCGGCCCAACGCCGGAAAACCAGCGACGTATTGACCCCGCCAAACGCGAAGTTGTTGTTCATCACGTACTCGATCTCCAGGCTGCGGCCGGCCCCGACGACGTAGTCGAGCTCGCCGCAGCGTGGATCCAGGTTGTCGAGATTCAACGTCGGCGCGAACCAGCCGGCGCGCATCATCGCGATGCTGAACATCGATTCGAGGGCGCCGCAAGCACCGAGCGAGTGCCCGAGGTAACTCTTCTGCGAACTGATCGGCATGCGCGGGCCGAACAGCGCGGATGTCGCGCGTGTCTCGGCAATGTCGCCCTGCTCGGTCGCGGTGCCGTGCCCATCGACGTAGCCGATGGCGGCGGGCTCCAGATTCGCCGATTGCAGGGCCAGCTCCATCACAACCCGCATCGTCTCTTCCTCGGGCCTCGTCACGTGCGCGCCGTCCGAGTTCGTGGCAAAGCCGGCGACCTCGGCGTAAATGCGGGCTCCGCGAGCTCGAGCGCGCTCGAGCTCCTCGAGCACCAGCATGCCCCCGCCCTCGCCGATCACCAGCCCGTCGCGGTCGCGGTCGTACGGGCGTGGCGTCGAGCCGGGATCATCGTTTCGCTGGCTCGTCGCATACAGCATGTCGAATGCCATCGCCTCGCTCGGGCAGAGTTCCTCGGCGCCGCCACCGAGCATGACGTCCTGGTAGCCATGCTTGATCGCTTCGTATGCGAAACCGACGCCCTGGCTGCCCGACGTGCAGGCCGTCGAGGTCGAGATGATGCGT
>Ga0209254_10005995_pt1 | contig 11184 bp, 12 predicted proteins | sample FrelakmetDIP11DI_FD_187148 | JGI IMG/M metagenome (GOLD analysis project Ga0209254, IMG submission 187148) | Freshwater lake sediment microbial communities from the University of Notre Dame, USA, for methane emissions studies - DIP11 DI (SPAdes)... | ecosystem: Environmental > Aquatic >... | reverse complement strand
GGTAGCCCTCGCGCTTGTTGAGGATCGTGGACCAGCTCAGGCCCGCCTGCGCGCCTTCCAGCACCAGGAATTCGAACTGCCGCCGGTCGTCGTGCACCGGCACGCCCCACTCCTCGTCGTGGTAGCGGATGTAGGCCTCGGTCATGGCCGCGTACGACCACGGGCAGCGGACGGGCGAGGCTTCGGTCATTGCATCCAGTCCACCGCCGCCAGTACGTCGGCGGCCACCTGGCCGATGTCCGCCCCGGCGGCGCCGATGACGGCAATGCTGCCGGGACCTGCGGGCAGGATCCTGCCCGAATATCCCTCCTCCCCGAAGCTGACCGGCGCAGCCGGCCGTTCATGGCGCAGCACCATCACGGTCACCGGGCCGCCGTCCGTCTGGACGACGAGGTGCGGCACGACGTGTCCGCGGAACCGGCAGCTGTTGGCATAGGACACGGTGCCGACCCCCGGCCGCAGACGGATACCGCCGCGCCCGAGCACCGCACCCAGCACCGCCGGTTCTTCGGGAACCCGGGTCGCCACCGCGGCCTCGGGTTCGTGCCCGAGGTGCTGGAGCAGGTCCTCGGCCAGCGAGTCCCGGGGACCGGCAACCCACAGCAGCGTCCCGACCAGCACGCCGCCCACAATGCTGGCGGCCAGCGCCAGCCAGCGGCGACGATCGAGACCACGGACGGGCAGCGCGGAGCCGGCCGGAATCCAGCCCGACGCGCGCACCGGCACCTCGAGCGCCGCCCGGATGCGCTCGTCCATGGCCCGGAGCTGGCGGAGGTGCGCCGCGCAGCCCGGGCAGGCGTCGGCGTGCGCCTGGGCGGCGGACTCGAGGCGCTGCGGATCGGCCCCCGCGACGCGGCGGAACTCCAGGCAATCCATGGTCAATCGTCCTCCCCGTCGGCCTCGGCGCCGAGCGCGCGGCGCAGCTTGTGGCGGGCGCGGAACAGCCGGCTCAGCACCGCCGCCTGCGTCAGGCCGAGCTGACCGGCGATCTCCTGGGTCGAGAGCCCCGTCAGCACCTGCAGCACCAGCGGCTCCCGGTAATCGTCGTCCAGGGCCAGGATCGCGCGGCGCAGGTCCAGGGTCTCCTGGTCCCCGGCGGCCGCGAGTTCCGGGGACTCGCTGCCCACGAGATCGTGCAACGGAACGGTCTGGTGCCGCTTGCGCTCATACAACCGGGCGTGCTCGCGCCGGACGATGGTAAGCAGCCACGGCTTCGCGGCCGCGGCCCCCGCGAGGCCGTCCCTCGATCGCCACGCCCTGAGCAGGGATTCCTGCACCACGTCCTCCGCCACGCTCCGGTCGCGCGCCAGCCAGAAGGCGAACCGGTACAAGTCGGGCCGCAGCTCTTCACAGAGTCGAGCGAAGGCGGCTTCCCCGTCCTTTCCGGCAAACGGCGCGTTCATGTATAAAGACCGTTCGAATGGCGGCGTTATTGCGGGCCTGCGGGAAGAGGCTGAGCGCTCTCCCGGGCCCCGGCCGGCCCGCACCTTAGCCTGCGGGGCCGCGCCGGGGCAAACCGCGCCCGGCCGCGACTGGAGTCCACGATGAGTCATCGCCAGAACCCGCGCCAGTATCCCCGCGTGCGCATGCGGCGCATGCGGCGCGACGATTTCTCACGCCGCCTGATGCGCGAGACCGTCCTGACGCCCGCCGACTTCATCTACCCCGTGTTCGTCATGGAAGGCTCGGGGCAGCGCGTGGCCGTGCCCTCCATGCCCGGCGTCGAACGGCTGACGGTGGACGAACTGCTGCGGGAGGCAGAGGCGGTGGCGCGGCTCGGCGTGCCGGCCATGGCGCTGTTCCCCGTCACGCCCCCGGAGGCGAAGTCGCTCGACGGCCGCGAGGCATGGAACCCCGACGGCCTCGCGCAGCGCGCCGTCCGGGCGCTCAAGCAGGCGCTGCCGGGGCTCGGCGTGATCACCGACGTCGCGCTCGACCCGTTCACCACCCACGGCCAGGACGGCATCATCGACGCGACGGGATACGTCGTGAACGACGTCACGGTCGACGCGCTGGTGAAGCAGGCGCTGTCGCACGCCGAGGCCGGCGCCGACGTGGTCGCGCCCTCCGACATGATGGACGGCCGGATCGGCGCGATCCGCGACGCGCTCGAGGCCGCCGGGCAGATCCACACGCGCATCCTCGCCTACTCCGCCAAGTACGCCTCGAGCTTCTACGGCCCGTTCCGCGACGCGGTCGGCTCGGCCGGCAGCCTCGGCAAGGGCAACAAGTACAACTACCAGATGGACCCGGCGAACTCCGACGAAGCGCTGCGCGAAGTCGCGCTCGACCTCGACGAGGGCGCCGACATGGTGATGATCAAGCCGGGGATGCCCTACCTCGACATCGTCCGCCGCGTGAAGGACGGCTTCGGCGTGCCGACCTTCGTCTACCAGGTGAGCGGCGAATACGCCATGCTGATGGCCGCCGCGCAGAACGGCTGGCTCGACGAGCGCGCCGTGGTGCTCGAGTCGCTCACCTCGATCAAGCGCGCCGGCGCCGACGGCATCCTCACCTACTTCGCGAAGCGCGCTGCGCAATGGCTCTCGGATGACTGACGCATACGGACTCTTCGGCCACCCTGTCCACCACAGCTGGTCGCCGTTCATTCACGGCATGTTCGCGCGGCAGACCGCGCAGGACATGACCTACCGGCTCTACGAGTCGCCACCGGAGCGATTCCGCAGCGACGCGCTCGAGTTCTTCAGCCGCGGCGGCCACGGCATCAACGTTACGCTGCCGCACAAGCAGGCGGCCGCGGACCTCGTCAACGAGCTCACGCCGCGGGCCGAGCGCGCCGACGCGGTCAACACCATCGTCCGCCGCGACGAGCGCCTCGTCGGCGACAACACCGACGGCGCGGGCCTGCTCGCGGACCTCACCCGCAACCTGCAGGTCGCATGGACCGCGCCGCGCATCCTGCTGCTCGGCGCCGGCGGCGCTGCACGGGGCGCGCTCGAGCCGCTGCTGTCGCTGCAGCCGGGCGTGATCGTGGTCGCCAACCGCGCCGGCGAGCGCGCGCTCGCGCTGGCGCGTGAGTTCGCGGCGCTCGGCGAGGTGCAGGGTTGCGAGTTCGCTCGGGTCGAGCAGCGGCCCTTCGACCTGATCGTCAACGCCACCTCCGCGAGCCTGCGCGGCGAGGTACCGCTGATACCGATCGACACGGTGGGTCCGGCGACGACCTGCTACGACATGGCCTACGGCGCCGGCGACACGCCGTTCGTCGCCTGGGCGCGGCGCCTCGGCGCGGCCCGCGCCGAGCAGGGCTGGGGCATGCTGGTCGAGCAGGCGGCGGAAGCGTTCGAGCTGTGGCGCGGCGTGCGGCCCGTGACGGCCCCGGTGCTCGCCGCGCTGCGGTCGCGGTCGGCTACGCCGGCTCGTAGTCCCGCTTGAGGTCCACGTAGAAGCCCGCCATCACCGGGATGCGGGCCCGCTCCGCGTCGGTCAGCTCGCGCGCCCGGCGCGCGGGGTTGCCGAGATAGAGGCCGCCGGAGGCGAGCCGCTTGCCCGGCGTGACGACGCTGCCGGCCCCGATCATCACCTCGTCCTCGACCACCGCGCCGTCGAGCACGACTGCCCCGATCCCGACCAGCACCCGGTTGCCGATCGTGCAGCCGTGCACCGTCACGTTGTGGGCGATGACCACGTCCTCGCCGACGATCAGCGGCCACCCCGCCTCGCTGCCCGGATAGGGGCGCGTGACGTGGAGCACGCTTCCGTCCTGCACGTTGCTGCGGGCGCCGACGCGGATGTAGTTGACGTCGCCGCGCACCACCGCCATCGGCCAGATCGACACGTCGGCACCGAGCTCCACGTCGCCGATCACGACCGCCGCGGGGTCGATGTAAACGCCCGGCGCGAGCCGCGGGCGAATGCCTCGGTAGGGTCGGGCCGGCATGGGGACGCTCCTCGCACGCTGCGATACTGCGACGCGTAGTCTAGACGCTGCCGGCCCGTCGGCGGCAAGCTTGGCCCCCCGCGACCCCAGCCCTCCCGAGGACGCCGCACCGTGATCGTCGTAATCCTGCTGTTCCTGGCGCTGCTGGTGGTGGCGGGCCTGTACCTCGTGCGCATCTACAACGGCCTCGTCGCACTGCGCGAGAACGTGCGCATGGCGTGGTCGAACATCGACGTGCTGCTCACCCAGCGGCACGACGAGCTGCCCAAGCTCGTCGAGACCTGCAAGCGCTACATGGCCTATGAGCAGGAGACGCTCGAGCGGGTCATGCAGGCCCGCTCGGCGGTGTTCCGCGCCCAGGGCAGCGGCGACGTCACCGCGCTCGGCGCGGCCGAGCAGCAGCTGCGCGAGGGGCTCGGCCGGCTGTTCGCGGTCGCCGAGAACTACCCGGAACTGAAGGCTGACCAGGGCTTCAGGCACCTCCAGGCGCGCATCACCCAGCTCGAGGAAGCCATCGCCGATCGCCGCGAGCTCTACAACGAGGCGGTGAATCTCAACAACATCCGCATCCAGACCTTCCCGGACCTGATCGTCGCACGGCTGTTCGATTTCGAGCCGTTGGCGCTGCTCGAGTTCACCGAGGAACAGAAGCGGGACGTGGACCTGGGCAAGCTGTTTGGCTGAAGCCTCCGACCTCTGGTTCTGGCTGCTGGTGCTCGGCGCCGCCGTGGGCGGCGGAGGATGGTTCGCGTTCCGCTGGCTGCACGTCGCGCGTCTGATCGAGGACACGCCGACGTCGCGGGTGCGCTCGGCAGCGCAGGGCTACGTCGAACTCGCCGGGCGCTGCCGGCCGCTCCCGGGGACGGCCAACCCCGCCCCGCTCACTCAGCGCCCCTGCGTGTGGTGGCACTACCGGATCCAGCGGCGCGCCGACTCCGGCGCGCCGGGCAAGCGGCGCAGGAGCTGGAGCAACGTGAGTTCCGGGCGCTCGGAGCAGCCGTTCCTGCTCGACGACGGCACGGGAACGTGCATCGTACAGCCCGCCGGGGCCGAGGTGCTCACCGGCGAGACGACCACCTGGTACGGGGACACGCCCTGGCCGACGCAGGCGCCGGGCCGGCGGGCGCCGTTCGGCGAGGCCGAGTACCGGTACTTCGAGGAGCGGATCTACGAGCACGAGCAGGTCTACGCCCTCGGGGAGTTCCGCACGCACTCCACGGCCGGACAGCGGGACCCGCAGGCCGAGGCCGGTGCGCTGCTGGCCGAATGGAAGCAGGACCAGGCCCGGCTCGTGGAGCGGTTCGACGCCGACCGCGACGGGCAGGTCAGCCTCGGGGAATGGGATCGCGCCCGCGAGGAGGCACGGCAGGCCGTGCTGCAGCGGCACCTGGCGCAGCCCGTCGGCCCCGCCGTGCACGTGCTCGGGCGCCCGGATGCGGACCGGCTGTTCCTGGTCGCTGCGTTCCCGCAGCGCCAGGTCGCCAAGCGCTATCGGCGGCGCGCGCTCGCGGCGTTCGCAGGCTTCGCTGCAGCGGTCTATGCCCTCGGCTGGCTGCTGCAGGGGGTGTTCGGCTCGGCCTAGAATGGCGTCCCTTCACGGTTGCGACGGACGCGCGATGAACAACCCCCTGCTGTCGGACGCCCCCCTGCCCGCCTTCGGCGCCATCGACGCAAGCCACGTCGAGCCGGCGCTGCGCGCCCTGCTCGACGCCAACCGCGCAGAAGTCGCGGCGCTGCTCGAGTCGGACGCCGACGGCTGGGACAGGCTCGTGGTGCCGATCGAGCGCATGCACCATCGCCTGGCGCGCGCCTGGTCGCCCGTCGGTCACCTGAACGGCGTGATGAACAGCGACGCGCTGCGCGCCGCGTACAACGCCTGCCTCCCGCTGCTCACCGCCTACCACACCGAGCTTGGCCAGAACGAGCGGCTGTGCGCGGCCTATCAGCGCGTGGCGGATCGCGAGGGGGCGTCGCTCGGGCCTGAGCAGCGCAAGGTGGTCGAGAACGCGTTGCGCGACTTCCGGCTCGCCGGCGTGTCGCTGCCGCCCGAGCGCAAGCAGCGGTTCCGCGCGTTGATGGAGCGGCTCGCGAGTGCGCAGGCGAAATTCGACGAGAACGTGCTCGACGCGACCCACGCCTGGTCGCGGCTCGTGGCCGACGAGGCCGAGCTCGCGGGACTGCCAGCGCACGCCGTGCAGCGCGCGCGCGACGCGGCGGCTGCGGCCGGGCAGGACGGCTGGCTGCTCGCGCTCGACGCGCCCACCTACCAGGCCGTGCTGACGCACGCCCTGAGCGAGCCGCTGCGACGCGAGTTCTACGAGGCCTGGGTGACGCGCGCCTCCGAGCGCGGTCCGCATGCCGGCCAGTGGGACAACGGCCCGCTGATGGCCGAGATCCTCGCGCTGCGGCACGAGGCGGCGAACCTGGCGGGCTTCGCGAACTTCGCCGAGTACTCGCTCGCGACCAAGATGGCGCGCGACCCGGCCGAGGTGCTCGATTTCCTGCAGCGGCTCGCCCGGCTGAGCCGGCCGGCAGCGGAGCGCGAGTTCGCCGAGCTCGAGCGCTTCGCGGCCCGGGCGCTCGCCGCCTGGGACGTCGCCTTCTACTCGGAGCGACTGCGCCACGAGCGCCTGCAGATCTCCGCGGAGGCACTGCGCCCGTACTTCCCGCTGCCGCGCGTGCTCGCCGGACTGTTCACCGTCGTGCACCGGCTGTACGGTGTGCGCATCGTCGCGAAGCCGGCGGTCGAGGTCTATCACCCGGACGTGCGCTTCTTCGAGGTGCTGGACCGCGACGGCGCGCCGCGCGGCGGATTCTTCCTCGACCTCCATGCACGGCCGAAGAAGCGCGACGGGGCGTGGATGGACGAATGCGTCGGCCGCATCCGGCTCGGCGGGACGTGCTCGCAGCCGGTCGCCTACCTCGTGTGCAACTTCAGCCCACCGGTCGGGGAGCGGCCGTCCCAGCTCACCCACCACGAGGTGCTCACGCTCTTTCACGAGTTCGGCCACGGGCTGCACCACCTGCTCACCCGCGTCGACACGCCGAGCGTGGCCGGCATCAACGGCGTGCCCTGGGACGCGGTCGAGCTGCCGAGCCAGTTCATGGAGAACTTCGCCTGGCGCGACGAGGTGCTCCCGCTGATCTCGGCGCACGTCGAGACGCACGAGCCGCTGCCGCACGCGATGCTCGAGCGCCTGCAGGCGAGCCGCAGCTTCCAGGCCGGGATGCAGACGGTGCGCCAGCTCGAGTTCGCGCTGTTCGACTTCCGCCTGCACGCCGAGTTCCGGCCGGACCGCCCGGCGCGCATCGCCGAGACGCTCGCCGAGGTGCGCGACGCGGTCGCGGTCGTGCGGGCGCCGGAGTTCAACCGCTTCCCGCACAGCTTCCAGCACGTGTTCTCCGGCGGCTACGCGGCAGGCTACTACAGTTACAAGTGGGCCGAGGTGCTGTCGGCCGACGCCTTCGGCGCGTTCGAGGAGCACGGCGTGTTCGACCCGGCGACCGCTGGGCGCTTCCTCGGCTCGATTCTCGAGCGCGGCGGCAGTCGCGACGCGATGGAGGCCTTCGTCGAGTTCCGCGGCCGTCGCCCCGAGATCGAGCCGCTGCTCAGGCAGATGGGCCTCGCCGCGTAGCCGCGCCATGCTGCTCGCCACCTGGAACGTCAACTCGCTGCGGGTGCGGCTGCCGCACCTGAAGGACTGGCTGGGCGCGCACCCGGTCGACTTGCTCGCGCTGCAGGAGACGAAGCTGCCGGACGCCGGGTTCCCGCGCGGGGAGCTCGAGACGCTCGGCTTCGAAGTGGCATTCAGCGGCCAGCGCACCTACAACGGCGTTGCGCTGATCGCCAAGCGCGGGCTCACGGACGTCGTGGCCGGCATCCCGGGCTTCGAGGACGAGCAGCGGCGCGTGATCGCCGCCACCGTCGGCGGCGTGCGGGTCGTGAACGTCTACGTGCCGAACGGCCAGTCGGTCGGGTCCGAGAAGTACGAGTACAAGCTGCGCTGGCTCGCCGCGCTGCACGAGTACGCCGTGGCCGAACTCCTCCGCCATCCGCGCGTCGCGATCCTCGGCGACTTCAACATCGCGCCAGAGGACCGCGACGTGCACGACCCCAAGGCCTGGGAGGGCTCGGTGCACGTGAGCGAGCCCGAGCGCGCCGCGCTCGGCGCGCTGCTCGCCGCGGGATTCGAGGACTGCTTCCGCCGCTTCGAGCAGCCGGAGCGGACCTATTCCTGGTGGGACTACCGGATGATGGCGTTCCGCCGCAACGCCGGGCTCCGCATCGACCTGATCCTCGCGAGCACCGCGCTCGCACGGAACTGTGACGCGTGTCACATCGACAAGGCGCCGCGACGTCTAGAAAGGCCTTCGGACCACGCTCCCGTGCTGGCCGCATTTGACATTTAGGGGAAGTCGGAGCGTCGTCGACCTGCTTTGCGCTGGTGTTCTCCGGCGTTTGAACTACACTGCGTTGCGGACGCATTCCGCCTCGCACACGATGACAACAAGAGGGCCATGCAGTACCGGCGCAGCGATTACGACGTCACCAACACCGTGCAGGTGAGCTCGGTGTCGGCGGTGCGTCGCGCGGTCGAGGACCTGTTCGCGCGCACCTGGCCGGGCGGCCCCGTCGAGCGGCTCGGCACGGCATTCGGCGACTTCGAGCGGCTGTTCAACGGACAGTACCCGGGCTACCTCGGCTGCGACACCGTGTACCACGACGTGCAGCATTCGCTCGACGACACGCTGGCAATGGCGCGCCTGCTCGCGGGCTACGAGCGCTCGCACGCGCCCGAGCAGCAGCTCGGCGCGGAGCGCGCCCTGCTCGGGCTGGTGGTGGCCCTGTTCCACGATGCGGGCTACATCCGCCAGGCCGACGACCACGTCACCCGCAACGGCGCGGAGTTCACGCTCACCCACGTCTCCCGCAGCGCGCAGTTCCTGGCGCGCTACCTGCCCACCATCGGCATGGCGGCGTGGGTGCCGGTGGCCACGCAGATCGTGCACTTCACCGGCTACGAGCTGCGCTTCGACCAGATCAGGCTCGACGACCCGCTCGACCGCAAGGTGGGCCACCTGCTCGGCACCGCGGACATGATGGCGCAGATGGCGGATCGCTGTTACCTCGAGAAGGTCCGCGACCGGCTCTACCCGGAGTTCGTGCTCGGCGGCGTCGCCGTCAGGCGCGGCGAGGACGGGCTCAAGGTCAAGTACGCGTCCGGGCTCGACGTGCTGCGCCGGACGCCCGACTTCGTCGCCGAGACCATGCGCACGCGCCTCGACGGCGAGTTCGGCGGCGCCTATCGCTGCGTCGAGGTGCTGTTCGGCGGCCACAACCCCTACATGGAGACCATCGAGCGCAGCCTGGGGCACCTCGAGCAGGTACTGCGCTCCCAGCGCTGGTCGATGCTGCGTCGCGATCCGCCGTGCTTCACCTGGGAAAAGAACCCGCTGCAGAACATGCGCGCGCTGGTGATCGACCGCCTCAAGTCAACAGTGACGGCCTCCTGATCCGGCGCGTCGGCCGACGGATCCGGCATCCCTGCATCAGTCCTGCTGCGAATCCGCTGCGGTTTGCGCGGCCGCGTGCAGTGTGTCGAGCAGCCGGGCCGGATCTTCGCCCACGTTGAGCAGCGCGCGGTGCTGCGGCTTGACGAAGCCCTGCTCGGTCGCGCGGTCCAGGAAGGCGACCAGCGCATCGTAGTAGCCCGCGACGTTGAGCAGGCCGTTCGGCTTGCGCTCGAGCCCGAGCTGGGCCCAGCTCAGCGCCTCGAAGGCCTCGTCCATCGTGCCGATGCCCCCGGGCAGGGTGAGGAAGGCGTCCGCGAGATCGCCCATGCGCACCTTGCGCTCGGTCAGGGTCTCGACGATCTCGAGCTCGGTCAGGTCGTCGTGGCCGACCTCCCATTCGTAGAGGAATCGCGGGATCACCCCGATCACGGTCCCGCCCGCGCCGAGCGCGGCATCGGCCATGAGGCCCATCAACCCGACGCTGCCGCCGCCGTACACCAGCGTCCAGCCGCGGCGCGCGATCTCGCGTCCGACCTCCTCGGCTGCCACCGCGTGGCGCGGGTCGGCGCCGCTCGAGGAGCCGCAGAACACGCACACCGCGAACGTCATGGCCGCAGCGAACGCAGGAACGCCGCGGGGTCCTCGCGTCGCTCCAGCACCTCGACCAGCGCCGAACCGACGACGACGCCGTCGACGTGGCCCCTCATGCGCGCCACCTGCTCCGGGCCGCGGATGCCGAAGCCCGCGCACACCGGCACGGGCGACACCGCCCGCACGCGGTCCATGTAGGCGAGCACCTCGTCCGGCACGGCCACGCTCCTGCCGGTCGTGCCGGTCATGGTGACAGCGTAGACGAAGCCCTGGCTCGCCGCGCAGAGCATCTTCAGGCGCGCGGGCGGCGTAACCGGCGTGACCATCTGCACCAGCGCGAGACCCTGGCCGTCGAGCGCCGCGCGCATCTCCGCGCTCTCCTCGTAGGGCAGGTCGGGGATGATGAAGCCCGCGACCCCGGCCTGCGCGGCGGCGGCGGGCAGGCGGTCGAGCCCGTGCGCCAGCAGCGGGTTGAGGTAGCTCATGAGCAGCAGCGGCGCCTGCGGCCGCGGCTGCGCCTTGCGCAACTCCTCGAGCAGCCACGGCAGCGTGAAGCCGCCCGCGAGCGCCGCGTGGCTCGCGCGCTGGATGGTCATGCCGTCGGCCATCGGGTCGGTGAACGGCACGCCGATCTCGACCACGTCGGCGGCCGCGGCGATCGCCGCGAGGCTGGCGCGGAATCCTGCGCGGTCCGGAAATCCGGCCGTCATGAAGCCGATCACCGCCGGCCGGCCATCGGCCCCGGCCCGGCGGATGGCGGCGCTGATCGTGTCGCGTGGCCTGGTCGTCACGGCGTCCCCTTGAGCAGCGTGCGCTGCAGCGTCGGCATGTCCTTGTCGCCCCGGCCCGAGAGCCCGATCAGGATGCGGCTGCCCGGGTGCTGGCGCGCCCAGCGCTTCGCGCCCGCGAAGGCGTGCGCGGTCTCGATCGCGGGCAGGATGCCCTCAGCCCGGCAGCACTCGGCGAGCGCCTCGAGCGACTCCTCATCCTCCGCGGCCTCGTACTGCACCCGACCGATGCTCGCGAGCAGCGCGTGCTCGGGGCCCACCCCCGGATAGTCGAGTCCCGCGGACACCGAGTGGGTCTCCTGGATCTGGCCGTGCTCGTCCTGCAGCAGCAGCGAGTAGCAGCCCTGCAGCACGCCCGGCGTGCCGTAGGCGAGCGAGGCCGCGTTCTGGCCG
>Ga0209254_10005994_pt1 | contig 11184 bp, 7 predicted proteins | sample FrelakmetDIP11DI_FD_187148 | JGI IMG/M metagenome (GOLD analysis project Ga0209254, IMG submission 187148) | Freshwater lake sediment microbial communities from the University of Notre Dame, USA, for methane emissions studies - DIP11 DI (SPAdes)... | ecosystem: Environmental > Aquatic >... | reverse complement strand
GGGGAGGGGTGAATTCCTGGCTGGCATGGCGGTTCCCGTTTCAATTAGATGACGTAGAGAGAGAGATAGTGTCCGGCGCTATTCGCCCAGTCGAAGGACTGGTGCATGCCGGTCTGCTGCAACCGCTGCCACACGGCAGGCTGGCGATACAGGTCGAGCGCGCGTCGAATCGCGGCCAGAAATGCGTCAAGATCAGGGGTGTCGAACACGAAACCGTTGGCACTGCCGTCAGCCATGTTGGCCTCGCTCGCATCGACCACGGTGTCAGCCAGGCCGCCGGTCCTGAAGACGACTGGCAGCGTGCCATAGCGCAGGCTGTACATCTGGTTCAATCCGCACGGCTCGAAGCGCGATGGCATCAGGAACAGGTCTGCGCCGGCCTCGATCTGGTGTGCCAGCGGTTCGTCATAGCCGATCTCGACGTACACCCTTTCAGGATGCTGTTTGGCCAGGCGTGTGAGTTTCTGCTCGTACGACGTCTGACCGCTGCCCAGCATGACAAAGCGCGCATCGGTTTCGGCAAGCAGCACCGGCAGCGCGGCCAGCACCCAGTCGACCCCCTTCTGCTCGACCAGCCGCCCGACCAGCCCCAGTAGCGGAGCCTGCAGCGCGGCCTCGTCCACTTCGTGCAGGAAACGCCCGAGCAAGGCCTGCTTGTTGCGCCGCTTGCCTGGCAGGACACGGCCAGCAGAATAATGGGCGGGCAGATGCGGGTCGGTGTGCGGATTCCAGATCCGGGTGTCGATGCCATTGAGGATGCCGTGCAGCTTGTGCCGCCTGGAGGACAACAGACCATCGAGCCCGTAGCCGAATTCAGGCGTGCAAATCTCGTCTGCATAGGTGGGGCTGACGGTGGTCACGGAGTCGGCATACACGATGCCTGCTTTCAGCATGGAAAAGCCGCCGTGAAATTCCACGCCCTCGGGCGACCACCAGTGGCCGGGCAACTGCAGGCGGAAAAAGTCGCCATGCGAGAAGTGCCCACCATAGGCCAGGTTGTGAATGGTGAATACGGTTTTCGGTCGCTCCGCCTGGTTGGCCAGAAAAGCCGCCACCAGGCCAGTCTGCCAGTCGTGCGCGTGCACGACCGCCGGCTTCCAGCCGAGCTCCAGCACATCCTCGGACAGCAAGGCCGCCACCCGCGCGAACACGGTGAAACGCTCGGCATTGTCCGGCCAGTCCTGGCCGCTGGCGCTGACATAGGGATTGCCTGCACGGTCGAACAGCGTCGGGCAGTCGACCACCCACAACGGGAAAGCAAAATCGGGGTGTCGCGTTTCCAGGATGCGCGCGCTGACGATGCCCTCGGCGCCGCGCACGTCGCACCAGCCGAGAATGCGCACCTCATCGAGCTGGCGCAACAGCGCGCGATAGCCCGGCAGCACCAGGCGAATGTCGACGCCCCGCGCGTGCAGGGCATGCGGCAGACTGTAGAGCACATCGCCCAGCCCACCCGTCTTCACCAGCGGGAAGGCTTCGCTCGCCACGAACAGAACTTTCATTGCTCCGCGCTTCATTATATTTATCCGTCGTTCTTGCTTGATCGCTTCAACTGCAGGGTTTGAGATAAATTGCACCCAGCGGGGGCAGCGTCACTTCTACGGAGTGATCGAACCCCATCCACGGCAAATTCTGCGGCCGCAGGGGCCGGCCGTTGCCGAGGTTGCCGCCGCCGTAAAACATCGAGTCGGTGTTCAGCACTTCGCACCATGCCGCGCCGGAAGGCACGCCGATGCGATAGTTATGACGCGGCACCGGGGTGAAATTGAATAGCGCCACCAGTTGTGCGGACGCATCCTGTCCCTGGCGAACGAAACTCAGCACCGACTGGTCGGCATCGTGGCAATCGATCCATCGGAAGCCACGCGGGTCGAAATCGAACGCGTGCAGTGCCGAGTCGTTGCGATACAGATGATTCAGGTCGCGCAACAGCGCGCGAATGCTGTCGTGTGCCGGGAATTCGAGCAAGGCCCAGTCGAGCGGTGCGCTCTCGTTCCACTCGTTCCACTGGCCGAATTCGCCCCCCATGAACAAGAGCTTCTTGCCTGGATGCGCGTAGTGCCAGGCATAGAACAGGCGCAGGTTGGCGAAGCGCTGCCAGACGTCGCCCGGCATCTTGTCGAGCAGGCTTTTCTTCATGTGCACCACTTCGTCGTGCGACAACGGCAGCACGAAGTTTTCGGTCCACGCATACATCTGGCTGAAGGTGAGCTGGTTGTGCTGATACTTGCGGTACACCGGTTCCTTTTCGATGTAGTCGAGGCTGTCGTTCATCCAGCCCATGTTCCATTTCATCGAAAACCCGAGTCCGCCCAATTCGACCGGGCGTGATACGGCCGGCCACGCCGTCGATTCCTCGGCGATCGTCAGAACGCCGGGAAAGCGACCGTGCACTTCGATGTTCATCTCGCGCAGAAACTGAACTGCCTCGATGTTCTCGCGCCCGCCGTACTGGTTCGGCAGCCATTCGCCCGGCTGGCGCGAGTAGTCGAGGTACAGCATCGACGCCACCGCATCGACGCGCAGGCCGTCGATGTGAAATTCGTCAATCCAGTACAGCGCATTGGCAACCAGGAAATTGCGCACCTCGTTGCGGCCAAAATCGAATACCAGCGTGCCCCACTCCTGGTGCTCGCCACGGCGCGGGTCGGCGTGTTCGTACACCGGCTCGCCGGTGAAGCGCGCAAGGGCGAATTCATCCTTGGGAAAATGCGCCGGCACCCAGTCGAGCAACACGCCGATGCCAGCCTGGTGACAGCCATCGACGAAGGCGCGGAAATCGTCCGGCGAGCCGAAGCGCGCAGTCGGCGCGTAATAGCCCGACACCTGATAGCCCCACGAGGCGTCGAGCGGATGCTCGGCCACCGGCATCAGTTCGATGTGGGTATAGCCGAGATCCGTCACGTAGGGAATCAGTTCGGCCGTGAGCTCGTCCCAGCTGTAGAAGCTGCCGTCGGCATGCCGGCGCCAGGAACCGGGATGCAGTTCGTAGATGCTGATGGGGCGATGCTGCCAGTCGAAACCGGCACGGGCCTCCATCCAGCCGCCGTCCTCCCAGGCATATTCGGTGTCGTCCGGAATGCGGCTGGTGGTCTCGGGACGCATGAACATCTGGCGCGCATAGGGATCAGTCTTGCGCACCAGCTGGCCGTGCCTGCCGAGAATTTCATATTTGTAGGCGTGGCCGGCACCCAGACCGGGGATGAACAACTCCCACATCCCGGACGTGCCGCGGCTGCGCATCGGATAGCGGCGGCCATCCCACTCGTTGAAATCGCCCACCACGCTGACGCGCTGCACCGCCGGGGCCCACACTGCGAACAGACACCCGGCAACGCCGTCGACAATCTTCAGCCGCGCGCCCAGTACCTTCCAGGCTTCCAGATGGCGCCCTTCTCCCAGCAGATAGAGATCCATTTCGCCGAGTTGCGGGCCAAAACCGTAAGGGCATTGCACGCTATGCCATTCGCCCGCGCGCTTGTCCTGCCAGCGCAGCAGCGGGTGCGGCTCCACTGCAGTCCCGGGTGGCATACGCCGCTCGAAACAGTCAGTGCCGGAGATGCGTGTCATCGCCCCGTCTGCCACTTCCACGGCTTCGGCAGCCGGCAGGAAGGTGCGGATCATGGTGCTGCCGTCAGGCTGGGGATGCAGGCCCAGCACTTCGAACGGGTCATGGTGCGTACCCGCCTGCACGCGCAGGATCGACTCGCTGATTGCGGGCACGCCGGGGTCGAGCGGTGTCTTCCCGAAGAGGTGATTGTTCGGCGTTTTCATGGGTAGGTCTGAATCTCGCATCGATGTGCCTTCTCTAATTTTTCTAGTAAACGGGATGCCAGACCGGAGGGCAGGTCATCCCATTCGAATCGCCAAGTCCAGTTGCCTTCGTCCGTGCCTGGCGTGTTCATGCGCGCCTCACTCCCCAGGCGCAGCACATCCTGCATCGGCAGGATCGCCAGGGCGGCCTGACTCCCCAGCACGGTGTCGATCATGGCATCCGGCACTGCATCGGGATCACCGAGATCCAACTGGCGCATCACCTGCTGGCGGGCGTGCTCGGGCAGTGTTCGCCACCATCCCAGGGTGGTGTCGTTGTCATGCGTGCCGGTGTAATACACCGTATCAGGATGCACGTTGACCGGCTTGTGCGGATTGTCTGCATGGTCGTCAAATGCAAATTGCAGCACAGCCATTCCAGGCAATCCAAACTGGTGGCGCAACGCGGTGACGTCGGGGGTGATGATGCCGAGGTCTTCAGCCACCAGCGGCAAGTCGCCCATCTCGTCGGCAATCGCCTGCAGCAATGCCGCGCCGGGCGCCTCGACCCATTCTCCGTGGATGGCGGTGGGTTCCGCTGCAGGTATCGTCCAGGCCGCCGCCAGCCCGCGGAAATGATCGATGCGCACCAGATCGAACCACTCGAAGTGGGCGCGCAAGCGGGCCCGCCACCAGGCAAAGTCGTCGGCCTGCATCGTCGGCCAGTTGTAGTGCGGGTTGCCCCAGCGCTGTCCTGTCGCGGAGAAATAATCGGGCGGCACCCCAGCCACCACTGCTGGATGCCCGCCGGCATCCAGCAGGAACAGGTCGCGCTGCGCCCACACGTCGGCACTGTCGTGAGCGACAAAAATCGGCATGTCGCCAAACAGCTTGATCCCGCGCTCCGCCGCCGCTGCGCGTATGCCCTGCCAGTGCACTGCAGCGCAATACTGCTCGACCATCACCTCATTCAGCGCATCGGCGTGGCTGATATCGAAATCGGCCAGCGTGTGCGGGTCACGATCGCGCAGCGCGGGCGGCCAGTCAGTCCAGGACGTGCCGCCGCGCTCACCCTTGATGACCATGAATCGTGCATAGTCTTCGAGCCAATGACGCTGCCTGGCGCGCCAGTCGGCAAAGCTGCGCATGTCGGCCCGCGCATAGGGAAACAGAATGGGGTTGACCGCAAACGCCGAAGCGCACTGATAAGGCGACAGGCCCACCAGCGGCAGGCCCAGCGGCAGCATCTGCCATACACCAAAACCGGCTGCCTGCAGGAAATCCAGCCAGCGCTCGGCATCGGCCAAGGTGCCGGATGGCAGCGAAGTCGGATGCAGCAGCAAGCCGGCGTGATGGGTGTCGAATTTCATCAGGCGTTCCTGCGCATGGTGCCGGCGTTCTCCGCCCAGCCGCCTCCACTCGACAACGGCACGTCGAGCAGCGCAGGGGGCGCCACACCGAGCATGCGATAGAGTTCGCGCAGTTGGGTCCGGTACAACTGCTCGAAGTCGCTGACGCTACCCGCCGGGTTGTAGTCGCCGAACCACCAGAACCAGTCGGAACCTTCGCACACTGCGAGCTGGCGGGTGGCCAGCGCGAGCTGATCGACAGTCAGCTTGCCGGCGGCCACCACGCTGTCGTAGGCCAGCTTGGCAGCGACGAGATAATCCCAGCCACGATTCTTGTCGTCCGATCCGATCCAGGTCGAAAAGCTGCCGTAGACCCAGCTGCCGGCCGCCAGCCGCTTGATCGGCCTCGACGGCGTGCGTTCGACCTGCTCGGCAAAGGTGCTGACTGTCAGGGCAGGATGGCTGGACAGTGCCGCATAGAGCGCATCCAGGAAATGGTGGCCGTTGTCAGGGTAATACTCCCAGGCGTTCTCGCCATCGAGTATGACCGATACCACATGGCGGTCCGCATCCTTGCCAAAGAAACCTGCAATGTTCTGCAGGTGCTGGACGAAATCGGCCACTGCGTCGTCGGCATGCCAATCGCTATACTTGAAGCCGATCAGGTCCGACAGTCCGTCGTCACGGAAAAACACGCGGGTGGAAAAGCCATCGACTTGCGCGGGCGAGAACAGCGCGCGCTTGGCTTGCGTGTCGTCCTCCTTGCAGCCCGACTTGATGCAGCTGCTGCGCCAAACGCCTTCGCCCGAGGCAGTCCACGCCATGCCCATCTCGTCGAGCTGGGCCAGCGCATCCTCGCTGACCCCGCCCTCGGACAGCCATACCCCCTTCGGTTTCATGCCGAAGTAGCGCTGGAACACTTCGACCCCATGCTGCAGATGCCAGTAGGAACGCCCCGCCCCGCCCGGGTACGATTCGGCTTCAGGGACGGGAACATCGGGCAAGGCGTCGCGCAGGTTGGCGAAGTCATTCAGCAGCGGCACGATGGGATGACCGTAGGGGGTCATCGAGAGTTCGATCTGGCCGCGTTCGGCGAGCGCGCGGTAACGCGGAATCAGGCCCGCCATGCAAAGCTGCATCAGATGGAGCAGTTCGTGGCGGTCGGCTGAAGAAAAGTCTCGCGCCTGCGTCATCAGCCGCTTTGCCAGCGGGCTTTGCCTGAGTGAGTGCCCCAGCCAGGCAAGGTGATACCAGGTCAGCAAATCGAGAAAATACTGCTCGGACAGGTAGCCCAGATGCCAATGCAGCCCGATGTCGTCAACAGCGGCTGCATCGACGGGACCGACCATGCTGATCAGGCGCTGGAACGCGGGATAGGGATGGATCATGCGCGCGGCATTGCAGCGCTGGCAATCCTTGATGATGCGCAAGCGGCTGGATACATCCGACGGGATACGCTCCACACCCGACAGCAGATTCAGCATGTGGTCCTGCGTGGGCTTGCCATGCTTCAGCAAGACGTTGAGCTGCTGGGCATAATCATCCAGTTGCTCCAGCAGTACCGGCGCAAAATTCACCACAGCACGCATCGCCGGGTAGCGCTCCAGATGCGCGGCCATGTCGCTGTAATCCTTGATGCCGTGCAAGTAGACCCAGGGAAGGTGATAGGCGCCCTTGAGTCCTTCGCGGTAATACGGCTGGTGCATGTGCCAGCACAGCACCACGTTGAGCGATCTAGCCGTCATAGTCGTTCTGCAACCTCGCATAAAGATTCTGTCCGAGCATGGCGGGGGTCACCAGCACGATGCCTTCCGGGGTGACATGGAAGCGCTTGGCATCCTCGACCGTGTCTTCGCCGATCACCGTGCCGTCCTCGATGACGCAGCCCTTGTCGATAATGGCGCGCGAGATGCGGCAATGGCTGCCGATGGTGACCTTGGGCAGGATCACGCTGTCCTTGATCAGACTGTAGTTTTCCACCGTAGTGGCGAAAAACAGCACCGACCGCTTGACCCGGGCGCCCGACAGGATGCAGCCGCCCGCGATCAGCGAATCGATGGCTTCGCCGCGCCGGCCTTCGTCATCCAGGATGAACTTGGCGGGCGGGTATTGCGGCTGATAGGTCCAGATCGGCCAGTCGCGGTTGTACAGATTGAGCTCGGGCTCGACCGAGCACAGTTCCATATTGGTTTGCCAATAGGAATACAGCGTGCCGACGTCGCGCCAGTAGGCTGGTTCGCCCTTCTGATTGCGGAAGGGAAACGCGAGCGCATTCGAATCACCGATGCGCGAAGGGATGATGTCCTTGCCGAAATCGTGGCTGGAGTGGGCTAGCGCCGCGTCATCGATCAGCGTCTTGTAGAGGAAATCCTTGGAAAAGATATAGATGCCGGTCGACACCATTGCGACGCCGGGCTTGCCCGGTATGCAGTCCGGGTTGGCCGGCTTTTCGGTGAAATGGGTGATGCGCATGTTTTCGTCTACCGTCATCACACCGAAAGAACTGGCTTCGGCGACCGGCACCTCGATACTGCCGACGGTAAAGTCAGCGCCGGTTTGCACGTGATGCAGCAGCATGTCGGAGTAGTCCATGGTGTAGACATGATCCCCCCCAAGCACCAGGACATACTCCGGGTGGTGGCGCTGCATGATGTCGATGTTCTGGAACAGCGCATCGGCCGTGCCTTGATACCACTCCTTTTTGGTGGTGCGCTGCTGCGCCGGCAGGATCTCCACGAACTCGCCGATCTCGGCGCGCATGAAACCCCAGGCGCGTTGCAGATGGCGAATCAGCGAATGCGACTTGTACTGGGTCAGCACACCGATGCGACGGATGCCCGAGTTGACGCAGTTGGAGAGCGGAAAATCGATGATGCGGTATTTGCCACCGAGCGGCACTGCCGGCTTGGCGCGCCATGCCGTCAGGTCCTTCAGCCGCGAGCCCTCGCCGCCCGCCAAGACCAGCGCCAGCGTCTTGCGTGTCAGATCAGTTACTGTTTTGGGCTCCGTGTAATAGCGATAGAGCCGTGCTTGTTCGTCCTTGGAAAGCGTCATGTCCCACTCCTGTTTGCTGCCGTATTGGAATTAAGGTGTTGCGTCAAAACGTGTAGTGGCTGGGCGAACGCGCTTGCAATCGCGCCCTGCACGCCCAGCCGGTTGCAGGTGATCAAAAAAATCGATGTGCGCTCGACCAGGGAGCGCATCCGCCCCTTGTCGGTGGCTGCCGCCATGAAGCGCGCGGACTGCATGCGCGACTGCATGTGCGTCGCCACGCCTCCCGCGATATACAGGCCGCCGCTCGGCTGATACAGCAGCGCGACATTGCCTACCCACGCGCCATACAGATCGATAAACAGGTCGAGCGCGGCTTCGGCAGGAACATCTCCCGACGCAGCGCACGCAACGATGGCTGCGCCGTCCATGGCGTGTTCCGGCAGCGGGCGGTTATGCTCGACGCAGCAGAAGCGATACAGATCATCCATAGCCAGGCCCGAGACCACACGCTCCCACGACACATGACCGTATTGTGCATGCAGACGCTCGAGTAGTCGCGCCTGCATGGCGTTGGCCGGCGCAAAGTCGATATGCCCGCCTTCGGTGGCGAAGCTCTGGTAGCTTCCACTGGCATCGGCCAGCATGAATGCCAGGCCGAGCCCGGTGCCCGCGCCGGTGATCGCGCGCACGCCGCCAGGGTCAGCGGGATATGGATTGAGCACGACGACATCGGCGGACGTCAGCGTCGCCACGCCGGCAGCAGCGGCCTGGAAATCATTGATGAAGCGCACCCCGGCAAGCTTGAGCTCAGTCTGCAGCTGCCCGGCATCCAGCGTCCACCCGAGGTTGGTCAGGGTGACTTGTTGTGCATGCAGCGGGCCCGGCAGGGCAAGAATCATATGATCAGGCAGGAATGTCGTCTTCGCGTCGGCAACGAACCGACGCAGCAAATCTTCGGCCGATGCGAAATCGGCACTGGCGTACACCTTCTCGAAGCGCAGGACCTGCGCGCTATAGGGTGCAACGGCCACCCATGCCAGCCGGCATTTGGTTCCACCGATATCGCCTGCGATCAATTCCATGTTCAGGCTAGCGGTCCCCCACGCGTAAGGCTCATGCGCCGATAGCGGTTGATCAGCGCATTGGTCGATGCGTCATGGCTCCCCACCGGCGCGTCGGCGTGCAGTTCGGGCAGGATGCGGCTGGCCAGCTGCTTGCCCAGTTCAACGCCCCACTGGTCGTAGGAGTTCAGATTCCAGATCACGCCCTGCACAAAAATCTTGTGTTCATACAGGGCGATCAGCATGCCCAGCGCGTGCGGCGTGAGCCGCTGCAACAGGATGGCATTGCTCGGGTGGTTGCCTGCGAAGATCTTGTGCTGGACGAACTGGCTGGTCTGCGCCTGCGTTTCCTCACGGTTGCGACCGCGCATGAGGGCTTCGGTCTGCGCCAGGAAATTGGCGACGAGGATATCGTGGTGCGACTGGAGTTCGGTGGGCGACTCGAGCGTCACGATGAAGTCGGCCGGGATCATCTTGGTGCCCTGATGCAGCAACTGATAAAAAGCATGCTGGCCGTTGATGCCGGTGGCGCCCCAGATGATGGGTCCGGTCGAGTAATCCACCACCTTGCCGTCGCGGTCCACCGACTTGCCGTTGCTCTCCATGTCGGCCTGTTGCAGGTAGGCAGGAAGGCTGCGCAGGTAGTGATCATAGGGCAGGATCGCGTGCGAATCGGCGTCGAAATAATTGTTGTACCAGACCCCCAGCAGCGCGAGGATCACCGGCATGTTGGCCGCCAGCGGTGCCTGACGGAAATGCACATCCATTTCATGCGCACCCGCCAGCAACTCGATGAAATGCTCTTTCCCCACCGCCAGCATGATAGCCAGACCGATCGCCGACCACAACGAATAGCGTCCGCCCACCCAGTCCCAGAATTCGAACATGTTGGCCGGGTCGATGCCGAAGGCCGCCACCGCCTCACGATGGGTGGAGACCGCCACGAAATGCTTCGCGACATGCTGTTCCGACTGCGCCTTTTGCAGAAACCAGGTACGCGCAAGATGTGCGTTGGTCATCGTCTCCTGTGTGGTAAAGGTCTTCGACGCCACGATGAACAGCGTCGTTTCCGGATTCAGCGTTTCCAGCGTTTCCAGCGCGTGCGCGCCGTCGATGTTGGAAATGAAGTGCAGCCTCAGCTCAGGATGGCGATACGGCTTCAGGGCCTGAACCACCATCTGCGGTCCGAGGTCGGAACCGCCGATGCCGATATTCACCACATCGGTGATGCGCTTGCCGGTATAGCCGCGCCACTGACCGCTGCGCACCTGTTCGGCGAATGCGCCCATGCGCTCGATCACCGCATTCACCTTCGGCATCACGTCCTCGCCATCGACGATGACCGGCTGGTTGCTGCGGTTGCGCAAGGCCACGTGAAGCACCGCACGGTCTTCCGTATTGTTGACCTTCTCGCCGCTGAACATGCGCTCGCGCCAGCCTGCCGCGTCGGCCTCTTCGGCCAGCCGCACCAGCAGACTCACGGTTTCGTCGGTAATGCGATTCTTCGAATAATCGAGCAAAAGCCCGCCCACCTGCAGTGAAAAACGTTCGGAGCGGGCCGGATCGGCCGCAAACAGCTTGCGCATAAGCACAGTGGTCATCTGGGCCTGATGCGCCTGCAGCAGTCGGCCCACCGGATACGGCAACTGACCTGAACCGCCCGTTTCGCCTTGAACTGCCTGAACTGCTGAAGACATCCTGCCTCCCTTGTCTGTTAGGACGCCGATCAAGTGATCTGACAGTCCCTGAGCAATGCCTGTGCCACCTGCACCGGCCTTACCATCAGTAACTCTTTAAATATAGGAAAACCCGGCGAATGGCTGATGACATCGCCATGAAACACTCGTTGCAGATTATTAAACATTAAGGCGAGGAGTCCCCGGGCCATAGAATTGCACCTCAATAGTGCCCCCATACGGATAAGTCGGGGCATGGCACCAAAATAGTGTGCCTGTTTTTTGGAAGGAATTCGACTGGAGCGGGAGGGGGACTCGAACCCCCACAGTGTTACCACCGGCGGATTTTGA
>Ga0209254_10005993_pt1 | contig 11185 bp, 11 predicted proteins | sample FrelakmetDIP11DI_FD_187148 | JGI IMG/M metagenome (GOLD analysis project Ga0209254, IMG submission 187148) | Freshwater lake sediment microbial communities from the University of Notre Dame, USA, for methane emissions studies - DIP11 DI (SPAdes)... | ecosystem: Environmental > Aquatic >... | reverse complement strand
TGCGTGCCGCCACCGGCAACCGGTTCGCCGAGCTTCACGTCGCCCGCCGTCGGTTGGTTGCCGCGATAGCGCTGCGCCGGGGCGATGGTGCCCGAGGCCCCGTCACCGGTGGACGGGAAATCCGTAGCGTAGTAGACGCCGAAGATGACCGCCGCCGCCGCGATGCCCGTGCCGATCCAGATCTTGCCCTTGCCGCTGGAATCCCGATTCTGCTCGCTCATGTGTTTTCCTTCCCCTGTCAGTTTGGCCAGTCGGACCCCCGAGAGGTGCCCGGACGAATCGCCCGGTACTCCCCGGGCCACGGATGCATCTTCCCTACGTACGCTTGAACGGCGAAAAAGTTGGCGCCAGCGGCCCGGACGCTCGGGCTGGTGAGCGACGCGCTCCATCACGGAGGCCTCGAAACCGGCGGGCGGCGCGACGGCCGGGACCCGTTTCAGGTCCGCGAAGAGCGCGTGCAGCGCATCGTACTCCCGCCGGGCGGTTTCATCGCCGGCCAGGATGCGTTCGAGCTCGCGAGCCTGCTGGGCGGTGGCTTCGCCGTCCAGGACGGCGTGCATGAGGCCGGTGATCTCGTTTCGGGTCACGATCGGTTCCCGTCGGTGGGTTCGAGGAGGACGCGCAGCCGCTGGCGCGCCTCGAACAGGCGCGACTTCACGGTCTTCTCCTCGATGCCGAGGATGTCCGCGATCTCGCGGTAGCTGCATTCGGAAAAGTGCCGCAAGGTAAGCACCACCCGGTCTTCCCCTTTCATCCGGTCCAGGGCCGCCTGCACGCGTCTCGCGAGCTGCGCACCGTCCAGTTGCCTCGCCGGGTCGGCCATCTCGCCGGCCGGCAGGTATTCCTCGTCGTCGCCGATCGGCTCCTCGCGCCGCGTGCGGCGCAGGACGTCCAGCGACTCGTTGACCGCAATCCGGTAGATCCAGCTGAAGAACCGGTACTGCGGATCGTAATCGTGGATCCTTTCCCACACCCTCAGGAACACCGTCTGGGTCGTCTCGCGCGCATCCTCGGCGTTTCCGACCACCCGGAAGGCCGCGTTGTAGAGCGGCTTCTGGTAGCGCCGGACGATCGCCTCGAGGGCCGAACGTTCGCCCCGACGGCACCGTTCCGCGAGTGCTTCGTCAGGTTCCTTGTCCACTAGTACGCACCACGGCGGGAAAGGTTGGTGGGCACGGGGGTCAACGGGCGGGCTCGATCTCGAAGATCTGGTCGAAGCCCGAGTATTGGAAGATATCGAGGATGTGCCGATTCACGCCTGCGAGCCGGAGCTTTCCGGACTTCGCGAGCAGGCGCTTCTGGGTCTTCAGGAGGACGCCCAGCCCGGCGCTCGAGATGTACTCGAGCCCGCTGCAATCGAGGGTCACGGTCCCCTCCACCTTGTCGAGAAAGGCCTGGGCGGCCGGGCACTGGGCCGCGTCGAAGCGCCCGGCGACCACGACCCCTCCCTCCGACCCGAATCCGATCGCCAGCATTTATCCCCCTAGTGCGCCCCGGCCGGTGGCCCCGCGATGGTCTTGCGGAACGTGATCCGGCTCTGCCGACTTTCCTTCTCGTACTCGTACCCGATGTGGTCCACCAGGCGCCGGACCAGGTGCAGCCCCAGTCCGCCGGGCCTTCGCTGGTCGATCGGCGCGTTGATGTCCACCTCGGGGGCCCGCGTGACATCGAAGGGCTCGACCCCGGTGTCGGTCAACGAGACCTCGATCCCCCCGTCTACCGCAACAAGGTCGATTCGCACCGCCGCTTCGGTCTCCGGGCTGTATTTGACCATGTTCGTGAACAACTCTTCCAGCGCCAGGTCGACCGTGCCCAGCAGCCGCCGGTCGATGGCATGCAGGCCGAAGAACTCGGCGGTGAAGTCGAAAATCGCGGATATCTGCCCGATTTGCCGCGGAATCATGCGGTGCTCCCTAGCACGGCCCGCCTCGCGCTTGAGCAGCACGACCGTCATGTCGTCCTCCTGCGGCGCGCCGCGGGCGAAGGCCTTCACCTCGGCCAGCAGGTGCGCCGAGAACTCCTGCATCGGCAGGCCGTGATGCCGGCGCGCCATTTCGCTCACGCGCCCCTCGCCGAACTCGTCGCCGTCCGCGCTGCGGTACTCGTAGATGCCATCCGAGAGCAGGAGCACGAGATCGCCGGGCGCCAGTTCGATCGTCACCGCCGGCCGCAGGGTCGTCACGGGCATGGCGGCGAGCGGAAAGCTCGTGGGCTTGTGGCGGACGCATTCGCCCGTCGCGGCGCGGTAATGCAGGATGGGCCCCTGCCCTCCACTGTGGAAACGCAGGCGGTGCTGCGGCGCGTCGAGCAGCCCGATGAACGCGGTGATGAATCGATCCGGCGGGAGCGTCGCCGCCAGTTGGTTGTTCACCTGCGTGAATGCGGTCTCGAGACTGGCCCCCAGGCGGAATGCGATCCGCAGCATGGCCTGCATCTGGGTCACGGAGAGCGCCGGGGCGATCCCGTGCCCGGTGGCGTCCGCCAGCACCACGAGCAGCCCCTGCTCGAGGTTGGCAAGGTCGAAGGTGTCGCCACCGGTGAGCCCCGCCGGCTGGAAGGTTCCGAAGACGTCGTAGCCGGCGACCTCGGGCATCGACGAGGGCAGCGTGCTCTGCTGGACGATGCGGGCCATCTCCAGTTCCTGCCGCAGCTTCTCGCCCTCGATGAGCGCCTCGGTCATCTTCACGCGCTGCAGGGCCACCGCGCACTGCGCCGCGAGCGCGATCGCGAGGTCCTCGTCGTCCCGGTCGAAAACACCGCCGGTCTTGTTGAGCACCTGCATCACGCCGACGAGCACGTCCTTGTGGTCGACGAGCGGCAGCGTGAGCATGCAGCGCGTGCGGAAGCCGGAGCGCCTGTCGACCTCCGGATTGAACCGCGGGTCCGAATAGCAGTCGGGCACGTTGATGACGCGCCGGTTGCGCGCGCACGCGCCGACGAGCCCCGTGCCCGCCGGCACCCGGATCGGCTCGATGCCCGTGGCCACCTCGAGGAGCAGCTCGTCCGTGACGGCGTCGTAGAGCCACACGGAGCCGCCTTCGGCACCGAGGACCTGCTTCGCCGCGCTCATGACCTCGGTCAGCATCGTACGGAGGTCGAACGGCGCGGCGAGCTTGCTCGTCACCGCGAGAATCGCCTCCAGATCCTGCGCCGAGAGCCCGCGCTGGTTGTGGCGTGCGCTCATGCCGATAGAATGTAGCAGAGCCGGACGGTCCCGTCCGGCCTTCGGAGAGCCCCGGGCATGGATGCGCAGGCGGTCGCGGCGGTGATGGGTTTGCTCGCACGCTTCGGCTCGATCTCCGTGGCACGCATCGACGAGGCGGGCAGGAAGGTCGAGGCGATCGGATTCCTCGCGGAGATGCTGGCGCCGGCCGCCGCATGGCGGACCCCTGCCCTCCAGGATCTCGCGGGGCTCGCGATCGGCGGGCAATGGCACGGCACGCTCGAGCTGGACGCTCCCGGAGGCGTCGCGTTGCGTTTGCCCTGCGCCATTGCACGCACGACCGCGGGATTCCTTCTCGCCACCGAGCGGGAGACCGACGACATCGAGGCCCTGGGCAAGGCGGCGGTCCGGCTTTCCAACGAGCTCGCGCAGGCGCGCGAGGAACTCGCGAGCGCCCGCCGTGAGCTGGACCAGCGCGACGACCAGGTGCGCGCGCTGTCCTTCGTGGACGGCATCACGGGCCTCGGCAATCGTCGCGCCTTCCACCAGTCGCTCGCGGCCGAGATCCTGCGCGGCCGTCGCTACGGGGGAAGTCTCGCCCTCGTGCTCGCGGCTATCGACGGGCTCGACACGCTGGCAGGGTACGAGGGCGAGGAACGCGCTCACGACACGCTCCGCTGCTTCGCGCGCGTGGTGTGCAACGCGACGCGCCAGACGGACCAGGCCTGCCGGCTGGGCGAGAACCGCTTCGCGCTGATGCTGCCCCAGACGGAGCCGGAGCGCGCCGAGAGCGTGGCGGAGCGAATCCGTCTCGCCTTCGAGGCCGCGGCGCCCGGCATCGCCGGTGGCACTGTCACGGCGAGCTTCGGCCACGCAGCCTGGGGCAAGGACGAAGAACCCTCCTCCCTCCTCCAGCGTGCCGATGCGGCTCTCGCCTCGGCGCAAGGCGGCGGCGGCAATCGCGTCCTCGCGGCATGAGGCATGACGAACCACGAGGCGGGCGCGGCGTGAACCGGTCGTCGCGCTACACCTTCACCGCGATCGCGCTGCACTGGATAGCCGCCGTGCTCATCCTGGGCAACGTCGCGTTCGGGCTCTACATGGTCGACCTTCCGCTCTCCCCCGCGAAGCTGCGCTACTACTCCTGGCACAAGTGGGTCGGCGTGACGGTGTTCCTGATCTCCGCCGCGCGCCTGCTTTGGCGCCTGTCGCATCCGGCCCCTGCCCTGCCCGCCACGATGCCGGGCTGGCAGCGCCGGGCCGCCAGTGCCTCGCACATCTTGCTCTACGTCCTCTTCTTCGCAGCCCCCCTGTCGGGCTGGCTCTTCAGTTCCGCGGCCGGGTTCCCCACGGTGTATCTCGGCCTCGTCCAGCTCCCGGACCTCGTTGCGAAGAACCGGGAACTTGCCGACGTGCTCAAGGTCCTTCATCGCACGGCCACGTGGTCGCTTGGCACTCTCGCTGTCGTTCATGCCGCGGCGGCCGTGAAACATCACGTGGTCGACCGCGACGACGTGCTCGCGCGCATGTTCCCGTTCGTCAAGCCCAGGACCTGATCCATGAAAGCTTCCACACTGGCGACCTTCGCCCTGTCGGCCGCCCTCCTCGCCTTGCCGGCTCTTGCGCAGGCACCCCAAAAGGTCGCGCTCGACAAGAGCCAGATCCGTTTCGCCTTCAAGCAGATGAACGTGCCCGTCGAGGGCCGCTTCCGGAAGTTCGACGCCACCGTGGCTTTCGACCCGAAGAAGCCCGAGGCGACGAAGGCGGAGTTCGAGGTGGAACTCGGCTCCATCGACCTGGGCAACTCGGACGGCGAGACCGAGGCGAAGCGCAAGGCCTGGCTGAACGTCGAGGCCTTCCCGAAGGCGAAGTTCGTCGCGACCTCGGTGAAGGCGACGGCGCCCGGCCGCTACGAGGCGACCGGCCCGCTCACCATCAAGGGCATCACCCAGAACATCACTGCCCCTTTCACCTTCGTGGAGGCGGGCGGGCTGCGCACCGTGGAGGGCTCCTTCGGCCTGAAGCGATTGCCGTTCAAGATCGGCGAAGGCCCGTGGGCCGACACCGACACCGTCGCGGACGACGTGAGCGTCCGGTTCAAGTTCGTCATTCCCTCACCCAAGTAGCCATCTTTCCCCACAAGACCAGGAGCCTGTCCGATGAATCGCAACGCCCTCGCCGCCCTCGTGGCCGGCACCCTCGCCTCCCTCCCCGCGCTCGCCAGCGAAAGCTATACGATCGACGCCAGCCACACCTTCCCCAGTTTCGAGGTGATGCACCTGGGCTATTCGCTGCAGCGCGGCCGATTCAACAAGACCAGCGGCAAGATCACGCTCGACACGGCCGGCAAGAAGGGCAGCGCCGACATCACCATCGACGCGACCAGCGTGGACACCGGCCTCGACAAGCTCGAGCAGCACCTGCGCGGCGAGGACTTCTTCGACGTCGCCAAGTTTCCGACCATCACCTTCAAGGGCGACAAGTTCGCGTTCGAGGGCGACAAGGTGAAGAGCGTCTCGGGCAACCTCACGATGCGGGGCATCACCAAGCCGGTCACGCTCACCGCCGCCTACTTCAACTGCGCAGACCACCCGATGGCCAAGAAGAAGGCCTGCGGCGGCGATTTCACCACGACGGTCAAGCGCACGGACTTCGGCATGAAGTACGCCGTTCCGGCCGTCGCCGACGACGTCACCTTGCGCATCCAGGTCGAAGCCTTTAGGGATTAGCCCGTCGAGCTACCCCGAAAGGGCCGGCCCCGCCGGCCCTTTTCGCTAGAATCGCCGAAATGCTCGCTTCCCACTTCTCGCGCTTCTTCGCCGCACAACCCGGCCGGCTGCACATCGCGGCCCACAGCCACCATCCCTGGCCCGACGTCACCGAGGCCGCGCACGCGCGCTACTGGCAGGACGCGGCGACGATGGCGGATCGCAAGTGGAACCGCGTCTTCGGAGAGGTGCTGCCGGCCGCGCAATCCCACGTCGCGCGCCTGCTTCGATTGCCCGACCCCGGCCAGGTAGCCTTCGCGCCCAACACGCACGAATTCGTGGCGCGCCTGTACTCGTGCCTCGATTGGTCGAAGCCGGTCCGGGTCCTCTCCAGCGCGCACGAGTTCTACAGCTTCCGCCGCCAGACGCGGCGGCTGCAGGAAACCGGCCGGGTCGAACTGACCGAGATTCCCGCGGAGCCTTGGGATACCTTCGAGGCGCGATTCGCCGAGGCGGCCTCGTCGGGGGAGTGGGACCTCATCTTCCTTTCGCAGGTGTTCTTCGATTCCGGCTTTGTCGTGCAGGACCTCGAACGAATCGTGCGTTCGGCTCCCGCGAGGACCCTGGTGGTGATCGACGGCTACCACGCGTTCTGCGCGATTCCGGTGGACTTCTCGGCGCTTGCCGGCCGCGCCTTCTATCTGGCAGGCGGATACAAGTACGCGATGTCAGGGGAAGGCGCCTGCTTCCTCGCGGTGCCGCCGGAATGCTCGTTGCGCCCCGCCGACACGGGCTGGTACGCCTCCTTCGAAACGCTGAGCGCCGCCCCGGGCGCCGAAGTGCCGTATGCCGAGGATGCGTTCCGTTTCTGGGGTGCGACCTTCGACCCGTCCGGGCTGTACCGCTTCGACGCCGCGATGCGATGGCTCCAGGAGCAAGGCGCGAGCATCGAGCGAATCCATGCCCACGTGCTTGCCCTGCAGGAGCGCTTCCTCGAAGCACTTGCGAAAGAGAACCTTCCCGCCCTGCCCGCCTCGTCGCTGGTGCCGCCCCACGGCCAGCCGCGCGGCAACTTCCTCGCCTTCGAGGTGGATGGCGCCGAGTACACGCACCAGCGTCTCGACGCGGCCGGCATCTACATCGACCGCCGGGACCGGCGCCTGCGCTTCGGCTTTGGCGTCTATCACGAGGCCGGCGACGTCGATCGCCTCATCGAGGTCATGGCCCGCGCGCTGGGATAACATTCCGGCAAACCCGAGGAAACGCCCCATGGTCCGCCGCATCGCCTGGTTTCTCGCCATCGCCGGAGCGGTTCCGTTCATCGCCGCCACGGCCGCGCTTTACCTTTCCAGCGCCTCGTCCGTTCGCGTGCCGGCCATCGCGGCCCTCGTCACCTATGCGGCGGTGATCCTGTCCTTCCTGGGCGGCATCGAATGGGGACTCGCCATCCGCGACGAAACCGGCACCGAGTCCACGCGCGTCATCGCGCTGGGACTGTCCGTCGTGCCATCCATCGCCGCCTGGGCCGTGCTCTGGCTGGATGGCCCGAAGTGGCAGGTGGGCACCGCGCTCGCGATCTTCGTCCTGGTGTGGGTGGCCGACCAGTGGATGGCCGGAAAGGGGCTCCTGCCCGCCTGGTTCATCGACCTTCGAACGGCGATCAGCGCGCTTGTCGCACTGATCCTCGCCGCGGCCTTCTTCGCCCTCTAGCGCCGCTTGCCGGCCCCGGGTTTCGCGAACCTCGCGAGCCAGGCGAAGAACTCCCGGTACCAGAGCCGAGAGTTCTGGGGCTTCAGGATCCAGTGGTTCTCGTCGGGGAAGAACACCAGCCGCGACGGCACGCCCTTGGCCTTGAGGGTGTTGTAGTACTGAAGGCCCTGCCCGTCGGGCACCCGATAGTCGAGCTGCCCGTGGATCACGAGCGTGGGCGTCTTCATGTGGCGGGCGAAGGTGTGCGGGCTCTGCGCGCCCACCCGCTTCGGGTCGTCCCAGTACCAGGCGCCCAGCTCCTTCGGGAACCAGTACCACACGTCGCCGGAGAACATGCCGACCCAGTCGTAGCAGCCGGCATGGCACACGTACGCCTTGTAGCGATCGGTGTGCCCGTTCATCCACGCGACCATGTAGCCGCCGTAGCTGCCGCCCGCGGCGACGAGGCGCTTCGGGTCGACCCAGCCCTTTCGCAGGAGGAAATCCGTACCGGCCTCGACGTCGGCGAACTCCCGCCGCCCCCAGTCGCAGTCGATCGACTCGATGAAGCGCTGCCCGAAGGACGAGGAGCCGTGGTAGTTCACGCAGGCGACGACGTAGCCCTGCGCCGCGAGCGCCTGGTTGTTCCAGCGGAAGTGGAAGTTGTCTCCCCACATCGAATGCGGGCCGCCATGGATGTTGTGCAACAGCGGCCAGCGGCGGTTCGGGTCGAAGTCCGGCGGAAAGGTCACCCACATCTGGACCTTGTCGCCGTTCCAGCCCCGGATCTCGTACTCCCGCACGTCGCCGAGCGAGACCCCGCCCATCATCTCGTCGTTGAAGCGGTCGACGCGACGCTCGCCTCGGGGGGCCGTCCAGCAGAACACCTGCGGCGGCGTGCTCATCGTGTTTCGGACGAAGGCCACCGTGCCCGCTCCCGCACAGAAGTCGGTGACGGCCCCGCCGAGAGCGGCCACCTCCGGGCGCTTCTCGCCCAGGCGCCAGCGGAAGAGGCTGCGCCTCGCGTCGCTGTCGGCCATGAAGACGAGCGAGCGCGAATCGGCCTCCCAGGCGAGGGGCGCGTCGGCGCTGCGGTCCCACTCCCACGGGAAAGCCTCCAGCGTCCCGCGCTTCCGGTCCAGCACCGCAATGCGGGATTCGGCGACGGCGCTGCGGCGAAGGTCGCGGGTAAGGAAGGCCAGGTGCCGCCCGTCCGGTGAGTACGCCGGGCTCTCGTTCGAGAGCTTCGAGCCCCGCGTGAGCATGCGGAACTTCTTCTCCTTCAGGTCCAGCGCGACGAGCTGGTACTCGTGGTCGAAGCGCTTCTCGGGCGCGGGATCGTAGGTAAAGGCGATCTCGCGGCCATCGGGTGCGATGTCGTAGTGGTGGCTTTCGGGATCGGCGCAGGGCAGCTCGTACGGGGTGCCGGCGAACAGGTCCAGGATGCGGCGTCCATCGAGGTCGACGACGAAAAGCCGCGGCACGCGCCCGTCGGAGAGCCAGTGGTCCCAGTACCGATAGGCTTGGTGCTCGACCACGTGCGCCTTCACCTTGGAGTCCTTCGCCGCCTTCTGCCGCCCGGCCAGGTCCGCGTAGCCGCGCGACTCGGGCCAGACCCACGAGATGAAGGCGATGCGGCGCGAATCCGGGAACCACTTGAGGCTCGCGACGCCCGTGGGCATGTGCGTGACGCGCCGGGCCTCGCCGCCATCGGGTGCGATCACCCACAGCTGCGGTTCCTCGTCGTCGCCGCGCTTGGCCACGAAGGCGATGTGGCGGCCGTCGGGCGACCACTGCGGACCGCCGTCCTTCTCGCCCGCTTCCGTGAGCGCCCGGGGCTCGCCCCCGAACGTCGAGAGCAGCCAGAGCTTCGAACTGCCCTTGTTGGCCTCCATGTCGTACGCGGTGACCGACAGGCAAAGCTGCGAGCCGTCGGGCGAGAGCGTGGGTTGGGCCGGCCGGGCGATGCGCCAGAGATCCTCGACCTGCAGCGTGCGTTTCGACATGGGCGTTCCGATCGTAACGAGGCTGCGATTGTAACCGCCCGGCCCCGGGGCGCCGACGCGATAGAATCCGGGTTGTTCCCGTTCGCGTCGCTTTCGCCATGAGTGCCCTGACCGCCCGTCTCTCCCTCCTCCTTGCACTGGCTGCCGCGCCGGCGTTCGCCCAGCACAGCTTCGACTGCGCCAAGCGTGCCGGCGTCGAGAAGGCGCGTTGCGAGCGGCACGAGGCCATGTTCGCCAAGTGCGGCCCCCTCAAGGGCGACGAGCATCACGCCTGCGACCGCGAGTTCCTCCTCGCCAACCCGCTCCAGTGCGAACGACTCGAAGGTAACGAGGCCGGAAGATGCGAGAAGGAAGTCGCGGCCTTCAAGACCTGCCAGCCGCAGCCCGGGCGCGAGTTCATGCGCTGCGTGCGCCAATCGACGGGCGAGAGCCCGATGGGACACTGACCATGAAACAGGACGACCTGAAGCCCCGCTTCCAGTGGGAAGACGCCCTCCTCCTCGACGCGCAGCTCACCGAGGAAGAGCGCATGGTGCAAGGCAGCGCACGCGACTACAGCCAGGAAAAGCTCCTGCCGCGCATCCTCGAGGCGAACCGGCATGAGCGCTTCGACCGCGAGATCCTGAACGAGATGGGCGAGCTCGGATTCCTCGGCTCCACCATCGAGGGCTACGGCTGCGCGGGCGTGAACCACGTCTGCTACGGCCTCATCGCCCGGGAGGTCGAGCGGGTGGACTCCGGCTACCGCTCCGCGATGAGCGTGCAGTCCTCTGCGGCGAGTGCGGGCATCGGCCTCGCACTGCTGGTCGGCGGCACCGTGATCGCGCTGGCACGTGCACAGCCGACGGTCACGATCGGCACACTGCCGCCTGTCGACACCTGGCGCTTTGTGTTCTTCGTCTGCGGGCTGCCCGGGCTGCTCGTCGCGTTGCTATTGCTCGTCGCGCGCGAGCCGCCCCGGCGCGAGGACCGCGCCGTGCCCCGCCCCATGGTCGCGTTCCTGCCGTTCGTGGCGCAGACACATCGCTGGATCCTGCGTCACTTCGCCGCGATCTCGATCATTGCCATCGTGGGCTACGGCTTCATGGTCTGGTCACCGACGTTCCTGGTGCGCCGCCATGGCTGGGCCATCACGGATGCAGCCTTCACGCTGGGCGTGTTGTTCGCGGTGCTGGGTCCCACCGGCTCGATTTTTGCCGGGTGGCTGACCCGGCGACGGCGGCAGCGTGGCGAGGTGGATGCGGCGCTGCGCGTCTGCCGGCTGTCGGCCATGGGTCTTGCGGTGAGCGTCGGTGGCCTCGCCCTGGACCTGCCCGTTGCGGTCGTCGTCTTGTTGCTCGCGGTCGCCGTGTTCTGCATCACGATGACGCCCGGCATCTCGGTGGTCGCGCTGCAGGAAGCGACGCCCAACGCGCTGCGCGGCCGCATGGCTGCGACCTATTACATCGTGACCAACCTGATCGGCGCCGGCCTTGGACCTGTCGCGGCGGCGGTGCTGACCCAGTACGTGTTCCACGATCCGTCGCAGGTCGGGCTTTCGCTGGCCACGCTCGCACTCATCGGCGGACCGCTGACAGCACTGCTGCTGACGCTCGCCCTCGCCCCGTACCGCGAGATCG
>Ga0209254_10005992_pt1 | contig 11186 bp, 7 predicted proteins | sample FrelakmetDIP11DI_FD_187148 | JGI IMG/M metagenome (GOLD analysis project Ga0209254, IMG submission 187148) | Freshwater lake sediment microbial communities from the University of Notre Dame, USA, for methane emissions studies - DIP11 DI (SPAdes)... | ecosystem: Environmental > Aquatic >... | reverse complement strand
CCAACATAGATGAGCGAGTCACCCTCAGGATTTGCGCCCATCCCAGGTAAGCCAACGTGAGAACAGGAAGCACGAGATGCCTGATTGCATCCAGAAAGATATCCAAACGAAGATTTAAGATTGCATCAAGAGTATTTATATAAGTGAAACGGGTAAACTCATCACTCAAAACCACCCTGAGCGCCCATTCGGATAGCCGCTCAGGTGGAAACCAGCCTAGATTAGCATAAAAAAACATTAAAACCAGCAAACCAAATACAAAAGTCGGGATCGACCACCCCACAATACTGAAGACCCGTAAGATTTGGTCTGTGAATTTATTATGTCTTACAGCAGATATCACCCCTAGAAAAATCCCAATAGCGATCATGGGGATTCCCGCCCAAAGCGCCAGCTCCACAGTGGCAGGTAATCTACGCCCGATCACATCCGCGACCGAGCTCCTACCAACATGCGACCAGCCCAATTCACCTCGTAAAACACCGCCTTCAATTTCCCCGGTTGCTTCATCTTTCTGTCCAACCATCCAATGCAAATATTGCAACGGGATCGGGTCATCCAAGCCGTATTTCTTAATCAATTCATCCATGGCCCCCGGGCGTTTGGGGATATCTAGGACGTATAAAGAAACCCTCTCATAAGGAGTGAGCAATGATAGCATCGAAAAGATGAGTACAGTGACACCTAACAATATCATTGGCATGATCAACAAGCGTCGAATAATGTATGCTAGCATTTCGAGAAACCTCCTTAAAACCGTAATACGTGAAATATGCCTAAGAATTGAGTAAGGCTATATGATTGGAGAGCCGGTGAAACGCCCGGCTCTCCAAAAGTAAATACTAATTCAATAGTTTAGGGTGCGACTTTCTCAAGTGCATAGATCCAATTATAAGACGCAGTCCCATAAGCAGGGTTGTAGTAAAAGCCCTTGATCCATTTTTGGAAGTGCATGCGATCGAGCGTCTGGTACAACCAAATATTCACCGCATATTCCTGAGCCATGAGCTGCAACTCCTCGTAGATTGGCTTGCGCTCCTCTACAGTTGTGAGAGATGCACCTTCTACAATTTTATCGTCAAAAAGCTGTGCAATTTCGGGAGGCATGTTGACAACGCGACCGTAGGCACCTTGCGAGTGCAGGAAAGGATGGACCCAGTTGTGTGGATCGTGATAGTCTTCCAACCAACCACCCACATAGATGGGTAGTTTCTGCTGTCGGCGGGTGGAAAGAAGCACAGGCCACGGCATACCAACCACGGCTATGCTAAACTTGGGATTAACCGCCTCAATGCCCGCTTTTAGAATCTCTGAAGACAAGCGGCGGACGTCGTTTCCAGTGTTGTAAGCCATCTGGAAGTAGAAACCAGTGTTCCAGACATCGCCTTCTTCATCTTCTCCAGCGAGTATTCCGTCCTTATCCACGTCAGCCAATTTGAACTCTTCTTCGCATTTGGCAGGATCGTACGCATATAGCGGCGCTTCGCCTTCACGGTAGCCCATCATACCCATCGGTATTGGACCTTGCGCCTGTACACCATCGCCAGATATAGCATCGTTGATCATCGCTTCGAAGTCAAAGCAGTAGTTGAAGGCTTTGCGGACGTGCTCGTCGACGAAGAAATCGGCGGTGATACCATTGCCATCCAGAGCGCCGCTACCCATATAGGGATTGCCACCCTCGACATTGATGTTCCAGTTAAACTGGCCAGGCGTGATTGCAGGACTTGGGAGAGCATGGTATGACTGAATGTAACCCTCTGGATTGCCTTCCTGACATTGTTCAGCTGCATCGCAAACTGCTACTTCATATTGCTCCAATTGCGGTCGGTACGTCGCCGGGACGTAGATCCAATCTGCATCACCAGCCTCAAACATTGCAAGGCGAGTTCCCCACTCATCGATGTTCTTGATGACCATGGTCTTAATCTTGGCAACGCCACTAGGGCCGCCTTCCCACATGGGCTCTGTGCGCCAGTAGTTCTCGAATGCAGTTAAGACGGTCTCTTCGCCGGGGGTCCAGTGATCAAACTTGTAAGGGCCAGTGCCATTGGCAGCATTGAATAGCATTGAGTCTTCCGCAGCAGGATCTGCCCAAGTTGTCCAGGTAGCGCAGTCGTTATCCCAGTCGCCCTTCTCAACCATCCACTCTTGATCTACAACACCACCCAGGAAACTCTGTGACATTAGAGCGAGGAACCAGGGGGTGGGACCAAACAGTTTGTAAGTGACTGTTCCGGCTTCATCATCCGCTACTACTGCTCCTTTGATTGCTTCGCAGACTGAAACCAGGTCAGCTTCCGATAGCTCTTCAAAGGTCTCCTTACCGATATATGCGGCAGCAAAATCTTTGATGGAGCCCATGGAAAGATCTGGTCCAAAGAAGGCTTCGTAGGTCATCCAGTGCGGTCCGTCGATGCGTCCTTGAAGCATGGCGCGCTGGTTGGTGTAAGCAATGTCGTGAGGTTCTAAAGTTCCACCTTCGTGGAAGGTCACACCATCACGAATATTGAAAACCCACTCATCGCCAGCTTCGTTGGTTGTCCAGTCGGTAGCCAATGCGGGGATGAAACTATCGGTTTTTTCACGCTCAAACCAAACCAAACCTTCATAAATGTTTGCTGAGATCGTAGAGCTCGCGGTGTCATACATCCAAGCTGGATCCATGGTCTCCTGCTCACCAGCACCAGTGACGACCATATAGGTGTCTGGATTCTTGAACTCAGGTGAGACTTTCGTGAACTCAGGTTCGGCAGATTCTGGAGTTGGTGTGACTTCAACCACTACAGTTTCAACTACCGTTTGACCTTCTACTTCGACTATCTGAGTAACCACTACGGTCTGGACGACCGGAGCTGCCGGTGCACAAGATGATAGTACCATGCTGGCGGCAACCAGTACTCCAAAAACAATACTTAATTTTTTTGTGTTAAACATTTCTCCTCCAATTCATTATTGAGATACTTGTAATTTACGGATTTGTGGAAAAACTTCTTCCCATACGATTATTAATTCTCTCAGTAACTACCACCTCCTTTTCATAATAAGAAACTTAAAGACATCGAAATCTACATTCACTAGCTAACCGTTAGATTTAACCAGATAGCAGGCACAATAATGGTCCGGCGCGACTTCAACAAAATCTGGTTCAGCTTCAAGACAAATGTCAATTGCCCTTGGACATCTAGTGTTAAAATTACATCCAACCGGTGGATTTGCTGGGCTTGGCAAGTCACCTTCCAGGATAATTCTTTGTCGTTGCTCTTCAACTATTGGATCAGGCACCGGTATTGCAGAAAGTAATGCCTGGGAGTAAGGATGCAAGGGTTTATCATAAAGCGTCTCACGATCAGTTAGCTCGACGATCTTTCCTAAATACATCACGGCGACTCTTCGGCTGATGTGCCTGACCATACTCAGGTCATGTGCTATAAATATGTAGGTTAATCCAAGCTTTTCCTGCAACTCTTCCATCAGGTTTATTACCTGTGCCTGTATCGAAACATCCAACGCAGAGATGGGTTCATCGCATATGATCATGTCAGGGTTTAAAGCTAAAGAACGCGCCAATCCAATTCGTTGGCGCTGACCACCAGAAAATTCGTGTGGATAGCGATTCATCACAGCAGGATTCAATCCAACTAAGTGCATTAAATGCGAAACATGCTCTTTCTTTTCTTTGCCATTAGCCACCCCGTAGATTTCCAAAGGTTCACCTATGATTCTCATTATGCTCATGCGGGGATTTAATGAAGCATATGGATCCTGGAAAACCATCTGGATTTTTCGCCGAGTCTGACGTAATTGCCGTCCACTGATAGTAGCCAGATCCACTCCTTGAAAAGAGACCTTCCCCTCGGTTGGTTCATAAAGACGGATGATCGTACGCCCGGTGGTCGTCTTACCACAACCACTCTCACCTACTAAGCCTATGGTTTCACCACTGTATACATTAAAACTTATATCATCAACCGCCTTGACCCATCCAACAACCTTGCGGAAAACGCCACGACGAATTGGAAAATATTTCTTCAAATGCTCAACACGCAGGATAACTTCATTTTCTTCACTCATTGCAGTTTGCTCACCTTCTCTTTTTCCCAACATGCCACAAAATGTCCAGTCTCATAAAGTTCCAACTCAGGAAGCTCTTCCCGACAACGCTCTACAGCGTAAGTGCATCGTGGCATAAAGGGACACCCAACCGAAACTCCAATCAAATCAGGGGGTTCTCCAGAGATCGAATAAAGTTTACTACCTGGTTCTCGGTGGATCTTGGGTAAAGATCCTAGTAATCCAACTGTATACGGATGATGGGGGGTTCCATAAATCATCTTCACAGATCCAGTTTCAATCAATCTTCCTGCGTACATGACATTCACCCTCTGAGCTAATCCAGCAATGACACCAAGATCATGGGTGATCCAGATTATGGCCATTCCCAATTTGTCCCGCAGTCGCTTTACTAATTCTATTATTTGCGCCTGGATGGTCACATCTAACGCAGTAGTCGGTTCGTCGGCGATAAGTATCTCAGGATTACATGAAAGAGCCATGGCGATCATTCCTCTTTGTCGCATGCCTCCTGAAAACTGGTGCGGATAATCATCCAAACGTTGTCTGGCTTCGGGAATCCCGACTAGATCTAGAAGTTCGGTAGCACGGTCTTGAGACTCTCTTTCGTTCATTCCCTGGTGTAATTTTAACGCCTCTGTGATTTGGTATCCAACTGTCAATACTGGGTTTAAGGAAGTCATGGGATCTTGAAAGATCATGGCAATTTGTGCACCCCTCACATGCCTCATTTCTTCTTCGCTTATCTTTAGCAGGTCTCTACCTTGCAGGAGTACTTCTCCAGATTCGATTTTCCCAGGCGGAATCGGGATCAAGCGCATCATTGTTAGAGCATGCACACTTTTTCCACAACCACTCTCACCGACTACTCCTAAAGTATCTCCTTCATCCATTATATATGACACTCCACTCACTGCATAAACAACCCCTTCCTCAGTATAAAACCGAGTTGTTAAATCTTTTACTTCTAAGAGATGTTCTTGTACTGGATGAACTTCAAAGGTAGACATCACACTCCTTGATTATACTTAGGGGAATTCGTATACAATATAGTAGTAACTTTCCCTGAAAGACGGTACAAAATCACTCGTTACCGTCATCCATCTACTATATCAATACATATCAATAACTTTCTTGTACAATGACTCTCTCATTTTTCTGTAAAACTCCATTCTAACAGAAATCTAAAATTTCGCCAATAGTAGTGAATAAAGATAGGCTCTCATCACCCAGCAGATAAGACTTACTGATTGGTTTCCAAAATATATCTAAACCATGAGTTGACCACAAGAAAACTAGATCTTATTCTTGGTAAGTATTAAGAAAGGATAAATTCGATTATTTTAGGAATTTGTCAGGATTGTTTGTGAGGGATTGAGACTCCACTTGAACACAAACAATTGGAGAAAGAAATTCTAATGCTACTTTTAGATTAATCACAATCTTCCCCATAATTTATTAATTCAATTTTCGACAAACTAAATCCAGCCGCAACCTCTGAATCTACGAGGCATATATCCGGACGCATGGCAACGATTTTCGGTCGAAGATAGAGAGGGAGAGCTGGCAATTCATCAGTGAAGACCAACTGGGCTTGATAATGAGCAGATTGATACCGTGGGTCTTCTGGTAATGTGGAATTTGCCAGTTGGCAGGTTTGATCGAACTCCTGGTTAGAATATCCCGCGACATTCGCCCCGCCCCATCCTCTGGGATATTCCGGATATGGACCGGGTATCTCTGGAGAAGTGTATAGAGAACATGGTGGTGAGACCCCTAAAATGACATTATTGGGAGAAATCCAACCAAATTGAGACAACGAGAAATTACGTCCAAAAACAAGCCCCTCTGGTCCTGGAGCATAGAATTCAGATGGCGTCATGCTGCTTATGTTTATTTTTATCCCACATTGTGCTAACGATTCCTGCATGATCTGAGCAACTTTTCCTTTTTCCTCCTCATCGGTGGTGAGAAGAGTCATTTCTAATGCTGTGCCATCTGGTATTCCGTCAACTCCCTGAGCAAGGCGAGGAGTGGAAGTATTGCCATCCTGATCTAACCAACCAACTGAATCGAGCAGCCTAATTCCTGTAGAAGGGTCGAATGAGTACCGCTTGATTTCTGGATTGAAAAGTGGATGTTTAGGAGGTATATAATTTTCTGCTACGAGAGAATTTCCAGAAAATACTTCATCCACAATCCGTTGACGGTCTAAACACCAAGCTACTGCCTGTCTCGCTTCTTTCTGGTGGAAGAATCCCAATAGCGAAGGATTCAAGATGATAATCCCAAAGTCTAAGTGTTCCCAAGCTGCTCCTTCATCGATCAAGGTCCTGATTTGACCTTCTTCTTGCAGAGTTATTAATTGGGCAAGGTTTGACTCCAATCGAGTGGATTCATCCAGGTAATCGCATTCTCCAGCAAGGAGTGCAGCTGTTGCTTCATCCGCATCAGGTACAAAGCGAAAAACCAGTGTGTCGAAAGTTGGCAGTCCATCCAGATTGCGATAGTAGTTCGTGCTTCGACTGAGGGTAATATGATCTCCAACAGTCCATTCATCGATAACATACGGCCCCCAGCCTAACGGAGATCGATTTACGGTTTCATTTGACAACAATTCCTCAAACGGAAGATGACCCCACGCATGACGAGGTAGGGGAGAAAAGAAATTCGTTAATACATCTGATCCTCGATAACCTGGAATTCCTTTCCATTCGATGGTAGTTTCGTTCAACGCCTTATAAGTTTGGGTGATCGAGATCAATTCAGAGCGAGCTCTTGGATATAGCGCCTTCGCAATTTCATAGGAATAGACGGAATCATTTGCAGTTAGAGGTTGCCCATCGGACCATTTTATACCATTAAGCAATTTGTATTGCACAAACAGGTGATCCATTTGGACCGGTGTCTGACCATCCGAAACTGAGACACATGAAGCATCTTTACATCCTGCAGGAAGAAAAGATGTTCCGTTACTCATTTCAAGAAGATTACCATTACTGTCGATAATCAAATCCCCTTGATTTACTGTTATGGGTTCAAAAAATATCTCGTTATTAGCGATTGTTGGTATATTCTCCAGAATTACCTCTTCATATTGGAAGTCGTTTACATCGAATGGACCATCATAAATCGCTTGACGTATGTTCTGCGCTGATATTGAGGAGTCGTTGTAAATAAAAAGGGAAGAAGGTTCCTTCCCTATGCAAATGGTTAACAGACGGGTAGGGATAAGAGTCGGCAAAATTGTAGGAAAGGTGCTGGTAGGTGAAATTGCAGTAGGCGAGGGCGAAATACCTTGGTTTTTACAACCTGAAAGTAACAGAAGAACAACCATCAAGCAATATAAACCTGCGCTAAGCACAGATTTCCTTCGGTTATTAAACATTGGTGTAGTTTTATTGAATTAAGTGCAACCTGGCTGCAAAATGAATTGGTCCGATCATTGATGAGAATGCAGGCTCAAATTCCCACTCGCACTGCGGATAGATAATCCGTTCAAAGGGATCACGGGAGGTCAAAATCTCTAAAAGAAATCGAGCAAATATAGATCTTCTTTTTTCAACAGGTTTAACGGCAGCGTACAATAACCTCTGCCAACTGACCTTTGAAGGAACTTGCCTGGCTGCCCAGTTCTTGAGGCTTCTACCTACATATTGGTCGATTTCATCATACATGCCGCACCACTCTCTATCAAATTCGCTTCTCAATCCTTTATAAATATATTCAATCCATCATACCCTTATGAACTAGTGTCCAAAATCTTTTCGCCATCCGAGATAACGCCAAGTCCCAAGCTTCTTTTCAACAACTTTCTTCCATAATGTAACCGAGATTTGACGGTTCCCATAGGGACTTCTAATATTTCGGCGATTTCTTGTAATGAGAGGTCATTAAGATAATACAAAACTACCACTACTCTCTGCGATATGGGTAATTTTGCCACTGCTTGCTGGACTCTATCCCAATCATCTAGAGATTCGACTATTTCGTATGGAGGATTCCTAGTGGAACCTGCTAACCAATCTGCCATATCTTCAAGAGGTTGCAACCACCGATGGTTTCGCTTTACCCAGGTATATGAAAGATTGGCAGTCATGCGATAGATCCAGGGTTGTAAAGGGCGGTTCAAGTCTATGTGATCCACAAATCTAAATAATCTTAAAAACACATCCTGCAATAGGTCATTGGCTGCTTCCTGGTCATTGGTAATGGCTAGAGCAGTTCGATATACCAGATTTCTATGACGATCGTATAAAATACCTAGAGAATTTAAATCACCGACTTTTAGCTGTTGGATTAATTCTGAATCGCCAACTTCTGACATAGTCTCCTGCCAATTAATACTAATGGACTAAAATATCTACTTACCTCTATAATATACCATCAATCAGTCGAACAGGTTCATGAATGAACATTAATTAATCATTCAACATCCCCGTATCTGATCCGCAAATAGGATGAATACCGCTTAGGATGAATTATTCCTTCTTGCACTGCCTTAAGAACGGCGCAACCAGGTTCATGCGAATGAGAACAATCGCTGAACTGGCAATTTGCCACCAACTTGCGAATTTCTGGGAAATAACCATCCAGTTCTTCTGGTTTAATATCCCAAAATGCAAGAGCCTTTAAGCCGGGTGTATCAGCAACATAGCCACCTCCATCGAGCGGAAACAATTGTCTCACAACAGTTGTATGCCTTCCTTTTGAAGTCACATGACTAACTTGACGCACTTCCAATCCTAACCCAGGTTGAATTGAATTTAATAAACTGGTTTTCCCAGCTCCAGAAGGACCGGTTAACAATGAAACCTTTGCTTGTAACCTGTTCATTAAGTCCTCCAAACCTTGTCCACTGAAAGCAGAAGTATATATCACATCATAATCTAAATCTTTGTACGGTGCGAAATAAGTTTCCGCCAACTCTTTGCTAATCAAGTCTATCTTATTCACTACAATAAAAACCGGAACATCCTGCTTTTCAGAAATCACTAGAAACCGATCTATCATCCCAAAACGAGGAGTAGGTTTAGTAATCGAGAATACAAGCACCAACTGGTCAGGATTTGCAATTAATATTTGTTGATAACTCCTATTGAAATCTGATCCAGTGCTAGTCGTATCATCTGATTTAGCCTTTCTTGAAATTGGCGCTGAACGCGAAATCATACATTTACGAGTGATTATTTTCTCGATCACACCAGTATGATCATCAAGGGGTGTAAAATCGACCCAATCACCTATAGCTACCAGGTCACCGTGTATGCGTTCCTTCTGAAGCTTACCACGCAAATGACATATTAGCTGCCCGATCTCTGTCTCGATGGTATAAAAACCTGATTGAGAGCGAATAACCAATCCTTGCATGTCTGTAATCAGGGTTTTTGCGTTTGTGTAATCATGGGAAATGGTCCTGGTGTTCCTTCTGTACCAGGTACAGGGGTTATCGGTACGTTGTAACTTGACTCCCACCAATATAACTTCTGGGGTTGACCACTAAAATATAATTCAACAATTCGACGGAAAATTGGTGCAGCGTAATCCGAACCCTCTCCAATATTCTCAGCAATCACAACGGCGGCAATGTCTGGTTTGTCGTCTCGCTCGGCAAATGTATAACCAACAAACCAGGCATGGGGAAGGTCAGAACCGGATTGAGCAGTACCTGTCTTGCCAGCAACTGGAATATCAAGACCAGTAAAAACATGCCAGGCTGTGCCACGTGGCTTATCATTTCTAATCACACCAATCATTGCTTGTTGGATTGTCTTCAGGTTTTCCTCGCTAATAGGCAGTTTTCCAATTTCCTGCGGTGTAAAGGATAGAATTGGTTTCCCATCCGGCTGGGCAACTTGCTCAACAGCTTGTGGTTTGTATAAGGTTCCTCCATTGCCCACTGCCGCAACGAAGTTAGCCACCTGTAAAGGAGTGACCAGAATATCCCCTTGACCAATTGCCATATTTACTGCGTCCACCTGGTTAACCGGATACGGGATGTTGCCTGAATTTTCGTCTAATCCTACAATGCCAGTTGGCTTACCAAGCCCAAATCCTTGCGCCATCTCTGTTATAGCTTCTGTGAGGTCCCGATTATAGAGATCAAGGCCTATATGCCAGAAGAAGGGATTGCATGAACGAATCAAACCTTCGGGTAAAGTGAGCAATCCGCTTGGAATGGTTTGACCATTCTGTAGAAAATAATCATATGTCCAATCGTGTAATCGAGCTCCTGGAAGTTCATCAAAAAAATAACCACACTGATAGGTTGTGTCTGCTGAATAGACACCGCTTTCTAGGGCAGCTGCCATGGTAATGATCTTAAAAACTGAACCAAGTGGATATTGCCCTTGAGTGGCTCGATTGAACAACGGTTGGGAAGGGTTGCTGCTTATTTCATAAAGCATTTGAGTGCTATTGAAATTAATAGGTTCAAAAGCATTCGGATCGAAACCTGGAGATGAAACTAAAGCAAGAACTCGACCGGTATCACGCTCAAGAACAACAATCGCTCCACGAAATTTTGAAATCGCTTGTTGAGCTGCAAGTTGGAAATCTCGATCTATTGTGGTAATAATGGCATGTGAAGGTTCTGCTTGCGACTCGGCTAAGCGAGTTGCTGGCTTACCTTGGGCGTTGAAAACATACAAAGCCCCACCACGTTTGCCTGTCAGATATTCCTCTCCCCATTTTTCTAAACCACTCCGACCTACTCTTTCATCTTGCTGGTAGCCTTTACGCCTGTATTCGTTTACTTCCTCCGGTTGAATCGCACTAACATAACCGATTACATGGGGAGCAATTCCACCTTCAAAATAGTGACGGGATTTGTAAGGACGTATAGCAATCCCACTCAATCCGGAAAGTAAATTAACCTGGTTCGCCATACTATCTGCAGGTAACTCACCTAGGGGTATATACCATCCTGCACCTGAAGGAGAGTTGTCATATAGGGTTTGAATGGTATCGATTGATAATCCAGTAATTTCTGATAAACGTGAAAAAACATCAGATGATTCGGATGGGTTGACCTGGTCAGGATATAAGCCAATAGCAGTGGCATCTGCCTGGGCGACTAACGCCAGACCGTGCCGATCGTATATGTTTGCCCG